>Ga0310345_10005080_pt1 | contig 11786 bp, 10 predicted proteins | sample HC15DNA20500_MG_FD_204667 | JGI IMG/M metagenome (GOLD analysis project Ga0310345, IMG submission 204667) | Marine microbial communities from station ALOHA, North Pacific Subtropical Gyre - HC15-DNA-20-500_MG | ecosystem: Environmental > Aquatic > Marine > Oceanic | place: Pacific Ocean: North...
GAGGAATTAGCAGTACCGTTATCTCAATTGATTGAGGTTGAAGAAACTAAAGAAGCTATTGGGGGCATTGTTGGACTGCTAAAGGATATCAATATTGAAGGTTCCAGAAGTCTCTTAACCTTAAGAGCAGAGCTTTAGCGTTCTCGCAACACTAGGAACAATTGTATGGGATTGAAGAGGTGATTTCTAAATACTGGATTGGCTTTACGTTACACTGGAATTCAGTTTGCCTGCGTTGAGGCCGGGGTGACAAGATTGGGTCGTGGCAGCTATTTCTCTATTTCTTACTGCTTTGCCCCGACAACCCTCGTCAAGTCTACCCGCAGAAAAAACTGGGGCTAAGTCAGGAAGCCTACTTACCTCTGGTCAATGTCTGCCGCCTTCTGGGACCGACGGAAACCACTGAAACTGGTACATCCAGAAACCGGGAAATATAGTCGAGATAGTCCTTAGCAACTGATGGCAGATCGGCGTAATTTTGCACTTCGGTGGTCGGTTGTTGCCAGCCTGGAAGAGTCTCATAGATCGGTTGGCATTCTTCCAAAACACTCAAGCTACTGGGAAAAGCGTGCAGTTGTTTCCCGTTTTTCCGGTAGCCAACACAGACTTGAATCTCTGCTAGGTGATCGAGGACATCAATCTTGGTCACTACCAGATCGGTTAAGCCGTTAAGACGGGAGGCATATCGGAGAGCAAACAGATCTTGCCAACCACAACGACGAGATCTTTGGGTGGTAGCGCCGAATTCAGCACCGATTTGTCGGATTTCTTCGTCGATGTCGGGCGGCATTTCAGTTGGAAAGGGACCACTACCAACCCGAGTAACGTAGGCTTTGGCAACGCCGAGAATCTTATCGATTGCACGAGGAGAAATACCCAGTCCTGTACAAACACCTCCAGCCGTGGTGTTCGAGGAGGTAACGTAAGGGTAAGTGCCAAAATCAATATCGAGTAGCGTACCTTGCGCACCTTCGAGTAAAAGTTGCTTGCCATCGGCGATGGCCTGATGAAAGAACTCAGGGGTTTCAACTACGTGAGGTCTTAATCGGTCGGCATAAGCACGATACGCCTCAAGTATATCGTCGGCTCTTAGATCCTCGCCGATTTGGTCGAGAATGTGGCTTTTGGTATCGAAGTTGTGTTCGAGTTTTTTGCGAAACAGATCAAATTCGAGCAGGTCTGCGACCCGGATGCCGGCCAAACGGTTCATCTTATCGGTATAGCAAGGCCCAATCCCACGTAAAGTCGTACCGATTTTATCGCTGCCTACCATCTCCTGCCACTGTTCAGCCAGGCGATGATATGGGAAGATCAGATGGGCCCGTGAACTGACCAACAGATTTTGCTGATCAACGTTAATACTTCGTTGCTGGAGCAGGTCTATTTCCTCGAACAACTCTTCTAAGGCGATGACGACACCGTTGCCGATGACACACTGTGTGCCAGCACGTAAAATCCCGCACGGGATCAGATGAAGAACAAACGTCTCTTCACCAATGACAATCGTGTGGCCGGCATTCCCCCCACCTTGGTAACGAGCGACAATGTCGGCCTTTTCAGCCAACCAATCGGTGATCTTTCCTTTCCCCTCGTCGCCCCACTGTGCACCGAGTACAACCGTTGTGTTGGACATGAAATGTAATTAACGCTTGGAGAATTGGAATCGGCCCCGCGCCCCTTTTCGACCGTATTTCTTACGCTCGACCATTCGGGAATCTCGGGTTAAAAATCCAGCTCGCCTGAGCGGTGGTCTCAGCGATTCATCGACTTTGAGCAGTGCATGGGACAAACCGTGCAAAATAGCCCCCGCCTGCCCTGAAATCCCGCCCCCCTTGACGCTGACGATAATATCGTAATTGCCACTTTGCTCGAGGTATTGGATAGGTTGCTTGGCAACCATTACCAAATCGAGGCGATCAAAATACTCATCAATCGCTTTCTTATTGACGATGAATTGGCCGGAACCATTGGATAAAACACGTACCTGAGCAACGGAGGTCTTCCGTCGTCCGGTTCCCCGAAACTGCTCTGACATACTTACTCCTGGTAGAGTTGGTTAATAGATTTTGCTGAGATTCTGATGTTTCGTTGGCTGCGAAGCCGGCTTTAGAGACTTAAAACTTCGGGTTGTTGAGCCTGGTGCGGATGAGCCGGTCCGGTATAGATCTTCAATCCACGCAATAACTTTCGACCCAATCTATTCTTGGGCAGCATCCCTTTGACAGCCTGACGCAAGACCACTTCTGGCTTCCGTTCCATCTGCTCGTTAAAAGTTCGCTGTTTGATGCCTCCTGGATAGCCACTATGCCGATAATAGAATTTCTGTTCCGCTTTGTTACCTGTTACTTGAATGTTTTCGGTATTGACAACAGCCACGCGAAAGCCACCGTCGGCATGGGGGGTGAAAGTTGGATGATGCTTGCCTCTTAGTAGGTTAGCGATCTGCGTTGCCAGCCGGCCGAGGATTTTCCCATCGGCATCTACAAGATACCACTTGATTTCTCGCTGGCTTTCTTTCGGAAAGTAGGTCTTGGTCCCAAGCATATTTTTTCCTAAATCTGATAATGTTTTTTCGGTATTGACAACAGCCAGAAATAGTACCATTGCCTCTTTTTAACTGTCAAGTGAAGTTTTTAGGCCCAATTCGCAGGTAGACAGACTCTGATAGCGCAGGCTCCTCAGCTTCTTTTGGGCCAATCAGTCAAATTAGAGTCGCCATTAGCGTAACATAGTGGTTTAATTCTGAGGTTTTTATTTGGTTCTTCTGTCTCAGGTTGGTCTCTTTTGCATTTAATCCTCTTTAGGCGACTACACCAACTTTCCTTTGCCCCTCTTAATTATATCTTGATAATTTTTACACTAGTTTGTTCGATAAATCGTATTAGACCTCTTCGCTAGTTGATCCTAGGAGATCCTCTCGGCTTTTAGCTAAGGACGAGGCGGCACGATGGGTTTTATACCGGTCGGCTGAATGTTTACGGAGAATTAATAAATCTTCCCGTTCCTTGATGACTTGGTCGCCTCCAACCAGCGGCATCTCAATTTTTCGCATACTGGTCGATAGGTTGACAACCACTTTGCCGGGTTGGAGCAAGGTAAGTACCCAGCCATCAACAGTTGCCAGGCGACGGAACTGAGTTGCAATATCGATAGACTGAACCTGAGTGACATTAATGATGATCGTACTTTCGGCTTCAATCGTATTCAAATTGGCTGAGTCCGAATTTTGAGTCGCTTCAATGGAGACATCGTTATCGGTTGGTAAGGGGTTAGATTCTGACATATTGGTCTCTCCTGCCATTGACAGTCGGTTAATAGTGCTATCGGATGTCGGGCAGGTCGAGTATATCAGACGTTTGACCAAAAATCAAAGGCAGTATACTTCGGATATAACCGATCGAATCGTGAGAGGAACGTTAACGCAAATGAAACAAAAATCAGTCTTGACAAGGTTTAATTTCTAAGTTAGAATCGTCTGCATTTTACGGGTGGGAAATGTATGCAGACCGTGCCTTATATCAATTGGAGATTGACACTGTATGTACTCGCAACCGATTCCTGATAAATATTACAAATTAACACAATACGAACTAGACGAACAAATCGCCTTGACGAAAGAAAAGCTAGCGGATCAGGTCGTTATCCTAGGTCATCACTATCAGCGAGATGAGGTGATCCAGTTCGCTGACTATCGTGGCGATTCTTTCAAGCTATCTCAATTAGCCGCCAGCCGTTCAAGAGCGGATTACATCGTTTTTTGTGGTGTCCATTTCATGGCTGAGAGTGCCGATATTCTTAGTGCTGACCACCAAAAAGTTTCTCTGCCAGATCTAAACGCCGGTTGTCACATGGCTGATATGGCCGACCTAGATTTGGTTGAAGAGTGTTGGGAACAACTGACCGATGTTTGCGGTGATAGTACAATTCCGATTACCTACATGAATTCGGCCGCAGACCTGAAAGCCTTCTGTGGCGAAAACGAAGGAGCTGTTTGTACCTCTTCCAATGCTGTAGCTGTCATGGATTGGGCGTTTGCTAAAAAAGAAAAGTTGCTTTTTTTCCCAGATGAGCACCTGGGGCGCAACACCGGTGTGGGACGCGGGATCGACTTGGACGAAATGGTTCTGTGGAATCCGAGTGAGGACATGGGTGGCAATACGGAAGAAGCCGTAGAAGCGGCTAAACTGATTCTATGGCAAGGTAATTGCCCAATTCACCAACTGTTTCACCCTAAGCAGATTGATCGCCTCCGTCAAGAGGTACCAGACATCAAGATTCTGGTTCATCCGGAATGTCGATATGAAGTGGTGCAAAAATCTGATCTGAATGGATCCACTGCCTTCATCCTCAAGACCATTGAAGAGGCACCGGCTGGCTCTAAATGGGGTATTGGCACTGAGATGCACCTAGTCAATCGGTTGGCACAAGAACATCCAGACAAATGGATTACTTCGATTGATCCCAACATGTGCCTCTGTACTACGATGAACCGTATTGACGCCCCTCATCTGCTTTGGTCACTGGAAAACCTGCTGGACGATGAGGTGGTGAACCAAATCACCGTCGAACCGGAGATCGCTTACTGGGCTAAGGTTGCCCTAGACCGGATGTTGGAAATCGTTTAATTGGTCTTAAGTATTTCGATCAAGACACACGACGAGTTCCTTTGTCGCGTTAATGGTCAGAGATAGCTCTTCTTTCCTGACAGCGCGGAGATCTAACCAGAGTTGATCATCCTGAATCCGCCCAATAACGCCAGATTGCCTGAAGTGCTTAGCCATTTTCTGGGTGGAGAGACCTCGCGGTTGAATGACAACTGCCGCACTCGGTAATCGATCGATCGGCAGCGAGCCGCTCCCAATCTGAGCGGTAGATTCAATCACCTGAACAGTTGCCAGACCCGCTAGTATTGGGGCCAGTGCTTCCGCCAGACGTTGAGCCAGATTCTGGATCTCTGCTAACGGTCGGGTATACCGCCATAACATTGGCAACTGATTGGTTAAGTCTTTCCTATTTAGATAGAGACGAAGCGTTGCCTCTAAAGCCGATAGCGTCAATTTCCCCACTCGTAACGCACGCATCAATGGATGCTGCCGTATTTTCTGGATCAGACCATCCTTTCCGGCAATGATACCGGCCTGAGGTCCGCCTAACAGTTTATCGCCGCTAAAGGTAACAATATCGATGCCCATTTGTAGCCGTTCTTTGACTACAGGTTCAGCCGGCAATCCAAATTCTGACAGATCAATCAGCGATCCACTACCTAGATCTTCGAAGACGGGAATCTGATGTTGTCGTCCTAATTCAACCAATTGTTCTACAGACGGCATCGAGTGAAAGCCGACCACCGCGTAGTTGCTAGGGTGTACTTTTAATAGCAATCCTGTATTTTCGTTGATGGCGTTCCGGTAGTCGTCGAGATGCGTTCGGTTGGTGGTTCCTACCTCTCGCAGGATTGCACCACTAGCGGTCATTACTTCCGGTATCCGAAACGATCCACCGATCTCGATTAATTCGCCACGCGAAATGATTACCTCTTTTGCTGGTGCTAGTGTAGACAACACCAGCAAAACGGCGGCGGCATTGTTATTAACTACAGTCGAGGCTTCACAACCCGTTAGTAATTGCAGGAAAGGTTCAGTGATTCGATCTCGATGTCCCCTTTCGCCTGATTCCAGATCGTATTCCAGATCCACATATTGTGTCGCAACCTGCTGAAGATTTCGGCAGGCAGTCGCGGAAAGAAGTGATCGGCCTAGGTTGGTGTGGGTGATCGTTCCCGTCGCATTGACCACTGATTGCATCCGTGCTTTTAGTTCGAGTTCAGCCTGTGTACCATAGTCATTAGCACCCGGCAGATCCGTGTTACCGGCCAAGATCTGTCGCCTGACATTTGAAACGACTCTACGGAGCGTCTCAAGCACGAAATCTCGGTCGTATCGGGCTAGTAGATCAGCCAGTGCATCGCTAGCCAGCAACTGCTCCAGCGAAGGGATTTGCTGCAAGGCCGATTTTTGGGCGTCGGACAACTCAGATTTCATCCGATTAAATCGTTATCAGGTTTAGAGCGGATGATGAGAATGACTCTATTTGGATAGCGCATTTGCAACCTTGTTGATAGCTGTAGCCATGTCGTCGATATCCCCCTCGTTCATCTGTTCGTGAATCCCCATAACCGCGACTGTACCCAGCCCTTGAACCGCATTAGGGACAAGGTCCGGACCGTAATGATAGTCTTTCGACACATAAGGACTGTTGAAGGGGAAACCGCTGTTACCGTAGGTTTGGCCTTTGGTTAGAAATTCGCCCCGCAGAAAAATCGGATCTTTGATATAATGAGGGGAAACGGAAACCCCTTCTGCCCTCACCGCCTGACAAAACACCTCGGGTTGGTGACCCGTAACATGGAAGATGTAGTTCCACCAGGAGACCTCCCGGTCTTTCGGTAAAGGAACAGTTGTAATCCCGGCTGCCGCGGAGATCTGATCGGTTAAGCGTCGACCGAGTTCAACCCGACGTTCTACCACCGACCGAACCTTTTCCAACTGTGCAAGACCGACAGCACCTTGTAATTCAGTCATCCGATAGTTAGGGGCTAAGAAGGCGTGATCCCGATCGCCCATATACTGATAGTCCCAACCTTTGTCGGAAAAAAGTTTGAGTCGAATATAGGTCTCCTCATCATTAGCGATAATAAATCCGCCATCACCCGTAGTCATATGTTTGGACTGTTGCAGGCTGAAACAGCCCATTTGACCAAAGGCACCGGCATAACGACCTTTGTATCTGGTGGCGTGGGTCTGACAGCAGTCTTCAATTAGTATCAGATCGTGTTTTTGCGCGATACTGACCACCGGATCTATATCACACGGGTGTCCAAACAGGTGAACAAGAATGATAGCACGTGTACGATCAGTGATGTTGGCTTCAATCGACTCTGGTAGCATATTTAGCGTTAGTGGATCAACGTCAGCAAAAACAGGAACCGCATTCTGCATCAGTATTGGCATCACGCTGCCTGGATCGGTAATTGGGGCGGTGATAATCTCGTCACCAGGTTCCGGGTTGACCACACCAACTGCGGTGTGGATTGCTGCGGTACCGCTGGTTGAAGCCTGGGCAAAAGCGGTCCCATAAAAGTCTGCTATCTGTTTTTCAAAGTCTTTGACCATCGTACCGCTTTTCCCAAACAGATTTTGACTTCGTACCGCCTGTAAAAGGAGTTCTTCTTCTCGTGAACCAAACGGTGTCCGGCCAGGAAATGGTGTGGAACGAACCTTTTCACCGCCGTCAATCGCAAGTTTGGCTATCATTGCAGTTACCTCAGTTGAAACTTTATCACTTAGCCATCTGCCTTTGAAGGCAAGTATAACAGAAGCATTCTACTATAACCTAGTGATTTCATTTCTTAATGGTTTGGTTTTGCATTGCCAGACTACAGAAAATTATCCTACTCATTTACACACTCAAAAAAGGGCTTCTCCGATGAAGATAATTTCACTCATTCTGACCTTGATGACAACTGGCACCTATGGGCAGATTTTGTCCCAAGTAGAACACATTTACGTTGATAACAACGGTGTGAAAATTCACTATGTATCGCTAGGGGAAGGCCCGTTAGTGGTTATGATCCACGGCTTTCCCGACTTTTGGTATACTTGGCGACATCAAATGCAGGGGCTCACCGATCAATTTCGGATAGTGGCAATTGATTTGCGCGGCTATAACCGGCGCGATAAACCGCTAGGTGTAGATCAGTATGCTATCCCGTTATTGGTCAGCGACATTATAGCCGTGATACGACAGTTGTCGGTCGAGGTGAATATATCTCCCAAAGCCGTCATCGTTGGACACGACTGGGGTGGAGCCGTCGCATGGTCGATGGCTATGGCGCATCCAGATCGGGTTGAGTGACTGGTGATTTGCAATCTCCCCCACCTAAAGGGATTACAACGTGAATTGGCCCAGACCCCGCAGCAACAGAGAAATAGCCAGTACGCGCGTGACTTTCAGCAACCGGATGCTCATCTGGATTTAACAGCAGAAGAGTTAGCTGGATGGGTCACCGACCCCTGGTGATAAACAACAGTACATCTCCGCTTTTCAACGTTCTGACTTCGAGGCCATGTTAAATTACTACAAGGCCAACTATCCCCGACCTCCCTCTCAATACGATGAAAACTCACCGGTGGTGAAGGTTAAATGCTCTGTTTTAATGTTTCACGGCTGAAAGACTGGGCACTATTGCCCGGCGCGCTCAACGCCACCTGGTAGTGGATTGATAACGAACTGACGTTAGTAACGATTCCACAGGCCGGACATTTTGTGCAGCGAGATGCCGCAGACCGTGTAACACAGGTAATGCGGAGTTGGCTTCTCGATTGAGAAATAGTATCCAGGGTCGAAGGGTTTGAAAAAGTAATGTTTTCTTGCTACACTGTACCTTTAGAATGTCTAGGTCTTCCAGACCAGACAATGTCGTTTTGCTAAACCGGTCAGAAGTTTCAGACCCACATATACAACAACCATGATTAACCCTTACCTGAAAGAAGACAGAGAATATCCACTCATTACAATTAAGCGACAGGCGGAGCAACTGAAGGCTGAAGGACACGACGTCATCGACTTGACAATTGGTGATCCACAGGACCAGACTTTTGACGGTGCAGTTCAAACTATACAAAACTTCATGGCGGCGAACAGTGTTTCACAATATCCGCTGGCAACCGGTTCTACGCACTATCTAGAAGCGGTTTCAAACTGGGCGGAACGGAATTATCAGATCGAACTTGAACCCATCAAACACATTTTTTCCAGCAACGGTAGTAAAGAGGCTATCTTCTTATTTGCACTGACGTTCGATTGGTCAGACCGGGCCAAGGAAATCTGGTTTTCATCTATCAGTTATCCGGTCTATGAAGCCTCCGCCAGAACCGTTAACGCCCCAATTCGAAAATTGCCAATCGATCGAATGTCTGGATTTTTTCCAGATCTGGATGTCATTACTGATATCGAATGGGAAAGATGCCGCCTCTTCTGGATCAACTCTCCGCATAACCCAACCTCGATGACGGTGGACCGGGCTTACTTTCAGCGGTTGCTGTCGCTAGCTGAAAAGCATGGGTTTATCGTCGGCTCTGACGAATGCTATAACGAACTGTATGATGATCAACGCCCGGTTTGCAGCCTCGACTTCCATCAATCAGATCGCTGGGTTGCTTTTCGTTCGCTGTCTAAACGGAGCCACATGACCGGCTTTCGGCTGGGGGCAGTCCTCTCCCAAAACGAAGAGATTATGAAGTATTTTCGACTGTGTCGTTCTCCCATCGGCGTAGGCACTCCGACTTACAACCAGGAAGCAGGTATCTCCGCCTGGAACGACGAACAGCATGTGGAACACAACCGACAGCAATATCGGCAGAAGCGCAAATTGATTAGATCCGCGTTGATGAATAGAGGTTTCAGGATTCACGGCGGTCGAGACGGATTCTACTTTTGGTTGTCTCATCCCGATTGGCCGACGGCTGAGCAACTCTGCAACCTATTTCTATCACAAGGTATTTGCGTCACACCAGGTACCGCCTTCGGAGAAGATGGAGAAGGCTACATTCGCTTGGTCTACTGTATTTCATTAGAACTTTGCCAAAAACTGCGCCTTCGTATTGAGAAAATTGACCGATGACGATCCTCCCATTGTTAACAGATTTGCTGAATATCCCTTCGCCGACCTTTCAGGAGCAAGCACTCACTAATTTCATTGAAGATTGGATGCGGAAACGGATAGCTAATCTGATTGTTAAGCAACATGGTCAAAGTCGGATTTTATCGCTTCCTCTGATTGAAGAATTACCACACATCGCTTTGGTGGGGCACTCGGACGTAGTTCCAGACCACTTTGAGGCTTACCGAGAAGCAGGGCGGATTCATGGAGCCGGGGCATCGGATATGCAAGGCAGCCTGGCTGTTTTTGCTATTCTGATGCAGGAGTTTTCTCGGTTGACGGACCGGCAGTTCAACTTCTCATTTATCTTATACGATGCGGAAGAAGGTACCCCTCTGGAGCAGAACGGCCTCTGCAGCCTGATTGCGGCCGAAAGTGATTTCCTGCAGACAATCGACCTGGCTATTGTCGGTGAACCGACCAATGGGCAAGTTCAACTCGGCTGTGTCGGAAGTTTGCACGCGAAGGTGGTTGTTTCCGGTGTCGCTTGTCATTCGGCCAGACCCTGGGACGGACAAAACGCGCTCTACAACGCACTCCCCCTGATTACAGGGTTATCTAAAATTGAACCGCTGAAGCGGTCGGTCCTCAACGTCGATTTCTTCGACGTCATCAACATCACTGAAAGTTGCAGCCAGGCAGGACGAACGACGATTCCCGATCAGTGGAGTTGCAATATCAATTATCGCTATGCGCCCGGGCCGAGCATGGCTGAGGCTGAAGTGATGTTTCAACGTCTGTTGGTGCAGGCGAAAACGACAACCAATGTCATCTGCGAAATTGTCGACCATGTGCCGGCCGCACAGATTATCGAAAGTGAATTGTTTCATCGGATAGTCTCTTGGTTGAAGACTGATATCGCGGCCAAACAGGCCTGGACGGATGTAGCCCAACTGAACGGCATCGGGATTCCGGCTTTTAACTTTGGTCCAGGTTTAACGGCTCAAGCCCATAAACCAGACGAGTATATTCTGGTTGAGGATATGGTCGCCTACTATTATCTTCTACGTCAATTAGCACATTTTAGATCACCGAATTAAGCCCGGCCCAATGAATGGTGAATTCTCAGTTCTAACTATCCCCAAACAAAATACTAAACCCAAGAAATAGTAGGAGTACCAAATTGACAAATCAACTGATGATCGGTATCGGTATTCGGCGTTGTCGAGACCTAAAAACACTCGATGTTACCTTTCTGCCGCCTCAAAGTATAAATGGAGAAGCCCTGGACGGAATCGATCTGGACCTCACGGCCGAAAACGGTTTTATTTCTATCTCGAAACAGCAGTTAACCGGTGTAAATCTGTTTTTCTCCTCGCTATCCAGTGTCTCAACTGAATTCAAAGATGGATTGAAACAACTAACCCACTCTCCGCAAAGCAACACCAACAGCTACCACGATATCGACACCATCCTGATGGCCCTGCACGATCCGTCACTGCCTGTTGAGTCGCCAGAGGAGGCCTATTTCAAGTTGCACTGCCTCTCGTTCCGGTTATCCAAACCTCACCAGGTCTCTTTGGAGGGTGCCTTTGGACAGTTGAATAATGTAGCTTGGTCGAATTTAGGGCCTTTATTGCCTGAAGACGTGCCGCAGATCAGATTAACCTCTCTTCTAAAGGGCGAGAATCTGCAGATCTCTCACATCGATAAGTTTCCCTATCTGGTGAACTATCATCTGCCGAGCGGGGTCCGCATTGCTTCGGGTAATCGCGTTCGCTTAGGCGCCTATTTGGGAGAAGGAACGACCGTCATGCCGGCCGGATTTGTTAATTTCAATGCTGGCTCCAATGGCATAGCTATGATCGAGGGTCGGGTTTCCGCCGGCGTTTTTATCGGGGACAGCACCGATATTGGTGGTGGTGCTTCAATCATGGGAACGCTGTCAGGTGGCAACGAACACGTAATTGAAATCAAGGAAAATTGTCTTCTGGGAGCCAACGCGGGAATCGGAATCTCTTTGGGGACCGGCTGCACCGTTGAGGCAGGACTCTATATCACAGCCGGCATGAAAATCGCCGTGGTCGATAGCCAAAGTCAACCAGTAGATTTAATGGGTAACCCG
>Ga0310345_10005084_pt1 | contig 11779 bp, 14 predicted proteins | sample HC15DNA20500_MG_FD_204667 | JGI IMG/M metagenome (GOLD analysis project Ga0310345, IMG submission 204667) | Marine microbial communities from station ALOHA, North Pacific Subtropical Gyre - HC15-DNA-20-500_MG | ecosystem: Environmental > Aquatic > Marine > Oceanic | place: Pacific Ocean: North...
CACGTTGATCGGCCGCGCGATGGTCTCGCGGATTCGCGCAAGAATGGCCGTCGCCTTGTCCCCGTGCGAGGATGCAAAGACCGCGACGGACTTTGAACCGCGCGCCGAATTGCACACTAAGCACGCGGTCACCAAATTCGTATGCTGATTACTGCCGCCGTCGCAGTGTGGGACCAAGTGGTCAAGGGTCAACTTTTGCGGCCGTCGATTGCACCACAGACAGCGGCCGCGATCTCGTACCAGGATCGCTAACCTCTTTTCAGAGCGGATCCAGTGCATCCCATGCCATGTATCGTGACGTGTCATGGCTGCACCAAGACGTAGCCGGTGCGGCCGCGCGGAAAGTACACGCGACGCGCGCGATCCACGCGGGCACCATCACGGTCGCGTCGAAAATACCCGCCAAACGGGGATGGGTTCAGTGGTCGTCCTGTGGTACTGAGTGTTCCAGGAAGAAAGGGATTGTAGCGTACGATCTCCCACTCTCCAGAGGATGTTGGATCGCTACACTCTAAGTAGGGTGCGGCCGCGGCCGCCTTTGCATCGTACGCTGCTTCTTGGTCGAACGGCGCACGTGTACCGATAATCCAGGCTAGTACGCTCTTTTGGCGTTTGGTGCGGACCGTTTCAAGCGCGCGTGCCGTACCGTGGTGAAAGCGGCAGTTGCTAAGTACGAGTGATGACCCGTACCAGGACACTCTCGCTTCCGCGCGACGCTTCACAACCCACAATCCAAGCGTGTGCCCTTGCTTCTCTCGGTTAATGTTGTAGTGAACTTGAAACTCCGCCATGTCAGGTAGTGCCTCCAAAGCACTAGAGGCAGTATAGCAAAGGTTGCATGAGAATGCAAGGGGTTATCTTGTAGTTGGTTAACATGCTTGAACGATGGTATGCCCGCACTGCTGCACGCTTCGTCCAGGCTATCGGCCGCACGGCTACCGCGTTGTCCACCTCGAACAAACAGCGACGGTCTAGAGACACCCGCGTGCGTGCAAGCCGTCAAGGTCTTGACACGGTGTCATCTGCATGACAGCGAAGAGAAAGCGAACACGAAGAGAAAGCGCAGTGACGCCGTTTCTTCGCCTTCGTGGTTTCTTCGCGCGAAGAGAAAGCGAACCGTGGACCTTTGCCCAATCTTCGCCCTTCGTGGTTTCTTCGCCCTTCGCCGTCCATTCGCTTTCGCGGTGTCTTCGCCTTACGCCATCTCTTCGCCTTTCGTGTTCTCTTCGCCCTGCGCGCGTTTGCGCTTTCTTCTGAATGCCGGGGGTAGGGGGGGGATCACCATTCTCACTAGTGACACCCCTACATCCACTCTACAGAGCGTCGTCTCTCCCCGTATGGTGTGACGGGGGGCTGGACTGACGCCGTGATGGGGGATAGGATAGGGGGACGATGCGCTATGGACAGCGGAGTGTGGCGTCGGAGGCGGAGACGGTGGTGTTAACGGAGGCGGATGGCGCCTGTGCGGCGTTGATTCAGGAGATGCGCGACCGGGCGGGGATGACGGTGCCGCAGTTGGCCTCGGCGTTAGGGGTCTCGGTGGGGTCGGTGCAGCAGTATTTATATCGCGCGCGCGGGGTGGGGGGGTCCAGCACGTTGCGGTGGTTTCTCCGGTTAGCGGCGGTGTGTGCGTGTGAGGTGACGATTACCTTTCCGGCGCGTCGGGCGGGGCGGCCGGCGGTGGGGCTCCGGGGGCGCGTATGACGGGTCTCCGGGTGCTGACGGCGGACGAGGCGGTGGCGTTTGCCCAGATTGTCTTGTCGGGGGTCCCGGTCCCGGAGGCGGTGCAGTATTTCTGGACGGACCCGTTGACCGAGACGGAACTGGCGCAGTATGAGGCCGCGTGGCCGCGCCAGGAGGCGGTGATTGCCGCGATTGATGCGGTGGCCGGGGGCGCGCCGTGGCATCGCCTGACCGATCCGCAGCGGATGGGCGTGGCGCTGACGAAGCATTACAACGAACTGGCGTATGTGCTGTGGACGACGAATTATGCGGAACTCGCGGGCGCGGAGAAGGTCCGGGCCGATACCGCCCGCACCGCGATTGAAGCGAAACTCGCCGGGATGGCCGGACGGGAGTCCCCCCTGGCGACGTTTTACACCGAACTGCTCGCGAAAGTGGCGACCGAGGCCGCGCCGGTGGCATGAGTGCGTCACCCGTCACCCCGGCGCTCCGCGATCGGTTGATGACCGCCTTTCGGGCATACCTGTGCGAGAAAATTGACTTCGTGCCGTTTCAACATCAAGCGGCCTGGTGGGCGTCCACCGATGGACAGGTGCTTGGCCCGGATGATACCGGCCCCCACACCATGACCGTGCGCCTGCCCTCGCGACGGGTGGTCGCCCGCACGATCACCCCCCGCCCCCAGGGGCGTGCGCGCGTCGTGGCCGACCTCGGCGCGTATAAATCCGGAAAATCCGCCGGCGCAGGGATCTGGGCCGCGGCGTTTGCCGCCGTGCCCGGGGCCGTCGTCTATCTCGTGGGGAACGAGTACGATATGTGCGCGCCGGAGTTCGAGTACCTCCTGGACGCGCTCTGCGCCGAACGCGGCCTCGGACAGGGTTACCGCACGCTCCAGAATCGCCCGAAAGACGGGCGCATGTGGCTCGAACTGGAGAATGGGGCACGCTTCGAGGCCCGCAGCTGGGAGCGCGCCGAGTCGCTCAAAGGCAAGGAAGTGGATGCCTACGTGTACTGCGAGGCGTATCAACTCCCCGGCATTGAATGTTTCACCTCCGTGGCCCAGAATCTCCGGGTGCGCGAGGGGTATGCGGTCTTCCCGACCACCCCCGACCGCCCGTGGGTGCAGACGCTGCACGATCACGGGCATGACGACCCTGCCTTTCCCGCGTGGGTCTGCCACTGCGGGATTCCGGCGTCGGTGAACCCCTATAGCTTCGACCAGGCCGCGATGGACCGCGACCAGCATCTCCTGACCCGTGAAAAATTTGCGATCGCCTATCTCGGGACCCTGGGGGATTACCTCGGGCGCGTCTATCGCTATCGGCGCGGGGAGCGGCAGATCACCCCGACCACGCACCCCGCCTGCTGGCGTGACCCGACCCGTGGGATGACCCGGGCGAACTTCCGGCTGCCGGAGGACTGGACCGTCACCCTCGGCGCGGATACCGGGACCTACTGTGCCGCGGTCGCCGTCGCGGTCTCCCCGACCGGCCTGGCCGTGGTCCTCGACGAATGGACAAATTATCGCTACGTCGCCGGTCTCCCGGAACTGACCGAGGACGGATCGATCCGCACCTGGACCGCCGGACTGGCGCAGATGGCCGCCCGATGGGGGACGCGCCCCGTGGCCTGGGTGGATAGTAATTCCCAGTTCAAACAGGAGTGCCGCCGCGCCGGCGTCTCCCTCGTGGGGAACCGCCACGGCCGGGAGGCGCGCACCGAAGCCGCGCGGGCGTATTTCCAGCATGATCAAATTCTGCTCGCCCCGTGGGTGGATCTGTTGCCGTATGAGGTAGAATCAGCCCAGTGGCCGGATCAGGCCACGAGCGCCGGACGCTTTGCGCGCCTGAAAGTCAATGACCACCTGCTCGATTGTCTGGAACACGTCCTCTCGCGGCATCCTCGGGGGGTGCAGCCTCGCCCGGCGCCGCCGGTCCCGGACCTCGGGTCCGTCCAGTGGTACGGATCGCCGCTCAGAAAACGGACGCCGCCGACCGCGGGCGATGTGCATCTTGGAGGATCCTGATGGCCGACGACGCGCGCCTCACGGCGCTCGAACAGCAAGTGCGCTTTATCATGCAGACGATTGCCCTGACCGCCACGCAGGACGGGGAAACCTCGTCCCGCAGCCTGGCGACGCTTTTTGAGGAGACTCGTGCCCATGCTCACCTGGGTCCGCAAACATTGGCGCAAGTGGCAGCCCGATCCTTTGCTGCCACAGACCGTGGCGCATCTCCAGGCCCAGATGGCTTCCCTGGAAGCGCGCCTCCCGCCACCGACGACACCTAACGGCCACGAGCCGTCGCCCCCACGCGCGACGCCCGTGGCCGATCACCCGGATGCCCATCTCGGGCTCCATTGAGAAGGAGATCGCGTTCATGGCCACCATCCTGATTAAACTGCCGGACAGACCGGAGTCGGCCCTCCAGGCCCAGTCGATCGAGACCGAAGTGATGAAGGCGATTCCCGAGGCACAGGTTCAGGTAATCGGCTACCAGGCAGAGGGCGCGGCACAAGGGCCTCCGGGATTGCCACAAGGCCCCGAACAGGTCCAGCTCCCCGGGGGACCGGTCGGTCAGCTCGCCCAGAGAGGCGGCGCCCTCGGCGGTGCGGGCCTGCCACTCCCTGGCCTGACCGGCGCACCGCCACCAGGGATGCCGACACCAGGGATGCCGCCACCAGGGCTAGCGGGAGGCCCGAGGGGACCCGCAGGGCCCCTGGGTCCTGACGGGCCGCCGAGACCCGGCGGGCTGTCCGCCGCCGCGCCCCAGATTGCGCGCCGCCGTCCGGGCGGACGTCCTGGACTGCCGATCGGTCGACCCGGAGTGGCCTAATGCCCCCCGCGGCCGAAACGCTGACGACGATCACGACCGACTACAACCGCCTCCGCGCGCAAAAAGCACGCGATGTGGGGTCGGTCGAGCTGCGGATTCTGACGAATCTCGCCTTCGTCTCCGGCGAACATTGGGTCGGGTCGAAGAATCGGATGCTGTTTACGCGAAAGCGTGATCCGAACAAGCTCTATCTCGTCTTCAATCTCGCGGCGCAAATGCTCTACAAGATGATGGGCCGTCTCAGTAGTGTGGCCCCCGTCTTTCGTGCCCGGCCGGATAAACAAGATCCGGCCTCACTCGGGAAAACCGAGGTGGTCAATAAACTCATCCGGGCACTGGACGAAAAGCTCGATCAGCCCTCCCGGACGTGGGAACTGCTCTGGTGGATGGCCATCGGCGGCGTCGCGTTTGAATATGTGCCCTGGGTCAAAGATGCGACGATGGAACCACTCCCGCAGTTCGATCCGGCCACCAATGAACTCCTGTGGACCCAGGTCCAGACCGGCGAGGTGGTGCCCGAGTCCGTGCGGCAACAGGCGCTGCTCCAGGGGGCGCCCGCCGAGACCTTTACCGTCGTTGAGGAGATGGTCCTGGCCGGAGACGTGGGGAGCGAAGTCTTAAGTCCGCTCCAGGTCTTTGTCGATGCCTCCGTACGGTCGCTCGACGATCTGAGCCCCGATCAGGCCGTCTATATTGCGAAAATTCGGACACTCGGCTGGATCAAAGCGAATTATGACCTCAGCGCGACCACCGTTGAGTCGATTACGGATGCCACCGAGGTACGCATTCTCAGTACCGATGTGTCCCAGTTCGGGGCGCCGACTGGATCCGTGCATCTCCAAGACCTGATTCCCCGGATTCAAGGGTCGCGTGCGCCCGAAGACCCCGATCTCGCCGTCGTGGTGGAACGCTACCAGCCCATCTCCGCACAACATCCACGGGGGCGCTATACCGCCTTCGTGCCCGGGGTGCAGATTCTCCACGAGGGCGACAATCCCTACGAGTCGATTCCCCTGGTGGACTTTCACTGGACCCCGACCACGACGAGCTTCTGGAACGACGATTACATCTCTGATTTGATTGCCCCGCAGCGGTTTCTCAATAAACGGATTTCGCAACTCGGGGAACAGGCCAATGCCTCGATTTACGGGGATGAATTGCTCGGCCCGACGGTCAAACGAGAGGATATTCCCGCGGATTACCCCGCGCCCATCGAAGGCGGCCTCAATGACGCCGGGGTGAAGATGGTGCAGCGGCGCGATCCACCCCAACTACCCGCCTGGTTCATGCAATCGGTCGATCTCGTCCTCAAATTGATGCGCGAGATTGCCGGGGGCGTCGATCTGTTCCAGGAACAGAAGTTTCCAGGGCAACTGCGGGGGCCGATGGCCGTCCCGATGCTCCAGGAGATGATTGATACCCAATGGGGGCATCTCTATCAGCATATTGGCCAGCGGATGGCCAAAGTGAAGGATATGCGGATCAATCGGGTCAAGGGGTACTATCCGCCCTTCCGCACGCTCCATTACACCGATCAGAGTATGCGCGATGAGGTGTTTGTCTTCCAGACCTCCGATATCTTGCGCGCAGGGACCGATTATTCGGTGACGGTGGAGCGCGGGAGCCTCGTGCCGGAATTTCACGCCCTCCGGGAAGCGCGGATCCGCGAACATCTCCAATCGCCCCTCGCGGTCCTCTATATCGACGAGCGGACGGGGCGGATCGACAAGGAAAAGATTGCGTCCGACCTCCAGATGGGCGATGTCGGGCGCGAAGCGCGCGAATCACAGTATCGGAAGCTCGCCCTGTCCCTGGTGGAACGCTTGTGGCAAGGGGAGGCGCTGCCGCCCCACGTCCCGATGCCCTTCTGGAATTTGCGCGTGATCATGGACGAACTCGAAGCGTCAATGGCCACCACGGAATGGTTGGGCGCGAGCCCCGCGATTCAACAGGGCTTTGTCGCCTTCTGGAACAAATGCCGGACCCTGCTCGTTGAAGCCTCCCAACGACGGCAGGATGGGATGCAGCAACAGCAGATCCAGGGCGCCGTGGCCCAAGCCGCCCAGCAGGCCGCCGCGAAAGCCGCCGCCGAGGCGATTGACGCCGCCACCGACCAGCTTGCCGCGAGTGCGTCCATTGCCCCGCAGGCGCCCGAGGCGTTGGCCCAGGCGATGATGGACACGCAACGTGGGCCGACGACGCCCCAGTAGCCCTTGACACACGGCCGGCGCGTCCTTGATACTACGAGGACTGACCAGATGTCCGTGACGACGAACACGGACCACGAATAACGTGGTGGCGATTCGTTGGCAAACGAATAACGCTGCTCCACTCGTGGACCACTCGACAGAGGGAGGATGGATGGCAGAGGACTTTAACGAACCCGCCGTCGTCCCCGAGGCCCCCGCGGCCGAGGAGACAGCGGAACAGACCCCCGGAGGTGGGGCGGACGACTCGGGCGCGTGGCCCGCAGACGTACAAGCCGCATATACCAAGAAAACACAGGCGCTCGCCGACGAGCGAAAAGCGTGGGAAACGCAACGCACGGAACAAACCCAGCAGTTGCAATCCTACGCCCAGCAGCTTCAGCAGCAGCAGTATGCCCGTCAGGCCGCGACACAGGTCGCGCAGCAACAGGCCCAAGGGCAGCAGCAGCAGCAGACGATGCTGGACCAGCTCCGGTCGATGCCGTATCTCGATGGGGCCACCGCCGCCCAACTCATGGAGCGGTTGGTGTCCGAGGGCATTACACCCCTCCAGTCGGCCATCAAACAGCGGGATCAGGCGATGGCGCAAATTGTTCAGGACTACAAGTCCCTTCGGGAGCGCGTCCATACGGCGCACGACCGGCAGGCGGGACAGGACCTGGACCAGCGGTTCGTACAGCTGCGAAGCGACGCAGGCTTGCCGGATGAGGAGGTCGTAAATGATCTTCTCCGAGATGTCTACTACTCGTATGAAGGCGCCGATTGGGATGAAAAGTTTCCCGCGACCGCCCGTGAACGGATCGAGGGCTTGAAAAAAGTCTTTCGATCAATGGATCGGCAGGCCGCCGTACAGGCCAAAGCCTCGCCGTTCCCGTCAACGGGTGGTGAATCGTCGCTGACGAGTGGCAAAACGGACGGCTACAAAACGCCGGAGGAACGCACCGACGAATTGTGGCCCATGCTCAATCCCGGCCAGTCCGAGTAAGACCCACCGCTGTAGGGGACGGAAAGGATTTACCTTATGGCGAGTACGACCGATGTCATTGAAGCCCTGAAATACACCTACGGGGTCGATCAAGTGCTGTACCTGGTCAACCAAGAGGTTGTCTGCTGGAACATGTTCCAGAAGATGAAGAAACCGATGGCGGGCCGTGGACAATTCTTGATGCCCATCATGGTGAAAAACCCCGGCGCGTGGAGTGGGTTGGCCGAAGGCGGGGCGCTCCCGTCGAACATCGACCCTGACACGACCGAGGCGTCGTTCAGCCTCCAGGAATTTGCGGGGCTGTACAACATGTCGTGGAAGCTCATCCAGGACGCCCGGAACTCGAAGTTTGCGTTCCAGACGGCCCTGAAAATGATGGAGAGTGGCTTCCGCCGGCGGATTCTCAAGCTCATCAACGCCGACCTCATCTCGGATGGTCTCGGCAAGCTCGCGATCATGCCCGCGGCCGATAATCAGACCACGATTACCGTGGACGCCCTCCCGAGTATCGATCTCGGGATGACGGTCGATCTGATTGACGCTTCGGATAATGACGCGGACTTGGCAGCCTCCCGGACGGTCACCGCGATTGATGTGCAAAATCGCACCGTCACCATTAGCGGCTCGGCCCCGAGTGGGACAGCCGCCGGGGATTTCTTCTGTATTGAAAATACGACGAAATCCGGCGCGATTTACCACACGGACGGACTCCTCGGGATTATTGATGATGCCAATCCGCCCTCGGGCAACTTTGGTAATATCAACCGCAGTACCGCGGGGAACGAGTTCTGGGAGTCCATCGTGCTGGAGAACAGTGGCACGAACCGGGCGCTCACCGAAGACCTCCTGATTCAACTCGAAGATGCGGTGCGAGAAAAGGGCGGGGCGAAACTGAACGCCTATGTCTCGAATCTCGCCATCATCCGGCGCTATCACGAACTCCTGCGCGAAGACACCTTCTTTGCGATGAGTTCGCCGAAAGCGTTTGACAGCGGGTCAGGGGTCGGACGACAGGGTGGCGCGCAGCAGAAGGGAAAAGACGGCGGCGATGGTCGCACCGTCTATCGCTTCAGCGGCAACCCGTGGCATGTCGAGCCGTACTTTGCGGCCAATACGATTATTGGCCTCGATACGAAGCATTTCTACATCGGCCACGGCGAGAATGCCGTCCCGCGTCCGGTGTCAGAGGTGTTCGATGGTACCCCGTTCTTCCGTCAGACCTCCAACGCAACCTTCGAGGTGGCGTGGTACTGGCAGGGGCAGTTGTTGAGCGACAACCCTGCGGCTGGCGCGAAGATCGAGGATGTTGCCGAGTCGTAAACTCGGAGGGGTAGAGCAGTTTAGGGATGCAACTGCTCTCGCTGAGTAGGTGGGGGGAGGGTAACCTCCCCCGTCACTTCGCCAGAAAGTAGGATGATGGGAATTAAAGCGATTGCGCGTTTAGCGCCAGTGCATGTGGTCTACACAATTTCAGCAGGAGAAGCGGCGGATACGGGCATTTTCGTGGCCGACCAGGATTATGAAATCATGGATGTCCGCGAAGTGCATAGCACGGCCGGAGCCAGCAGCACCACCTTGGACGTGGGGATTGCGGCCTCTGGGACCGCCCCCGCGAGTCTCACCACCGCGTTGAGTTCGGCGTTGGCGTTGGATAGTACGGCGAATACGCCGGTCCAATCGACGCTCACCTCGACACTCTCCGCCAGGAAGATGGATAAGGGCGAACAACTGTCGTTGAATTACACCGGCACGGTTACCGCCTATGAAGGGTCGGTACATGTCGTGCTGAAGCCCATTCGGACGAATACGAGTTACTAAGGAGGCGCATGGAGTCTTTCCGTCCAGTTCGCTATTCGCTGGAAGAAAATCGGTTCTTTCTCAAGCATCTCGGGGAGTCGCCCGTCTCAGCGTTGCGCGAGCCGACCCCGACAGGGGTCAATCCCGTGACCGTCCAGGAAGTACTGGGCGAAGTCTACGAACTCGCGGAACTCGAAAAGCATCGCGGGGTGACGTGGGCGGGTGTGGAGAAAGTCGGGCAGGTGATTACCCGGTATCTCAGCGAATATGAGAAGTGGCAGGAAATGGCGACCCGAGGGGCGCCGCGCTTTCCGACGATGCACGCTTGGGACGCAAAAGGACGCCCCCATCGTGGGGGGATCACGTCCGATGCGGGGGAAGTCTCGACCTATTTCGATGACCAGGGCGAGCGCCAACCGCTGTCCGTCTCGTTACGCGATCCCGAGTCAGTGGCGTTCCGTCCGCCGTGGACCAAGGTGGCCGAGCCGATCCCCGATACGCTCACAGAGGACCTGGAAAAAGGGCTGCTCCAGTGTCCGGTGGACGGCTGGGCGACAAACTTCAAGCCCGAGTCACGCTCCTCCTATAACATGGCGCGTGGGCGCATGGTGCGTCACTGCAAGACGAGCAAGGATGAGCGGGTGCGGGAGTTCGCGCTCAAAGCCTTTAGCTAGCCATGCCCTCTGAGTCGACGTTTGCGGTCCCGGTCCAGCACACCGCGCCACCGCCGATCGAGGAGCGTCTCCACTTTTGGCATCCAAATCGGTTCGGGGTGCGCTTCGCGCCCGCTGACTTTCGCGAGAAACTACACGCGATCCATACCGACCTGGAGATCACCTGGCATCCCGTTCGAGAACGATGGCTGGTCTGGTATCGTCGTCCGCGGATTCAGCATCCGATCTCGGCTGGATGGCTTCTCCTGCTGGTTGTTGAAAACTCGACGGAGGAGTATGTGCCACTTGACGACCGCACGCTTGCTGCGGTCTACGAGCAGAGCGGCTTCAAGTGGGGCTCGGGAAAACAGTACTGGGCGCGTATTGAAGACGAGGCGCAGCGCGATCATGCTGCGCGTGATGCGACACGCACGCAACTCATTGAGGATGTCGGCAGCGCGCAGTGGGATCACACCAAGATCCAGGTGAGTATGCGCGGTCCCTCGTCAGGCAGTAAGTTCGTGCGACATCACGCGGGAGACTAAATGGCCACCGGACAATCCATGCTCAACACGATGGAAGTTCTGGACCGGGGACTCCAGCTTCAGTCGGGAGAAACCGGGGTCACACTCGGGTTGCGGGCGCTTAATGCCTCGCAGGACCACTTCGAGTCGCTGATGGCGTTGCAGCCCAATTCGTTGGCCTCCTCTGCGGCGACGGTGACCACGGCAGCGAGTACGGAAACGACGGCGTTCCCGACGGGTGTGATTCGGATTGACCGGCTCCAGTTCATCGACCCGGACACCGGTCGTCCGGCGTGGGATCTTGAGCGGGTCGGCCCGGTCGGCGATCACTACGGGCAGGAGACGACGTTTCCGTCCATTGCGTTTGATTCGACAACGAGTGGACGGCCCCGGCGGTATTACACCAACGGGACGCTGATTTACTGGGATCCACTTCCCGATGCGACCCATACCGTGCGGTATTACGGGCTCAAGGTGGCCGACGACATCACGGCGGCGGGCACGTTTGCCTATCCCGACATGGCCGCACTCGCCGTCGCGCAGTTTGCGGTCAAGATGTTACGGACAGGCAAAGATGACGATGTGTCCTCGATTACCGAGGTCGGGATGCAGGTGTTCGGCCCGGTGATTCAGAGCATGGCGCGTTTTAACCGCGACCGACCGCCCGGGTATGATTATCGCTACTACCATACAGAATAGGAGCGCCTGATGGCGTCGAAGCAGGAAGATTTTCAGGATACGCATGATACCCAGCTTGTGAAACGGGCCGCCATTGACGGGGCGACGAGCGGGAACAATACGCTGGTGGCTGCCGTCACCGGGAAGAAGATCCGGGTGCTGGCGCTGTTTGTCACGATGACGGGGACAGCCGTGACGATTCGCTTCGAGGATGGGGCGGGCGGAACGGCCTTGACGGGGCAGATGGGACCGACAGCAGGACAAACCATCGTGCTGCCGTTCAATCCGGTGGGCTGGTTTGAAACCTCCGACGCCACCCTCTTGAACATGGAACTCAGCGGTGGCCAGTCGGTGGACGGATCGCTGGTGTATATCGAGGCGTAACGATGGCAAAACCTGACGACGTGCGTCGCAGACA
>Ga0310345_10005085_pt1 | contig 11779 bp, 8 predicted proteins | sample HC15DNA20500_MG_FD_204667 | JGI IMG/M metagenome (GOLD analysis project Ga0310345, IMG submission 204667) | Marine microbial communities from station ALOHA, North Pacific Subtropical Gyre - HC15-DNA-20-500_MG | ecosystem: Environmental > Aquatic > Marine > Oceanic | place: Pacific Ocean: North...
CCGTACTCGGCGATCTTCGGCGCCAGCCGGCCCTGGATCTCGCGGAACTCGGGCGAGGAGAGGTTCGAGGCCCAGATGCCGTAGTACGTGAACGCCCGGTCGAGCGGCCGGCCGGCCCGCTCCATGGCGACGATCGTGTTCTCGAACGTCGGCGGCTCGGGGTTCTGGGCGATCGCGCCGATCTCGGCGAGGTGGGCAGCCATGCCGGCCTCGAGGGCCGGTTCGAGGTCGGCGAGCTCCATCCGGTCGAAGGCCGGGACGCCGCCATAGGGGCCGGTCCACTCTTGGAGCAGCGGGTTGACTTCGTCGTCCCCTTCGGGGATCGTGTCGAGCGCGGAGGCGGTCTCAGTCGTCATCGAGTCGGGGGCCTCGGTGGGGGAGGAGGAGGCGCAGCCGGCGAGCGCGAGGGCGCCGGCGGCGGCGAGGAGCGGCAAACGCATGGGAGAAGGCAGAGATCGGGGAGAGCAGGGGAAGAGACTACGGTCGGGACCGCCCGCCTGACTGCGCCGACTTGGCGGTTCGGTGCCGAGGCCGGCCGGGTCAGGCGAGGGGCCGGGCGACGGTCACGTGGAAGCAGGGCTGACGGACCTCCCGGAGCGCGAGGAGCACGCCGTCATCCTCGAGGTCGATGAGCGCGCGGCCGAGGAGGGCCTCCAGCCGGTCGGCGTGGGCGACGGCCATCCGCTCGCCCCACGCGCGCTCAGCGGCGTCGAGCTCGGCCTCGAGCCAGAGCCGGGCGAGCGTCGAGAGCGCGGCCGGCATCGCAGGTCGCTCGACCGCGCCGTAGCCGGCCTCGCCGTCGAACCGGTACCGCTTGTAGGCGATGTCGAACGTCGTCCCGTACTCGTGGCTCGAGCGCCCGCGCGCCGCGTTCGCGTTGACACCGCGGAGCCGGCCCTGGTGCTCGGCCGTCCGGAACGCGGACGAGACGACGAACCGGAATGGCGGGAGCCCGGCCTCCGCCAGCCGCTCGTGGAACCGCTCGCCGATGGCGTCGAGCGCTGCGAGGGCGTCGGGCGTGAGCGGGCCCGTCCGCCCGCGCGTCGTGTAGTACGGGCTCTCGCGGTCGAGCGGGCGGAGGCCGTCGGCGAATACGAGGGCCGAGTCGGTTGGGACCGGGGCGACGCCGAGGCGGGAGGCCGCGGAGACGTGGGCGCGGTTGAGCGACCGCCGGAGCTGCCCCTTGTCGCGCGCCGAGAGCGTGTCGACGGCCTCAAAATCCGCCTCGCGAGCCGCCAGCGACGCCGCGAACTCGGCGCGGATCCGGTCGGCGGCCGCCCGCTCCGCCTCGCTCAGTGACGCCTCGACCGACAGCGGCACGGCCACCGACGGCGACGAGCCCGCCCAACCGACGACGGCGACGACGAGGGCGAAGAAGAGCGCGAGGGCGGCGACGGTGCGGACGGAGGAGCGGGTCTCGGAGGGCATGCAGGCAGTCGGGTCGTGAGCTGCCTGGGTAACGTGTTCAACCCATGTGTCCGTGCCCTCGGACTGCGTGCTTCGGCCTCTAGCGGAAGTCGATGAGGGTGACCTCGAAGGTGAGCGTCGCGTTCGGCGGGATGATCACTTCGCCGTCACGGACGACGCCGGCCTCCCCGTACCCCTCCTCCGGCGGCACGTCGAACGTCCGCGTCTCGCCGATGACCATCCCGATCATTCCGTTCCGGAACCCGGGGACCACGCCCTGGAGCGAGAACTGAGCCCCGGCGCTTTGGTCGAACACGGTCCCGTCCTCGAGGCGCCCTTCGTAGGCGACGAGCACGAAGCTGTCCGCCTCGACGGCGCTCGGGCCAGAGTCGCACGCGGTGACGGTTAGGGTGAGGAGGCAGAGGAGGGCGAGTCGGCGCATGAGAGTCGGTTGGATGTGCCGAGCAAGCTACCGAGGCGGCCGGGCGGCGCGTCTGAATTGCCCGTGGGCGGTCAGAATCGCCGGGTGAGAGGACCGAGCTCCGGCTCCTCTTCGTCACGCCCGAGCTGGCCGCGCCGCTCCACCTCTCCGGCGAGGCCCGCGTCCGGCTCCGCGTCGCCTCCAACAAGCCGGCCGTGAACCTCTCGGTCTAGCTCGCCTCGCTGCCGTGGACCGACGGCCGGTTCGCGCACGGCGTCGTCGCCACGCGCGGCTGGGCGGACCCGCAGAACTACACCGCCAGCGCGGAGCGCTCGCTCACGGAGAGCGCACCGCTCATGCCCGGCAAGTCCGTGGAGATGCGGTTCGCCCTCCAGCCCGACGACCAGATTCTGGAGGCGGGCCAGCGGCTCGGGCTGCTGGTGTTCTCCAGCAACCGCGAGTTCACGCTCTGGCCCCGGCCCGGGACGGCGCTGACGGTGGACCTCGACGCGACCTCGCGGGGACTGCCCGTCGTGGGCGGCCCGGCCGCGCTCGGCGTGGAGTAGGGTGGCCTCGGCACCCGTGTCGGCGCGGTGGACCTGCGGGTTCTCGGGACCGTATGGAGCGTGGCCGCCCTGCACTTCGGCGGGGCGGCCCCTCGCTCTGACTCCCCCCGCCACGGTGAGCGTTCTACAAGAGTACGCCTGGCTGATCTCGATCGTCCTCAGCCTCTGCACGCTCGTCGTGTGGGTGTTCTACGCGTTCATCCTCCATCGCGACGCGCGCCACCAGCGGCACCCGGCGCTGTTCATCCACCAGGCCAACGGCCACGGGCCGGACTCGCTGTGCCTCCTGTCGAACCTGGGCCGTGAGATCGTCCACGTGCTCGGGGTGACGGTCGAGATCGAGACCGACGAGCGGACCTACCACAAGCGACTCGCCAGCCGCCAGCCCATCGCGCTCGAGGAGTACGGACACGCCCGCGTGCAGGACCTCATCAAGCAGGGGCCGCTCCCGTCGGGCTACTTCCTTACGCTCGGCCCCTTCGGCGACATCCTCGAGATCCCCGACGCGACCGACGACGACGAGGCGGTCGAGGAGCACCCGGGCCTTGCCGACATCCGCACGATCACGATCCGTGTGGCCGCGCTCCACGCGGCCTACAGCCGGCCGATCGGCGCGCTCCGCCGCTTCCGGGTCGACGCGAGCCGCCCGCGTCCGCGCGTCGTGCCGTCGATGCTCCTGACGAAGGTCCTCCACGAGCGGCGAGACCGGCGCCGGGTCCAGGCGTGGCTGGAGGACTGGACCCGTCGCCCGTCGCTCACGACGTCGGCGGCCAACTAGCCGGTCGCGCTCGGCGGGCTCTCCGGCGCGTTCGTCTTCGGCGCGTTCGTCTTCGGCGCGTTCGTCTTCGGCGCGTTCGTCTTCGGCGCGACCGGGAGGCGCCCGGTGAGGTGCTCGTCGAACTCGTCACGGAGGGTGACCGCCTCGGCGTGCTGGCGGACCGCGTCGAGGGCCACGAGCTCGCGCCGGAAGCCGACGTAGAGCGCCCACACGATGAACAGCAAGATGACGGCGAACGGCAGGCCCGTCGCGATGGCCGCCGTCTGGAGCGTCGTCAGGCCGCCGCCGATGAGGAGCACGGCCGCGACCACGCCCTCCATCACGGCCCAGAACACGCGTTGTGGCTTCGGCGAGTCGAGCTTGCCGCCCGACGTGAGGTGGTCGACGACGAGCGAGCCCGAGTCCGACGAGGTCACGAAAAAGATGACCACGAGGACGATCCCGATGACCGACGTGACGGCCGAGAGCGGGAGGCCGTCGAGCATCGCGAAGAGCGCCGTCGCCACGTCGGCGTTGACGGCCGCCACGAGGTCCACGGCGCCGGTCTCCTGGAGGTTGAGGGCCGCGCCGCCGAACGCCGCCAGCCACACGAGCGAGAGCAGCGTCGGCACGATCATCACGCCCAAGATGAACTCGCGGACGGTCCGCCCCTTCGAGACGCGCGCGATGAACATGCCCACGAACGGCGACCACGAGATCCACCACGCCCAGTAGAACACGGTCCACGAGCCCTGCCAGTTCGTGTCGCGGAACGTCTCCGTCCACAAGCTCAGCTCGGGGAGGTTCTGGAGGTAGAACCCGAGGCTCTGCGTGAGGCCCGAGAAGATGAAGACGGTCGGCCCGACGACGAGGATGAACAGGAGGAAGAGGGCCGCGAGCCCCATGTTGAACTGGCTCAGCCGCTTGACGCCCTTGTCCAGTCCCGCCACGACGGAGAGGACCGCCAGCCCGGTGATGCCGGCGATGAGGCCCACCTGGAACGTCGTCGTCGTGGGGGTGCCCACGAGCACGTCGAGGCCGGCGGCCACCTGCGCGACGCCCAGCCCGAGCGACGTCGCCAGACCGAACAGCGTGGCCATCACGGAGAGCACGTCGATCACGTTGCCCCAGAACCCATAGATCCGGTCGCCCAGGAGCGGGTAGAAGATGGACCGGATGGTGAGCGGCAGGCCCCGGTTGTAGGTGAAGAAGGCCAGTCCCAGCGCGACGATCGCGTAGATGGCCCACGGGTGGAGGCCCCAGTGGAAGAACGTGGTCCCCAGCGCGGCCTGGAGCGCCTCGGGCGTCTCGCCCTCGACCCCGAAGAGCGGCGACGGGCTGCCGTAGTGGAAGATGGGCTCGCCCACGCTCCAGAACATCAGCCCGATCCCCATCCCCGCTGAGAGGAGCATCGCGAACCATCCGAACCGGCTGAACTCCGGCTTCGCGTCCGGCCCCCCGATTCGGATCTCGCCGAACCGGCCGAACGCGAACACGAGCGCCGCGATGATGAGGATGTTGGCGGCCAGGATGAGGAACCACCCGAAGTTGCCCGAGACCGCCGCCAGCGTGGCCTGGAAGAACGCGTCGGCCTGCTCGCGGAACATCAGCGTCAGCACGATGAACGCCGTGATGAGCGCCGAGGCGACGAACGTGACCTGCGGGTGGAGGTCGAACCCGAAGCCGACCCAGTTGTCGCGGCCGGGCGTCCGCCGGTCCGAGACGTCGAAGTACGACGCCGAGGGCGTGTCCTGGAGCCCGTCGAAGGGTGCGCGGTTCTCGACGGCCCGCTGGCGCGCGGCGCGCTCGGCCTCGATGTAGTGCTCGGCGATCCGGGCGACGCGGTCGCCGGGCTCAGGCGGGAGGTTGTCGTTGGTCGGCGGCGGGGGGTTCTGACTCATGGGTCCGTTCGGTCGCCCGACGCGGCAGAAGCGCGGAGCGTGTGGGGATGGAGGGCCGGCTGCGGGCAGCGCGCCCGGTCGTCGCCGGGCTTAGAAGTAGACGCCGAGGTTGACGTTGAAGCGCGTGTGCCACTCGTCGGACCCCTCCGCGAGGGCGGCGGCGAAGTCCTCGCCGACGATCGAGAAGGGGTGGTTCTTGGCCACGACGAGGTCGACATAGGTGAACACCGGCCCGGCGCCGACCGAGACGCCCGTGATGTTCTGGACACTGTCGGTGTAGCCGGCGGGGTCCTTGTCGAGGTAGCTGATGTCGTTGTAGACGTTGACGGACGAGATCAGCCCGGCGCCGTCCAGCGGGACCGAGTAGTTCAGTGCGGCCGAGTAGAAGGTGCCGTTGGCGGCCACCTTATAGGGGAAGTCGTAGGCACCGAACACGATGAAGTCGGAGTCCTGCCCGGCGGGGTTCTCGGGGTCGTGCTCGTAGCGGATGAGCTGGAGCTTGGCGTTGAGCGGCCCCGCGGTCAGGTTGGCGTGGCCGGCGGCGGCCCAGTGCGAGCCCATCCGCCCGGTCTCGTCGTTGTAAAGCCCGCCGAACTGCCCCGAGGCCCCGATCTCGGCGCTGGCGGCGTCGCCGGTCAGGGTGTAGACCGCCTTCAGGTTTCCCTGGTTCACCTCGCGGTTCGACCGGGCCTCCTCGACCGGCGCCGACCCGTAGTCGAGCGCGCCGGCCCGCGAGGGGACCACGTCGTAGGAGTACCGGGCACTCGCGAGGCTGGAACCCGTGAAGGGGCCGTCGGCCTGCTTGTAGAAGGCGCCGGCGACCGTCAGCGGGCCGCGGGTGTAGGTCGCCTTGAGGCCCGCGTCGTGGTCGTCCTCCAGCCCGACGTAGTAGGGGAGCTGGAAGAACCACGAGTTCGAGGCGTACGTCGTGATCCCAAACGGGACCTGGTGGACGCCCGCCCGCACGAGCACCTCGTCGCTGGCCTGGACCCCCACCCAGCCGGTCTTCAGCATGTGGTAGCCCGAGTAGAACCGGTACTCCGCCTCGAGCGAGATCGGCCCGTAGCCGACGTCCGTGTTGACGCGGAACGTGTCGAAGAGGAGCTGGCCGAGCTCGTCGGCGTCGGCGTCGCGGTAGCTGCGGTAGACGTAGTTGTACCGGAGCGCGCCCCCCACGTCGACCTCGAGCTCGGGAGATACCGCGACCGCCTCGTCTAGAGAGTCCGCCAGTGGGACGGCGTCGGCTCGGACGGGGAGGGCCGCGAGGAGGGCGACGAGCACGAGCATCACATAGCGAGGGAGCGGGGCCACCACCCAACGGGAGAGGGGCACAGGAGTTCAACAGGTGTCGACCCCGGCGCCGGTCTCACGCGGGGACGCCGGAGGGAGCGCCCTCACGCGGTGTCGCGACCGGATCGGGCGGTGGGTGCCTCGGCCCGGCGGCCCGGCAGGACCGGCCCCCCGGGGCGCCCGCCGCACCGGAGAGATGGCAGAGTGGGCGAATGCGCCGGTCTTGAAAACTGGGGTGCCCTCACCGGTACCGTGGGTTATGGCCCGTATTCGCCCTTCCGCTCTTCTCCGGAACGCGTCCGGCGCCTGGTACTGCTCAACTGAACGGATCCCCCTCACGGTCCTCTAATGAACCAGAGAGACCGTGCCCTCCCTCGTCATCGGCCGCGGGCGTGACTACGCCCAGTTCTACTCCCCCTTCGTCAACCCCAGCGGGAGAAGGCCCCCCTGGGGGTCGCGCGCGAACGGGACGCAGCGACTGCCCTCTGCCGAATGGGGGCCGCCGTCGCCGCTGGGACCTTCGATCCGTGGCCCTAGGAGGGGGACCCGATCGATGAGGAGGGGGGGCGTCCCCGATCTGATCCGCCCGGCTCTCGAAGCCGTTCGACCCAGACTATGGAGATTGAGCCCGGCCGAAGGGGGCGCCGGCGGTCCGTGTCGGTGTTTGTCCGTCAGGGAAAGCCCCGGCACCGGCCGTGCCACCAGCGACGCGCCCGGCGGTGAGCGCGAGTTGCATCTACGAGCGCAGCGACAAGTGCGGTCCGAATCGGACGTGAGGCACAGCGTTTGCCGCCCGTCCCCCCATGGCTTCGCCCCCCCTCCCCATCGCCCCGCAGGCCGTCGAGCGCGAGATCGACCTCGGGACGGCCGTCGCCTCGCGGATCGGCCGTCCGGTCGACGCGTGGGCCGTCGTGGCCGCGCTCGAGAGCGAGGGCTGGCGCGACGTCGACGCAGCCGACCGGTTCGGCCACGCCGACCTGTTCGCGCTCGGCCGGGCGGTGTACCCGGCCTGCTGCGCCGAGGCCGCCCGCCTCGGCGTCGTGGAGGACGCCCGTACGGAGCGGGAGCCGCTCGCCCGGCTCGCCGGCGGGTTCGCGGCGAGCTATGGCCGCGGCCTCCTCTACGCGCTGCCCGTGACGGGTCAGGTCGCCGCACTCGTGTGGTTCGGTTACTCGCTGTGGGCGTCGGTCCGGCTCACGGAGGGTGGCGCGACGATGATCGCCATGGGGACGATCGCGAGCTTCGCCGTGACCGGCGGGTTCGTGCAGGCCCTCGCGCACGAGACGTCGCGGCTGCTGGGCCACGAACTGGGCGGCCAGGCCCGCCGGATGGCGTTCCGGATCGCGGGGCTCGGCGCCGCGACCGTGCTCATGACCGGGGCCGCGGCGTTCGCGCTCAACGTTCTGATCCCGTTCTACCCGGTGGTCCTGTCCGCTGTGGGGACGACCTACTACGTGCTCCTCGGCTGGCTCTGGCTCGCCCTCGCGCTCCTCTACGTCGAAGAGCGGCTGTGGGCGGTCGGCGTAGCGACGAGCGCGGGGATCCTCCCGGTGTGGGGGGCCGTGGCCGGGCTCGGGTGGGGGATCCACACCGCCCACGCGCTCGGGCTGGCGGTCGCGGTCGCGCTCGCGCTCGGCTGGGCCTACCGGTCGCTCGGGCGCGGGGCCGATGGCGACCGGGACGGCGGGCTTGCCCCTCCGCTCCCGCGCGCCTCGACGGTCGTCCACACGACGCTCCCGTACGTGGCCTACGGCGTCCTCTACTTTGCCGTCCTCTTCGCCGACCGCGTCGTCTCGTGGTCGGCTGCGGGCGCCGACCCGCTGCCCTATCCGATCTGGTTCCGGACGGCCTACGAGCTGGGGATGGACTGGGCGCTGGGGGTCATCTTCATGATGCTCGCCGCCCTCCCGTTTGCCGTCCGCCGGCTGTCGGGGCAGGTCCACGAGCTCGGCGCGGTGCGCGACCCCTCAGCCGCTTCGGCGATCATGACGCGGCAGTACCTCCGTCACCTCGGGGCGCTGGTGGTCATCGGCGGGGCGGCCGTAGCTGGGGTCTGGGCCGCCGGGCTGTGGCTCGGCACGAACGGCCCGGAGTTGCTCCACCCCATCTTCGAGCCCGGCACGACGCGGTACGTGTTCGCCGTCGCGGCGGCCGGCTACTTCTGTTTCAGCGTCGGACTGCTGAACGGGCTGATCTTCCTGGCCCAGGGCCGGACGGCCCACGTGCTCCGCCCCCTGGCCTGGGCCCTCGTGATCGACCTGGCCGTCGGGTTCGTCGTGACCCGGGCGTTCGGGTACGAGCACGCCGGGTGGGGCCTCGTGGCGGGGGCGGCCGTGTTCGCCGTGATCACGACGCGGTGGGCCCTCGCGATGCTCCGCCGGGCCGACTACGTCGCCTACGCCGCGTACTAGGATGGGCGAGCTCCCATACGTGTGGACCCTTTTTCTGGCCCTCGCGCGGGCCGGGGGCGTGGCCGTCGTCGCCTTCGTGATCCTGACGCGGGCCGCGCTGCCCGAAACGCGCCGCGAGTCCTCGCTCCAAGGGCGGACCTGGGGCGACGCCATCCTCGGGGTTTCGGCGGCGCTCGTGGTGGCCCTCGCGTTGGGGGTGACCGGCCTGTTCGACGCCGTGTCGCAGGTGGCCGCGCTCGGCCTCGCGCTGGCCGGCGGGGCCTGGCTCCGATACCGCCGGCTCTGGCGGCGAACGCTCCTCCGCCGGTACGCCCGCCTCCTCGAGTGGATCGATCGGGTGGCGCCGCCGCCGTCGCTGGTCCCGGGCCCGGGGGGCGAGCGGTTCCGGCGCCGCCCCGCGGCGGCGCCGCCTCAGGGCGCCCGGGCGCCGTCGCCCGCCCGTCCGTGGGCGGTCGCCGTAGCTGGCGTGGCCGCGACGGCCGCCGCCGTCCGCCTGTGGCCCTCGTTCGGGGAGGCCGCCCCGTTCTCGCTCCGGTACTACGCCAGCCTCGAGACCCTCAAGGGGCTCCAGGTCGGCGCGCCGACGGGGAGCGAGGCGGGGTGGGGGCTCCCGGCCCTCGCCCTGGCGCTCTCCGAACTGGCCCGGGTCGACCCGAGCCTCCTCCTCCGGGGCGTCGGCGCCTTTGCGATGGGGGCCGTATGCTACGGCGTGTACCAGACGGCCCGGTTCTACTGGGCCCGGCCCGCCGGCGCGTTCGCGGGCGCCCTGTTCGTCGCCCTCGGCGGCCCGCTCCTCCCGATCCCGCTGGACCGCCAGATCGGAGCCGAGCCGCTTCTCCTCGCGGCGGCCCTCGCCCTCGCCGTGTTCCCTCACGTGGCGACGTACCTCGCGACGGGGAGCCGGCGTGGCGTGACCGTCGGGGCCGCCGGCCTCGCGGCGACCGGGTTCGTGTACCCCGCCGTCGGGGCGCTCCTATTGGTCGTGGTGGGCGTCCACGTCGCGGCGATCGTGGCGCAGGTGATGGTCCGCCGACGGGTTCAAAAACGGGGTCGCCGGGCCGGCTACCGCGACCGGTACCTCGCTCGGCGGGCGTGGGTGGCGGCCGGCCTCGGGGCCATCACCGCTGCGCTCTGGCTCGGCTACGTCGCCTTGCTCGGGCGGCTCTCGCTCGCGGGGTCCGTCGTGTTCTTCGAGGTCGCCCGGCCCGCCGTGGGCGCCGCAACGGCCGCCGCGCTCGGCGTCGGCGGGCTCCTGCTCGTCGCCCCGTTCGTGCCGGCGCGCAACCGGTGCCTCGCCCACCTGCCGAGGCCGGGCGCCCTCATCCGAAACGGGCTGGAGATCCTGGCCCTGACGGGGCTGTGGATCGGGACCGGGGCGGGGGCCGAGGACGTCAGCGGCGGCGCGGCCGTGCTCCTGCTCTGCGCGGTCGGCGTCGGCGTGGGGTTGCTGACGAGCGAGGTGGTGGCGTGGGCCGCGCTCGGGTGGCGGCGGATGACGGCGGCCCGGCGGCTTGGCACGTGGCGGGCTCCGGGGTGGGCGCCCGCCGCGGCCGCCCTGGCAGTCGGCGCGGTCGCGGTCGGGAGCGGGTGGGGCGCGCCGTCGCGGCGGCCGCCCGTCGAGCCGGCCGGGTTCGTCGAGGGGTACCACGCCGTCGAGCGCGCCTCGCTGCCCTACGCCTGGACGGCCGTGTCGCACCTGGGGACTGGGATCCGCGTCCGGAATCGGGGGCGGTTCATGGACTACGAGTACTTCCTCACCGCGTACGACGCGGCGGCCTACGACCACCTCGGCCCCGACGCCATCCCGACGCCCGACCTCTACTTCTTCCTCGAGCGCGACGGCGCCCTGTCTGCCGTCCGCGACGAGCTCCGGCCCTCGGGCCGTCAGCACAGCGCCCGCCTCCGCGCGTGGCTCGACCGGTACCGCGCCCGGCCCGACCAGGCCGGCCTCGTCAGCGTGCTCTACCGGGACGCCGAGGTCGAGGTGGTCCGGGTCTCGCGGCCGGCACCCACCTTGCTGGAGATGCCGCCGGACTCGCTCCTCGCCAGGACCGAGGCCGCCCGCCTCGCGGCCTCGCGCGACGGGTAGAACTCTCCCACCACACCACGAATGGTAACGGCCCGCCTCGTGCTCGTCCTCCTCGCGACCGCCGGGGTCGTCGCCGCTGCGTTCGCCGTGGTGTCCGGCAGCGACGCCGACGCCGCGGTCGCCGACGAGCCCGTCGCGCCGGGCGAGCCCCTGGCCCTCCTCGTCGTCGACGGCGAGGACGCCTACGCGGCGGCGACGGTCGTCCACGTGCGGACGGCCCTCCGCCGGGCCAAGGTGCCGTTCGCCGAGCACGACCTCGCCGGGGGCGGCGCCCTCCCCGCGCTCGGCCGGTTCGGGGCCGTCCTGACGGCCACCGAGCGGCTCCGCCAGCTCTCCGACGCCGACGTCGGGCGGCTGGACGCGTTCGTCCGCGAGGGCGGCGGCCTCGGCGTGCTGTACCGGGCCTGGGATCCGCGCTTGGCGGGCCTCCTTGGCGCCGAGGCCGCCGGCGCGCCCGCGTTCGTCACCGGCCCCCGCCCGATCGCCCTCACGACGCCCCTCATGCCGGGCGGCGAGGACCTCGCCGTTGGGACGCTGGACACGGCGCCGCTCGACGTCGGGGCCGCGTCCGACTGCGACGTCCTCATGACGTGGGGTGGCGACCGCCCGGCGGCCTGGACCTGCGCGCGCGGCGGGGGCCGCGTGGCGTTCTGGAACTCGACCCTCCTCGGGACCAAGCCGTTCCGCGGCCACCTGCTCCAGACCCTCGCGCTCGTCCAGCCCGCGCACGTCCGCCCGCTGGCCGGCTGGGCCGTCGTCTACCTCGACGACTTCCCGTCGCCGGCCTCGAACGAACGCCTCGAACCGGTCTGGAGCGAGCTCGGCCAGACGCCGGCCGAGTTCTACGCCCAGACGTGGTACCCCGACATGCTCGCGCTGGCCGACGCGACCGGCCTCCGCTACACGAGCACCGTGATCTACGCCTACAACGGGCGGA
>Ga0310345_10005086_pt1 | contig 11779 bp, 19 predicted proteins | sample HC15DNA20500_MG_FD_204667 | JGI IMG/M metagenome (GOLD analysis project Ga0310345, IMG submission 204667) | Marine microbial communities from station ALOHA, North Pacific Subtropical Gyre - HC15-DNA-20-500_MG | ecosystem: Environmental > Aquatic > Marine > Oceanic | place: Pacific Ocean: North...
ATCATAAGGAAAGAGCATATTTTAACAATGAAGGACGGTGCAGTACTTGGAAACGTTGGTCATTTCGATGTTGAAGTTGATTCAAAATTTCTTCTGAAACAATCAAAATCTGTTAGGCGAGTTCGTCCATATCTTGATGAGTGTGTGCTAAAAAACGGCAAAAAGGTCTATCTTATCGGTGAGGGCCGAATAGCTAATTTGACAGCCGCAGAAGGACACCCACCAGAAGTTATGGCGCAATCATTTTCAAATCAGCTGCTTTCAATTCTATATATTCTAAAAAACCATAAAAAAATGCCAAAAAAAGTTGTTGCTGTTCCAAAGGAGATAGACAGACAAGTAGCAAGAGATGCTCTGAAAGCTATGGATGTTAAGATTGACAAGCTGACAAAGGAGCAGATCAAATACATGGATAGCTGGTAAACTTCTTAACCAAACTTTACAACAACTGATCAAATGAATACAAAGGCAATCATAACAAGTGCATTACCATATGCAAATGGTGAAATACATCTTGGTCATGTGGCATCTACTTATCTTCCAGCTGATGTTACTACAAGATTTCTAAAACAAAAAGGTGTTGAGGTGTATTACATATGTGCATCTGATGATTTTGGAACACCTATTTTGATACAATCTGAGAAAGAGGGAAAAACTCCTGAAGAATACGTTGAATATTGGAACAAGCGTGATGCTGAGGATTTTGCTGCATTTGATATTGAATTTGATTTTTTTTACAAAACAAGCTCACTAGAAAACAGGCAGTTTGTTCAGGATGTTTTCAAGAAACTTGATCATGATGGTCATATTTATGAAAGTGAGATTATACAGTTTTACTGTAATAAGGACAAGAAATTTTTGCCTGATAGATATGTAGTAGGTACATGTCCATACTGTAGGGCAATAGAGCAATATTCTGATCTATGTGAGAAATGTGGTCGTGTTCCTGAAGAAATTGAAAATCCTCACTGCTCAATTTGTGGGGAAACACCGGTTAAGGAAAAAACAAAACATTATTTTTTCAAATTGAAAAACTTTTCAGATAAATTATCAGAATACCTTAGTGGAAACCAAAATCTACAAAAGGATGTAAAAAAATATGTACAAAATTGGATCGAGGAGGGACTTATTGACTGGGATATCACACGTGACATATCTTGGGGCGTCCCTGTTCCTGTTGACGGAGTAAACGATAAAGTATTCTACGGCTGGTTTGATAACCATCTTGCATACATATCTTCAGCTGTAAAATTTCTAAACGATAATGGAAAAGATGGGAAAAAATTTTGGAATGAATCTGATATTTACCATTTTATTGGTAAGGACATAGTATACCACCACTATCTGTTTTTGCCTGCGATGCGCCTTGGAATTGGAGAGGAATACAAGCTTCCGGATTATATTCCTACCAGAGGCCATCTTACATTACAGGCAAAAAAAATCTCAAAGAGTAGGAACTGGTATATCGGTCTGAAAGATTTTCTGCAGATATTTCCAGCTGATTATCTCAGGTTTTATCTTGTATCAATAAATCCGTATTCACAGGATGATCTTAATTTTGATTGGGATGAGTTTACTACTAAGATAAATTCTGAGTTGATAGGAAATTTTGGTAACTTTGTTAATCGTGCACTTGGATTTACTGTTAAAGCGTTTGATGGTGTTGTTCCTGATCCTGGGGAATTTGATGATATGGACAAAGAATCAGAAAAAACAATCAAGGATCTTGTTTCAGATGTTGGTACATTGATGGAACAGAATCATCTTGATAGGGCACTGAAAAAAATACTACAATTTTCAGCTCATTTTAACCAGTATTTTCAGCATAAGGAGCCATGGAAGAAAAACCCAGGTACTAATTCATGCGTGTTTCTATCAGTAAATGCGGTTCATAGTTTGGCAGTAGCAATTTACCCATTCTTACCAAAATCATCACAAAAAATCTGGACACAGTTGGGGATGAATGGTGATGTTTCAACACAAAGCTTTGATGAAATGTCAAAAATTGTGATAAATCAAGGTCATAAGCTTGGGGAGATATCCCCACTCTTTGAAAAGGTGGAAGAATCTGTTATAGAAGAACAAAAGAAAAAGCTTGGGAATAATATCTAAATTGAAAAAGATATTTCCACGTATATCCACGAGAGGATTTTACAATCTGGACTCAGGCATAACAATAAAAAATCAATCATATCATTTGTATCCAAAACGAAGCTTTGATGCATTAATTGGTGTAAAAGAGATTACCATAATGATTCACGGTCTGAGGAATAATGCACCAGGTGCACTCGCAAAATTTGTTACTGCAAAAAAGAGATTAGCACGTCTTGGTTACAAAAACCCAGTTGTGGGATATAGTTATGATTCAAACACCACTGGTGCTCAGTATATCTCATACGCGCTTCATGCTTTACATATAGGGTTGATCATAGCAGGCAAGAATGGAAAAAACTTAGCAAAATTTGTTACCGATTTTAAACAAAAGAGCCCAGAAACAAAAATTAGGCTTATGGGGCATTCGCTTGGTGCACATGTGATTCTCAGTGCGATAAAAAATCTTGCTAGAAATGCTAAAAATAGAGGAATTATTGAGGCAGTTTATTTTTTTGGCGGTTCTATTCCTAGCGATTCATTAAATCTAAGAAATGGATCTTGTGCGCAAAGAATTGTTTCAACAAAAATAAAAAATTACTATAGTCCAGATGATGAAGTTCTTCGTCTTGCAGATAATTGGAATTGGATGAACACACCAATTGGATATAAAGGTGCACTAGGAAAAACAATATCAAAATATTCTCAAGTTATGGTAAAACCAAAAAACCATCGGTTTGTAAGTTATGCGGAGGCTCTCAAGTCATTTCCATGAGATCAATAAACTTTGTTGTTCTTGGGGAGCAAACAATTGCAAATGACTTTGGTAAGAAGGGAACAGTTACTGATCTTACAGTTTATGACCGGAAAGAATCAGATATCATTAGGACATGGATTATTCCAAATGGATTCCCAGAAAAAATTCAGCCATTGTTACAGGCAATAAATATTTCAGAGTATGTTATTTTTTACGTTGCATCACTTGATAGATATACTGGCGAACAAATTCTTGCTCTTGACATGCTCAAGAAAAAAGATGGTATACTTAGTCATTCTTATGAGGTTGATGAGAATCGTTTGAATTCTATGATTAAAGGCACCGTATTACAGAATTACAAAAAGGTAAACTCATCAGATATCAAGGAAGAACTAACAAAACTTCCACCGATTTCTAAAGATGGTTCTGTACAGATTGTTGTTGATCACTCTTTTGATGTTCGTGGTGTTGGTACAGTAGTTTTGGGAAAAGTGTTACAAGGAACAGTGAATCAGTATGATAATCTAAAACATTTACCATCTGGCTGTGATGTTATGATAAAATCAATTCAAATGCATGATGATGATGTAAAGAATGCAGTTTGTCCAGCCAGAGTTGGACTATCACTGAAAGGAATCAAGCCTACCGAAGTTGGAAGAGGAGATATCATCACTTCTGATGAATCACTGGAAGTAAGATCTGAGCTTGAGATTGATTTCAAACAATCACCATTCTACAAAGGAGAAATTTCTGAAAATCAAATGTGTCTTGTTAATATTGGACTACAGATAAAGGCAGCAAAATTTTCCTTAGTTTCACCTGTTAAGCTAACACTTGATAAACCAGTTGTTTGTATGAAAAATGATATTTGTCTTTTGTTAAAGCCAGAGTCAACTTCTATACGAGTAATTGGTAGTGGTAAAATCAATTAACTTCAAATGTAGATATGAAAAATACTATTTATGAAGCCATTAAGGGCATGCCCAATTTGTACAAATTGTGGTTCAAAAAAATTTGAGCGTATTTCAGATACACCTGTTATTGTACGTTGTAGAAGCTGTAACAAAATCATTAAAGTGTGAGTAAAGAACACATCGGTAATATTAAAAAAGGAATTGGACGTATGATCTAAAATGGTTAAAGAGTCAGATATTGATGAAGGAAATCATCAACCCAAAAAAGATTCTGATCTTGTAAAATTTCTAAAGAAGAGATCGTTCATTTATCTTGCATGTGCTGTTGTGTTTGTGGTTTTCTTTGTTCCCGAAATGTTACAACCTAGTGATTTTGAAAAAATGCAAATTGAAAAATGTGAAGGTGAGGGACAAATTATTGCATGTGAAATTATAAGTTCATACAAAGGAACTAATGATGAAGGTTCAAATTTGCGTGACATGTTAATGACACAAATTGAAAAGGCATATGATACTGAAAAAATACTTAAGCACAAAGACACTACTTACAGGGAATCTGCAATTAACATTCAAGATCAGAAAGGAATTGGGTTTTATGAAGTTCATTTCATCATTCAGACATACGATGATACCAGAGATTACGTTTGGCATGTAAATATTGACACAAAAGAAATAATTCCTGTTAATAGCGGTGCTAAAAAAATGCAAAATATAGTAGATAATTATGATTAGTGTTTTCTAATCTGTTTTATTTTATTTCTTCAAAACCATTTTTGAAACTGTCTGGATTTGTTTCGAGAGACCTTGCGATTTGCTTATCTGAAAATTTATGATCTTTTTTAACATGTTCTATTATGTCATTACAAACCACTTTACAAGTTCTACATAGATATTTCATATTTACAACGTATTGAAATTATAGATAACATACTGTGTGAGTAAAATTCAACATAATTATCCATTTTGAGTAGATTTTTTTCTATAATTAATCATAAAAAGAATTAATCGTGACTAGAATTAATCTTATAGCATAGTTTGTTGTAAAAACTTCATTGACACTTCCAGCAAAACCAAGGTCAAGTTTGTCACAAAAAAAGATTTTAATTGGTTCTGGTTTAGGTGGTCTTGCAGTTATTCTTGCTGTAATAATTTTACTATCATTTCCAAGTCCTACTACATATATTGAATCGGGTTATTCAATTATGGTTGATCCTACAAAAGAACAACAAAGTCTTTTTCTTATAGCTAGGGTATTAGTACAAAATACTGGAGCTCAACCTTTGACAAATCTTACAATTGATTATGGAGACGGTGATAGGGATTTTATCGGAACATTGAATCCAGGGAAAACTATTATTTTATCACCGCCTGGTGATAATCCACTTCTATATGTCATAGTAACTGCTGATGGCGGTATCTATGAATTTAAGGCGTATAGAGAACCAGTTGCAATGCCAGGCATGATGGGTTCTTAATCATGGAACACTAAATAAAATCTAAAATTAATGATTAATAATGAAATTTCTAACTTCTGGAAAAGTAAAGGATGTGTATGATCTTGAGGATGGTAATTTGTTATTCAAATTTAGCAATAGAGTTTCAGCTTATGATGTAAAATTTAAAGATGAAATTCCTAAAAAAGGAGAAGTTCTTTGCAAGTTTGCAGAATTTTGGTTTGAAAAATTAAATGTACCAAACCACTTTGTAAAAACTAATTCTGAAACAGAGATCACTGTTAAAAAAATGGATATGCTCCCAATTGAATGCATTGTCCGTGGTTACTTTTATGGAAGTATGGTTTCACGATGGAAAAATAATGAAATTATTTTAGATGATAATGCATCCACAGAATTAGCATCTGAACTATCTAAACCAGTTTTTGACCCAACAACAAAGTCATCCCATGATGTACCTGTGGATAAAACTCAGGCAATTTCTCAACAACTTGTTACTAGTGAAGAGTTTGATTTACTATCAAAGAAATCAGTTGAAATTTATCAAAATATGAGAGTAATTGCAGATGAGGCTGGTTTTATTCTTGCAGATCTTAAGTTAGAATTTGGTAAATTAAATAATGAAATCTTACTTGGTGATTCTATAGGTCCTGATGAATTCCGTTTGTGGCCTAAAGATTCTTACAAAATTGGGAAAATACAAGAAACTTATGATAAACAACTTTTGCGTGATTGGCTAACTGAGCATGGATATCAAGAACAGTTCAATGATTCACGTGCAAGCGGTAAAGAGCCTATTGCACCATCCATTCCTCCTGACTTAATCACGAAAATGACTCAGCGTTATGTAATGGCATATGAGCATATGACTGCTAAAACACTTTAACTCGATTATTATTTTGCGTATTTTACGTCAATTGCACACTAAAACACCTTCTTTCCAAAAATCACAGAAATTTTTAACTGATACTAAATGTATAATAGTATAATTATATATATAATAGTATTATGAGATAAATAGTAATATTATGAAATTTATGCTAATTGCCAAAAAAATATGAGTTGTTGATGTTTTAGACATGGATTACGAATGAAAAACATGTCGATCTTACTAGAAAAAAAAATCAAGGTAAACAATATTCTTGCTGTAAATACTATGTATGTTAGAGCTATTGATGATGAGGCAAGAGTAAAAATTCTACAATTATTATACAAAAAACGGCTAAACGCGGTACAAATCACCAACAGACTCAAAAAATTAGGTTATAAAAAAGCATTAACAACAATACGACATCATATAGAAATTCTTAAAAATTCTGGCCTAATTGAGATAGTGAAGATTGAAGAATCCAGGGGTGCGGTTACAAAATATTATGGCACATCTATCAAACTTTTAGCATTCTCACTACAACCAGATTTTGAGAAAAAATATTCACCGGCGATTAAATTAGCATCATCAAAACTTGAAAAAGTACTAAGTTTAGTTTTGAAAAAAACTTCAAAGTTGAGAAAGTCAAATCAAATAGAATATAATGATTATCTTATCATGGAAATTTTTAATCGTTCCATAACTGGTCTTCTAGAAAAAAACTAGTTATTTTACTTCTATTATCATTTTTCCTATTGTATTTTGATTTTGTAATTCTTTTATCATCTTTCTAGGAATATCGTCAGAAGCCATATCGCAGTTTATTGCAAGTGTTCTAGAACACACAAATGCACTTTTTCGTAAAACAATGTCATTTTTGTGCTTTAGTGTGAGTTTTTCTGATCCCTTTCCATGAATAGTAAAAGAATATGGTTCGACTCTAATTGTAAATATAATGTCTGAATTTGAATTTTGTACCTTTTTTTTGAATTTTTCTGGCAGATCTATGCATGCAAGATTAGCATTAACACCAATTATGCAATCACCATTAACTGTTAAATGAGAATCTTTTGTAATTTCTACAGTTTTTTTATGTAAAGAGAGTATGTTATTGTGACCAGAAAAGGGTATCTCAATTTTCATATTATAACAAAAAAACAGCAGAATAAATATTAGGTTTTTTCATCAACATTGTGGATCTAAAAGTTGAACAATTATTTCAAGAAAAAAACCTTATTTTCATTGCAACAATTAATTCAGATGGTTCACCACAATTAACGCCAGTTTGGGGGACTTTTGATAATGGACATGTATTGATTAATACTGCAGAGGGTAGATTAAAGCACAAAAATGTCCTGAGAGACCCTAGAGTTACTATATCAGTTGTTGACCATGAAAATCCACTTAATATGACATCAATCAAGGGTGAAGTTATAGAAATAATTCCTGATTATGATTATAGTCATGCCAATAAATTAACAAAACAGTACATGGGCATTAGTGAATACCCATTCAAAAGAGATGGCGAAAAACGAATTATCTTTAAGATTAAACCTATGAAGATTTTTGTGATGCCAAGTATAAAACAAAGCCAATCGTAGTATATGTTTCTAAATTCGAATTTAGAAACATACTAATTTAAACATGTAGGGCAAAAATTGTATTTGCCATTTTTTTAATAAAATAAAAAATGAGGAAAGGCGTTTTATTATTAACGCTTATCTATCTTCGTTTCTTTTTTGCGCCTTTCTTAACTGCCTTACGTTTTGGGGCTGCCTTTCTCTTAACTGCCTTACGTTTTGGCGCTTTTCTCTTACGAGTTGCTGCTGCCTTCTTTGCGGCTGCACTTCTCTTGCGCTTTGATGCAGCTGCTTTTCTAGAAGCTACTGCCTTTGCAGCATTTCGTTTTCTTGTTCGTGCTGCCTTCTTTGCGGCTGCACTACGTTTAGCTTTTGATGTTGCCATAAATTTCACGCTCAATTGTTACGTCTTATGTCTTACAAGTCGTAAATTTTTGTTCTAATACAGTTATTTTTTGACTAAAATTCTCTACGCGATCATGTAATTTTGGCAAAAAAGAGGGGTTTAGCTTTTGAATCTAGTAAAAAAAGATAAGCGCTTTCAATATGAGCTAGCAGGGTGTTTTTGTACTTGGATCGTGTATTTACGAACAAATGTTAAACCCCCCCTGTTTTTGACCAATTTTGAAAAAATCACATGCTTCGTAACACGCCGATCTTATACCGGGGGTTTAACATTTAGTCATGATAAGTAAAATATTAATTTAAAACGCTTTGTACAGAAATTGGCTGGTTTTATCACTAATTTCCATGATCTGAACCAGTGTTTTTGTAAAACTAGGTTGGTTTAACTGCTCTTTTTTATCTAATACAATGTAAACCCCCACCTTTTTCTTACCATCTTCATCAAAAAACTTGCTAACTGCTCTTATTGAATAACAAAAATCCGTGATTTTTTTCTCAAAGTTTTCTTTTTCCTTTTCACTCAATTTCAAAAATCTCATCATTTGATTATTTTTTAGAGGAATTTTTACCCCAATTACCAGTATATTGGCCTGTTGTTTTGGCTCAAAAATTTCTAGGTTGTTACCAAATGCGTCTGCATTTTTTATTATGATTTTGAAATTATCTTCTTCGGTTTTTGCTTCATTGAATGAATAATTTTCTTGGATTAGCCAACGCTGAACGTTTTCGTATAAATTATTCATGCTCCATCAACATTCCAGACAAATCTATGTTTTACTATGTCGATTTAGTATGTTTCTAAATTCGAATTTAGAAATATATGTTAGGAATAGCGTCAGCAGGTCAATATCCTGGCATACCAAACTGTTCTTCGGCAATTCCTGAGGTCAAAACTGTTAGGTCAATGATTATTCCTATAGCAAACAGTACTAGTCCAATATACATACATTTTTTGGCTTTTTGACGATCATCATTTCTCAACGCAAAATATGCAATTATTCCACCTATAATTCCCAAAAATATTGGTACAAGATACCACCAATTACTTCTTTGTTTTTCAGGTTGCATAATTTCTAGGATTTTTATTCATTAATAATTATCTTTTTGCATTTTTTATGCGAGTTTTTTGCGCCTGGTTAATTTCAATTTCAACTGTTTCTAATGGTTCTTCAACTAAGTTCCGTTTTATTGAAAACATTTTTGGTTTATCAAAGTCACTACTGCAGTCAGGACAAGCATAAACTAAAACTCGATGCTCATTAGGAGCTTTTGGGTTTGAAAGACGTGGATAATACACCAATCTTGAACCACAATCTACACAATATCTATTCGCTCGTCTAGTTCTGGCCAATGTAAGCCTCCTGCATTATCATTAATATGCGATCATCTATTAGATCGTTGTAGTCTAATTACTCAAACCATTTGGTTTTATCGATCAATGTTTCTAAACTCGAGTTTAGAAATATTAACGCCGCCCGTCAGACTTGAACTGACGACCAACGGATTAACAGTCCGACGCTCTACCACGCTGAGCTAGGGCGGCATATCCTTCTACCTAGGCAAAAGCGATTTAATTCTTGTGATACAAAAAATATTATAATTAATGATTGATAAAAATAGCAGATCGTGTCTAATACTGTTTAGCAACATCTGACAATCCTTCATGATTAAATTGTGAGAAAAATTTTGTGATATCATCGCTGTATTTTTCAACAATTTCTATTATTTCCATATGTTCATCTGGCGTGGGCTCTCTTTTATGGAAAACTTGAAAAGCACTCAATGCAGACCCAACCATCTCTCCAACAAAAAATCCACATAGGAAATCTCCAGTATTCTTACATTTCCAAACTTGACCAATTCGCGGGGAAGCTCCAGCACTTTTGTAAAGTTCTAATGTTTCACTAATCAGTTTATTTGTCTGTTCTCGAAATTTTGTATCAAGTGTCATAATTTTCAACACAAAAAATAATTTTTTATTATTTTTCTATTCCTTTAGATTTGGTGTATTTGTAAATTCCATCAAGAAATACGCGATGATCCTTATTTTTTACTTTGGTCTTCAATTCAATCTCAGCAGTAGTTTGTGTAACATCAGTCAAAACCATACCAGTGATTATAAGATCATCACCTTTAGTCACAACTTTAGTATTTCCCCATATTCTAGCAACTCTATGTGCTCTTTCACCTTGAAAATTTTCAATCAAGACTTTATTATCTTGTATTTTAACTGAAATAGGAAAGTGTGAATAAACAATTTTCATTTTTATTGTGTAACCATCAATAACCCCTTCACAGAGTGTATTGATTAATGATTTAGATGTATTAAGAATAGCATAATGTTTTTTTCTAGTACCAGTTGCTTTAAGAATTATTTTATTTTCTATGATCTCTATGACAACTGGTATTTTTCTAAAACTTTTATATGTTTTACCTAACGGACCTTGAACTTGTAACATTCTACCTTTCAATTTGACATTGACATCTTTAGGTACATCAATTTCCAAATTTAGTTTTTCTATCTGTTTAGTAGACATATCCTATCAAAAATCCTCCTATTCCTTTGTTTACAGCTTCATGATGTGACATCACACCTTGATTTGTAGTGACAATCAATATACCACGATTAAATGATGGAAGAAATCGCTGTTCCCAATAATTATATTCATCTTTTTTTACTTTAAATCTTGGTGTAACAGCTCCACATTTTTCAATCTTTGCTAAAAGATGAATCACAAATTTTCCACCTTTATTATCATCAATATGTTCAAACTCCTTAATGTAACCATTATTCTTTAGCGTGTTTAGTACTTCAACAGCCAACTTAGATGTAGGAAAAATGATACAATTATCCTTTCTTCTATCTTCTGTATTGTACAGTGTGGTAAATAAATTTGCTAGTATGTTTGTTGCTGGCATTTTTTCACCTATTTATTTTTCCTAAATCCTAAATAAACTGCAACTTCTCTAAAACAGCGTCTGCATACAAACAGATCGTATTTTTGAATAACAGCTGTATAATCTCCACATCTTTTGCACCATCGTGATCCTCTACCAAATTTTTTTACAGTTCTTGGAGTATAACCAGTTCCACGATCTCCAAACTCTCTGTTTTTAGGCATTATATAGTCGCCACTCCAAATTCTTCTATCATAAACTTGATTGCTTCCTGTTTTGTGATTTTATGAGTTTTACCTACTCTAGCTTTATGCTTGCTTCTCATTTTGATGCTAAAACCTGGTCTTACAAGAGAAACTGATACACCCAAACCTAAGATACCAATATTTGGGTCATATTTTACACCAGGAATATCAATATGTTCTAAGATTCCAAATGATACATTTCCTTCATTATCAAAAGATTTTTCTTTAATTTGATTGCCTTTTGCTTCTAATAGTTTTTTTAGTAAAGTTGTTGCATTTTTTCCCCTATGAGTGATCATAATCCCAATAGGTTCTCCTTTTCTTACACCCCAGTCTCTTTGTGCTTTTTTTGCGTTACGCTTATTTGGTTTTCCCTCAGTGATCTGACCTAATGCTTCCTTCGCTGTCTCCAATGGTTCACCTGATTTACCGACCCCTATGTTCAAAATTACTTTACTAAGTGAAATTTTCTTCATAATATTTTGAGTTTGTTGAGACATAATATCACTTAATTTGTATTAGCGGGGCCTTTTTCCCAATTACAATAACAAGATCAGTAGGAATTTC
>Ga0310345_10005087_pt1 | contig 11778 bp, 8 predicted proteins | sample HC15DNA20500_MG_FD_204667 | JGI IMG/M metagenome (GOLD analysis project Ga0310345, IMG submission 204667) | Marine microbial communities from station ALOHA, North Pacific Subtropical Gyre - HC15-DNA-20-500_MG | ecosystem: Environmental > Aquatic > Marine > Oceanic | place: Pacific Ocean: North...
TGCCAACAGGCTTGAGCTGGCCGAAGGACGCATCAGCCTGCTTGGCAACAGGATCGCCGATCTCGACAAGACCCTCGAGCGATTCAGGACGAAGCTCGGGAGCGAGGAGTTGACGGGCAAGCCGGGTTCCATCGCTAACCGGATCGATTCGCTCGAGGGGGGCTTCGAGACGGTCACCCAGGCGGTCACGACCTTGAGGCAGGACAATACCGGGCGGGCGGAGGCTGCCGATACCGCCCAGGCCAGGATACTCGAGCAGCTCACGGAGCTTCGCAGGATCCAGGAGGAGGGGGCGGTCGCCTCGAAGCGGGTTACGGATATCGAGGGTGATCTGAAACAGGTTCGAGAGGAGTCCGAAAAAACTTCCGCCAACCTGCGCCAGGCCGTTGACACCTTCCGCAAGGAGTTGTCCGGCGCCATCGGGAAGATTGAGAAATCTTCGCCTTCCGAGACCGCTACCGCCGGGGAAGAGGAAGGGCTGGCCGCTCTCACCCGGGGCTCGAACGAGAAGCCCCCGAAGCGACCTTTCGAGGTGCGGGCCTCGGACGAGGCCACCAGGATGGTCATCCTGAGCCGTGGCGGCAATGCCGGCATCAAGACAGGCGATCTCCTCTCTGTCTCCCGCGCTGGAGAGCACATCGCCTTCGTGAAGGTCGTGAGGGTCTGGGATGATTACAGCGGCGCGGAGGTTGTCGAGGTGCTCGCGGGCAGTTTTGTACAGCCGCGGGATTCCGTCAAGCCGGTCTCCGGGGATAAAGTTCCCGCCGATCTCAAGACGCCGAAGCTCGATCCGCAGAAGGAGATTCCGCCTCCTCCCCCGCCTCCCCCGGGCGGCTGAGAGATCGGCAGAAGTTTTTTCGCACAGTTCATTGTGTTTTGAGCGTAGAGCGCTCATAAAATAGGCCGGCTCGATGAGCCGGGAGGGAGTGGCCCGCCCCGGTGTTTCCAGTGACCGACCAGGGCAGGCGACCATCATGCAGCTCACGGCTCAGAACGACGTTGAGCTTCCCGCCGAATCCGTGCGGAAGAACGAGACGATCTCCCTGCCTCCGAAATCGACCAATTCCTTCGGCCGCTGGAAGCCGACGATCCACTGGCATACGCCGATCCTGATGGTGCTGGCGGCTGTTGTTCTCATCGGGGGGTTGACGGCACTCATCAGGAAGCTCGCGCGAAGGTTCGAGAAAGAGAGATGGAGCGAGGAGGTTCGTGAACAATCCTATGCGGATGAACCTTTCAGGACCGGCAGTCCTTCCGCGGGAGAGGGAGAGAGTTGAGCCGCCCGTTCGCCTGTGTCCTCCTTGCCGGTCTTCTCCAGGGATTCTGCGCGTCTTCGACGATCTCGATACCGCCGCCGGATTTGCCGGAGAGGATCTCCGCGTCCGGCATCAGCGGCGCCCTGGTCATCTGCGGCGGCGGGAAATTTCCCGAGGAGGCGGCCCGTCGGTTCATGAAGCTCGCCGGCGGAAGCGAGGCGAGGCTGGTCGTCATCCCCACCGCCAGCTCCGATGCGGACAAGCCGGATACGGAGAAGTATCTCTCCTCCTGGAGGAAGAGAATGCCCGCCTCGGTGGCGCTCCTGCACACGCGTTCCAGGCAGCGCGCTGATGAGGAAGATTTCGTGAAGCCGCTTCGTGAGGCTACGGGTGTCTGGCTGGGAGGTGGAAGCCAATCGAGGATCTCGGCGGCCTATCTCGGCACCGCGGTGGAGAAGGCGCTCTACGAGCTCCTCGCCAGGGGCGGAGTGGTCGGCGGCACCAGTGCCGGGGCCGCCATCATGTCGCGTGTGATGATCGCCAGCGGTACCGACAAGGCGAAACTGGGCACGGGTTTCGACCTGCTTCCGGGCTCAGTGATCGACCAGCATTTTATCGCCCGCAAGCGGCGCGGGCGACTGGTGGGGGCGATCACCGCCCATCCGGGCCTCGTCGGCTTCGGGATCGATGAGGGGACGGCTCTTATCGTCCGGGGCAGGAGACTCGAGGTGGTGGGGCGCTCGAGCGTCAGCGTTATTCTCGCGCCGGAAGGCAAGGGTGCCGCCGGGGCCCGTCCGCTGAAGGAACAATTGCTCAGCCAGGGATTCGTGGCGGACCTCACCGCGCTGCGGCGCGCCGCGGCGGCGCGTGCGGCCGGGAGCTTTCCATCGGCCGATGAGGTCGTGCCGCGGGTGTCCTGCGGAGCGCTCATTCTCGGCGGTGGCGGTGGAATGCCGGTCGGTATCGTTCGCCGTTTCATCGATCTCGCCGGGGGCCCGGGATCCCTGATCGCGGTCATTCCTACCGCCATGGAGGATCCTGTTCCCGGGCGACCCGGAGAAGAGACGATGCTCAGACGGCAGGGAGCCCGGAACCTGGTCGTGCTGCACGGCCGCAGCCCCGGGGACCTCAGGGCGAAACGATTCGCCGCGGTCCTCCAGGAGGCCCGGGGGGTCTGGTTCTGCGGCGGCCGACAGTGGCGGCTGGTCGATGCCTACGGTGACACGGAGGTCGAGCGACTCTTTCACGGGGTTCTCCGGAGAGGAGGCGTGATCGGGGGCAGCTCGGCCGGAGCTTCCATCCAGGCCTCCTATATGGTGCGCGGCAACCCGCTCGGCAACCGGGAGATCATGGCGGAGGGATACGAGAGAGGTTTCGGCTTTCTTCCCGGGGCGGCGGTCGATCAGCACTTCAGCCAGCGTGGCCGGCTGGCTGACATGGAAGCCCTGGTGGCTCGTTTTCCCCAGCTGTTGGGCATAGGTCTCGATGAGAGCACCGCCATCGTGGTCAGCGGCTCGGCGGCGGAGGTCCTGGGAATTCACAAGGCGCATTTCTACGCCCGGGGCAGGCGAAGCAGCCTGGCGGCGGGGGCTTATTACGATCTCAAGAGAAGGGTCGTGATGCCGGTACGTTGACTCAGGGCTTTGCAGGAGGGGCCTGGTGAGAGGAGAAGAGCAGGCCCCTGACCTTCGTTTTGCGCCGGTAGACCTTGTCGCTGGAGGTGACGTAGAGTGTCTGCAGCCCCTTGCCGGCGAAGACGACATTCGAGAGAAAAGCCTTCTGGGGCCTGGATATCACGCCGCTGATCCGTCCCTGGGTATCGAAGACCTGCAGGCCGGCATGGGTGGCGACGTAGAGCCGGCCATCGCGGTCTGTCGTCATGCCGTCCGCGCCGCTCTGGGGTGCCTTGTCCCGGGTGAGGCGCATGGTGTAGTAGGCCTGCTTGTGGGCGAGGCCGCCGTCTTTTTCGATCCGGAAGGTCCAGAGGCTCGATGAGTTCGTGTCGGCTACCACCAGGGTGCCCTGGTCCGGCCAGAGAATGATGCCGTTGGGCCGCTCGATTCCTTCGTCAACGACTCTCTTATTGCGCTGTGGATCGACGTACCAGACTCGCCTGGCGCGCGGATCGGTGAAGTAGACCCCTCCCTTGCCGGTGACGACCAGGTCATTGGATCGTACATCTGAGGCGATGACCTCGAGCTTACCCTCGAGGTCGTAGGCGACAATTCTCCTCTTCGCTCCCTGGGTGCAGTAGAGCTTTCCGCCCGGTCCGAACATCATGCCGCCCGGGCGTCCGGCATCGCGAACGAAAACCTCAGGCTTGCCGTTGTCGTCGAGACGGTAGATCGTGTCTCCCGGCACATCTGTGAAGTGCAGCCGGCCAGCGGGATCGCAGGCGGGCCCCTCGGTAAACTTATAGCCTTCACCCACCAGCTCCCATCCCTCGCCGTCGATGAGAACCTGCTCCAGGGGCATATCCTGGGCCGACAGGTTTCCTGCGAAGAGGATAAGCAGCAGGTGGGCAGCCAGGCGCCGACCGGGCACAGAGCGTTTCATTTCTTTCCCCCGCCGTCCTTGCCGGCTTTTTTCTCGGGCACGGGCTTCCAGTCTCTCCACAGCCAGCGCAGGGTGTCGGGGAGAATGGAGCCGCCATGCTTTCCGTTGTGGCCTCCTTCGCCGAAGACGAAACCGAAATCGTATTTGCTGAACTTCAGGGCGGCGGCCATCTGGTGGTTGGCCAGGGGCCAGCTGCCGTGCAGGTTGTCGAGATCGTTCGCTCCGTCCTGCAGGAAGACCCGGATGTTCTTGCGCTCGGTCTTGCGGATGATGCTGGGGTAGACGTGTCCGCCGCGGATGTTGGTGAAGCTCCCGACGTGGCTGACGACCTTGTGGAAATAATCCGGTCTCTCCCAGGCGGCGGTGAAGGCGCAGATCCCGCCGGAGCTGATGCCGGCGATGGCTCGCAGCCGGGGATCAGCGGTCAGCTTGTAGTTTTTTCCGACCGCCGGGATGATCTCCTCGGCGAGGAAGCGAACGTACTGGCCGCTGAGGGTGTCGTATTCGAAGCTTCGGTTCCTTCTCGCCCTGGCCCCCTTCTTTGAGGCCGGGACCACTCCGGGGTTGATGAAGATGCCGATGGTGATGGGCATCTCGCCGGCGTGGATCAGGTTGTCGAAGACCACTGTGGCGCGGAACTGGCCTTTCTCGTTCACATACCACTTGCCGTCCTGGAAGACCATCACCGCGGCCGCCGCTGAGCCGTCGTATTGGGCGGGGACGTAGACCCAATAGTCACGCTCGGTGCCGGGGAAGATCTCGCTCTTGTGTCCGTGCTTCGAGACCTTGCCGGCAGGGGTTCCTTCCCTGCGTTTTGAGTCCGCGCCGAGCGCGTATTGCTCATCGCCGGCGCCGGCCCGGGCGGCGCATAGCGACAGGACCACGAACGCGATGGAATATCTCATCAGAGCTTCTCCCTGGTTATTTACCTGTTTCAGCCGCTGCCGGAATTATAAGCGCTGGAGACTTTTCGCAGGAGGGTCTTTAGGCGTCCAGGAGGGCGAAGAACTCCTCTTCCGAGAGGATGTTCACATCGAGGTCGCGCGCCTTCCTGGCCTTGGCGGACTTCGAGTCGGGGTTCGCCAGGACCAGGTGGTCGAGCTTCGAGGTCACGTCCTTGAGAGAGCGTCCGCCGTTGGCCTTGACCAGATCCTGCAGCTGCTTGCGGGTGAAGCGCTTCTCGGTTCGCGGATTGATACGCTTGATGGCCCCTGTGAAGCAGAAGGTTTTTTCATTCAGGATGCCATCGATCTCTTCGGCCGGTTCGCCCTTGCGTGGCTCAACCCCCAGGCGCTTGAGCTTCGCGATGAGCCCGCCCCGTTTGCGCAGGCCCTTGACGACTCCATCGGCGGAGATGTCGGCGAAGCCCTTGACGGCGGCGATCTCGCCGGAGGTCAGCGCCAGGAGCTGATCGAGGGTGACAACACCTTCGTCGATGAGCATGCGGGCGCGCTGGCGTGAGAAGCCGGTGATATTGAGGGCCGCGATGAAGCGCTCGAGCGGGGGATTCCTGGTCTCTTCGATGTTCTGGATGATCTTGGCGGCGAGAGTGTCCCCCATTCGCTCGAGCGGGACGAGCGACTCGCTCGAGAGCACGTAGAGGTCAGCCGGATCTTCCAGGAGCCCGGCCTCGATCAGGGTGCTGACCCATTTCTCACCGAGGGAATCGATCTCCAGGGAGTTGATCCACTTCAGGATGTCGCCGTAGGTCTTCCCGGGGCACTCGTCGCTTGGGCAGACCAGGTATTTGCCGTCCATGGCAAGCAGGGTTTTGCAGCTCGGGCAGGCCTTTGGGGGTACGGGGTTTTTCCCGCCGCCGGGTTCGAGGACCCGTACGACCTTGGGGATGACATCTCCCCGGCGCTCTACGAAGACCATATCACCGATGCGGAGGTCGAGCTTGGCGATGGCGTCGATATTGTGAAGGGTGGCGTTGGAGACCGTCACGCCGGCGATCTGCACCGGCTCCAGGCGGGCTACAGGAGTGAGCCTCGAGCCGAGGCCGAGGGACCAGTCGACAGCCAGCAGCTTCGTGGCGTTGCCGGAGGAGGGAAATTTGTACGCCATGGCGTAGCGCGGCCGGTTCTGGCGGCTGCCGAGCTCCTCTTGCAGGGCGATCGAGTCCGAACGTACGACCAGGCCGTCGATCTCGTAGTCCAGCTCGAATCGTTTGCCGTTCGCTTCCCCGTCTCCTTCATAGAGGTCGTAGATCTCGAGAAGTCCCTCCATCGTCTGGTCAAAATAGCTCTCGGCCACCGCGAGACCGAGCTCATCCGAGAGGTAGCCCATCTTCTCCTTCTCGCTTTCGAACTTTCGGTCGACGCTGAGCACATCGTAGAAGAAGAGCTCGAAGTACTTATTCAACGATCGATCACCGTGCTTCTTCCTGACGGTTCCGCTGACGGTATTGCGGGGATTGGCGAAATCTTTCTCTTTGAAGTGTTCCTCGAATGTGCTGAGACGCAGGATGACCTCGCCGCGGACACTGCCGGTGAAGGGGCTGGGGAGCTCCGTGGAGATGTTGCTGAAATGTACCGCGTTGTGGCTTACAACCTCGCCCGTGAAGCCATTCCCGCGGGTGATCGCGTCAACGAGCCGGCCCTCCTGGTATTCGAGCTCGAGGCTGATGCCGTCAAGCTTCTCCTGGATGAGAAAGAGCGGTCCGGCCTTCTCCACCCAGAGCTCCAGCTTTTCCTCCGTGACCTTGTCGAGCGAGCCCATCGGGATGCGGTGCTCCTTGGTGGGCAGACCTGCCTGGTCGAGATCGAGGGGAGCGCCTACCTCGGCGAGAACCTCGCTGCCGGGGTCGAGCTCCTTCAGCTTGTCGAGCAGCTCATCGAATTCCGCATCACTGAGCTCGGGCTGCTCGTTGTAATACAGCCGGCGGTGGCGGCGGATATCCTCCTCGAGGGCTTTGAGTTGCTCTTTCTTGCCGGCCATGGAGAGGCTTCCTCAGATTTTTTTCAACGCTACGCGGTTGTCGTGAAAGGTCGAGCCGCCGCCGAGATCGGTCAGCCTGTTCGATGTCAGCGTGTTGATGCCGCGTCTTTCGATTCCGTGGGAGGGCCACCAGGTTCCCTCGGCAACCAAGGTACCCTTGTTGGTGTCTGTTGTCACCTGTGCCTGGAGGCGAACGGAACCATGGAGGTTGGAGATCTCGACCTCGTCGCCGCTCTCGATCTCACCTGAGTCATCCGGATGGATCATGAGCACGGGCCGGCCGCCCTCGCGTCTTCTCGCCTTCTCCAGGTTGCCGAAGGACGAATTGAGGAACGAATGCGCCGGTGGAGTGAGCAGGCGCAGGGGGCAATTGTCGGCTTCTTCTTCCGGCTCCCGCTCCCCGGTGAAATCGATCAGCGCCGGGAGGCCCTGCTCCTCGAGCCTGGCGGAATAGAACTCGAGCTTTCCCGAGGGGGTTTTGAATCGTTCGGCGAAGCCGGCGGTCTTCCTGGGGATGTTCAGCCGGGTGGTTTCCCCTGCGAGTACGCGATCGGCGTCGACGCCCTCGAGGTTGGGATGCGAGCTGTCCAGCAGCGCGCGCGCGTGCTCCCTGGTATCCCTGCTGAACCATGGGTCATCGTAGCCCAGCTTCTTTGCGAGGGCCTGGACCACCTCCAGGTTGGACCTCGATTCTCCCCTCGGCGGGATGGCTCGCTCGGCGTATTGGAGGTAGAGATGCCCATAGGCCTTGTAGAGGTCGGCGTATTCGGCGAAGGTCGGCGCCGGCAGGACGATGTCGGCATAGCGGGCGGTGTCGGTGAGGAACCGCTCGTGCACCACCGTGAAGAGATCCTCCCTGGAGAGACCCTCGTGTACCTTCGTCTGCAGGGGAGCGGTGGCCGCCGGGTTCGTTCCATGGACATAGAGGAACCTGATCGGCGGTTCCTGCCATTCGCACAGGGCGGGCCCGATGTCGGTCATGTTCAGGACGCGGGGCTCCCCTCTCAGCCAGTCCGGGCGGGTGACGGCATCGAGGTCGAGCTCGAATTCGCAGCCGGTGTCGTACTGGATGCCACCGCCGAGGGTCTCGTAGGAGCCCGTGACGCCGGCCAGCGCGCAGATGGCCCGGACCGCTCCGCCGCCCGCGGTGCTTCGCCCGATTCCAATGCCCACCTTGATGAGGGGGGCGCTGGCGGCGCCAAGTTGGCGTGCCAGGCCTTCTATCTCTTCTTCCGCCAGGCCGGTGATTTTCGCCGCCTGGGCCGGGGTGAAGCGCGGTAGGACCTCCCGGCTCAGTCGCTCGAAGCCGATGGTTCGGCGCTCAATGAAGTCCCTGTCGAGGAGTTCATCGCGCTCGAGGATGTGCGCCAGGCTCAGCGCCAGCGCCGCATCGGTTCCGGGACGTATGCCGATCCATTCATCCGCCACCTTCGCCGTGCGGTTGCGGTAGGGATCGATCACGATCATGCGGGCGCCTTTTTTACGAGCCTTGTCGATGAAGGGCATCAGGTGCACCTGCGTGGTGACGACATTGGCTCCCCAGACCAGGACGAGGTCACTGTGCACCGCGTCTTCGGGGTCGACGCAATAGCCGCTTCCAACCGTTACCCGATAGCCTTCGTCAGCGCCGTAATAACAGATGTTCTGGCGCAGCTGCGTGGCGCCCAGCCGGTTGAAGAGGGCGGTGGGACAGTTGCGGTTCACCAGGCCCATGGTGCCGGCGTAGGTATATTGAAGGATCGATTCACCGCCCGTTTCTTCTTCGGCGAGTGAGATGCGCCCGGCGATGGCGGTGATGGCCTCATCCCAGCCGATACGCTTAAAGGCGCCTTCGCCCTTGGGGCCGCACCTTCGAAGTGGATGGAGGACCCGGTCGTTGGAGTAGACCTGCTGTTCGTAGGTGTTTACCTTGCCGCAGAGAAAGCCTCTTGTTACGGGGTGGTCGGGATCTCCACGGAATTGAACAGCCCGGGCGTCACCGGGGCTTTTTCCAGCATCCTCAACCGTCACCAGGACACTGCAGGCATCCGGGCAGTCGTGGGAGCAGACGGTTTTGACGAGACGGGGCATGGCGTTTTCGGGGTGCGGGGGAGGGTTTTGACTATGGGGTATTTTCGCCTTCACGGGCGGGGTTTTCAATGCTTCCCGGCGGCGACAGCGGCAGGCTGTTAGGTTAGAATCCTGAACTCGGACAGGATCGGATGAATACGTATGAGCCGAATGATACTGCTGACAGAGGGGATGTCGAATCCCGAAGAGGCGAAGACCGCTACGGGACTGCTTCGCTACCGCGGCGAGGAGGTCGCCGCGGTTTTCGATTCAGCCTGCATTGGAGAGACGGCCCAGGATGTTTTCGGCGTCGGAGGCGCGATACCCTTCGTGGATTCTCTCGATGGGCTGGAGGCAGACACCCTGGTGATGGGAATCGCCACCGCCGGAGGTGAGCTGCCTGGCGCCTGGCGTGATATCATCGCCGATGCCTTGAGGTCCGGGATGAAGATACTCAATGGCCTGCACACCTTCATTTCGGATGATCCGGAGTTCGCGTCCCTGGCCGCCGAGCATGGAGGTGAGCTCATCGATGTGCGCCGTCCTCCCGCTGGGCTCGTGGTTTCTTCCAACGAGGCGCGCAATACACCCTGCTTCAGGGTGCATACCGTCGGACATGATTGCGGTGTCGGGAAGATGCTGACCGCGCTGGAGCTCACCGCCGCTGTGCGCGGCAGGGGCCATACGGCGGAGTTCCTCGCTACCGGCCAGACCGGCATCATGATCACCGGCAGCGGCATACCGATCGATGCCGTGGTGAGTGACTTCGTGGCCGGCGCTGCCGAGCAGCTGGTCCTGGAGAACCGTGACAAGGAGTTCCTGTTCATCGAGGGACAGGGCTCCCTCGTGCATCCCCTCTATTCCGGTGTGACGCTCAGCCTGTTGCACGGCTGCGCTCCGCAGGCCATGGTCATGGGCTACGATCCGACCCGTACGACCATTCGGCACAGCGCGAAGCCCATGCCGCCGATCGCCGAGGTCATCGGGCTCTACGAGGCGATGGCGAATGTGATGGCTCCCTCGCGGGTGGTGGCGGTGGCCGCGAATACCGCGTCGCTCCAGGAGAGCGCGGCCCGGGAGCTGCTCGTCTCGCTCGGTGAGAGCCTGGGCCTCCCGGCGACCGACGTGGTGCGTTTCGGTTGTGAGCCGATTGTCGATGCGGTGCTCGAGGAGCGCCGGCGGGTGGGAGAAGGAGCGGAGGACTGAGACCATGAAGCTGAAGACGGCTATCGAAGAGATCCATCTTCGTCACACATTCACGATCTCGCGGGAATCTCAGGACGTGGTCCGAGTGGTCACCGTGGAGCTTGAAGATGGCGGCCTGACGGGTTTCGGGGAGGCCAGTCCGTCGAGCTTCTACGGCGAGGATGCCGAGGGCGTGCGTGGTGACCTCGAGCTTCTCGAAGAGCTCGTCAGCGACGCCGACCCGCTCTATTACCGCGATATTCTCGAGCAGGCGGCGGAGGTTCTCGGGGACCGCCGCGGCGCTCTCTGCGCATTCGATACGGCGCTCTTCGATCTCGCCAGTCGCAAGCTCGGTGCCCCGCTCTGGAGAATGCTGGGCCTCAACCCGCTTCGCACGCCGCTGACATCTTTCACCATCGGTATCGATAGCGTCGAGAAGATGGTTGAGAAGCTTCGCGAGGCGCGCCAGTACCCCATCCTGAAGGTGAAGCTCGGTACCCCGCAGGACATCGAGGTCATTCGTGAGCTGCGCAAGGAGACGGACGCCGTCTTCCGCGTCGACGCCAATTGCGGCTGGACGGCCGGGGAGACGATCGAGAAGTCGGCGGAGCTGAAGGCGCTCGGGGTGGAGTTCATCGAGCAGCCCCTGCCGCCCGAAGAGCTCGATGCCATGGAGGAGGTCTGCCGCAGGTCGGCCCTGCCGGTTATCGCGGACGAGAACTCCATCATCCCGGAGGACGTTCCGAGGCTTGCCGGGCGTTTCCACGGCATCAATATCAAGCTGGTGAAATGTGGAGGAATCCTGCCGGCCCTGCGAATGGTTCACCTCGCCCGGACCCTGGGCCTGCAGGTCATGTTCGGTTGCATGATAGAGACCTCCATCCTGATCTCGGCGGCGGCCCAGCTCGGGCCGCTGGCGGATTACCTGGATCTCGATGGCAACGTTCTCATCGAGGATGACCCCTATGCGGGCGTCGAAAACGAAAACGGTCGGTTGCTGCTGGGGGAAGACTGGGTTCGTCGCCGCTGATGCCCTATCGCCATTGTATTCTCGACGCCGGGGGGCTCTTCCTGCATCATGTGGCCCTTTAAGCTGAGCATAGAGGATTGAGACATGAGTGCCAAGATCAGGTGGGGAATCCTGGGAGTCGCGAAGATAGCCGTTGAGAAGGTTATCCCGGCGATGCAGCAGGGAGAGTTTTCGGAGGTCGCGGCGATCGCTTCGCGGGATGCCGCGCGTGCAGCTTCTGCGGCTGAATCGCTGGGGATTGCGAAGAGCTACGGCTCCTACGAGGAGCTGCTCGCAGACCCGGACATCGACGCGGTCTACAATCCGCTGCCCAACCATCTGCACGTTCCCTGGTCGGTCAAGGCGGCAGAGGCGGGCAAGCACGTTCTCTGCGAGAAGCCGATCGCGTTGTCCTCGGCGGAGGCCCTGGAGCTCATCGAGGCCCGGAATCGTACCGGGGTCAAGCTCCAGGAGGCCTTCATGGTCCGGACTCATCCGCAGTGGCTGGCGGTGCGAGAGCGCGTGCGTGAGGGCGCTGTCGGGAAGCTGCTGGGAGCGCAATACGTCTTCAGCTATTTCAACAGGGACCCGGAAAATATCCGCAACAAGGCGGATATCGGGGGTGGCGGACTCATGGACATCGGCTGCTACCCGATTACCACATCGCGCTTCGTTTTCGGGGAGGAGCCCACCCGGGTTCTCGGACTCGTCGAGAGAGATCCGGACATGGAGATCGATCGTTTCACCTCGGCCATTCTCGATTTTCCGGGAGGGCAGGCGTCC
>Ga0310345_10005089_pt1 | contig 11774 bp, 10 predicted proteins | sample HC15DNA20500_MG_FD_204667 | JGI IMG/M metagenome (GOLD analysis project Ga0310345, IMG submission 204667) | Marine microbial communities from station ALOHA, North Pacific Subtropical Gyre - HC15-DNA-20-500_MG | ecosystem: Environmental > Aquatic > Marine > Oceanic | place: Pacific Ocean: North...
AGGGAAAAATACAGACTTGTTGAAAGCGCCTCCACTCGGGGTGGAACAAGCGATATTGCCCTGCCCATCCATAACAGTTATGTGGGTAGTTCCGCTTTCGTGCTGGAGATCCATCGGACCGCCTGAAAAGTATGAAGGTTGTGGAGAAACCTCACCCTGAACTGCTGAATATTCCCACGGATTACCATGACTAGGCATTCCGGGATAGGCTTTCATATGATCGATTTCCCTCGCTCTTTCAGCCGCATACCGCTTTGATAGAAGGCCCTCCACAGGGACAGAAGCAAAGTCAGGATCCCCATAAAAAGCTTCGCGGTCCGCCAGTGCAAGTTTCAAAGCTTCGGTAACTGTGTGTACGTATTCCACGCTATTATGGCCCATGGATTTAAGGTCGAAAGACTCCAATATATTAAGAGCCTGTTGTAAAACTGGGCCCTGGGTCCAAGTCGAGTGTCCATGAACGCCATAACCCATGTAGGTGGTGCCTATAGGTTCCGAATATTTCGGCTTATAATTTTCTAAATCCGACTTATCTAAAATCCCATCGACTCTCCGTGAGGCATCAGATATAGAAGAGGCAATATCTCCACTGTAAAAACAATCTTTGGCAGCACTGATACCATCAAGCCTTTTGAGGCCTGCTTTGTCGGCTGCCTCAGACATCATGCGAAATGTGCGGGCTAAAGACTTCTGAACAAGCAAGGTTCCTGGGTCGGGTATATCACCATCGTCAAAAAAAATCTCCAACCCCCCCGGTGGGAAAAGTTTAAACTGGCTCACAGCGTCACCAGCATCTAGGCGTCCAGTCATATATTCATAGTTAGGGATTCCATTTTCTGCATATTCAATGGACACTGACAAAACTTCTTGGACACTTTTGGTCCCGTACTTTTCTAACATAGAGAAACAAGCGGCTGCCACCCCCGGAACAGTAAAGGAAAGCGGCGCGTCCGCACCCGGGCCCGTCGGTATCGAATCATGCCCCCGCGACTTAAAAAATTCAGGGGTTGCCTTTAAGGATGCAGGACCTTGTCCACTCAAAGACAGGAAGTCTCCAGTTCCTGCGTCGTGAAACATAAACGTGGCCTCTGCGCCTAGAGAATAGGATGCTACTGGCTCTACTACTGCAGCAGCGAAAGTAGCTGAAACTAGCGCATCAAAAGCATTCCCACCTGACATCAACATCCTCATACCAGCCATTGAAGTCAAGTAATGTCCACTCGAGATAATTCCGTTGGTGGCATATATCACAGGCCTCCCGGTGGGTGGCCTACTAATATCTCCCTGCTCAAGAATAAATCCTTCATCTCGCCCCTGAGTTGTTCCATCACCTGCCATATCACTCTCCTATCCACTTAATATGCCTTTAGATTGAATCTTTTTTCCAATACTTATCAAGATTATCCGTCGGGTCCCAACCTAGAATACGCCGGGATTTTTCATTCTGAAATTGCCCGTGAGGCAAATCACAAAATATGTTAAATAACTCACACTTGGAAGGTAACTGGGTCTCTGGGATCTCCAACGCAAGTGGAAAAGCACGGGCAGCATCTTCCCAGGTTACTGAGAACGGTACAAACTGGTGAGAATCTACCCTGGATTCTGGAAGCATGTTATCGGCAGGCTCCCTGAAGTTGTAAAAAAGTAATGTAATTACATGTAAGTCGTGATTTTCAGAGTAGACCCTACAGATTTCCTGACCCAAAGACTTGGTGTGTGCGTACAAACCCGTTCCAGACTGCGAAGGTATTTCTGTGCTTATATTGAACTCGAAATCTTCATAGTTGGGACCCGCAATCGTAAAGTGAGGCCCCGTGTTTACTACCCGGGATATACCATGCTGCACAGCAGCTTTCATCATGTTGTAACAACCTCGTGCGTTAACATCGAAAGCAATTTGTCGGTCAGGCCTGAGAACCGAAAGATTAACGATTGCATCAACACCTTCAGCTGCAGATATAACTCCTTCTAAATCGGAGACATCAAGCTGACTATATTCGTTACATCCATCATATTCATCATCTACATCAGTCAGAAGGAGATCATGGTCGTTTTGTAAAACCCTCTCAACGTAGGGTCCCAACATTCCATTAGACCCTAGAATAAGAATTTTCATTCTTGGAAACCTCCGGGAATAAACCCCAGTTCTATTTCCGCCTTCCTCGTTGAAAATCTTGATGGTTTCGACGGATTACCCGACTGCAAGTGAAAAACGTTCCATTTACTGGCAGGTGCCCATGAACCTGCTTCCAAGTCTACTTCAATTGCCCTGATAACCCCGTTCAAAGCGTCAGAACCATATAGAACAGAATCGGAATCTGATTCACCGTCCCAGTCCAAATCCCCTAATCGGAGTACACGAACATCTATGCCTCGTTCCCGTCCATATTCTCTACAGACAAACTCGGCTAGGTGAAAACAAAGTCCATCAATTTCCGTCGTTGGGAGGGGTCTCCATTTTTCATTGACCAAATAGTTTTCTGGATAGCTTTTCATAGATGAAAGAGATGATAGGAAAACAAACCTAGAAACCCCCCCTTGAACACATGTCCACAATAGGTTGTAAGTTTGACGCATTGCTTGGTCAAGGCGTTCAGATTCGTCTATTGACGGAGAATCCTGGAGGGAATGAACTACCGTGTCTACGTCTTTCACAAGTTCATTTTGGGCTTCTTCATGGCCAAAGGGACCCTCTGCCAACTCTACTTCATGGGCAAGGCTGAGAGCCTGAACAATCTCACGGGACAATCGTGAAGCAGGATTTGTCACCAAAATATTCATTTAATCGAAGTGCTCTTATCCACCATCAGCTGACAATCTATCTCCTGTAACAGTAAAAGTTCCCTCTACTTCCGCTGAGGCAATAGCGTTTGCTACAGAACTTTCAGGAGGATTAAGATCCTTTAAAACTGGTAGAACTTCTTCACCAAAGAGTTTAATAGACCCCATCAGGTTCTCATGCTTTATCCCACCCCAGTCCATCCAGAGACTGATATTAGTGATACCAATATCATTCGCCCGCTTGAATTTGTTGATCAGAGACTCAGGATCACCCAGATAGGTCCTGTCCAAAAAAATATCCTGAGCCATTTCACCCTCATATGGCTCAGCCTGAGTTTTCCCATTTACCACTCTCCTCTCTGTAAGAGCTTTCTGAGCACGGATCTGCCATCTGATATAGGGCAGTTGATTCAACGCCTCCTCCATCGTCGGAGCGCAATGAGTCATACATTGCAATGACATTTGAAGGTCTTCAACTGACTTACCTAAATCATTTCGTGCCCTAACATAGCTTCCAAATTGAGAGGCCACCCCCTCCATGCCCATCATGCTAGAAGTCAAAGGCGTAATATCTTTAGCTGCCGCAAGTTTCATCGAACCTTCTGAAGATCCCGCTAGCCATAGCGGGGGATGTGGTTTCTGATAAGGTTTCGGAAATACGGTTATCGGCTCTTCAACTTTTATGAATTCGCCTTGGTAGGTCCAATCTTCCTCCTCTGTCCAGGCTTTCATCATGACCTCAAGACCTTCCTGGAAACGAGGGCGTGATTCTTCAAGGCCAATACCAAATCCACCCATCTCATAAGGTTGGTATCCTCTACCAACCCCACAAAAAACTCTTCCCTTCGTGAAGTGGTCCAACACTGCCATTTCTTCGGCAGCTCTTATCGGTTGCCATTCGGGAACTATAATCGCAGCAGTACCTATCTTGATTCTATCCGTGCTTTCGGCAATCTTCAGAGCCTGGAGCAATGGAGCCGGTGAAAAGCCATAGTTAGAAAAATGATGCTCTGCTATCAGGACATAGTCATACCCAAGCTGCTCAGAAAGTTGTATCTGTTTTATGCCCTCATCAAAGCGACTAGAAAAATTTTTGACCGACGGGTTCGGCCACTCCATAAATAATCCAAACTTCAAGACTTTTCTCCTCCCTTGAATTCAAACGAGCGTTTGTCATTATAGTCATCCTCGTATCTAATGACAGGTGGGGCGCCCGGATTACGCGATACTGAAAAAAGCAGAGCTCCTAATAACATTAGTACCACCCCGGCCCACCATGCTGGATCATAGGAACCAGTTATGTCTACAACATAGCCAGCTGCAGGTGCACCTATACCGCCGATTGCGAGGTTTATTGGTGTGACAATACCTCTGATTGTACCTACATTTTCTCTTCCGAAATAATCAGCCCAAATATAATTTTGGTTGAACATATTTGTTCCTATACCGAGCCCGAACAAAGCCATAGACCAGAACATCAGCCAGAAGTCATAAGCATATATGGACATAATGCTCGCCAGGGCTAACATGAGAAACGCTGATGTACCAATTAGCTTCGCAGATATCCTTCGAACCAACATACCAGCTAAAAAGCTACCCGCACCGGCGCATACCGCATCAAATGCGGTGGCTATTGCTACAAGCCCAGGATCAAGCCCTCTGTCCATAAAAGCCGGAATCCTGTGCAACGCCAGTGTAAGTATCCCCAAAGAAAGAATAGAAAAGGCAGCTGTAAGAGTCCACATTGAGACAGTTCTAAGTGCCTGACGGATTGGCCACGACAACTCAACATTTTCTAATTCCTCAGTTGGTGAGCCATTTTTAATCCTATGGCCACCATCCGGCAGCATACCAACGTCTTCTGGCTCACGCCTTATAAACAGCAAAGACAGGGGAACTATGATTCCCACACCAATTATCGCTAGGATTATCCAAGCCCCATGCCAAGTGTACTGTTCAATAAACAACTGGGTTAACGGAACAAATATGACCGCGCCCAAAGAAATTCCAGCGGAAGAATATGCAAGTGCTTTACCCCTGTTTCGGACAAACCATTTGGTAGGTGGAACAGATGTAGTAAGAGCCCCAGGACCACTCATACCTACTAGGCCCATTACAGCAAACACCAGTACCAAATGCCAGGGTTCTTTGATATAGGCTAGAGATACCATGCAGACAGCTGAAATCAACGTGGCTACCGAAAGTATCCATCTTGCTCCATACAAATCGAGCAATTTGCCGATCAATGGTCCTGTGAGGGCTCCTGAGGCGCTTCTTGCCGACATGGCCCAACCAAAAGAGGCCCGCCCCATCCCCAATTCATCGCCCATTGGCTTAATGTATAAACCGAAGTTGAGGGACCCCATCCCCATGCTAACAGCGCTAGTGATGGCCATAACAGCCACAATAACCCAACCATAAAAAATCCGTCCATTACGGCTGGTAAGCCTTACGATTGCGTCCAGAAATCACCCCATCATGCAAGGAGTTTATTGTGAAGGTTACAACTGCAGGTTAGGACCTACAAATAAACAAGTGAACACATTGTACTCTCACCATAATTAGGCATAGAGGAAAATAACCGTTGACCATCTCGATTGCCATGCGTAACCTAGCCAAGATTTATTGGCAAGGAGAGATATGGCAATTTCAGATCAGATATTGGCCAGATACAGGAAAGTGGCCGTCGCAACTGTATATTCAGCTGTTAGAGAGTTGGGAGGATATGAGCCATGCTTCATGCGTGGTATCAAGACATACACTCATCAAGGAAGCGGTACAGATAGAATGGCTGGCAGAGCAAAAACTCTCAGATTCATACCGGCTCGCGCGGATATAAAGAGGGAAACCCCGTCCGGTGAACAGTCACCAGAGTATGTGGCTATGGGATCTTGTGGTCCAGGTGACGTTGCGGTGTTCGACGCCATGGGAAAAAATGAGGCTTCCATAGGTGGCGATGTAAAACTAATTCAACTTAAGAACCAAAACGCTGAAGGGTTGGTGACCGACGGGTCAATCCGTGACATTAATGCAGTCGTACCATACGGGATAAAGTTGTTCGCTGCCGGCAACACAGCTCGAGTCGGAGAACCAGATGTTTGGCCCTATGAGGCGAATTGTGTAATTCAATGTGGAGGAGTTACCGTCAAACCCGGCGATGTAATAGTTGGCGATGATGACGGTGTTGTTGTTGTCCCGGAAAGGGTTGCTGAAGAAGTAATTGATTGGGCTGAGGATCACGAACAAGTTGAAGAACAGATAAAAAAATTAATTGAGAGAGAAGATGTTGCTCCAGGCAAATATTACAATCCCAAAACTTTCTCAAAACTAAGCAAACTTAATAAATAAAGGATCGATGTGTCTGAGGATAATATGAGTATTCAAGAATCCATAATAACTCGCTACAAAAATGTAGCATCTGCCACTGTTTACTCTGCTGTTAGGCGTCTAGGATATGAACCTTGCTTCATGAGAGGGGTGCAGTCGTTTACACCTGGTTTGACGCTTGCAGGCCCGGCTAAAACGCTAAGATTCATACCTCCGCGGAAAGACATCATGGAACAAACACACATTGGTGAAAAGTCCCCCGAATATATTGCCATGGGATCTTGTGAACCTGGGGATGTGCTAGTAATTGATGGGCTGGGTAAAAAGTATGCCGCCATTGGTGGCGACGTAAAACTTCTTCAACTTAAAATGCGCAAAGCCTCCGGCCTTGTAACTGACGCCTCTATCAGAGATCTTGATATCGTTGCGGATTACGGGCTAGCAGTCTTTGCAGGTGGGAGAACTCCAATGGGTGGAGCCGACGAAATTGATCCATTTGAGGCCAACGTGACGATCCAATGTGGGGGAGTAGCAGTAAGGCCTGGTGATCTGGTAATGGCCGATGATGACGGCGTAGTCATAGTTCCCGAATGCATAATCGAGGAAGTTATCAACTGGGTTGAAGAACATGAGGAAGTTGAAGAGTGGATTAAAACACTAATCGAGGAAGAGAATGTGGCACCAGGTAAATATTATCCCCCCACAGAGGAAACCATCAGACGATATCATGAGACTTTAGGAAAATAGATTCTGCATTGTTAACAGTTAGCTTGCTGATCCGGGTTGGGGTACAGATCTAACGGTGTTATACCTGTACGAATATTTCTTCTCATTGACACTGAAGGCAGCGATGCTCGCACCTATCAAGGTCAATCCGGCAATTGAAAAGGGAATGACGTAAGAACCGGTAATCTGCTGTAACTCGCCGGCCATAAGAACCGACAGAGCTCCTCCGATCTGATGCGACATGTTTGTCATGCCATTCAATGTCCCTAAATTCCTCAGACCAAAAATGTCCGCTGTAAGTGAAGAAGTCATTGACGCCGTGGCAATCCAAGACATACCAGCTATGAAAGCAAACGCCCACATTCCTTCGACACCTCCTACTGTCAGCAACACAGCATAGGCGACTCCACGCAGAGCATAAGTAGACCCAAGAACTAGCTTTTGACTCCACCAGTTCGATAACATCCCCGCAGTAAGAACTCCTATTGAATTGAGCCCCATCATAACCCCGAATATACTGGCAGCAGTCATTTTAGGAACTCCCTGATCCTCCGCAAATGGCACGAAGTGAACTGAAAGGATATTAGTTGTAATCCCACAAACCAGATATGCCGCCGATAGCTGCCAAAAGGGCGAAGTTGAGAGGGCCCGCTTCCAACCACCTCGACCCGAGGTAAATAGTGGTCCATCCTGAGTTACGCTTTTCCCCCCCTCTACTTCTTCTCCAGACACCCTTTCCGACTCCGGTAGTAAACTTGAGGGACTATCTTTCAAAAAAGCGAGTGCCATGGGCCCTGCTATAAAAGCGATGATGCAGCCCAGAACGACAAAAGCGAACCTCCAATCAAACGCCTGAATCAGATAAGCAGAAAGTGGAGCAAACATCAAAGGGCCAAATGATCCACCTGCTGCCGAGATACTCATTACCAAGCCTCGGCGCTTAAAAAACCACCGAGCAAGCAGAGAATGTATTGTGACAAAAGAAACGCCGCTCGATGCAAAACTACCCAGGAACCCATAGATAAAAATAAATGATGGGATTGAATTAACGGTACTCATTAACGCTGTGCATACGCCCAGCATTATTAAGGCTCCTCCGATAACAAATCTTCCACCGAAACGATCGTGTAGGTATCCTGTTACCAAGAACGATATGGCACCAACCAAAATACCAAAAGATAGAACTCGGGTAATATCCGCCCTAGACCAACCCATATCCGCTTCCAAGGGTGTAACGAAAACCCCCATTGACGACCGAATTCCAAACGCCGAAAGTGCAATGAAAAAACACACGGCAAGAACGAACCAGCCGTAGTAAAGCTTACCTGAGCCCTTATTGATATTTTTGGTAACCGTGGGTGATTTGTTCAACCTATGCTCGACCTGTTAGTTTAGGGAGGTCATTACAATGAAAGCATGCAAAATCGTACCACGGAAACTAGTTATCGTGATTAGGTAAAGTTAGGAATCAATAGCATGGGGTTCCCACATTTTTAAATTAAACTTCCTGAAAAGAGGAAAGCATGGTTGGTGAGAATAAATTTGATAGACACCTGGACCGGAACTGGGAAACGGGCGTTGTCTCATATCCCGAACCGGCTGTGGAAATTATAGACGAAAGTTTTCGGAAATATGTTATCGGAAATGCTGGAATGGAGCGTATTTACACCGGTTGTCGCTGGGCTGAAGGACCTGCGTGGTTTGGGGATGGGAGGTACCTACTTTGGAGTGATATTCCTAACAACCGAATATTACGCTGGACCGAGGAAACCGGATCAGTAAGTGAATTTCGTAAACCCTCCAATAACTCCAATGGAAATGTCCGAGACAGGGAAGGTAGATTAATTTCTTGCGAGCATCTTACGCGGAGAGTTACCAGAACCGAACACGACGGTACTGTGAATGTCATAGCCAATTCTTTTAGAAATTTGCCTTTGAATTCTCCTAATGACGCCGTCGTACATTCTGACGGAGCAGTTTGGTTTACGGATCCCGATTACGGAATACTCAATGATTATGAAGGTAATAAGTCAGAGCCAGAACTCCCTACAGCCGTATATCGGATCGATCCAGTAACAGGTTCAGTGGAAGTAAAAGCTACGGAGATACTTAAGCCAAACGGCCTTTGCTTTTCACCAGACTTCACAAAACTTTACGTATCAGATTCTGGGTCTGATAACCCAAAAGTAATTTACGTCTATGAATTGACCAGCGGGGGAACCTCGCTCAATGAAAAAAAAGTATTTGCAGATACTGGAAACGACTCCACAGATGGGATTCGCTGTGACAGCGACGGAAATATATGGGCTTCAGCCCAACGCGGTACGAATTCAGTTTCAGTTTATTCCCCTGAGGCAGAGTTAATAGGTCGTATCTATGTACCAGAAGTTCCTGCAAATCTCACCTTTGGTGGAAGAAAAAGGAACAGACTGTTTATAACAGCCAGTCAGTCAGTTTACTCGATATACACGGGTGCCACAGGAACTGCGCTCAGCTAGTCATATAGCCCCTTTTAGACTTAGGCTGGAACTGTTCTCTCTGATGCCCTGTTTTTAAAAGTAGCACCGGTATAACCCCATTATTGATTACGACCAGTAGACATCCTGTCGGGAGGGATTTATGCCCGTGCCAGGCCTCCATGGAAATGCATCATCATCCCAAGGATTAGCAGACAGCCAATCTTCGTTCATGGCAACTCCTAAACCAGGTCCGGGAGGAACGCCAAAGTATCCGCCCTCCTGCTGAGGGAAGTCCCCGACAGTTGCATCCTGGAACCAAGGATGTATGCCACCCTCCTGAATAAGAAAGTTTGGAGTACAAGCATCAAGGTGTAAAGCAGCTATCGTGCAGAAAGGGCCGTATGGATTATGGGGCTGAAATCCCACATAATATGCTTCAGCCATGGCTGCAATTTTTTTAAGTTCTAAGATACCTCCTGCTTGAACAACGTCTGGCTGTATCAAATCAACGGCATGGAGAGGTAAGAGATCTGCGTAGTCGAATTTTGTTAGAAGTCTCTCTCCAGTGGCGATTGGAATATTGACGTTATCTGCAACCTTTTTGAGAGCTTCGAGGTTTTGTGGAGGAACCGGCTCTTCATAGAAAAAAGGTCTGAACTCCTCGAGTCTATTTCCTATCCTGATAGCGTCAGACGGCGCCAACCTTCCATGCACCTCAACAAACAACTCCACATCATTTCCTACAGCCTCACGAACCGCTTTCATCTTTGCAATAGCCAACTCCTCAGAATCTCGGTCAATAAAAATACCTCTGTGCTCAAATGGATCACCCTTTAAAGCAGTAAGTCCTTTATCGACATGGTCCATGGCATTTTGAACTGCCAGCTCTGGTGTAGTCCCGTCCCATCTGCCATAAGTCCATATCTTGTCACGTATTTTTCCGCCAAGAAGTTCATACACGGGTACACCCAGAGCTTTTCCCTTGATGTCCCAGAGAGCAATTTCAATACCACTGATAGCAGACATCTGAACAATACCGCCCCTTACATGGAAGTGGTGGTAAAGAGTCTGCCAATGTTTCTCTATTTCCATTGGATCTTTACCAAGAATCACTCTCCCGAATTCATCAACCATTGTGGCGACACTCAGTGGACCACACGTGGCCTCGCCCCACCCGGTGATTCCTTCATCAGTTTCTATCTTCACAAAGACATAGTTTCGCGAAGTTTTTATACCCACCCTGATCGTGCTATGGGATGCAGGAATTGCCTTTACTGACGTTATTTTCATATCTATCTCCTAATTTTGATAATTCCCGTGGCCACCAACCTCGGAGAAAGTCCGTAGCGACCATATAAACGAAAAAAGGGGAGACTGCTGGTCTCCCCTTTTAACACTAACTACTCAATTAAGTGCAGCATATTTAGTCGTTAGTCATCAACACCTTGACAACATTATCTTCGTACTGCTCATATTGATCATATGCTTCTTGAACGTTATCAAATTTCATTTCATGTGTCTTCATTTGTCCCGGGTCCCACCAGCCTCTTTCTTTCAACTCAATCATCCTATCTATATGTCCTATGGGGTCCCCACTTCCAGCTCCTGAAGTCGGGATAATTGTGGGGGCATTTTTAAGGAATATCGATGTATCAATTTCCGTTTTCCTTCCCGTGGGCCCAGCTTGAATACCAAATATGATTACCTTTCCGTGCTTGGTAGCACTCCTGATGGCGGCACTCAGCGCATCAGGAAAACCAGAAGCCTCAACTGAAATATCTGCCAATTTGCCATCTGTGATTTCCGCAAGAGCCTCATCAACATCGTCCTTATCGGGGTTGATTGTGTGGGTTGCGCCGAACTTCTTGCCCCACTCTAGCCGATAATCAAGAGGATCCACAGCTATCACCCGTCGAGCACCTGCTCTGGCAACTATAGCTGTGAACGACAAACCTATGCTGCCCTGTCCCATAACAACAACGTCTTTGCCAAGAATGGTCCCCATCTGCTGGCATGAATAGAGTACGGTCCCAGAAGGCTGGCACATAAGCCACTCCCCCAGATCTCCATGATCCGGCAGTAAGGCCATGCGCCCTTCATCGCCAGGGTAGTACTCGACAAGGCCTCCAGGACCGTCTTGGCCGGGAAGTACTATTACGCGCTGCCCAACTTTAAACTTGTCGGACTTACTCTCCACAATGGTTCCCGCACATTCGTGGCAGGCACCACCGTGACGCATAGGATATTCCTCTTCAGGATGAACAGGTCCGTAAGCATGGCGGATGTCACTTCCACAAACAGACCACCGCTCCAGCTTTATCAAACATTGTCCATCGTTTATTACAGGTATCTCAATATCATCAATCTCATACTTTTTTGGGCTCGCTATTCTTGCTGCAAACATTCGCGACCGTCTCCCTCTATATTTATTTCAAATCGGTAAAAACTTTCCTATTCTAGTGACACATGAACATTTAACGC
>Ga0310345_10005090_pt1 | contig 11774 bp, 12 predicted proteins | sample HC15DNA20500_MG_FD_204667 | JGI IMG/M metagenome (GOLD analysis project Ga0310345, IMG submission 204667) | Marine microbial communities from station ALOHA, North Pacific Subtropical Gyre - HC15-DNA-20-500_MG | ecosystem: Environmental > Aquatic > Marine > Oceanic | place: Pacific Ocean: North...
TCTTCTTAGGCCTGCGCGCCATCATGCTGATCGGCTCGGCGGGCGCCATCGTCGGCGCGCTGCTGATGTTCATTCAGGGCGGCTACTATCTGATCGAGGCTTGGCATATCGCGCTGGCCTCAGGGAGCGGCTTCGAGCACGCCTCGGAGCGCCAGGTCACCGTGCCGGTGCTGGAGGCGGTCGACGCCTTCCTGTTCGGCCTCGTGCTGGTGATCTTCGCCTACGGCATCGCGATCGGCTTCGTCTTCACGCTGCCGAAGGATTATGGCGGCCGCCTGCCGGCCTGGATGAAGGTCGACGGCATCGGCCAGCTTAAGGCGAGCCTCTCCGAAGTCGTCATTGTCGTCCTGATCGTCATGTTCGCCCGCGTGGTGGTCGAATCCGGCGGCGCCTTCACCTATGAGATGCTCGTGCTGCCCGCCTCCATCCTGATGATCGCCATCGCGCTCCGGATGATCGATCTCGGCAGCGGCCACGCCAACGGCAATGGCGAGGCGAAGCCTGCGCCCGCAAAGCAAGAGAACACTTCAGAGAACGGTCACCACTGATGAGCAACCACCCTGGCAGCGTCTATTCGTTTCAGTCTTCGGAGGAGAAGCCGGAGACCCACACCATGAGCGTGCTCGTGGACAACGAGCCGGGCGTGCTCGCACGCGTCATCGGCCTTTTCTCCGGACGCGGCTACAACATCGACAGCCTGACCGTGTCGGAGACCGAGCACGAGGCGCATCTTTCCCGCATCACCATCGTCACCACCGGCACGCCCATGGTCATCGAGCAGATCAAGTCTCAGCTCGACCGGCTGGTGCCGATCCATTCGGTGACCGACCTCACTGTTGAGGGGAACGCCGTGGAGCGCGAGCTCGCCATGCTCAAGGTGGCGGGGAAGGGCGATAAGCGCGTCGAGGCGCTCCGTCTCGCCGACGCCTTCCGCGCCAAGGTTATCGACACCTCCCTCGATCACTTCATCTTCGAGGTCACGGGCAAGCAGTCGAAGGTCGAGCAGTTCATCCAGCTGATGCAGCCGCTGGGCCTAGTCGAAGTGGCCCGCACGGGCGTCGCGGCCATCGCCCGCGGCCCGGAGCCCATGGCCGAGTAATGCCAGAGTGATGGCGGAATAGCAGGCGAGAAGGCTTCTCCAGAAGCGGCAAACCTGCTAAGCCCCGCTCCAAATTCCATTCAGAAATCGCAAGTTCCAAGATATCCAGTTCAAGGAAGTTCAGCATGCGCGTTTATTACGATCGGGATGCCGATCTCAATCTGATCAAGTCCAAGAATGTCGCCATCATCGGCTATGGCTCCCAAGGCCATGCCCATGCGCTGAACTTGCGGGATTCCGGCGTGGAGAACGTGGCCGTGGGCCTTCGCCCCGGCTCCAGCTCCGCCGCCAAGGCCGAGAGCGAAGGGCTGAAAGTCATGGATGTCGCCGAGGCCGCCAAATGGGCCGACGTGGTGATGTTCCTCATCCCCGACGAGCTTCAGTCGCACGTCTGGGAGACCCAGCTGAAGGACAACATGAAGGAGGGCGCCGCGCTCTTCTTCGCCCATGGCCTGTCGATCCACTTCAACCTGATCGAACCGCGCCCGGACATGGATGTCTGCATGGCCGCCCCGAAGGGTCCTGGCCACACCGTGCGCGCCGAGTATAAGCGCGGCGCGGGCGTGCCGACCCTGATGGCCATCGCCCAGGACGCTTCCGGCAACGCCCACGACCTTTCGCTCTCCTATGCGTCGGCCATCGGCGGCGGCCGCGCCGGCATCATCGAGACCACCTTCCGCGAGGAATGCGAGACCGATCTCTTCGGCGAGCAGTCCGTGCTCTGCGGCGGCGTTGTCGAGCTGATGCGGAACGGCTTCGAGACCCTGGTCGAGGCGGGCTATGCCCCCGAAATGGCCTATTTCGAATGCGTCCACGAGATGAAGCTGATCGTCGACCTCATCTATGAGGGCGGCATCGCCAACATGAACTACTCGATCTCCAACACGGCCGAGTATGGCGAGTACGTCTCCGGCCCGCGCGTCGTCCCGGCCTCCAGCAAGGAGGCCATGAAGGAGGTTCTGGACGACATCCAGACCGGCAAGTTCGTCCGCGACTGGATGCTGGAGAACAAGGTCAACCAGACCAGCTTCAAGGCCACCCGCGCCAAATGCGACGACCACCAGATGGAAGAGGTCGGCAAGAAGCTTCGTGGCATGATGCCGTGGATCGCCGAACGCGCCATGGTGGACAAGAGCAAGAACTAGCGGACCGCACATAGGGGGGCTGCGCGATGAGGATTTCCGCTTCAGGGGTCATCTTTCTCGGGCTGGCACTTTGCCTCGCAGCCCCCGCTGCCGCCAAGCCGACTGAGGCGCAGCTCGACGCCATCAAGTCGAATTGCCGGTCCGACTTCATGTCCAATTGCTGGGGCGTGAAGCGGGGCGGTATCGAGGCGATGCAGTGCCTGAAGCAGCACATGTCGAGCCTTTCGCCCGGTTGTCAGACGGCCGTGAAGGCAGTCCAGCCGCCGGCGCCGAAGCCGGCCGAGGCCACCAAGCCCGCGGCGGCGCCCGAGCCCGCGGCACTGCCGAAATCCGCAGCGTCTCCCGAGACCCCGAAGGAACCGGAAGCCGAGACCAAGGCGGCCGAGCCTGCTCCGGCGGCGGAAGCTGCGGTGGAGCAAGAGGCGGCGGAATCCTCAAATACCAATGAGACCGGCAAACCTGCTCCTAAGGAAGCGGCCCCGCAAGCTGCGGAGACAGCCCCATCACCCGCGGCTCAGAGCCCGAATGCGGCGCCTGCCGCGAGCGATGCACCTCCAGCCGGAACTGCCGCACCGGATCCTGCCGCCGCGGCACCGGAAACGATGCCGCCGATCGTGGGCTTTATCCCGCCACGCAAGAAGCTGATGGTGAACCGCGGCTGCAAGGACGAGCTCAACACATACTGCGCCGGTGTCGATTTCGGAGAGGGCCGGCTGCTCCGTTGCCTCTGGAGCAACAAGCCGTCCCTCTCCGCCCAGTGCCAGGCCGCCCTGGACAAGCTCACGCAGTAGGCACGGTCGCACATCAGGACCTGACGGACCCGCCTTCGGGTGGCACACTTGATCCTATGCTCATCGCCCGTATCGCCAAGATCGTCATGGTGCTCTGCCTCGCCGCATTCTGCGGACTCGTTGCCTATGACAACATCGCCGATTACGAGGCGAATTACGGCTTCGTCGGCCATGTCCTCTCCATGGAGGACACCTTCGAGGACAATCCGCTGCGCGACCGCGCGATCCACGACGAAAGCATCTGGCGGACGGCCTACGGCGCCATCATCGCCACGGAGGCTATCACCGGGCTGCTCTTTCTGATCGGCGCCGTCCAGATGACGCTCGCGCTGCGGAAGCCTTCAGCCGAATTCCACCGGGCGAAAGCCTTCGTGGTCGCGGGCGCGACGCTTGCCTTCCTGCTTTGGTTCTTCGGGTTCATGGTGGTGGGCGGCGAATTCTTCGCCATGTGGCAGTCAAAGGACTGGAACGGCCAGGAAGCCGCCTTCCGCTTCTATGCCACCATGCTGCTGGTGCTCATCTTCGTGATGATGCGCGACGACGCGGGCGAGGGGATCCCGCCCGCGCCGCGCAACTAGTATCGAAGAATCCTACCGATCCTCGTCGATAACCGGCGGATTGATGATGACCGGCTCGCCGCCGACCGGGCTATCCGGCGTCTCCGGCCCCGGATCGAATTCGAACGCCGCGCCCGGCGCGCCGCCCGCCGTGCCGCCGGGGGAACTCGCCGCGGGGCCGCCGGCATAAGGGCCGCCGGCCGTGGCTTCCGGTGTCTGGGCGCTGGCGGGCAGGGCAGTGAAAAGCAGCGCCGCGGCAGTGCCGGCGAGCAGGCTCGCTCTGAGTGCAGTCAGGGTCATGGGGTATCCTCCTAATCTCTTCAGAGGAAAACCGGAGGGCAGGGGCGACTGTTCCAATCGCGGGGGCGCACCACCAAAGGCCGTGTCTGCGCGGGCTTGCGCAAACGCTTGGCTTGCGCAAGCGGAGCCGCTGGCCTATTTTCCGCCCATAAAGGTCCGAACCCGTTTCCATTTTAGACGTTCGGCCCACAAAGCTTCTCAAGTTGGTTTGACGACGGGCAATCGGTTATGCCGCGTATCGAGAACGAGATCGGGATGTTCACCGGCACCACGCTGCCGGCCGGTTTCGCGCGCGCGCCGCTCGCCCTTTCCGAGCTTCTCCTTATCTGCCCCTGAGCACCGGCGGTCTCGGATTTCGAGGCGGGCGTTCAGGGGGATCGCAAATCAAGACAGCGAAACTGGATAAGACCGCCCGAGCGTCGTCAAAGACCCGGGTGAGGAGCAAAGGACGATAAACATGACCTCCGAAGCCAATACCGCTTCCGACAAGAAGACCCCGAAGGAAGAGCGCCGCGAAAGCGACCGCGTCATCATCTTCGACACCACCTTGCGCGACGGCGAGCAATGCCCCGGCGCCACCATGACCTTCGAAGAGAAGCTGGCGGTCGCCGAGCTGCTCGACGCCATGGGCGTGGACGTGATCGAGGCGGGCTTCCCCATCGCGAGCCAGGGCGATTTCGAAAGCGTCCAGGAGATCGCCAGGCGCGCCGAGAACTCCGTGATCTGCGGTCTGTCGCGCGCTCAGATTCCCGATATCGACCGCTGCGCCGAGGCCATCAAGCCGGCGAAGCGCGGCCGCATCCACACCTTCATCGGCACCTCGCCCCTCCACCGCAAATACCAGATGGGCATCGACCAGGAGGAGGTGCTGAACCGGATCGAGAAATCCGTGACCCGCGCCCGCTCCCATACGGACGACGTGGAATGGTCCTGCATGGACGCCACGCGGACGGAAGAGGATTTCCTGTGCCGCTGCATCGAGATGGCGATCAAATGCGGCGCCACCACCGTGAACATTCCGGACACGGTGGGCTATGCGCTGCCCCATGAGTTCGCCGATCTGATCAAGATGCTGATCGAGAAGGTGCCCGGCGCCGACGAAATCGTCTTCTCCACCCATTGCCACGACGATCTGGGACTGGCGGTGGCCAACTCCCTGGCCGGCGTCACCAAGGGCGCGCGCCAGGTGGAATGCACCATCAACGGCCTGGGCGAGCGGGCCGGCAACGCGGCACTGGAGGAGATCGTCATGGCGATCGAGACCCGCTCCGACGCCATGCCCTACTGGACCGGCATCGACACCACCATGCTGACCCGCGCCTCCAAGCTGGTCTCCGCGGTGACGGCCTTCCCCGTTCAGTACAACAAGGCTATCGTCGGCCGGAATGCCTTCGCCCACGAGAGCGGCATCCATCAGGACGGCGTCCTGAAGAACGCCCAGACCTTCGAGATCATGACGCCGGAAAGCGTCGGCCTGACCCAGTCCAACCTGGTCATGGGCAAGCATTCGGGTCGCCATGCCTTCCGCGAGAAGCTGAAGGAGCTGGGCTACGAGCTGGGCGACAACGCCTTCGAGGACGCCTTCATCCGCTTCAAGGCCTTGGCCGACCGGAAGAAGCACGTCTACGACGAGGATATCGAGGCTCTGGTCGATCAGGAGATCGCCACCGCCCACGACCGCATCAAGCTGGTCTCCCTGACCGTCATCGCCGGCACGTCCGGGCCCCAGAAGGCGACCCTGACCCTCGATATCGACGGCAAGCAGCAGACCCACGAGGCGCAAGGGGATGGGCCGGTCGACGCGACCTTCGCCGCCATCAAGGCGCTGGTGCCCCACACGGCGACCCTGGAGCTCTATCAGGTTCACGCGGTGACCGAAGGCACCGACGCCCAGGCCGAGGTGACCGTGCGCCTGGAGGACGATGGCCGCATCGCCACCGGCCGCGGCTCCGACACCGATACCCTGGTGGCGAGCGCCCGCGCCTACATCATCGCCCTGAACAAGGTCTTCGCCCGCGACGTGCGGAAGAAGCCCGAGACCATGATGGCGTCGTAAGCCACCGTTAAGGCTGAACGATAGAACCGGGCGGCTCCGAAAGGGGCCGCCCTTTCTTCGGTTGCGAGTCACAACCTAAAGATGCATTACTTTAGAATTCGCCTTTAGGTAGTACACACAATCGGAGGACACCCCATGCGCGGTATCGCTCTTGCCCTCGTTTTGGCCGGACTGACCGTCCTAAGCATTACCCCAGCCAGTGCGGGTCCCTGTAACTATCCCGATGATCGGGCGTCGGACGGCTCCCGCTGCGGCGGGCGTGCAGCGTCGGAGCGGCCAGGCGGGCGCTAGGCGTCTGTCGGCACATATTGAGAGGTGAGGGGCTAGAGCGGACTACTTCCGCGAGATGGAGACCGAGAGGATGTAGTCCGCGTGCTCGAACATCTGGAGCGCGATGGCGATCGGTGTGCCGTCCATGGGGTGGGGGACCGTGTAGGTCACGTCTTCCACGCCCATCACGGATCCGTCCTGGAGATCGGACTCCACCTCGTCGAAGCAGCCGATGATCTGCTCGCCGATTGCGCGCATCTCCTCGATCGCCTCGTCCTTGTTCTCGAACGAGACCTCGCAGTCATAGGACATGATGCCCGTGGAGCGGGTCACGGCGCAGCGCCGCATGCCGGGCAGCATCACCGTCCCTTCGGCCTGGGTCACGTCGTTGCTGGCGGAATCCGGCGGGAGCTTCTCCGTGCCGAGCTTCGCGAAGTCGAACTTCGCATCCGTCACGATCTCGTCCAGCGCTTCGCAGAAGGGGTCGCCGCCGCTGCAGCCGGTAAGCCCCGCGCTGAACAGCGCAAGCCCGAGCATCGCCGTGGGCGCCGCCAGAAGCCGTGAAACCGAAGAGAAGGATGTCATCTTGCGCGCTGCCCCGTCTGCCGGAAGGAAGTGGCCGCAAGATACAGCACTGGCGGCAAGCGGCAATGGGCAAGCAGCAATGGGGAAGCGGCTACGAGCGACCGACAAGGCGCTTGGCTGACGGGGAGGGAGAGGGAAGCGAGCCGAGGGCGTGGGGCGGAATCTGGGCCTAGAAACTAACAGTGGCGGCTCGGAAAACCGAACCGCCACTTGGGGTGCGGAAGGGGCTGCCTTCCGCCTTCAATCGTTCTTCAGCGCGTAAAAGCTACGCGAGCTGAATGTTCGCAGCCTGCTTGCCGCGGCCGCGCGGATCGTCCTCGATCTCGAAGGTCACCTTGTCGCCCTCGTCGATGGCCGGAACGCCGGAGCGCTCCAGGGCAGAGGCGTGCACGAAGATGTCCTTGTCGCCGCCTTCCGGGGCGATGAAGCCGAAGCCGCGCGAATGATTGAAGAATTTAACAGTGCCGTTAATGCGAGACATGATGGGAGTCCTTTCCCGTTAGTCGTTGAGTGCGGGCCGCGAGGCTGCCGAAGGGCAATCCGCAGCGACGTCTTCTGATCTCGGGAAAGGTCGTGCTCGTAATCGGCGCGATAACTTGCCGTCGTCGTTAGTCCACGCCCGACACGGGCGTACCGTCTAGGGCAGCTATATGGACGCGCCCGGCGGGCCGCGCAAGGGCATTCGGCGCAAGCCTCTCGCGTCGCTTGCGCTTTTCGGCGCGTTTGCGCGGTTTCGGAAGCGAAAATAGTTTTGACGGGAAGGGTGTTTATCGCACCGACGCTCTAGACAGGACGCGCGTGCCGGTGCTAACAGGTCCGTTCGATTTCGCATCCCCCAACACCCATATCGGTGACGCATCTGGCAGGGATGCCGGTCGGGCGCATAGCTCAGTTGGTAGAGCAGCTGACTCTTAATCAGCGGGTCCAAGGTTCGAATCCTTGTGCGCCCACCAATCCCAATCAATAGGTTAGTACGTCGGCTCTCCCGGCTTGCCGCTGCCATTGGCCAACGACGACGGTCGATGTAACGCCATGCGCACACGCTCGGGCCAGCCAAGCCAGGCTTGCGTTCTGGCGCCGCGAATGCGGTAGCCGCCGTCGGAGCTGCGCTCGAACAGCCAGCGCCGCGCCGCGAACCTCTGGCGCACGAGATAGGGAAAGGCCGTGCCGAGCATGGCCCCGAGCACCGCATCCGTGAAGTAATGGACCCCGATGAAAACGCGGCTCGCCGCGATCCAGGCGGCAATCGTGTAAAGCAGCAGGCGGCCGCGCGGCCAGAGAAGTGCAATGACCGTGGCGAAGGCGAAGATGTTGGTGGCGTGGCCGGAGGGGATCGAGGCGTAGTCCGGGTCGAAGGAGAAGAACTGGAACTCGAAGTGGCCGACCGTGTCGTAGAGCTTCGGCCGCGCTCGACCCAAGCTATTCTTGAACAGCGCGGCGATCAGGCCTGCACCTCCGACGCTGACGAACTCGAAGCCGATCGTGCTGGCGATCAGCCCGTAGGAAGCGGACTTCCGGAAACTGGTATGGTTGCGCCACAGCACGATGGCGAGCGCGGCGGCTGCACCCGTCGGGATCAGCATCCAATTTGACAGGCCGATGTCTGTGATGGTGCGGAAGAACTCGCGCGCCCCGGGCGGCAGCTTATACGCACGCTCCAGAATGAACGGGTCGATGATCAGGATGCTCAACGCGAACAGCGACAGCGCGACCGCCAACCTCTCGAATAGCGTGTAGCCCCTGAGGCCCGATCTCATGACGGTGCAGCAGTCTGTCAGTCTCCAAGCCGGAGGCGGCGCTGCGCCGAAACACGCGAACGCGGATACCGGCAGGTGCGCGTGTGCGGGATAAGCCGATAAAGAGCCGCGAAGGTGAGCCCGCAGATCAGCCAGGCGAGGACCACATCCGAAATGAAATGTCCGCCGAAGGCGATCCGGCTCACCGATAACGAGGCGGCGTAGACGAGAGCCGTTGCTGTTACAGCCAGCCTGACGGGCAGAGGCGTAACGAGAGCCGCAGCGACGAGCCAAGCCGCCGAGGCAGCCTCTCCGCTGACAAACGAACAGTTTCCGTCGCACCAGTCGCTGATGGCCCAGACGGTCTGGTGTACGGCGTCCCCACCGAAGACGTCGATCTCGATAGGGCGGGGGCGACCCCACTGCTCCTTCAAGATGCCGTTCACGATCAGGCCTGGACCGAGCGCCAATCCGGATAGCAGCCAGATCGGCGTCCGCACCCGTGGCCAGGTCAAGCCGGCGTTGAGGGCATCCCAGAGGATCCGAGCCAAGATGACGAGAACGACCGCAGTCAGGACCCAAGTCGAACTGTTGCGGAGCCACTGCAATTTGGAATTGCCCGAGAGCACGAAGCCGTCGCCAGGGCTATAGAACCAGCCGCTGACAACCAAATCGACTTCCGGAAAGATCCAGAAGAACACGCTGACTGCCAAAATTGCGGCTAAGAACGCGGTAATCAGAAGATCCGATTTCGCGTCAGACAGATCGGGATTGGATAGGGTCGCGCTCATGACCCTGCCGGGATGCGCGCCCTGGCTTGCAGAAAACTTGCGGCCCTGTCAGCGGGTTGTCAGCTTCACATGGACCCATCGGCGTCATGCGGATTCTAGTCGTCGAAAATGATCGCTTGCTGTCGGAGGCCTTGGGCCGGCGCCTCACCGAGGCCGGTCATGCGGTCGATGTCTTTGCGACTGTTGCGGACGCCGAGGCGGCCTGGAAAATGGCGGCGTACGACCTCTGCATCGTGGACGTCATGCTCGACGATGGCGATGGGCGGGAGCTGATCAGATCTGCCCGTGCCGCCGGTCTGCGGACGCCGACCTTGATGCTCACCGCGCGGGACGAGATCGGCGACCGCGTGGCTGGATTGGACGCAGGCGCAGACGACTATCTGGTCAAGCCGTTTGCCACCGAGGAGCTGCTGGCGCGGCTGAGGGCGCTGCGCCGACGCCCCGAGGACATCACGGTCACCGAGTTCCGGATCGGGAATCTGCTCTACGATCCTCAGAGCATGAGTCTGACGGTGGGCGATCGCGACGTAAAGCTGACCGCGCAGGAACACGCAGCCCTCGACAAGCTCATCCGTGCGGGTGACCGTGTGACCCCGAAACGGATGCTGGGCGAGCATCTCTATGCGCTGCACGAGGACTGGTCGGACAACGCGATCGAGACGCTGGTTCATCGGCTTCGCAAGAAGCTTTCCGAGGCGGGGGCCACGGTCGAGGTCAAGGCGCTACGAGGTCTGGGCTACATCCTGTACAAGACCTGAGTATGAGACGGACCTATCGCCTCGATGTGAGGCTCGCGATCGTCGTGACCGTGATCTCCGCGCTTACCCTCCTGGGCGCCGGCATGATCCTGTCCATGGAGTTCACGCGCGGCCAGTTCGCCATCGAGGAACGCGGGCTATCGACCCAAGTCAAGGAATGGGCGGGATCGCTGCGGCGTGCCCCTGACGGCAAGGTCGTGTTCGACCGCTCGGCCGAGCCATCAGTAAAGATTGACCGACCCTATACCGGTCTCCTGTCGGGCAAGCGGCCCGTCTACGGCTACACCGTCACGGACGCATCGGGCACGATCCTGGATCGCTCCGACGTCAACGCTCCAGCCGGACGCCCCGGACCGGCAGACAAAGAACCCGTTCTCTCGACCGGACCGACCCTCGATGGCACCGGACCGGTCCTGATCGCCGAACTTTACGTGCCGGAGTTTGACGTATGGCTCCGGCTGGCACGGTCCCGATCGGATGTCGCCGCTCTGACCAACACGTTTTTTGCCCAATCCCTCGAAGAGCTGGGGTGGGCGGCGCTGGCGATGCTGGTCATCATGGTGATTACCGCCGTGAGCATCGTTCGCGTCAGTTTGCTTGGGCTCCGGCGCGTAGCGGGCCAGGCCGAACGGATCACCTTCGACAATCTGGGCCATGAAAGGCTCGATGGCTCATCGGCGCCTGCGGAGGTTCAGCCGCTGATTTCCGCCGTCAACCATTCCTTGGACAGCATCAGGGCCGGTGCCGTCGCGCAACGAGATTTCTCCATCCACGCCGCCCATGAGCTGAGGACGCCGCTTGCCGACCTCAGGCTGCGGCTGGAAAGCCTTGCCCCGGATCCGGACCGGGATGCGGCCATGCGGGACGTCGATTCGATGGCCCGTCTGATCGAGCAGTTGCTGCAGATCGCGAGGCTGGATGGCAGTACCGTTTACTCCCTCCAGTCGCTCCACCTCGGCGAGACGGTTGCTTCGATCCTGGAGGAGGCCGCGCCGCGGCTGGTGTCGGGCGGATGGTCGCTCGAGGCGGAGGGGCTGAACGTGCCCGTGCGAGTGATCGGGGACCCGACGCTGATCACCCTGATCCTGCGAAACCTCTTGGAGAATGTCCGGCGACATACGCCAGCCGGTAGCACCATCAGCGTCTCCATTTTCGACGATGGAACGCTTCTGTTTAGAGATACGGGCCCCGGGTTGCCGCGGGAGTTTCCCCGGTCGAACTTCGCACGATTTGTTCGGGGGAATGAGGATGCCCGTTCCGGAAGCGGACTGGGACTTTCGATCTGCGAGACCGCCATGCGGCGCATGGGCGGGACCTTCACCGCAGAACCCGCAGGCAGCGGCGCAGCGTTTCGCCTGATCTTCAGGGTGGACCGATCGTCCTCAACTCAAACGGAGATGCCGGAACCCCTGGGATCGGAAATTGCGATCTCGCCGGGTACACGCCGTTCCGAAGCGTGATTCAGGATCACTTCCTTTCTCGCTCTGCAAGTTGTGCGATTTCAGTGTCGGCCAGCCCCGACATCTGTTCACCCATAACCTTCAGAAAAACCAGCGCCCGCTCTCGATAGACCACGTGCTGCTCCGGGCTCAGGTCCCAGGACTGCTTAAGGTCGATCGCGGGGGATGCGAACTTCATTCCATCAGAGGCAAAAAGTGCCAAAGCGACTTGGTCTATGATGTTTGA
>Ga0310345_10005091_pt1 | contig 11773 bp, 9 predicted proteins | sample HC15DNA20500_MG_FD_204667 | JGI IMG/M metagenome (GOLD analysis project Ga0310345, IMG submission 204667) | Marine microbial communities from station ALOHA, North Pacific Subtropical Gyre - HC15-DNA-20-500_MG | ecosystem: Environmental > Aquatic > Marine > Oceanic | place: Pacific Ocean: North...
CACCGCGAAGCTTGGTGCCACAATCGTGAGTAGCGTCCCACCGATGTGACCGACAGCCGCCAGTCGCGCCAGGGTGCGCATTCCCAACACGTCACAGAGTGGACCGCCGAATAGGATAGAGATGCCGAACCCCCAGAACGCCGCCCCGGCAATCCAGCCGACTTCGGTAGCGGTCAAACCGAAAACCGTCTCGAAGTCGCCCATGATATCGCCGCGAATGGCGAACGACATCGCCGTCGCGATCAGAGCGACACAACTCGCCCTGAAGAGGCGTGCAGAATTCATCAGTCTGTTTTAAGGTGTTTGATTTGTGTCGCTACTACCCCAGCGCCTGCTTCACGTAGTCGTAACACCGGGCAACTTCGTCAGAAGGTGAACCCGCACCAGGGTACTCGTACTCTAAATGTGCACGAATTGGCCACCGCTCACGCTGGAGGAGGTGCAAGACCTCACGAATCGGTGTGTCCCCGGTACCAAAAGGAACGTTGGGGCCCTGGTCACGCCGACGGTCTTTCACATGCAGGTTTGTGATCAGTGCGTGATGCTCACGTAAATATTCCACAGCATCATAGTTCGCGGCCGTGAAATGTCCGATGTCAAGGTTCACTCTGACATACGGCGAGAGCGCCGTCGCAGCCGCGAAACTTTCCGGTGTTGCGAACTCGTTCGGGTCCGAGACGTTTGAGTGGTTGTGCACGGCGACCACCATCTCGTGTCGTTCAGCGAACGGGATGACTCGCTTCATCGCTGAGAATGTGGCCGAAGCAGTAATGATCTCGGCACCAAGGGCACGAGCAATCTCGAAGCCGCGGTCGATCTCAGCGTCCGAGAATGAATCGTTGAAACTGTAGTTAAACCCGTAGATGCCGATACCGGAGGACATAAATCTGTCACGAATACTCTCGAAATGCGACAGTGGCGTCTCGATGCGCCACAAGCGAAGTTCGTCTCGTGCCAGACGCTGTACCTCCCGACTTGAGCCCCGGACGGCCGGGGCTGGCTCGATGGACGGAGACCACAACTCACAGTCGCCGAGCCGACACCTCATCATTGCTTGAACGATGGCTTCAGACTGGTCTCCACCGCGCGCGCGGCGTAGGGACCGGAAGCTGTAAGTCTGAACCCCAATCTGTACACCACCAACCGTCGAATCGATTTGCGCTCTGAGCGACCCCGGCACTGCGAGGTAACCAACGGCCATCGCGGTCAGCGCACCAAACTCACGTCTCGTGTACATCCGTTACCCCTTTTGAACGAAAGGCCAGATCTAATCCGAACACAAACAAGACATAGGCAATCAGTGATCACCTGTATCGGCTAGCCTTAACACCTCTCCCCGGGGCATAAGCCACCCGGTTTTCGGTGTCCTGCAATCACATGCTATCTACCTGTTCCCTCGTCGTGCCTTCCCAGCCGCCCAACCACCCACCGAAATTCGCCCCAGATATTTTCAGACTTGAGGCGCTAGTACATCACGAACGAAAAAAGGCGGCCGCCTGCGGCAACGAGGACATGCTGGCGGCCATCAACCTGATAGGTCTGCGGTGCGTTCGAAATGTTCCCAATACGCGTGTGCCAGAGCAAGCCACCATTGGCCGCGTCAAATGCAACGAAGTTGCCGCTACCGTCACCTGTGAAAACCAGACCACCAGCTGTGGTCAGCACACCGGCCCCACCACCGCCACCGATCGGCCAGGCATGACGCCACGTAGTCTCACCGGTGCGGTAGTCGATGGCAGACAATGCGTTACCACCAGAGCCAACCGTAATACGGTCTTTACCTCCGAGGCCCATCGACCCACGCGGGTCCGGATCCGTCAAATACAGCAGGTTGAATCCATTGTTTTCCTGTGTGTAAAACAGCCCCGTATCTGGATTGAACGCCGGCGGCTGCCAGTTCGCAACGCCACCTTCCACTGGCGACACGAGTGCTCCCGGAATAATTGCTTCTTTCGCCGGGTGCGGATTCGGAGATCCATTCTCTCGAACGTGACTAGCCCAATTCGATGTCGCGCCGTACCGACTCGTCACGATGTGTTCACCCGTTACCCGGTCGATCGTGAAAAAATAGCCGTTGCGCGCCGCCGTCGAGACTAGTTTTCTAGGCACCCCATCTATGACGCCATCAATAAGAATAGGCGTCTGTGCCGAATCCCAGTCGTGCGTGTCGTGCGGCGAAGTCTGGAAGTGCCATGCCATCTCACCGGTGTCGACGTCGACAGCGATCAGCGTACACGTGAAAAGGTTGTCACCGCGACGGGCCACACCCGTGTAACCCGGCGTTGGGTTCCCAGTCCCAAAGATGTAGTAGTTCGTCTCGGGGTCATACGATCCTGGCACCCAAACTTGACCCCCTCCGTGCCTGGCAGCATCTAGACTCGGCCAAGTATCAAACCCGGGATCGTCCTCGCTCATCGGAACTGTGTAGAATTTCCACCGGAGTTCACCAGTTTCCGGATCGAACGACTGCAGAAAGCCAGGCGCGTCTAGGTCATTCCCAGTTCCAACCAACAGGTTGTCACCGACAACAATCGGCGCCATTGTCGAAAAGTACTGCTCCTCGAAACTGGCGATCTCCGTGTGCCACCGCTCCTCCCCGGTTCGCGCGTCAAGCGAGACGAGATAGTTATCGACCGTCTCAAAAATCAGTGAGTCATGCCAGAGCGCTGCCCCGCGATTGCCGATGTGAGGGCCCCCTCGAGTCTTCCAGAAATAATGCCAGCGTTCACCACCGTCGCGTACATCAAGTGCCCAGACATGGTCTGGCGCCGTAACATACAAGAGGTCATCGACTTGCAAGATAGATCCTTTAATCCGTTGGGCGCCGATGGAGAATTCACCAGTTCCTTCTCCCCCAATGAAAGTCGGCGCGTTGCTACCCTCAAGGGCTGGCATCCCGGTGTCCAGCTGCCTAGTCCACGCCAGTGTCAGGGAGTGCACATTGTCGGTCGTCACCTGGGTAAGGCGACTGTAACGGCGGCCGCTATAGTCCCCTGAATAGGTAAGCCATGACTTTTCCAGTGGTTCCAAGAGCGAGGCCGGATCGAGACCACCCTCCTGCGCGAGTGAAGAAGGCGACACGACGAGCAACACAATCACGAAGATGAGTGGCTTAAGAGTCATTTCAGAGTGGCTAAATAGGCAGTAACGTTGTGAATGTCCGTATCGCTGTAGACGGGCAGCATCTCCCTATGGGCTGCCATCGGATCATTTATTTCCACCAACGGCGCGCCGTCCTCGCGGCTGAACGACCGATGTCGACCGTCAACTTGGGTGAGGACTACCAGAAAGTCGTTGAGCCGTTCAAGCCTGCCCTCTACACGCTCACCCGATGGCTGTGTGACCGTAACAGTTATTGGCGGACGCACAGTGTTCAACATGCCACCCCTAACCCAAGAATTCTGGAGCTCCTGAGCTTCAGGAATCCGAGTCCCGATCCCCTGAAGGTCACCCGTCGTCGAATGGCACGAACTACACCTAGCCGCGAAATAGGCCTGTCCAGCAGTTACATCGCCCACCAAAATATCGAGCGTAACCTCTTCGCCTGACGGTGGCCCCCCTTGGCGAGATGCACTAGCGAGAATGCTATGGATGTATTCGACAACTGCCCGGATATCCTCGTCGGACAGTGACTGCGGCGGCATTGCAGATCCACCAGGACCTGAAAGGCCATCGCGGATCACTGGCCCCATGAGACTTCCGGCCTCGTCTCTCAGCACGAGTTGGGAACGCAATAGATTCGGGCCTCCGAGATCGCCACCCCGGAGATCAAGACCGTGACAAGCCCGACAGTTGATGCCATACAACACCCTCCCACGGGCAATTAAATCAGGGTCTCCAGACGGACGTTGAAGAGCCGGATACAGCCGCTGGGCCCGATCCTGTCCAGCCTGGCCCCCACCCCCGCCAGCCGTCCTGGCAAATACACCAAACTGGACATTCGCGAACGCCAAGATCGCTACGCTAAAGGCAACAACACGCATGCTGCCGATTATAGGTCAAGTTGTGTCGATGCGTTGAGACGCCGAGGTCTAGGCAAACAAAGCGACAGGGTCACGATTCGATGTCGTGCCAGCTATATTCTCCGAATCAAGAATGCCTGTCATTGATGGACCGGGGGCACCGCTATAGAGTGAAGGGCGTGAACAGTCGGGCACATGTGGCACAAGCCGTTCTGACACTCGCTCTCGGCTCCTGGTGGACATGCACCCAGCCACCTTCCACAGCACGACGAGTGGTACCCGTCCTCCCAGACCAACCCTACCAGTACGCTGATGTAAACAATTTATTGCCAGCCCACTTCATCGTTTCCGGACCCTACGGAATCGCAACGGCTGATAACACCCCAGACAACAACCCAATCACCGACAACGGCGCCACGTTAGGGCGAGTGTTGTTCTACGACACAAAACTATCAGCTAATAAGAACATCTCGTGTGGCACGTGCCACATACAGCAGTACGGGTTCGCCGATTCCCGCAAATTCAGTATCGGGTTCGATGGTCAATCGACGCAACGACACGCAATGAGCCTAACAAATGCGCGTTACTACGTGCGGGGACGTTTCTTCTGGGACGAGCGGGCTGCAACGCTGGAATCACAAGTTCTCGCCCCAATCCAGGACCCGATTGAAATGGGACTCTCGCTCGAAACCCTTGAACAGATAGTAGCCATGACACCGTACTATCCACCTCTATTCGAGCGCGCCTTTGGCACACCTACCGTCACAACCGAGCGAATTGCAGGAGCACTTGCTCAATTCGTACGTGCACTCGTGTCCTACCGATCACCCTACGACGAGGCACGTGCCGCCGGCCAGCCCAACACGACACCATTTACGGCTCGTCTCACTGACGCCGAGCGTCTCGGACACCGACTTTTCACCACCGTACCCGGTACTGGCGCGCGCGCAGCCGGTTGCAGTCGCTGCCACATTACCGATATACAGATTAGTTTGTCCCCACGGAACATTGGACTAGACTCGGCGAACGTGGGCGACCAGGGGGCAGGCGATGGACGATTCAAAGCGCCCTCTCTCCGCAACGTGGCGGTGCGAGCACCCTACATGCACGACGGGCGATTCGCGACACTACGCGAAGTGATCAACCACTACAACAAGGGGATTAAGCCACACCCGTTTCTTGACATGACGCTACTCGACCGGCGCGGGGTAGTTACAGGTAGGCCTGCACGCCCAATTCCGTTAGCTTTAACCGACGCTGAGACCGACGCGATTATCGCCTTCTTGCACACGCTGACCGACCACCACTTTCTGACAGACCCGCGGTTCGCAAATCCGTTCCTGTCGATCACAAGTCGCTAGACCCTTTCCGGGTGGAACGAGCCGTGCCAATCCAAGACATTTCGCAAACAGTACTTGCAATCGTTAATCGGTCGAACTACCAACAGTCAGCGGCCACCAGCGAGACGCGGATGATCTCCTCGTCATTTCAGACGATAAAGAGCCACTTCGCGCAGGTGGAATGAAGCCAGACAACCTCCCGGTCAGGAAGAGTTGATCTTCGGTCGGGACGAACACGGCAACGGCCCAACGAAATTACTAGCGCGTGTACCTGGACAGCTGACGCGGACCAACCTCGGCACCGAAAATGTTACCCTCGGCATCAACGGCCACGCCTTCCGCTGCGGTCGTGCCTCCTCCCTCAGCTGAGGGGTCCGGAATGAAATACATTACCTCTCCAGTAGCGGCGCTGCCGACCCGGATACCACGACGCCAGCCTGGATTGCTGGTGTCGCTCGACTCCGAGTCGGCACCATACAGCATGTCGTCGTCGGTAATAAAGATCCCGCTTAATCGGCTAAATTGCTTCCACTCCGCCTGGAAATTACCTTCCTGATCGAAAATCTGGATCCGCACGTTCCCTCGGTCAGCTACGAACAACCGGCCGCGAGAGTCCCATGCCAGGCCATGCGGTGTACGGAACTGTCCTGGTTCGGATCCCATTCCACCCCAGTGCTTGATGTAGTTCCCCTCGGCATCGTACTTGACAATACGTGCGACTGTCCCAGGCTGCGCGTTTCGACTTTGTCCTCCGTGGCCGTCCGCTACAAAAATGGAGCCGTCTGCCGCCGTGATGACATCACATGGAGTGTTCAATAAATGGTCAGTACCATCACCAGCTACCCCCGCCTCACCCAACTCAAGTAGTACATCCCCGGTTGGGCTAAACTTGATCACGCGGTGACCTAAGCCTGCCGTCTCCGGAGCATCATCGCGAGGGCCCTGAGCGTCTGTGATCCAGACATTGCCATCGCCGTCTACATGGATGCCGTGGGGAAAGAGTAACAACCCCGCCCCAAAACTTGTGACGAGATTGCCAGCAGTGTCATATTTCAATACCGGGTCTAGATTGGATCCGGCGCAGCTATTCTGCCCACAGCGTTCGCCCACCCAAACAGATGTGCCGTCGATGTCAATCTCGACCGCGCTCGTCGAGCCCCAGGCGCGCCCGTCAGTCAGCTTGAAATAGCCTTGGTGGGTTGTATAAGGGTTGGGCAAATCGTTAACCGGCTGGCCGGAAGTTAACCCGGCAGTGCCCATGACCGCGCCAGCCACCATGACGAAGATGCAACGTGCGAATATCATCTGTGACCTTCCTTTTGAGTAGCCTTGTCGTCGGAACTCCGGCCGCAAACCTACCTTAGACACCGGCGCCGTGCAACCCCTGAGTCGTGAAGCTGTGCAATCCACGTCCGGGGATCGAACGCCAGCTCGACTCAACCCGTTACATAGTGCGCTACGCCTCGGTGTAGACTGGTCAGGGAAAAGGCTAGCTGTATCGCCGCGGATTATCAATACGAGAGCTGACGCAGCCTGGTGTTTGCCCAAGGGTGACGTCGGAAGGAGCCACGCCATGACACGCCGAGACTTTAGCCTCCTGGGAACAGCCGGTTTGAGATTGGCAGTACTCACTGTTTCCGCATTGTCCCTCGCCGGGTCGAGTTTCGCCAACGACTGGCCCGAATGGCGCGGCGAGGGACGAAATGGGGTCTGGACCGAAACCGGGATCATCAGTGAGCTGCCGGCGGGGTTGCGGGTCAAGTGGCGGGTTCCGGTAAACGGCGGGTTTTCAGGTCCAGCCGTGGCTAACGGGAAAGTGTTCCTTACCGACTGGGCTGAGGATCCAGAGTCGCGCACGATGGATGGCATCGAACGAGCCATCGCTATCGATGAAGAAACCGGTGAAGTGCTGTGGATCCGGGAATGGCCAACGTCGTATCGGATGCTCATGATCTCATATGCAGTCGGACCCCGTGCAACTCCCACCGTCGACGGTGATCGCGTGTATGTGGTCGGAGCCACGGGCGACCTGTACTGCTTGGCTATTGAGACCGGGGAAGTCCTATGGGAGAAACACTACACGGCAGACTACGAAAGCTTTATTCCGACCTGGGGCGTGGCTAGCGCTCCGATTGTCGACGACAACCGCCTGATTACGGTGGTTGGCGGGGAACCGGGCGGTCTAGTTATGGCATTTGACAAGCAAACCGGAACAGAAATCTGGCGAGCTCTCGACGTGGTCGGAGAGATGGGTTACGGACAACCAATTATCATCGAAGCGGGCGGCACCCGGCAGCTCATTGTGTGGCACGCAGCGGCGTTGGTATCGTTAAATCCTGAAAACGGCGATGTGTACTGGGAGGAAGAATGGGAGGCGGGCTCAGGCATGTCGGTCGCGACACCCGTGCACAGTGGTAATTACCTCCTCGTTAGCCAGTTCTATCGCGGCTCCATGATGATGGAGCTAAACCGGGACCGACCGGACGCTAGACGGCTGTGGAGGGGTATGAGTCGGAGCGAGATGCCGAACGAGACCGATGGACTACACGCCCTCATCACGACACCGCTAATCGAGGGCGATTATTTCTATGGTGTCGGCAGCTACGGTGAGTTGCGTGGTCTAGATGCTAGAACCGGCGAGCGGTTGTGGATGAGTGACCAGATGACCGCCCAAGCTCGGTGGGGCACAGCCTTCATGGTGAAACAAGGTGATCGTTACTTTGTCGTCAACGATGACGGCTTCCTCATCATCGCTCGGTTCACTCCGGAAGGCTACATCGAACAAGGTCGCGTCAAGCTCATCGAAGCAACGGGCGACTCCGGCTTTGGACCACAACGGCGTTTTGGCAGGAAGGTGAACTGGTCACACCCTGCCTACTCCAACAGGCATATCGTTCATCGAAACGACAACGAGGTCATTCGCGCTTCACTCGACGCCTCTGATTACAACTAATCGATGTCGTTGTGACAATGAGACTGACCGGCTTGCCATCAACCACATGGACGGAGATTCGAAAGGTCTAGGAGATTATGACGGGCAAAACTCAGGATGCCTGTGAGTCGAAGTGGCGCTCACTCAATCAGCGGCTTATGTCCTCCTTGCAATTGTTTGCCGACCCTGTGGCCATCTCGTTCAGAAACGCCGAGCAACCAGCCGCAGCCAAACCACGCAACGCTGCTCATCCCGCACCGAACGAAAGCGGTCGAACCGGACAGGTGCCAGCCGGATGTGCGTTCTGGATCCATGGCTCCCACGAAACCTTCACGACGTCGGCAGCTGACCACGCCAACTGCAGCATCGGAAGTTACACCCACGGGTTTCTGACGCTCGATGAAACCGCAACGAAGGACGATGTGCACGCGGTGCTTGATGCCGGGTGGATAGACGACACGGCGATTAAGCAACTACCAGTCGTGACGGAGAAACCCAGCGCCGTTATCTATGGACCACTCGCCAACGCTGAGGAGATGCCCGCCGCCGTGCTACTACGCGTCAACGCAATGGGACTGATGACCTTAAGAGACGCGGTCCCGGATATGCGAATCGAGGGCAAGCCGCAGTGTCACATCATAGCGATTGCCAAAGAGCAAAACCTGGTGGCGGCCAGCGTCGGCTGCGCGGTGAGTCGTGTGCGAACCGGTATGCGGGCCGAAGAGTTGACCTGTGTCATTCCGGGCGCCCGCCTAGCGGAAGTCACCACCGCGATCGAGTCCGCCGTAAGACTCAACCGCGCAATGGCCAACTACGCCGCCGTCGATGCACAGCGATTCGAATGAAGCCACGGCGGGTGCCACCTGGCTTCGTGAATCCCAAGGCTATGACACAAACCCTACCGAAAAGTGTCAAGACCAGGACCGTGCGCGGCAAAGCATGAACGGAACGAGGTGTCGGGATCACCGGGAAGTGGGATCAGGCCCATCTGTTCCGTAGCCTAATCGATACCAGACAGGACAAAGCGCTAGGCCAACAAAGAGCAGCCCACCAACCCAAAGCGACCGCGAAGTAAACCACACCGGTAGGGCACCCCCGACCAACCAGGTGCCGAAGCCGACCAACAGGCAGAACAGCGATAGCGAGCACGTGACCATCGCGCCCATCGCCCTCCACAAACGGCGAGCACCCCCATCGTCTTCAATTCCTCCTGCACGGGCGACCGGGCCCCAGAAACCGATTGGCCGCACCCGCCGGTAGAACTCAGCCAGGTGCTGGCGTTCCTCCGGACCCTTGATCCAGTTCACCAATAGTGCGGCGCCCGTCGATGTCGTTGCAGCCACTAGCAACCTTAGTGCCTGCTGTTCATCGTCCAGATAGATCATCAGTACCGGCGCCATCACAGACGACATCAACATGGCGGAGATCTCAGCCCAAGCGTTCATCCTCCACCAAATCCAGCGCAGGACCAACACAACGCCAAGCCCGGCGCCGAACAGTAAATTGATTTGCCACGCTTGGTTAATGGAGGTTAGCACCACGAGCGACCCAGACTAGGGCACGGTCACTCACCTCTTTCTTTAGCCACGCCTGACAAATGAAACGTTTATAGATGTCATTCGTCCAATAGGAGGCACCCCAATTCAGATGTGTGTCGACCGTCGAGGCGAGCGCCGCCATCATACCCGTCAACATCAGACCCATCACTCCCGGTGGCAGCAACTCGGCCATGCCGCGGACGTAGGTCGCCTCGCGGTCTGCCTGCACGAGATGTGGGACAAGATCGGAGTCCGGCGGAAAAAGCACCAGTAGCCCGATGCCGAGCGGGAGCCAGAGCAGGCTCCGTACCAGTACCTGAGTGAAAGCAAAGACGATCGCCGCTGTTTTCGCGTCACGGTCACTACGACAGGCCATCGTCCGCTGTGCAAGATAGCCCGTGCCATCTGAGACAGAATTAATCAGCCATAGCAACCCGAACAACGAGAGGATCGTTAGAGTGACATCTTTCCCGCGGTCTGGCGTGAAGGCTAGTATTTCCTCTGGTAGAATGCGCCCCGGCCCACCGGTGGCAAACATCTCATGAATCTGGTCGCTCATCGCACCGAGACCACCGATTTCCACTACGACGACAACAGCGAACAACGCCGTGCCAAGAAACATAATCCCCAGTTGGACAACATCTGTAGTAGCCACGCTACGCAGGCCGCCAGTGGACGAGTAGAGGGTTGTGACCACCAGGATCATAACGAGCGAGATCAGGTTGTTTGCCGTCTTGATCCAGATCGCCGGATCGTCTGGCGCAGCCGTCGTGAGAGGCATGCCGCCCGATTCGACTAGGTAGACAATCGGCTCGAACACATTGCTCGGCAACCATTGGTTCCAGAAAAAGAAAGGCTCTGCAATCCTGGACGCCGCAAACAAGACCCATGCCAGAGACACGCAATTGACAATGGTGCCGAGGTAGAAGGCCTTAAAACCGCGTAGTGCCGCCGCGGGAGTACCCCCGTAGCGCACCTCAATCAACTCCGCGTCGGTCAACACTCCGGCGCGACGCCAAGCGCCCGCTAACACGAAGCCCATCAACAGGAAGGTGCTGGCGAAGATCCAAAACTGCCACAGCCCAAAGATTCCGGCGGTTGCAATGATACCGGCAACTAACAATGGGGTATCAGCGGCAAACTGGGTCGCCGCCATGCTAAGTCCCGCTTTCCATCCAGGTAGCGTCCGACCGGCAAGGAAATACTCGTCAAGATTCTTTGAGGCCTGACGCCAGTTCCGGAAACCAGCGTGAACAGCGTAAACGATGAAGGCAACGATAATTAGTGCGTCGACTAGCCTCACAGATCAATCCTGCCACGACTTGGTCAGTATGCGGATGGGATCAGGCCGACTCGCCGGTCGGCCGGGAATTTCAACTCTTGCAATACTAGGCGGGGTCGCGGTCAAGGTACGCCCGGCAAAGTCACTTATGTGGCTTGACGACCCAAACCGCCGCACTCGGCTTATCGTCTCTGGACAACTCCGATTCGATACGCCGGTACTCCTCGAATGCCAGCCACTGCCGGTCGGTCCAGTGCCGCCGATGGTGGCGGGGTTGTTGCACGAGTTCCTCACCGTTGGTACCGTTGTAGACGTCTACCGGTTTACGAACGCCAACAGTGCGTTTTATAATTCGGGCGTCTACGGCTACGGCCATGGTTACCTCGTGTGTCGGTAACGGTACCGGATCGTACTCTACGCCGCGCTCGTCACGATAAATCACTTCTCGCCATTCTACGCGCCTGCTCGGCTGATAGCCCGTACTTCGACGTGTTCCACGTCGATCCGACTATCCGAACTTTCGTCAGGACGAACAACCTGCCTTGTCTGCCTCACCGAGAAGAGAATCTTAGACTGCACTGCTATACTCCAGCGTGTGGATCTCCACCGGTCCTTGCGCTCACTCTCGGGTCTTATGTGCTGCCCAATGTGGCTCGGCTCGGTGGTGCTCGTCAGCCTCTGGCTCAGCTCCGCAACAGCGCAGTCCCAAGCGGACCTCT
>Ga0310345_10005093_pt1 | contig 11772 bp, 10 predicted proteins | sample HC15DNA20500_MG_FD_204667 | JGI IMG/M metagenome (GOLD analysis project Ga0310345, IMG submission 204667) | Marine microbial communities from station ALOHA, North Pacific Subtropical Gyre - HC15-DNA-20-500_MG | ecosystem: Environmental > Aquatic > Marine > Oceanic | place: Pacific Ocean: North...
GCTACTACAGCATGGTATTTCATGCGATTTGGGTCGAAGGTCTCAATATGCAGGATTTGACCGTATTTGAGCGAAAGTTAGACGAGGCAGGTTTTGACTCGAAGATGTTTCTTGAAGGTATTAAACGAAAAAAAATAAAAGACGAACTGATATCAGCGACGCAGGAAGCTGTTGAGCGTGGCGCTTTCGGCACGCCTACTTTTTTCGCCGGGAGCCGTATGTTTTTCGGACAAGATCGTTTGGAGTTTGTGGAACAGGCTGCTGCTGGCGCCCTGCCTTGAGTCTGACGTGGTGTCCGGTCGTGATATCGTTACTGAGGATATACCGCGGGTTGATGTTGTGGGAGTATAGATGCCGACTTTTAGTAAGCATTGAGATGGATTAAACAATGGATGCACCTCCACTTTTTATCATGCTTTGCTCGGGTGACCACGAAAAGATCCAGATGGCCGCCATGTCCGCGTCTGTCGCGGCCGTTTCTGAGCGCCCGGTCGAGGTTTTCGTCAGTATGAATGCCATGAATGTTTTTAAAAAGGACGTTTCAGACGTTCGGTATCACGGTGGTGACTATTCTCATATCATGAAGGAACGAGGTGCTCCGGATGCAATCGAGCTTTTGCAACAGGGGAAAATGCTTGGCGATATGAAAATTTATGCTTGTTCGATGTCACTGGACGTTGCCCAGATTGGATTGGATGCTTTAGTTGAGGAGATTTTTGACGATATTGGTGGCTTGACGACATTTCTATCTGATGCAGAAAAAGGGCAACTCGTCGTATTTTGATCTGTATGTTCCAGAGAAGCTCCTCATGAGCGAACGAAAACTAATAGATGCCCGCGGTGCTTTTTGCCCGGGACCACTAATGGAATTAATCGCTAATTTGAAATTGATCCGGATTGGGGATGAGATTGAAGTCTTATCCACAGATAAGGGCTCGGCACATGATATTCCCGCCTGGGTGGCGAAAGTGAAACACGAAATGGTTGGAATCGAAGAACAAGAGGACGCGTGGCACATAGTAGTACGTAAATCAAAGTAAACAGCCGAAACAAAGTAGAGCAGAGCAGGGGAGCCCTGCCATAAAAAATGTAGAGGTGAGTTCGATGTCGAAAAAAATCCTTATCGTTGGGGGCGGCTTGGCCGGAACCATCATTGCGAATGGCCTATGTCGACAACTTGGCAGTGAGCTGCGCAGCAGTGAAGTGTCCGTCACCATGCTTGGCGCAACGGACAAGCATATGTATCAGCCGGGTTTGCTATACCTGCCGTTCGGTAAGATTCGGGAAAAAGAAATGTTCCGCGATCAGGTTTCGGTACTCGACCGGCGGATCAATTTCATACTGGATCCGGCGACCAAGATCGACACAGAGTCGAAAGCTGTAAGCACGGAATCAGGGAAGACATTTGATTACGATTACCTCGTGATCGCCACGGGCTCTCGCATCCGGCCGGATACGATTCCCGGTATGGCGGAAGGTGCGGAGTGGTTTTATGACCTCGAGGGCGCACGCAAAATGCGCGAAACTCTAGAGAACTTTGATGGCGGTCGGGTCGTTGTCAACGTTAATGCGCCACACAAATGTCCCGTTGCACCGCTCGAGATTACATTCATGATCCGTGACTATCTCCAAGGGCGGGGCCTTCTGGAGAAATCGGAACTGGTCTACACCTATCCGATCGGACGTTTACATGCTCTCGAACCAGTCGCGCATTGGGCCGAGGCTGAGTTCGCTAAGACAGGTATCAAATCCGAAACATTTTTCAATGCCCGCGACATTGACCCGCAAAAGAAGGTGATTTGGTCCGAGGAGGAAGTCAATCTGAATTACGATCTTTTGATTACCATACCGCCGCACAACGGCGCGGAGGTGATCACGGACTCTGAATTAGGAGCCGGCGGTTGGGTCCCGACTGAGCGCGAGAGCCTTCTAATGGAAGGAACAGACAACGTCTTCGTCTGCGGTGATACGACCAACATTCCTATATCAAAGGCTGGGTCCACGGCGCATTTCGAGGCTGACACAATTATAGATAACCTGGTGTCGCTCTCGACTGAAGGTCGTATGGCACGCAAGTACGATGGCAAGGTGTTTTGTTTTATCGAAACCGGAATGAACGACGGCACTTATGTTTGGTTCAACTACACTACCCCACCAAACCCAGGTCCGCCGTCCCAGATGGTTCACTGGTTTAAACTCGCGTACAACCGATTGTACTGGTTGTCTGCTCGTGGCTTGCTGTAGGGGGCAATATCATGGCTAGTTCAATGGAAAATCCGGTTGACAATGCGACCTTCGATGATATGGATCGTGTCCTCACGGCCGCACGCGATGCTTTGACGGATCCAATGGTTGAGCGGCTGGCCTCAACCGGTGGTGCCGCGCTTGAAGTAGTCAACCGTCTGAGTGATTCTGAAACCAGCGAAGCAATTCACGCGATAATCGACAAGATTACGGAATTCCACCGAATTGGGGCGTTGGATACGTTATTCCAAACCGTTATGCTTCTCCACGCCGCGCGGTCGGCATCGACTGACACAATAGTCGAACGGCTCGCGACTTTCGCAGAACAGGGCATGACGTTACTGGATAACCCAGATATAACTCAATGTGTTGGTGATCTGGTGAGCGCCTTGGAGAGCGCCTCGGAGGCAGTGAGTGACAATCCGCAGAAGGGTGGGTTGATGGCGACTCTCTCTTTATTAGGGCGGCCGGAATCGCAACAGAGCCTGTATTTTTTGCTGAAGATGGGGGAGGCTTTGAGTATCGCGCGGAGCAAACGGTGAATCCGAGGCGGGCCTGCCGTGGCTGATAAAGAAATTCTAAGTTAGCCTCTCGAAAAAATTTCGTAATGCGACGCCAATTTCATGCGGTGAATCTTCTTGCAAGAAGTGCAGTCCTCTAACGGTTATTTCAGACTGGTTGGGGAAGGTGCGGATGTAATCGCGTATCGGGCCACGGACATTGAAGCCCGGGTCGCCATTGATAAAAAGTTTCGGGACGTCCAATGATCCTCGTAGCCATTGCGCGTTAGCGTCGACCATTGCACAAGAATCGGGTGGTAGACCTTCTATGGGGATCTCGCGCGCTAAATCCAGTGTTGGCTGTCGGTTTTCACGAGAGTCTTGATAGGGACGCCGATAGTGTGCCATCTCAGTATCCGACAACACGCGAGTGGTCCCCATACTGAGGAATCCTTCCACTATCTGATTTTCGTCAAGGACGAGTCGCTCGCCCTTTTCTCCTTTTAAGTCACGGACGAATTCGCGTGTTTCCTCCGCCCATTCGGACCAAGCCATCGTGCGTATCAATCCTTCCATGTGAACGATACCGGCGACTAGCTCGGAATGTCGTCGAGCCCAATCGACGCCCAGCACAACGCCCCAGTCCTGAAGAACAAGCCATACACTATCCAAGTCTAATGCATCGATGAAGCTGTCTATATATGCCGCTTGTTCGAAGAGCCGGTAGCAGTTACGCGGGCATGGATCAGAGTCGCCCATCCCCATTAAGTCCGGAGCAATGCACCGGGCAATAGACTGCATATGAGGAATGACATTCCGCCATATATAAGAGCTCGTCGGATTGCCGTGAAGGAATATGAGGGGTGGTCCGATCCCAACATCGATGTACGCCATTTCGGCGTCGCGCACCAGAACGCGGTGGCGTGGATAAGTATCGTTTGCGCTTATCGGCGGGAAAACCATTTCGACAGCTATTTTTTTAGTAAAATCTGAATTTCTGCATGGCCAAGCGAAGAGTTTTTATTCTTGGCCTTCCAGAATGAACTTGATGACCATCTGGCGTCTAATGTGCCGGATGGGCGCTTTTGACCGACGGTAACGGCTCCTTCGAGCAACCGTCAGAAATAGCGGAATCCCGATCAAATTTTTAGGCGAGTCGATTCGGCACGACACGACACGACACGACACGACAGTTAATCAGTAATATGCAAAAACCCATAGTCGTCGACACGCATGGTCTGCCCTGGGTGTACCAGTGTGGTTGCGGTCGGTTCTTCGACGATTAACGGGCCGTCAATTGTCGCTCCTGCTGGAAGACCCTCTCGTTCGAACACACGCGCCTCGTTTCGGCCGTCTTCGGCGAAATCCACGATCCGGCTACGCCTTTCTGCCAGATCTAGCGAACGCGCATGATTGGAAATTGGTTGTAAAGTGGGCCTCGGTACGCTGGCGTTTACTGTTACTCGATAAGTCACGAATTCGACTGGTGTGTCGTCTAATCGAAAGGTATAAGTTTTTTCATGAGCGCCGTGGAACTCCCGCAGGATGCTTTCGATAGTCGCGGTTTCGGGGTCGACACCGATCGTAACGGCATGTTCTTGACCTAAATAGCGAAGGTCTACTCGTGTTTCGAAGCGTACATCGGTCATCTCGGCATTATCATCAGATTCGAAATAGGCGCGCCCTTGTGCTTCGAGTTCTCTAATTATTGAACGTACGTCCTCAATCCTGATATCGTCGGCTCGGCGTAGCTCCGTTAGCATAAAGTCAGAGCGTGGTTCCGTCGCCAGCATTCCCCACGCGGAGAACAGACCAGGGTACAAGGGAATGATGATCTCTTTGACTCCCAGTTCGCGGCCTAGTGGTGCGCCGTGCATACCACCGCCACCACCGCCGACGACTAGTGCGAAATCCCGGGGGTCATGACCACGTTGGATCGATACCAACTTGAGCGCATTGATCATGTTGGCATCGACAGTGCGGATCACGGCCACCGCCGCCTCGTCGATGGTCACTTGCAGGCCGTCTGCGACTTTTTGCATGGCTTCACGGGCCCGCTCGATGTCAAGGGTGACACGTCCTCCGGCGAAATTTTTTGGATTTAACACGCCGGAGATTAGTTTAGCGTCCGTTACCGTAGGCTCTGTACCGCCATTTCCGTAACTTGCGGGTCCTGGATCGGCGCCTGCACTGACAGGCCCTACTTTGAGCAGGCCGGCCTTATCGAACCACGCGATTGAACCGCCACCTGCACCGATTTCGACAATGTCGACTACGGGTATGCGCAGTGGATACCCGAATTGAGTTCGGCTGTATTCTAGACGGTATTCGGTGGTTACAGTCGACCGTCCATTTTCGATTGTCGAACACTTTGCGGTTGTTCCGCCAATATCGAGGTAAATAATTTTGGGCTCGTTACAGGCTGCCCCGACCAAGGCCGCACCGTTGCATCCTGCCGCCGGTCCAGATTCCATCAGCGTGATCGGGTGTTCTTTGGCCCACTCGAAGGTCGTTGTGCCTCCGTTGGACTGCATGGCGAACAATGGGCATTCGATCTTGTGTTCCCGCAGAGATGTTGCGAGGCGGTCGAAATATCGCTGTATGATCGGCTGGACGTAGGCATTTAGAACGGCTGTTGTGGCGCGTTCATACTCGCGCCATTCACGTGTGATTTCGTGACTGGCGGTGACAGTGACCCCGGGCATTTGTTCACGAAGATAGGCAGCGGCCCGCGCTTCGTGCTCAGTGGCGGCATAGCTGTGCAGAAATTGAATTGCGATCGCCTCGACCCTTTCGGCGTTGCATCGTTCGACCACATGTTCTAGGGCACCTAGATCAAGTGGTACCATAACGTTACCTTGCCCGTCGACCCGCTCCGGTACTTCGAAACGCAGTAGTCGTGGGACGAAGGGACGTTCTTTCTCGAAACGTAAGTTGTAGAGATCAGGACGGTTACCACGAGCTATCTCGAGTACGTCGCGAAATCCCGCAGTCGTGACTAATGCGGTTCGAGCACCTTTCCGTTCAGTGATCGCATTGATGACGGTGGTGCCGCCGTGAACGAAAAAATCAACTTCGGTCCGGTTGACCGCGGCAAGTTCAATCGTATCGATTACCCCTTGGGTCAGGTCGTTCGGTGTTGTGAGCGATTTCGCAACTTGGAGGCTGGAGTCTTCTTCGTCAAAATAGACTAAATCGGTGAAGGTGCCACCGATATCTGTTGCAAGGCGGCCCACTTCTAGGCAACGCTCGCAGCGCGCAATTTGGTCGTGGCGCTGACGTCAAGCGCTTTGCCGTCACTCGTCATGACTACGCCGTAGTCATCGCGTGCCTGCATCTTGGTGAGGTAGCCGGCACAGACTTCTTCGGCTACTTCCTCAGCCGGACGTTCTAGAGGATCGCCGTGACCGCCACCGCCACCTGTCAACATACGTATACGATCGCCGTTCTGCATGAGTGTGGTTGGCGCTCGCGCCGCACGTTTCACGTCTTTGCCCAAATGAAGATCAAATAAGTTACACGAACCTTCTTTCCCGCCGTCCATGGACCAAGGGCGTTCAATTGAGCGGCCGTAACTTGCAGATAAAACGGTGTCGTCTGCCAGCACTTCATATTCCCTGATTGAGCCGTAGCCTCCTCGGTATCGTCCGGCGCCGGCGCCTCCTTCTACGTTTAAGGCGTATTGGATTACGCGTATTGGAAACTTGGCTTCCAGAAGTTCGATGGAATAATTGAACGTATCGCCATTTGAGATTGGGCTCGTGACGGGGTTACCGTCTCGCTCATCAGTTGCACCCCAACCGATCATGCTCGGTTCGATCATCACCCAGGGTTCGTTACGCTGACGATCCATACCTCCAAGTACAGTGACACAGAGGCTATTGGCAGTACCCGCGCTCATGCGTTCGGGAGTAATTGGTGCCATCGCTTGCCAGGCTAGTTCAGATACCTGCCCCGTGCCTTCGTAATACCAGCCGACCGGTGCAGGCTTGGTTGCGGTGAACACAGTACCTTCCGGCGCAACTACAGAGAGAGGTCGGAACCAGCCATCATTAGAGGGTGCTCCAGGATCCACAATGGCCTTAAAGACCGTTTTGACGGCCGAAATCATGGCTGAGCGCGTACAGTTCACAGGCCCTCGAACTTGTGGATGGGTACCCGCGAAATCGAACGTTATTTCTTCACCTTCGATTCTCACTTCTACTTTGGTCTCAAATCGTTCCTCCGTGATTCCATCTCCGTCGACCCAATCCGTCGCGTGGTATGTCCCATCAGGTAACTCCGCAACGGCGGCACGGCTTACCGACTCACTCGTCTCCAGGATATGTCGGAATGTCTCGTTGACTGCCGTCCGGCCATACTTCTCACAGAGTTCTTGGCAACGGTTATCTGCTATACGGACGGATGCTACGGCCGCGTTTAGGTCACCCAGTGCCATTTTCGGCAAGCGGACATTAGCTTCAACCATCTCAAAGACAGTGTGTTGTGGTTCTCCTGCCTTATATAAAGGAACTGAGGGGAAGCATATTCCTTCCTGGAAGATCTCAGTTGCGTCTGCGGGTAACGATCCGGGGGACTTGCCGCCGACATCGGTCCAATGTGAGATTGAGATGCCGAATGCGAAAAGTTCACCATCCACAAAAATTGGCTTCACAATCCCAACATCGTTGTAATGTGTGCCACCCTCGAACGGGTTATTCATGATGTAGATATCGCCGGGCTCAAGTTGATCACCGAATTTCTCTAAGATAATCCCGGTTTGGATAGAAAAAGTTCCTGTGAACACCGTTATTCCGTTGGTTTGCGATACGAGCTGACCACTGGCATCACAGAATCCGCAAGCGAAATCGAGCACCTCGTAGATCACCGGACTCATGCTACTGCGCTTCAGTACAACTCCCATCTCATCGGCTATAGCGAGAAGTTTCCCACGAATAATTTCTCGCGATACTAGGTCCGTTTCGAAGCCCATTCAGATCTCCTTAACAGGACCATCACCGACAACGGGGAATGATCACGCATTGAGTTGACGAGGAGCGAGGAGGCAGCTTATGGTGCGCGCGCACCCTTGTAAAGGCGGATCTGCAAGAATAAGGAATCCATATGACCATACCCTCGGCGCTAGAACTCACACAGCAACTTGTGCGTATCGATACGCGTAATCCACCTGGCGACGAGAGCGAATGCGCGGATTACCTTGCAGAGCTTTTGCGGGACGCCGGTATTGAGGTCAGCGCGCACGAATTTGCGCCAGGGCGGCGAAGCCTGGTGGCTCGTCTCAAAGGGCGGGGCGACAAAAAACCGCTGTGTTTTGGGGGACATATTGATGTCGTCCCGTTGGGCGCTACGCCATGGTCGGTGGATCCCTTTGCGGCGGAGGTAATCGACGGTAAGTTATATGGACGAGGCACGACCGACATGAAGGCTGGGATAGCTGCGTTCGTACACACGGCGCTAACGCTTGCCGGTGAAGGGCGCGAAGGCGCGGCGGACATTGAAATGGCGGTCTGCGCGGGTGAAGAAACCGGATGCGAGGGGTCCTTCCATCTCGCCAAGACAGGAGCTTTGGGTGAGGCTGGGGCGATTGTGATTGCCGAGCCGACGTCAAACTATCCTATTGTGGGCCATAAAGGGGCGCTGTGGCTAAAGGTCGAGACAAAAGGTATTACTGCACACGGCTCGATGCCCGAAGTAGGCGAAAATGCCGTGTACAAAGCTGCCCGCGCTGTGACTAAACTTGAAGATATGCGTTTCGACGTGGAACCTCATGGTTTGCTTGGTAAGTCATCGCTAAATGTTGGTACTTTTGAAGGTGGGTTGAATCTCAATTCGGTTCCTGATCGTGCCGCGTTTACAGTAGATATCCGAACGATACCGGAGCATGATCACGGGGAGATCCTAACGGGGCTAAGAGAACGCCTGGGTGACGACGCGCTCATTGAATCGGTGGTCGATGTGGATGGTGTGCACACCCCCCCGGAAGACGAATGGATGCAACAGGTGTTCGCAATCATGGAACAAATTTTGGGTGAGGGTATCGAGCCACGCGGTGCGCCGTACTACACCGATGCGTCCGCCTTGACGCCGGCATATGGTCGGCCGCCAACTGTGATCCTCGGGCCTGGTGACATGAAGATGGCTCATCAAACTGATGAATATTGCGATATTCGCGATATCGAACAGGCGGCCCAGGCCTACCTGACGATCGCCCGCAAGTGGCTCGAGTTGTAAAGCAAAAATAGAGGGTGTGGGCAGTCGTATCTAATGAAAGGACAACGGATGCACAAGAGTGGTAAATCGACCGACACCGATAACGAGGAACTTTCTCGAGTTTGGGAGCCGATCAAAGTCGGTGGCCTGACGCTTAACAATAGAATTCTGCAGCCTGCCCATAGCTCTCAGCACGGTGATCCGCGCGATCAGGTCTTTTCAGATCGACAGATTGCATACTACCGCGAACGCGCGAAAGGTGGTGTTGCGCTAGGCATTACCGAGACCGTAGCGGCAGCACGAAGTGCCGTTGGGTCGTTCTACAACATCGTCGACGTTTTTAATGAACGCTGCATTCCGTCCATGGAAGCGCTGGCAGACGCAGTCCACGAATATGACGGTCGGGTTTTTGTACAACTCGCGTCGATGGGCGTACATGACAGGGGGAAAATGTTTATCGACCGCAATAAACCTATATGGGGGGCATCGCGCATCCCCTCGCTGATACACAACGAGATTCCATTAGTCATGGGTTCTGAGGAGATTGCAGAACTGGTACATGATTTTGGTGTGTCAGCGAGCAATGTTAAACGCGGAGGGCTGGACGGGGTGGAAATCCACGGCGCGCATAGTTATGGGTTGAGCCAATTTATGAGCCCGACATACAACAAACGCAGTGACGCTTATGGAGGGTCACCCACGAAACGCTGCAGGCTTGTTCTCGAAGTTGCCGAAGAAGTACGCAGGAACATCGGTGACGATTTTGTGGTCGGCGTTCGACTATCTTGGGATGAATTTATGGGTCCCGAGGGCGGCATTACGCCAGAGCAATCCGAAGAACAGCTTGAGGTGCTGGCCGACAGCGGACTATTCGATTACTTCAGCATTACTGCAGGAGGCTATCATACGATCCACCTTGCTCTGGCGGGTATGATGAATGCCGAGCCTGAGGGTTGGTTGGCGCCCTATAGTAAGCGCGCTAAAGAAATAGTCGGTGAGCGCGCGAAGGTCTTCGTAGTCGGCAAGGTTCGCGATCTCCACACTGCTGAACGGATTTTGACTGAGGGTTCTGCGGATATGGTTGCCATCGCACGGCAGCTATTAACTGATCCTTTTACGGTTAAAAAGACCCGAGAGGGGCGTGAGCACGAGATTATTGTGTGCAACCGGTGCAATGAATGCGCGGGTCGTCTATTCGAACATCGCGAGTTGGTCTGTGCGCTGAATCCCGTGAGTGGACGTGAGGCCTATTGGGGTGATGGCCGGCTAAATAAGGTTGCTCCCCGAGACCAGAAACGAATCATAGTGGTCGGTGGTGGTCCGGCGGGCATGAAATTTTCGGCGGTGGCTTCGCAACGTGGTCACGCCTTGGCGCTCGTTGAACGTACTGAACATTTGGGGGGGCATCTTCGGCTGCACGAGCGTTTGCCGGGTATGGGAGATTGGTCAATTGCGATTGATAACTTAGAGCGTGAGGTCGCAAATGCTGGTGTAGACGTTCGGTTGGATACGGAGGCGAGTATTGACATTCTAGGCGCTGAGTCGGCAGACATCGTTGTTATCGCGACTGGAGCGAGTTATGAGCGGACAGGCCAGAGTCTGTATCGCCCGGAGCGCGAAAGGATCCCTGGAACCGAATTAGATCACGTGTGGGACCTGGATACAGCGGCCGCGCGAGCGCTTGAAGACCCAAAGGTATTTGGCAAACGTGCCTTGATTCTCGATGAGACGGGGGCCCATTTCCCTTTCGCCTTGGCAGAATTACTTGCGCAAGCTGGCCTCGAGATAGAAATCATGAGCCCACGTATGTACGCCGGCGAACGTCTATTCCGCAACTTGGATATGCTGTCTTTGTTTCCCCGATTAAAAGGTCTGGGGATAAAAATCTCTCATCAGTATTTTGTTGAAGCGATCCGGCACGATGAGGTCGATGTCTATGATATCTGGAGCGGTAATCAAGTGATCGAAACGCGTACCGGTATCGATAGTGTCATATGTTCGATTCTACGGGTGCCTAATGATTCGTTGTATCAAATTTCCCACGGTGCCCTGTCCGATGTAAGACGGATTGGTGACGTGTTGGCGCCCCGCGACATCACGGCGGTGTTAGTCGATGGTGAACAACTGGGCCGAGAGATCTGAGCGTAGAGATTGGTGACATCGAAAGCCCAGGCATTTCGGCGTCTCGGGTAGGTACTGTTGCCTCCCGACACTACGGCATCCGCTAGCGGCGGGTCGAGACACAAGATTCAGGGGCGTCTCGTCCCTTTCAAGAGAAAAGGTCTCTCTAGGCCGCGGCTTTTGTTTCTCCAACCGTGTAATTCTGCTCTTTGCCCGCCGCCATTTCGAGCGCGGTCTCATGGTTCAGTATCTGTTTTACAGAGCCATCGTCGTTGAAAAAAATACTGGGGCCGTAAGAATTGAAGGTCAGAGTAGTTTCCTCGTCGCAGGTAGTCGATTCGTGTATCGCACCCGTCGGCTCGTAGGCGTAACATCCCTCCCCGGCCTCGCCCAGCCGGTACTTAAGACAACCTTTCAATACATAGAAATCCGCGGGTGCTAGGTGTTTATGTGACGCGAACTGACAGCCTGGTTGCATGCGAATGATCGCACTCCAAAAGCCGGTCTCTTCACTGACGCGCAATATCTTTATATCGACTCCGTCACCCATCTTTACCCACGGCATATCGGCCGTTTGAATCATGATCTCGCTATCTTGGGCAGTGGTCGTCATGGTGGCTTCTCCTGCTGTATGTGCCAGCCAATGTTACTGCTGCTGCCTTTGAGGTGCCAGTGTGGAATGACGAATTAATGCTTA
>Ga0310345_10005094_pt1 | contig 11772 bp, 8 predicted proteins | sample HC15DNA20500_MG_FD_204667 | JGI IMG/M metagenome (GOLD analysis project Ga0310345, IMG submission 204667) | Marine microbial communities from station ALOHA, North Pacific Subtropical Gyre - HC15-DNA-20-500_MG | ecosystem: Environmental > Aquatic > Marine > Oceanic | place: Pacific Ocean: North...
AGGCAGGTATTCTTGCCGACCCAACCAATTCCAGCCTGCTGCGCATACACTCGCTCCTGAATAGGCCCCGTATCGACGAAGACACGGGACTCGAATGGCACTGAATGTCGATCAACCATCCACTCTCGTAGGGCTTCGGTACGTGACCTAAGTACGTCATGGTAATCGTCACCCCAAGCATAACGTGAGATTAGCGCTTCACCTGGATCGTTGATCTCAGTCGAATACGGCCTATCAGTATTGTAGATGGTACCGAGAACTACAACAGAACGAGAGGAAGGCATAACTTCTCGAGCGTCCGAACGCCGATCAGCGGATTGGTCCATGTACCGCATCTCACCATTGAAGCCACGATCAAGCCACTCGCGCAACAGGCGTAATTCAGGAAAGCTAGCGACCGGTGCGATCCCGCACAAATCGAACCCGAGTTCACTCGCACGCGTCTTGACCTCTTCTGAGTTCAACATCTCAAGTGACAGCCTAGTGCACGCCAGGTGCCGACGACGAGCCAGATTAAACAGCCAGCGAAGCCACAAAAAATTTCATAGCTGATAAACGTCAGATACGCATAATCAGAAACTATAACGTAGGCCGAATTGCATTTCGCGGGCGTTTTGTGAACTAAAGATACGGCCAAAATTCGGGGTGCCGAAGATCCGGTTAGGAACGTCAAAATTGACTCTGTTAAGGAGGTTGAAAATATCCCAGCGAAATTGTAGGCGGCCCTGCTCGGCAAGATACCAGTCTTTTTGGATCGAGAGATCCACGGTCGCCAAGCCAGGGGCGAAGACACTATTACGACCAGCACTGCCAAAAGTGAACGGAGCCTGGAGTGCAAATGCATCGGTGTTGAACCAGCGATCCGGCGACCGCTGATTCGCCGGTAAGTTTGGGTTGCCGACCTGGTCTGGGCGCTGCGCGGGACCGGACCCGATATTAGCGCGATCCAGACCGAGGTTGACGGTAAACGGTGCCCCGGTCTGTAGGATGACAACAGCATTTACACGCCAGTCCCGACCCAGAGCCCCTACCACTCCGTCAGATCTCTCAAAGAACGGGAATTGATAACTACCACTGGCAACAAATTGGTGACGGTGGTCGAAACTCGACAACGCCTCCTCGCCAGGAAAGACATTACGGACATCCTGCGGCACATTCGATTCAAAAGAAGTAGCCCCTGGACTCGATGCGTCGTCCTGAGACTTTGACAGTGTGTAGGCAGCGTTAAACGAGTGCCTCCCATCGAACCGCCGCTCGCCTCTAAACGTCACAGCGTGATAGACGGACTTACCATCGAAACGAATCGCGCGAATGGCACTGAGTTGAGGGATTGGTCGCCGGCTGGCAATCGAGCCAGGGCCAGGCTTCGGAACGTTCCGGATGGTCGAATTATCGGCCCCGATAGTATAGGAACCCATGTAGGACACCTCAAGCATGGTCTCCGGAAACGCCTCCATTTGGATCCCCCCACTCCAGGTCTGTGTATACTCGACCTGAAAGTTATGATCCATTATCGAACCGCCGACACTTGTAGTCGCATCGTTCGTTAGAATGTCGCGCGTCCGGAATCTCGGCCTTAGTTGATCAGAAGGTGCATCCACCTGCTTCAAGAAGAAGAACGGCAAGTTTCGAGTAAACGCCGTTTGCACACTGTAGGCCCACTGATTGAGGAAAATCCCGTAACCACCTCGGATCACCATCGGTCGTGTCTCACCAAGTGAGAGTGCGAACCCGACCCGAGGCGCAAAGCGCTTCTTGCTCGGCCGAAGTAGACTTCGGTCCCAGCCGATCTCCGCAGAAGTCACCCACGGGATTGGGAGTAGCGGCAACAGCTCCGTAGCCTTCGGAGAAATATTTCCCGCATCATCACTGGCAATCACGTAGCGACCACCAGGCACCGACAAATCAATTGAGGACAGATGGTTGTTGACATCCCGCATGTGCGAGTTGAGTTCGTAGCGGAGGCCGTAGTTAAAGGTCAGGTTGCGGCGGACCCGCCATTCGTCCTGGGCGTAAAGATGCAACCAAGTAGTGCGAGCGTCTTCGTGGCCACTACCGATCCCGGATCGTGCGGAGGTCGGGAACCCCAGTAAGAAATCGGCCAGCGCATTACCAGTCCATTGGCCTGTGTAGGTAAATGCGCCGCGCGCGGTATCGGCATTGAGCGGACGGAACCTCAAGTGGAACAAATAGCCGCCAAACTTAAACCGGTGCTCTCCCCGGTCGATCAGGAAGTTGTTGTATACCTCGAAGTGTTCGTTGTCACGAGACACGAAAGTAGCAGGATCGCCCATGGTGCTGTAGAGGCCAGCGGTCGAAATCTGCGGGAACCCGACGTCACGCGGATTTCGGCTGACCCCTAGTAGACCAACTTGCCCAGCAAAATCTACGCCGGCGTTAAGACTTGCCTGTCCACCATCTACCGCCAAGTAGCCAAAACGAACCTCGTTCAGCATACTGACGCCGAAGGTCCGTGTGTGGCTAATCCCGAAATTACGAGTCTTCGTATCGAGGGTACGACCGTAACCAGGCACCAGCGCCTCTTCCTGCACACTAGTACCGAACGGCTGAACCTCATTAGCATCGAAAGTGCTGAACCGTGCGAAAACTTGATCGTTATCACTCAGTCTGTGGTCAGCACGCACACTGAACTGGTGGATATCCTTTTCCTGCAGCTCGACCGACGTTAGATTCTGAAACTTTGAGTCGCCATTTGGTAGCGGGACATTCTTGAGAAACTCCTGGGCGATCGGGTCAATCCTATCGGTCGGGATCTTGTCTTGAGCGAAGGGGGTACATACAGCGGTCCCGGCGTCGATTGTGCTTGGGTCGCAGATCGATCCGAACCCAGAGAAATCGCCAGCCCGCAGCGACGCATCCGGAACCGAAAATGTCTTAGTGATCGAACGTCGCGAGTGCTGCCCCTCATAACTAACGAAGAAAAAAGTACGACTGCTCTTGATTGGCCCGCCGAGCGACCCACCGAACTGACGCTGGTCTAGAGGCGGAGCCGGAACACTCCTATTATCAAAAAAATTGTGCGCATCAAAGCGATCATCACGAACGAACGTAAACAAACTGCCACTAAAGTTATTTGTACCCGTCTTGGTCGCCACATTGATCAACGCGGATGCTTTTCCCCCGAACTCGACCGGATACATCGACTTCTGGATCTTGAATTCTTGGATCGAGTCGATCGAAGGGTTAATCACCAGATTGTTAAATAGCTCGTCAGTCACCTTGAAGCCATCTAGAAGATAGATGTTGTGCCCGGCCCGTTGACCCCCAACGTTGGGTAACGGTCCGGCCTGCTGTAAAGCACCACCGCGGGTACCTCCAGGAGGAACCACCACAGCATCGCTTAGCCGGGCGAGTTGGAGTAACTGTCGGCCATTGAGCGGAATTTGTTCGACTTCGCGGGCCTCAATGATGTCGCTAATCTCAGCGGTGTTCACCTGTAGAAGTGGGATACCGACCCTAACCGTAATTTCCTCACTGATCTCGCCGAGCAATAACCTTAACTCCAACTCCAGAGAACGTCCCAGCTCGAGGTAAATCTCGGACTGGATGGCCCTCCTAAAACCAGGCAGTTCGGCAATGACCTCCCACACACCCGTTAGTAATGAAGAAAAGAAGAATCGACCCTCGGAATCGCTAACCCGGTGGATGACACGACCGGTAGCCAGATGACTCGCCACAACCGTTGCGCCTGGTAGAACACCACCACTGATATCAACAACAACGCCACCAATCTCCCCTGTATTGGTCTGTGCCGAGAACTCCGCAACCAAGACCAAAAAAAACAGTACGGAGCACATTGCCAACTTCATTCGACTGGCAACACCGAATTCACCATTGAACTGATCATAATCAATCTGTTGGATCCGGACGAAGGCATGAGGAATCAGAGTACGTGGTCAACTCGCTTCTCTTTGCCTTTTAAGATGGATCTCTACCCGCCACATCAAGAACGTTCTCCGCAGCGCGTCGGCTAGCACCTGGTCCACCTAACTTCTCGCGCACGACACGTAGCTCATCACTGGTCTTAGCCGCATATAGATCGTCGGTGAGAAACCTAACCGCCGCATCAGCGACCCCCCCCGGAGTGAATTCCCTCTGCAAAAACTCCGGTACTATCTTCTTCCCTGCAACGAGATTCACCATGCCGAATGCCTTCACTCGCACCAACCTACGACTAATCGAGTAGCTTAGAGGAGACAAGCGATAGACCACAATCATCGGCCGTTCGTGGATCGCGGCCTGAATGGTAGCCGTCCCCGAAGCAGTAAGCACAACATCGGCGGCCACCAACACGTTGTCAGTCTGCGATTCCACGACACGGGGGCTGCGAGACGTCACTTGCGCCAGATAATTAAGCGGCTCGAATAACGTGTCAGGAAGATTCGGTGCCCGGGCCACCACAAATTGAACCGTCGGTATCTCTCTGGCAATGCGAACGGCCGCGGCGACCAAGTCGGGAAGGATCAAACGTAGCTCGTTCGCCCTGCTCCCAGGCAAAATTGCAACCGTCTGCGCCGTGGAATCCAGCCGATGCTCTCTCCGGAAGGCTTCTCGGCTGAGCGTCGGTGTCGAGAGGTCAAGCAGCGGGTGCCCGACGAACGCGACGGGAATCCCCGCTGCTCGATATAATGCTTCCTCGAAAGGAAAAATAACCAGGGCACGGGTCACAAACCGTTTCATTGTCCTCAGTCGACTACGCCGCCACGCCCAGACCTGCGGACTTATGTAATAGATAACCGGAATCCCAAGTGCCGCTATTGTCGATCCTAGACGGAAATTGAAATCAGGGTAGTCAATAGCCACGAAGGCGTCAGGGCGCTCGGCCCGCGCCGCTACAACCAGTCTGCGATAGGTAGCCCAATACCGTGGCAACGCCGGTAATACCCCGGCCAATCCGGTGACAGCTAAGCCGCCATAATCGGCCACTAACCGGCCGCCACCCGACGCGAGGCACTCACCACCAAGACCGAAAACGTCGACCGTCGGATCGAGACGCTGGATCTCGGCTGTCAGAGCACCCGCATAAAGGTCGCCAGAAGGTTCGCCGCACGAGAACATCACCTTGGTCATGCAGCCACGCATCAGACGGACAAACCGTTAAGTGTCGTTAGGGAGCTAAACGTAACGACCAAGGACCACCGTCGACGACTGATTATCGACGGAGATTGGCATTCGAGAGATCCAACTCGTCTATTGACAATACTTCAACATTATCAAAACCGGCACCGCGGAGATCGCCAACAAACGCCGAGGCTTCCCCAACCAGTACGATTGAAAGACGTTGGGGCTGCAGATATGTATTGGCTACATGCTGAATTTCGTCGACCGTGACCGCATTTATCCGCTCGGGATAAGTCGGAAGATCGGCAAGGTCAAGACCATAGAGCAGTGATTCCAGCACCTGTGCGGCTATAGCATTAGGCGTCTCGATGGTCAAAGGAAAGCTTCCAGCCAGATACGCCTGAGCATTCCGAAGCTCGCGGGGACTTACCCGCTCACGGCGTAGTCGGGCCACCTCTTCCACCATCACACGTAACACCTCGACGGTCGCATCCGACCGGGTGTCAGTTTTAGCCATAAAATCGCCTCCAAACCGGCGACTGGCCATGTCGGCTGACGCGGCATAAGTAAGCGACCGCTCGTTACGTAGCACGCCTCCCAGCCGGTTGCCACCCTCACCGCCGAGAATCTTTATCGCCACGTCGAAGGCAAGAAAGTTTGGACTGGCCCGCGGAAGAGCAACGTGGCCAACACGAATAGCCGTTTGCACCGACCCCGGCTTGTCTATTACGACCACACGACGGGTCGGCTGCGGTATTTCAACAGTAAGCGGCGGTGGTAGCGTCTTTTGTTCCCAATCTCCGAAAACCCTTTCGGCTGCAGCGAACGCCGCTTCGGGGTCGATGTCCCCAACGATCCCAAGCAGCGCATTGTTGGGCGCGTAGTAAGTTTCGTGAAATACCAGCAAGTCATCACGTGTAAGCCCTACTACTGACCTCGGCGTGCCGTTGTACGGCATACCGTAGGGATGGAATCCGTAGACGAGCCGCCCGAATACCACACCAGCCAAGTACGACGGGTCATCGTAGCTGACCTGGAGTCCAGAAAGTACCTGCTGACGCTGGCGCTCGATCTCTACCGGTGCGAACGACGGGTTGCGCGCAATGTCTGCGACCAGGTCGACACCGAATTCGAAGCTGTCCTTCATTACCAGAACATTGACGAAACTCAGATCCGTTCCGGCACCGACCGCAAGGATCGCACCTACTGAATCAACCGTCTCGGCGATTTCGGTAGCAGTACGACTCATAGTCCCCTGGTCGAGTAACTGCCCCGTAAGCGCAGCGACACCATGCTTACCAAGAGGGTCAGAAGCTACGCCGGTACCAATTATCAGTCTTAAATTGACCGCCGGCTGTTCGTCGTGTCCCACCACCACAACCTGAAGACCGTTGGTCAACGTACGTATTTCGTAGGGTGGGAAAGATACTTCGCGGGCACGCAACGGCGGGGGCGGGCTCTCCCGCGGCCAGTCGGTCGCCTGCTGCCCAAAGACCGGCAAGGCCACTCCCAACGCCAAATACGCCACCACACCACCCCAGACAAGAAGGTGCCTCACCGGTCACCCCTCCCCGGCCGTAAGAATGATCGGCCGGCCGTAGTGGACGGTAGGATGGTCAGAACCAACCGATTCTCATCAGTGAAGTAAGTCTCAGCAACTCGTCGCACATCCTCCTTGGTGATGTTCATGAAGATGTCGAATTCGGCATCGGCAGTGGTGACATCATCGTGGATCACCGCCGCATGGGAGAGGAGACCAGCCTTCTGCTCTACGGTGGAACGGCCGAAGACATAATCGCGCGCAAACTGATTCTTGGCCCGCTGCAATTCTTGGTCACTGACCAGATCGGTCTTCAGCCGGTCCAACTCACCAATTAGCGCAGCCTCCGATTCCTCAGTCGTCCGCCCAGGCTGCACGATTGCGACAACGTAGAACAGGTTAGGGTCTTCAATGATGTGACCGGCTCCAGACGCCGAAACCGCAAGTTGCTCGTCATAGACCAAGCGCCTGTAGATTCGTGAGCTTTGTCCGTCCGACAGGAGCTTCGCCGCGATGTGAAGCGGATAGGCGTCAGGGTGGCCATCGTAGGTAATGTGATGCGCAACAATTACCGCCGGCAGCGGCCAGTTCTCACGTTCAGTAATCGTAAGCCGGCGCTCGCTACTCTGGGGAGGCTCACGCGGGATATCACGGGGCACACGACGCGTGGCCTTTGGAACACGGTCGAAGTACTGCTTCACGAGCGCAAGTGCCTCGGACGACTCGAAATCTCCAACCAACACGAGCGTAGCATTCTCAGGCACGTAGTAAGTGTTAAAAAATTCTTGGACATCCGCAACCGAGGCCGCTTCTAGGTCCTCCATACTCCCAATCGCAGTGTGCTTGTACGGATGCACCGAGTACGCTCGGTCATACATAATCTCGGACAACAATCCGAAGGGTGTATCCTCGTATCGCCATCGACGTTCCTCCTTAACAACCTCTCGTTCTGCCTCGAACGTCGCTTCGTCGATTCGAAGTGTCGCCATTCGGTCCGCCTCAAGCCAAAGCACCAGCGGTAAATACTGAGCTGGGACCGACTCAAGAAAAACGGTTGTGTCTTCGGTCGTAAAGGCGTTACCGTCACCGCCCACCCTGGAAATCAGCGTCAGATGCGAATCTGGAAGCACATTACTTGACCCCTTGAACATCATGTGCTCAAAGAGATGCGCGAACCCAGTGCGCCCCGGTCGCTCATTCTTTGAACCAACCCGATATACCATCTGCAAATGAACAATCGGCGTTGAATGATCTTCAGACAGAATCACCGTTAGGCCGTTATCCAGGGTATGAAGCTGATAGACCAGTTTAGGCGGACGCACGGCGGTCTGGACAGAGGCGGACGCGAGAACCACCAACAGCACCAGCGCGAGCGAGGTTAACCGGCTTAGAGAAGCAACTGAAACCACCAGAGCCATGGCCAAATTATTGCACAGACCGCTTCCACATGAGCCCCCTGTACTCAGCGGGGAATTGACACGCAATACTCTGACACGTTCCAGCAGTCGCCTTACACCGAGACCGTCACGGGAACAAGCTAGTGACGGAATCTAAAACCCAGCATCGTGAACGTCGCCGGTTCTAAATCAAAGGGACCAGCATCGATCCGTCGCTCTCGTGCCACGAACACTTCTCCTACTCCATCTCCCCCGTGAAACCTGAAGCCAGCTTCCACTCGGGAACCAACTGGAGTCTCTCGAGCCCTTATGGCGCGCACTACGGGTACAGCAGTCACCTCTCCACCCAGAGTGAATGTCACCCAACGTCCTAGCGGCCGTGCAGCCTCAAAATAACCACCGACCTCACCGGTATAGTCGACGAACGAACGCCGGGTGGTCCAGAGACCGCGAACTCCTACCCCGAGCTCCCATTTTCCGAAATGTGGCGCGTGAACGTACTGCAAACCCAACATGTTCCAGGCTATGGCAAACGGCTTATCCCGGTCACTCAAATGCCTGGACACATGGTGCAAGGTACCACCCAGTTCACCCAGTCCATCACCAGGACGCCACCACAGTGAAAGATCGATAGTGTAATTGACCTGATTCGGATCAATAGAGCGGAACTCCTCGCCTACTATCCCTTCAAACATTGCAAGCACGTTGCCGCGCACGAACCCAAAGTCGAAGACATCCATGTCCCCGCCCACATCGGTGTCCCAGACAAAACTATCTTCACTCGAGAGCAGACGCTGTGCATTAAGCTGAAACCGATAGCTGGTAAAAAACCCCAGCTTCGGTGGCGTCGGACGTGACATTGACGAACCACTACTAGTCTGTGCGTAGGTGCTTAAGGGGCAGGCACTAACGGCCACGGCGATGATCGCAGCAAACGGAGCAAAACGGGGCATCGGTATCGAAGGAAGGGAACGGATCTTGACGCTGTCCTCACTCTGCGGCTGGCAAGCTTAAAGTCGTAAGAAATTGACTACACGGAAACAACACCAGGCATTTCAAGCCTCCACTTTGGAACCCCCTGTCCGATAAAGTCACTATCCGCCCCTACTCGTCGTGCTCCTTAAGACGACGCTCGAGAGCAGCGACCCGCCTACGCAGAGCCGGAATCAACTTGAAGGAGGTAGCCGCTTTCCGCCAGATCCGGTTATCGATGGCCGGCAATCCCGAGACAAAAGAACCGGCCGGAACGTCCTTCGTGACTCCAGTTTGACCCGTCACTCTGGTACCCTTGCCGACGAGCACGTGCCCGTTGACCCCGACCTGCCCGGCAAGCACCACATCTTCTTCGATAGTGGTGCTACCTGCGATACCAACCTGCGCCGCCAACAAGGTATTCCTTCCGATTCGAACTGCGTGTCCAATCTGTACCAGATTGTCAACCTTCGCCCCGGCCTGGATACGGGTCTCGCCAACCGCCGGTCGATCGACCGCGACGTGCGCACCAATCTCTACATCATCCTCGATAACGACACTGCCGACCTGCGGAATTTTCTGATGTGTACCGTCTGGACGTTTAGCAAATCCGAATCCGTCACTCCCTATCACGGCCGCATTCTGTAACACCACCCGGTCACCAATCACGACACCCTCACGCACGGCGACGTGCGTATGAATGACGCAATCGGATCCGATCCTCGCACCCGGTCCAATGTGTACGCCTGGGTGAATAACCGTTCTAGATCCGATAGAAACCTCGGCAGCGATAGACACGAACGGCCCGATCGAAACGGCATCGCCCAGCCGTGCGTCTGAAGCGACACTACTCGCTGGATCGATACCGGGAGACGGTACGACACGATCGGCAAACAACGCGACCGCATTAGCGAACGCCAAATACGGTTGATCGGTGCGAAGCATCGAACAGGCGGCCGGCTCTGCGTCATGGGAAAGAATCACCGCAGCCGCTTGAGTAGACCTCAACGCAGACAGATAGCGAGGATTAGCGAAAAACGTGAGGTCGTCTGGTCGAGCGACGTCGATCCCGGACACACCGCGTATCTCCACCTCGCCGTCACCCTCGAGCCGACACCCAAGGCGATGTGCCACTTCACGGAGCTTCAAAACGGCGCAGTATATCATGCGGCCGCGCGCTTTCCCTTGACCGTCGCCTTGGGGTGCAAGATATGTCGGCTCCTAGCTTAACTTGATTTCCGCATGAAAAAACTGAGGAAGACCGTAAGATCGATTCGACATGACAGCTGCCGACTCTCTGGGACCTTCCCTAGGATGTATTAGTTGTCGTTCGTTCGAGGAAAACGGCAAGTTGATCGAGGTGTAATTCCTTGGAGAGCTCTCGAAGTCGAAGGCGGCGATCAGAAGGCGGCAACATTAGCGCTTGCCGCAACGCCGAGAGCGCCTCACTAGATTGCGTGGACCACTTCACGCCGGAAACTCCGCGCCGTGCACCTCTAAAGGCCAACCAGTGCCCTGTCACCTTGACTGCGAAATACCAGGAAATGAGATTGGGTCCAGGAACGAAAAAAAACAATGGTCCGAATACCAGTACTCCGAAACAATCAACCACCATCCAAAAACGGTGATGGTCAACATCTCGTTGAAGGGTGCTACGTACTATCGACATCGCCCGATCGGGCTTGAGGCTGTGTGGATATACCAAAACTACAGCATCTTGATAGCGAAGACGCCAAAGGAGACGCTGTCCGGCAACCCACTCCGTAATTTCGCGTACTAGCCCACTGCGCATCCTGACCATCCAACCGTCCGCCCCGTCACTCAGTGCAACACTCCCGCAATCTCGATCATTCATTTCTTTCTGCTCAGCCGCCAAAAATTCCCGAATCCGACGACGTATCCGACCAAAGGCACCGGCTGGTTCCAGAGACTGGTCGGACTCGCTCAGCTCACAATAGAGATCGTGGTTGTTCTCCCCTGACGGCACGAGAAAAACTTCCATCGTTAAGTGGCTCTCCTACTGGTCATTCGTTGTCTATCTCCTGTACGATCGGGCTACCATGACCGCTCAACGTATCTACCGGTTCGCCATGCTGGCCTGCTTACTTACACCAGACGACTCTAGAGCTCAATCCAGTGAAACCATCGATCTACTGATACGGGTGTTCGATGGGGTCGAAGAAGTCACCGAACATTGTCGAATCGCAGTATACGCCGCGGATACACGTGAAAAGCATTACACACCAAATCTCGATTCCAGCACCGGACATCTCATCAGGGTCGAACCCGGGTTATACGATCTAAGGATCGGACGGCGCGAATCAGGTGACGCCATAAAAGTCGAGTGGATCGAACACGTATCGGTACTAGGTTACCCCGACGAGGGGAAACATCACATCGAGATCATCAATCTACAAGCGGCCTTCGGTGCCCTTCTAATCCGACCACCTGACAGGTGGGTCAAAACAGAACGGGAGTGGCGCGTTAGCGCATTCTTGCATGACAACGTGGGAAACGCCGGCTTCGCACCAGTTGACGGCCCTAACCCCAACCTCTTCATCCTCCCGGCCGGCAGTTACGATCTCGTCGCCCATTTTGACTCCACCGAGATCACGGTTACAGACGTGGAAGTGCCCGCTCGGGGCACACGACTGAAACTCTTGGAATGAAACAGAGGCCGGGCACCGGTGCCACCACAGTCACCAGTGCCCAGAATACGAGTAGCTGCTAGGACTATCGTGCTAATGGATCGGGACGGAGTTGGAAGTGAACGATCTTACT
>Ga0310345_10005095_pt1 | contig 11772 bp, 10 predicted proteins | sample HC15DNA20500_MG_FD_204667 | JGI IMG/M metagenome (GOLD analysis project Ga0310345, IMG submission 204667) | Marine microbial communities from station ALOHA, North Pacific Subtropical Gyre - HC15-DNA-20-500_MG | ecosystem: Environmental > Aquatic > Marine > Oceanic | place: Pacific Ocean: North...
GACGCATCGGCACGCCGATGCCGGCCGGCCGCTCATAGCGAGCAAAACGTGGAATCTGGAACGTGAAACGCGCGGGTCGAAGACCCGCGCTACTAGAACATTTTCGAGAGCTCTTGCTCCAGGAGTTCCTGGCTGTAGTTGGTGCCGTGGGGCATGTTCCGGTTCTGCATCCACAGAGTCGGATCGGGCGGTTTGGCTCCCCAGGTCAGCTTGGGCTTGTACAGCACAAAGATATCCCAGGCGGTGTCTCCCCTCGGATAGCGCAACTGGCTGGTAAAGGTCTGGAGACCAAAACCCCAGAGATCCCAGAAGTGCTCCACCCGTGGATCATCCAGAAAAGCTGTTGCTTCCATGGCGGTGGACTGGGTATCTCGCTGCAGGATTGGCGACCAGAGTATCAGGACCTTGAGATTTGCGTTGCGGTTCTCTCTCAGTATCTGTCTTATTTCGAGGGCCCCTCGAATACAATTGGGTCAGGTGGGAGAAAATACCGTCACCAGGCGGGGGCGATCCGCCGCTGCATTGAAAGCGCTGGTGAACTCCCTGCCGTCAAAGGAAAGCGGTTGGACCGGTTGCTGCTCTCCGGGCTCCATCCAGTCATCCTGGGAGGAAACGGAAACACGGGAGTAATTCTGTGAATACCCCGGGAAAGAGGAACCGAGAAACAACAAGGAAACCAATACAAAAATCTTCATGACACCCTCAAAAATATCGAATCATATTCCAGTGTGCAAGCAACTGTTTCACTCCGGTTTCCGGCCTTCACCGTTTGGTGAGCTTGTGCAGAAAGCCCTTCCAACCGGTTTGCGAGCCAGCAGCTGCCGCAGACGGCTTATCCCCGACCTGTCTCAGGGCCAGGCCAACCGCGATGGTGAGTTCACTTCCGTCTTCTCCCACACCGGCGGGGAGTTTCGACCCGTTGCCTTGAATCGCCTGAAACGGGTTCAAGAATTCGACAGGGACCTGGAAGGTCTCCTGTAAGTATTCCCGTAATCCCTCGGTACGACTGGCACCTCCACAGATGAAGATGCTCTGCATTTCCTCGAACTCCGAAGTGGTCCTGAAATAGTCAAACGTTTTTTGCACCTCAAGAGCCAGGATTCCCGAAACGGACTGCAAAACCGAGCTTACCGTTAGCTTGAGTTCCTCCGGGGCATCACCCTTTTTGTACTGCTCGGCTTCCTCGTAGGAAACACCAAGATCTCTCTGCACATACTCGGTGTAGTAGGCCCCGCCCATGCCAATGTCCCGGGTGAAAATAAATTCTTCGCCGGCGGCAATACTCACGTTCATGATGGAGGCCCCGATGTTCAGGAGTGCCACGACAGTGTCCGGTTCGGGCGAATAGTTCATCTCATAGGCGTTGTGCAGTGCAAACGCATCAATATCCATGATCATGGGCTGCTTTCCGGATATGGCAATTACATCGCTTTGGCTATCGATGGTCTCTCGCTTGGCGGCCACTAAAATGACATTGGTCCCGGTACCATCTTCGGTCGGACCCAGCAGGTGGTAATCCAGATAGACGTCGGCAATGTCAAAAGGAATATATTGCTCTGCTTCCCACTGAATGGAGTCCCCCACTTCTCCAGGATCGCTCACCGGTAATACGATCTTCTTGACAATCACGGCATGGCCGGAAACGGAACAGGCGACCTGAGTATCCTTGAGATCCTGTGATTCGAAGATCCGGTTGATCGAGTTGACGACACCTTCCGGTTTGGCAATCACCCCTTTTACAATGGTCCCACCGGGCAGCTGCTCGATACCGGCCGCTGCGACCTGATAGCCAATTCGAGTCTGTTGCAGTGCCACCATCTTGATAGAGGAGGACCCCACATCCAAACCGATCAATCGACTTGCCTTGGATCCAAATAAAGCCATGAGTCTTACCTCCTGATGATGATCATTCCGGGCTGGTCAAGAATCTTCAAACCAATGATATTAAAGTCTCTTCCCCCAGAACAACTTTCGCTTCTGGAATGAAAGTATCACACCCTTATGCCAAAAGCGTTTCTTTCTCTTTGTTCTTCTGCTCTGATTGGTGTTTGCCAACGGCACGAATCTGGTCCAGAGGCACCACTCGACGCAGTTCTTCGAGAGTCGTCAAACTCTGCTCCACTTTCCGGAGTCCATCCACAACCAAGGGCATCAATCCCGAGCCCATCGCTTTCTCACGCACATCCCGAGACTCCCCACTGATGGCCAGCATCATTTCAGGGTTCAGCTCCCAATACTCGTAAAGACCCAGTCGGCCCTTGTAACCCAGGTAGTCACAGACCGCACAGCCGGCACCACTCATGTGCTACAGCGCCAAGCTGGCCGAAGACGAACTGAAACATGGGAACGTGGGGGATCTACCAGTGACGGCCCAGTTTTTTGGAGAACCCCAGGTACACACGATAGACATCAAAAAGGAGAAAGAGCTTTGCTTCATCTCCACGATAACGGTTCAGATTCTGGATCCATAGCCAGGTGGGTCCCGGCGGTTGCATCCCGCCAGGACCCAGGAGATCCCGAGGGGGTCAGACAGGACAAAAGGTCCTGCCTAGCCCCCTTTTTTGTCTTAAGTCGAGTCAACTGGACGGCCGTTCCGGCCTGAAGTATTGGCACTTAAACCCTTCCAGTGATATAACTACGGCCCGATGAGTCCTCAGAAATTGATTATCGCCATGACCGGAGCCACCGGCAGCATTTTCTGCGTGCGCCTGCTGGAACTGCTCCAGAGTTCGGACATCGAGACCCATCTGGTGATGAGCAAATGGGCCAAAAGGACGCTCGACTACGAGACCCAGTACAGTATCGAGCAAATCCAGGAGATGGCCACCGAGGTCTATCCCCTGCACGATCAGGGAGCCACCATCTCCAGCGGTTCTTTTTTGACCAGCGGAATGGTGGTCATTCCCTGCAGCATGCGCACCCTTTCCGCCATCGCCCAGGGAGCCGGCGACAATCTGATCCATCGTGCTGCGGACGTGATCCTGAAGGAACGTCGAAAGCTGGTTCTAGTGGCCCGCGAATCTCCCCTCAATGAAATCCATCTGGAGAACATGCTCAAGCTGTCCCGGATGGGAGCGATGGTGATGCCCCCCATGCCCGCCTTTTACAACCTGCCCCAGAACCTGGACGACATGGTCAACCACGTGGTGGGCCGCGTCCTGGACCAGTTCGAAATCCACCTGGACGTGGTCAAGCGCTGGCGCGGAATGGTCTCGGTCAGCGAAGCATCCTGAAGCGTGCTTTTGTGATTTCGTGCCTTCGTGCTGTCGTTGAACTGGCATCCGGGTTGTAGCAACTGGGTAGAAAGTCCGAAATCCCAAGTCCCAAATCCGAAGAATTCCAAGCGCAAAACCTAGGGAGCCTCTATTGTGAAGGCCTTCTCCTGGGCCGGGTGTTTGATCGTAGCGATTCGGCGCCTGAGGCGCCTCCCACATTCCGGAAACCGTTCCAATTCTCACACCCTAGCCAAATGGGAACAGGGGCGCACCGAGTGCGCCCACAGCTGAGATTGGGATGCCAAGAAGGGCGCACCGAGTGCGCCCTTTACAAGCCATTGATTAAGATTTTCTTGTGAGCGTACTCAATGTGCCCCTACACACACCTTTCCGGCCTCGCTCCGAAGGAGCGCCAGAGTCTGGCTCAGGGCGCCCCGCCCTGGGACAGTCTTCTTTGTGTCTTGGTATCTTTGTGGTGAAAATCTTCACCGTGTCTTGGTGGTGAAGTCGCCCGACCTTGCTGTGGGCGTACTCAGTACGCCCCTACACTCACCTCTCCGGCCTCGCTCCGAAGGAGCGACAAGAGCTTTGCCTTCTCTGTGCCTCTGTGGTGAAATCATCTTCTTCTGTGCCTTTGTGGTGCCGGCCTAAAACGAATATCGCAGCCCCAGCTGCAACTGGCGGGAGGAACTGGTGGTGGCGAAGATAGTGGCCGCATTTCCCACCGGAATTCCATTGAGGTTATTAAAGACGATCACGCCCCCTCCCGCACCACGATTCTGGGGGTGCGAAAAATTGGCGTGATTGAGCAGATTGAATACCTCGAGCCGAAAATCGAGCCGCTGGCCTTCTCCCAGATCAACCGAGCGTGAGGCGGCGACATCCAGGGTGGCAAAGCCGGGTCCTATCAGGGTATGGCGGCCCAGCGTGCCCAGGTGGCCTTCCGGCTGCAGTTCGAAAGCCGACACATCAAAGTAGCGATCGGGTCCCCCCAGCACGGGATTGCTGCTGGCTCCGGGAACCAGGTCGGGGCGGTCCCCCTCCCGCACCCGGGTGTTGGCGATGTCAAAGGAGACGTTGGCAGAAAAAGGATAGCCGCCCGAGACAGTCAGAATTCCGGAGATCTGCCAGTCATTGAGCAGGACTCCCGCCACCCTTCTGCGGGGGAAACTGAAGGGCAGATCCCAGGTGGTCTGGAGAACGGCGTTGTGGGCGATGTGAAAATTGGATAGGGCGCGATCAGCCGTGCGATCGAAGTAGTAAGGCGATTCGGCCAGACTGTTGGTGAACTCCCTGCGATAGGCCGAGGCGTCATCGATTGAGCGTCCGTAGGTGTAGTTGAACTGAAACTGGAAGCCCGACTCCCAGCGACGGGTTAGCCCGATCTGCAGCGAGTTGTAGACAGAATTGGCATCCGTTGAGGTCAGGCGCACCGCGTCCAGAGCTGAATTGGGACGGGAACCCGGACGGTCCCCGAAGTAAAGTCGCCCATCGGGCTCAACCGAGATCGGATCGGGGATGTTGATATCGCCGACCCTGGTCAGATGGACTCCCCGTGAACCGAAGAAACCCACCCTCAGGACCAGATCGTAGGCAAGCGCCTGCTGCAGCAGCAGGTGATACCTCATGAGATAGGGGGTCGACAGCTCGAACTCGAGGCTGTCCTGTCGAGGCCTACCAGTTCTTCCTCCTCCTCCCAGCGGATTGGGGTAGGAAGGCCGGATGATGGTGCGCACCTCGGTAAAGGGGGTCTGGATTCTCACCCGATAGCCGAAGATGTTCTCCTGTATCGACTCGTAGAAAACACCGAATCCGCTGCGCAGGACGGTTCGGTCCTTGCCGCCCAGGTTCCAGGCCAGACCCACCCGCGGAGCGAAGTTCAGACCGGAGGGATTCTCAAAGAGAGGGTCCCCTACCGTAGGAGCGGGATCGGTGAGCCTCCGAAGATTGGAGATCCGGCTCCGGGCCTCCGTTGGCACGGTAAACGTCTCATAGCGCAATCCAACGCTGAGAGTCAGCTCCGGGCTCAGGCGGTACTGATCGTGGACAAAAAGGGCAAACAGATTCTGCCGATACTGCCGATGGGCATCAGAACCCTCCTGGGCGCCGATGAAGCGCTGCGGATTGTTTACCAGAAAGGTCCCCAGGTTTTCATAAACCAGCAGGCCGTCAAAAAAGAAATTGTAGGACCCATTGCTGCGATAGTGCCTCCAGTCAAATCCCCAGCGAAGATCGTGACTTCCGGAGGCAAACTGAAAGGTGTCGCTGAACTGAAACTGGCCAAAGGGAAAGTCCACATCGGCAGTATCGGTGCCAAAAGCGGTCAGACCCCGGATGTTGATCCGTCCCATGTTGGGACGACCCGAAATCAGTTTGGGTGCCGCCTCCAGTTCCGAAGTGCTGGCCACGCTGACTCCCGTATAGGCGCCCCGATTGTAGGAAAACTGGGCGGTGTGCAGAAGCCGTGAGGAAAAAAGATGGGTTTCCTCGATCGTCAGATACTGGTTGCGTGAGGCCAGATCGCTGTCAAACCCCGCGATGCTGACCTCAAAGGGGGCCAGCTGCTCGCTGTCATGCAACGTATAGCGCACGAACACCGAATCGCTGGGACCCAGGCGAAAGTCGGTCCGGACATTGAAGTGCTGATCGTCGGTGGGTTGCTCCTGCTGGAAGATGTACTCGGCACTGCCATCCCCGAAATCACGGCCGTTGGGAAGGGGGTAGAGATTGAGAATCGGCACCACGTCATCCGATATGGTAACCGCTCCGGTGGGCAGATTCCCGCTCCGGGCGGCGACATTCGGCACCGTGTTGAAGAGCGTCAGTCCCAGGCGCTCCCGAAGCCCTTCATAGGTGAAAAAGAAGGTATTTTCCTCTCCAGGCAGCGGACCTCCAAGGGACCCTCCAAATTGATGGCGGCTGAATTCGGGAGGGTCGCTGCGCAGGGTGGGGTTGTCCGGGTCTCGATCGAAGAAATTTCGGGCATCCAGGGCACTGTCCCGATAAAACCAGAAGGCCGATCCATGAAAATCGCGGGTTCCCCGGCGCGTGATCACGTTCACGGTGGCGCCGCCGCTTCCTCCCATATAGGCCGGGTAGGCATCGTTGAGAACCTCGAACTCCTGAACCGAGTCCATTCCCAGCAACAGGCCTGAGACCCCTCCCGGGGTGGATTTCAAGATGGGGTGCTGAATGTCGGTTCCATCCAGCCGGTATTCGGTGCCCCGCGCGCCGTTGCCGCTGATCTCCTGGGTCAGGCCGTTCAGTGAACGGGTGTCCTTGGCTCGGGCCGGAATCATGCCCGGAGCCAGCAGCGCCAGGCTGTCGAGGGAACGGCCGTTGATGGGGAGAGAAGCGAAGGAGATCTCATTGATGATATAGCTCAGGTGAGGACTGGAGACATCCAGCGGTGCCGCTTTGCCGACCACCGTGATCGACTGCTGGGCATCCTGGACTTGAAGGGTCAGATCACGGGTGACGGCCTGACCCGCATTGAGGTCAAACTCCTCATGGCGAACCGTGTCGAAACCCCGGAAGGAAGCAGCGATTTCATAGGTCCCGGGAGGGAGCCTCAGAAACTCATATCTCCCTTCCCGGTTGGTGAGTGCCGAATAGACCCGCCCATTTTCCTGATGGCGTGCTTCCAGCGCCACATCCGGAACCACGGCCCCGGAGGTATCGCGAACTTCTCCTGAGACCACCCCGGCGGGAGATTGTGCCACCAGCAAAGGGGTCCACAGTAGAATAACAAGTAGCTGACTAAGTATGAGTTTTTTCATTAAAATACCTCTGATCCCTCCAACTCAGACAAACTGAGAATTCTCGATTCTGCTCTGACCGGTTCCGCCTTAAGGTAGAGCGGTCGGTATACTACAAGAGGTTATTTTCACCCGTCAAGCAACCCCATGAGGGCTATGACCTACGGCTTAGCCGACCATCAGTAGTGCTGCATACATTTACCCCTTCGTTATAAGATGGGTGTAACCGTATGGACCCGAAGAAAACCACCTGGCGGCTTCACCGATTGCTTTTCGTGAGCCTTTTGATTTGGGTCTGGGTGGGGCCACCAGCAGCAATCCAGGCCCAGGACTACCAGTTCCCTAAGGCCCGGCGGGGCTGGGAGGTGCTGATGGGAAGCGAGCTTGAACTGGTGGCGCTCCCCACTGAAGAGGCTCCCGACTTGCCACGTTGGATCGCCCACGGCCCTGAAAACCCAGGCCGGAGTGGGTTTCAGTCGTCTTTGTCAGAGGCACTTTTCGAAGAGCGGATACAAGAGGCTCTCAAGGGCGCCATTCGTGTCGTCAACGACTATCTTCCCAGCGACTTCGATCACGATTTCCAGTTCTGGATCTTCGACGAGATCCCTTATGCGGCCAAGACTCTGGATCCCCACCTCATTCTGGCAGCTCACCTGCTGCACTACGAGGATCGGGAGAGATTACCCTTGGTGCTGGCTCATGAGATTCATCACCTGGCCCTGATCAAGGCTGGCTGGCCCGGCTCTGGCCTGTCGCCCAGGGACAGCCTCCTGGCGGGAATGCTGATGGAAGGAACCGCCACCTGGTTGTCGGTCGAGTCCCGATTGTTTCCCGAACTGGATCAGATCCTTCACGACCCTTCCCAATTAAAGGCATCCTTTGTTCGAGTCGGCCAGGCTCTCGAAAAAGCAGCAGCGAGCACCCCGGGCAGGGGCATTGATCTCTACCAGCAGGACAAATGGGGCTACTATGTGGGTTGCTGGATGATTCAGCAGATCGAGGAGGAGTTCGGCCGCGAAACCTGGCTCGAACTACTCCAGATCGGGATGGAGGAAGCAACTCAGGAAATGATCCGGCTCTACCTGCTCACCGGCCCGCCTCCGGAGTTCCGGTTCTAGGACGCTGGCCTTCGACCAGCGCGTTCCACGTTCCAGGTTTCAGGAGTGTGGGAGGCGCCTCATTGCGCCGATTCCGGAACGCCGCTCCAACGACTTTGTTGTTGGCTGAGATTGGAGAGATAAGAAAAAGAAAAAAATTCTCTTCTCTGTGTTTTTGTGTCTCTGTGGTGAAATTTTCTTCGCTTCGCTCAGATAAAGGAGGCTTCTCTGCGTCTTTGTGGTGAAGAGCCCGCCTACTCCTTCGAAGCCTCGGGCTCTTCTGCTAACGACTGCTGGTCAACCGAGCGAAGGAGATCAACCAGAGACTGCACCTGTGTCAGGTCCTCGGCTGCGGGATCCAGTTCAAGATAGCGGCTGTAGTTCTCTATGGCCTGCTTGGCATCCCCTGACCGAAAGAAAATGTTGCCTCGATATTTGTAAGGATCCGCCAACCGCGAGTTCAAATCGGTGGCCCGGTTGAATTCTTCAAGTGCCCGCTCCGAATTCCCCTGCAGTGCCAGGACGGCTCCCAGATTACTGTGTGATTCGGGAGAGTTCTCATCAAGTTCAACGGAACGTTCCATGGCCTGTACCGCACCGTCGCGGTCCCCTGAACGAAGCTGGCTGATTCCCAGAATGTTCTGAGCCTGAGAGGACTCCGGATTGGCCCCGACGGCTTGGCGGGCCACCTCCAAAGCCTTTTCAGCATCGGCATCTTGCAGGTGCAGGGCAGCCAGTTCCACGTAGGAGGCGACAAAATCGGGAGTGTCGAGGATGGCTCTTTCCAGCTCTTGAAGTGCGATCTCACGATTTCCCTGGTGAAGATTGACCATCCCCAGGTTGTGCCGAGCCGGTGCAAAGGAGGCATCTAGCTTCAGGGCCTGCTCGAGTTCACTCAAAGCCTGATCGAAACGGCCCAAACGGCTCAGGGTGTGTCCCAGATTGTTGTAGGCATCCACATAAGTGGGTCTCACCTGCTTGGCTTTCATGAAAAACTCAGTGGACCGATTGAACTGTCCCTGGCGGTGGTACACGATCCCGAGCGTGTTATAGGCCTCCGGAAGGTTGGGATCGAGTTCGATAGCTTTCTGGAGGTGCGAAATAGCTCGTCGGTAGAACTGGCTTACGTTCATGCGATGGGCCTGACGGGCATAAACAGTTCCCATGTTGTTGTGGGCTGCAGCAAAACCCTCGTGCAATTCGAGAGCCTTCTCGTAGAACTCGGTAGCCTGCCCATAGTCGTTTCTCTCGAAGAAAACCGTACCCATGTTGTTGAAGGCTTCGGCGAACTGGTCATCAAGACTCACCGCTAGCCGGTACTCTTCGAGAGCACGATTCATCTCCCCATCCCGTTGGAAGTTGGCGCCCTTGAAAAAATGAACGATAGCGCTGACCTGGGTGGTGGTCGAAGAGCCGGCACCGGACTGCTGGGCGGCCACCACCGGGACGGCCGAGAACAGAAACAAACCAATCACCACTTTGGGAATAAGACATCTTGGCATGAGGTTCTCCCTTGAAGGCCTACCTTTTCGACTCTTTAGATCGGATGATGCATAATACGGTTCAGCCTGATATCTTCCAATGCTACCCTCTTTTACCGGGTCGAGACAACTTCTTTTTCATGGGGTGGAAGACCGAGAGAAAACGACCGGACAACTGCAAAATTGCTCCTTATAATGCACATCCATGAATGACTCGGGCCGGGCCGGCCTCATCAGCGGAACAGGGGAGGAGGGCCAGGGAATCGCCCTGCGGTTGGCAGCAGCAGGGAACCCTGTGGCAATCGGCTCCCGCTCAGCCGAACGTGCTCGGCAGCAGGCGCTGGAAATCAATCAGCAAATCGGTGACGAAATCGTTCGAGGGATGAGCAATCACGAACTGATCGCGGCCTGTGAAATTCTCATTTTGACCGTCCCCTGGATCCACAGCCAGCAGGTGATCACCGAGTATCAAGAGGAGCTGTCTGCAGATCAGATCCTGGTTGACGTTACCGTCCCCATTGTTTTTGACAAAGGGCCTCGACTGGTTGACCTGGGTGAGCAGTCGGGCTCAGAGCACTTACAAAGTATCTTGCCTTCCGGTCCGGCGGTCGTGGCTGCCTTCAAGACCCTGCCCGCCCATTTATTGTGCGACCTCGACACGCCCCTGGACTGTGATGAGTTTGTTTGCTCCGATTCTTCAGAGGCCAAATCCCGTGTTCTCGAACTGGTCGGTACGATTCACCGGCTGCGATGGATCGATGCCGGACCCTTGCGTTACAGCCGCTCGCTGGAGGCGATCACCCTGCTCGAGATCGGTTTGAACCAACGCTACAGGGTAAAGAACTCACGGATTCAGATGGTGGGACTGGAGGAGCCCGAAAAGGGTTCCTGACGAGCGATGGTGGCGAGTAAGGTATGACTCAATGATTGTCGCTTTGGCTGGCGGAGTGGGTGGTTCCAAGCTGGTCCTGGGATTCTCCAGGGTTCTGCCTCCGGATCAACTGAGCATCATTGGCAACACGGGCGACGATATTGAGGTGTTGGGACTCAGAATCTGTCCCGACCTGGACACCCTCACCTACACGCTTTCCGGAAGGGTCAACCCGCAAACAGGTTGGGGAATTGGGGAAGATTCTTTTGCCTGTCTGGAGGCTCTGGCAAGACTCGGTGCCCCCAGCTGGTTCCAGCTCGGAGATCAGGATCTAGCAACTCACCTGTGGCGGACCTTACAGTTAAAACAGGGAGAATCCCTAACCCGGGTCACTGCCAATCTCTGCCAGTCGCTGGGAGTCGAGCAAAACCTTCTCCCCATGACCGACTCCTACGTACCCACCCATGTCCTGACCGATCAGGGAGAACTCCACCTGCAGGAGTATCTGGTTCGGGAAGCCTGCTGTCCTACGGTTCAGGCGTTCAAACACACGAACATTGAAAAGGCCCACCCGGCTCCCGGGGTGGCAGAATCGATCATGGCTGCCCAGGCGGTTTTTTTGTGTCCCAGCAATCCCTTTATCAGCATGAATCCTATTCTGGCAGTGCCTGGTCTGAGAAAACTGCTCATCGCTACCCAGGCATCGGTGATTGCCGTTACCCCTATTGTGGAAGGACGAGCCCTGAAGGGTCCCGCTGCCAAAATGCTCCAGGAGTTGGGGTATCCGGTCAATCCCACCTCGATCGCCCGGTTCTATCAGGATTTCCTGGATGGTTTCGTACTGGATGCCAGAGACATCCAGTTGCGGGAGGAGATCGAGGCCTTGAACATCACGGTCATCACCGCCGACACTTTGATGGAGAGTGTCGAAGACAAAATCAAACTGGCCAATCGACTTTTAGAGACACTATGAAAGTGGTCCTGCTGCCTCTCAAAGATCCTGCTCAGGCCAAGCAAAGATTGGCCGGACGATTGACTTCTGATGAACGGAAACTTTTAGTCTGGGCCATGCTCGAGGATGTAACGCAGGCTCTGCACCAGGCACGGAAACCCGATCAGGTGGTGGTGGTCAGTTCCTGCCCCCCCATTTTAAGTCATGCTAGAAAACACCATTGGCAGGTGATTCCCGAGAGGGATCAGATTTCAGAAAGCCACTCGGTAGACCATTGCTGTCAACTGCTGGCACAATCCGGCGTCACAACTGTTTTGCGCATTCCCGGGGACATTCCCTTGCTCCAGGGCAAGGACCTGGACCAGCTCTTGAGCTATGAACTGCAGCCTCCGGCGGCT
>Ga0310345_10005096_pt1 | contig 11771 bp, 11 predicted proteins | sample HC15DNA20500_MG_FD_204667 | JGI IMG/M metagenome (GOLD analysis project Ga0310345, IMG submission 204667) | Marine microbial communities from station ALOHA, North Pacific Subtropical Gyre - HC15-DNA-20-500_MG | ecosystem: Environmental > Aquatic > Marine > Oceanic | place: Pacific Ocean: North...
TTAACTCGCGCATCTTTCTTGAAGGTGCCCCGTGCGTACCGGCAGTAGCGTTCCAGTTCTTTGGCAGGTTCGGCTACCAGACGCCGCTCATAGCGTTCTTATGAATCGAGCCCAGGGATGCTAATTACTCCCTCTCAAGTAAGTGTTGGTTGCCTTGTAGTTCGGAATAATATTTTTTAAGAATACTTCTTCACTATCTTCGTCTTCCGAAAATGGTACCAAGTATGCGTAATCATTTATGCGAATAATTAATATATTAGTCCAGAGTATCGATCCTAGTTAGGGTGTTCCACAACAGCCTGTATTTCAGCACGTTCTATGGGAAATAGCTTTGCCTCAAACAATATCCCCCGCTCACGCTTTAGGGTATCGTTATTTTCCCTGTTGCAAAAAAGGCTTCACTTTTATTTATTAGCATGTTGTGTTTCGTTCGGAAAAGACCTAAAGAGAGTGGAGCCTTCGGTTTTGGGCTGCTCTAATCAGGCTCCATCACCAGGTTCCCAAATGGATCAACCGCCCCACCCCAAGCAGGCGGCACAACTATCGTGGTGTCCAGTTGCAGCAGCAAGGCCGGACCATGAATCACGTTCCCCGACCGGAGCCTATCACGATCATACAGGTTGCTGTTCAGCGTACCAGCAGCGAATGCCACCGGCGCCTGACCCAGCAAAGCCTGAGATGCCTCCCGTAGACCGGCAGGTTGCGGGGTGAGAGCGGGTTTACCCATTGCCAGTTCCAGTTTCAACCGCAGATTCACGACCTCCACTGGTTCACTACGGTCGGCATAACCGAACCGCTGGAGGTGGGCCTGGTAAAAACTGTTGCCAATACTTCGGTGGAGGTCGCTCCGGCGATTGAGACTAGGACAGTCGATGGTCAACTCAAAGGACTGTCCCACGTAGCGCACGTCCAGAAAACGCCTGGCCTTCATTAGCGTCACCGACAGGCCCTCTTGGCCCAATTCCGCACTGGCCTGGGTTTCCATGCCATGAAACTCTTCCTCCAAGCGATTTTGGTCTAGGTCATCGCCTCTAAGCATCACGGTTCGGGAATAGTCTTTGACCACGTCAGCGATGGCCACACCTAACGCGGAAAGTATGCCGGGGCGCGTTGGAACCAGCACTCGAGGGATACCCAATTCCTGGGCCAAATCGCAACAGTGCATTGGCCCGGCACCGCCGAAGGGCACCAGAGTGAATCGACGAGGGTCGTAACCGCGCTCCAAGGATATGGTCCTTATCGCACGCTCCATGTTCGCGTTAACTACGCGAATAATTCCGAGAGCAGTATGCTCTACGCTGCTGTTGATCTCCGTTGCCAATGTTGACATCAACTCTTGGGACCGTTGTAGGTCGAGATGCATACGACCTCCCAGGAATTGATCGGGCCGCAGGCGCCCCAAAACCAGATTAGCGTCGGTGACAGTTATCTGATCGCCTTTGCCGTAGCATGCCGGGCCGGGATCGGCTCCGGCGGACTGTGGTCCAACTACAAGCGCACCTCCGGCATCAACTCTGGCAACAGAACCGCCGCCCGCTCCGACCGTATGTATGTCGATCATCGGCACGCTGATGGGATAACCGCCCAATGTAGCCGATGTAGTCTCTTTGATGAGGCCAGGACACAGAGAAACATCGGTGGAGGTGCCGCCCATATCCAGCGTGATTATGTCCGGGTATCCAGCCTGCACACCAGTGTGGAACGCGCCCACCACACCACCCGCCGGGCCGCTCAGTATGGTGCGCACCGGCTGCCCTGAGGCCATTCCGGCGGTTATGCTCCCGCCGGAGGATTGCATGACCCGAAACCCTTCCCCCAGAGACAGTTCCAGTTCTCCCAAGTATCGGGCCATCAACGGCCCCACGTAGGAGTTGACCACCACTGTGCTGGCACGCTCGTACTCACGAAACTCGGGCAGGATTTTGCTGGAAAGTGAAATGAATGGAGGATTAGGCAGTTTCTGCAGAGCTTGAAGTACCATTTCTTCGTGGGTCGGATTCAAGAAAGAGAAGAGGAAACAGACCGCTACCCCATCAATCTTTGACTCGGCAATCAGTTGGACCAACGTCTCAACGGATTCGAGGGTTAGGTCTTCCAGGATTGCTCCAGTGTGGTCAAGCCTTTCTGGTAATCCAAAGCGCAATTCCCAGGGAGCTAAGGCCGGAGGACGTTCCAGGTTGAGGTTATACAATTCGGCGCGGTTTTGCCGGCCAATCTCCAGCACATCCTCGAAACCGAGAGTGGTTATCAGAGCTGTACGGCCGCCCTTACCCTCCAGTAATGCGTTGGTGGCGACAGTCGTGCCATGAACGAAATCGGCGTTATCGACCCCTACATCGGCGATTCCTTGCTGTACACCTCGGGAAGGATCATCTGGCGTCGATGGCAGTTTGTGGACACTCAGTTGGCCGTCCCTAATCACCGCCACATCGGTGAAAGTTCCACCAACATCAATGCCTACAACAATCTTAGACCGATTCATTCGTCACGCCCATGAAAAGCCATCTAGGGGTTTTCCAGAGCGATTCTGACCCGTTTATTAATGCGTCCCTTGCTTTCGTGACCCACAACTTTGATGACGCCCACTTCAGTAGTGTTGGCAACATGGGTGCCGCCATCGGCCTGCAAGTCCAGGCCGGATATGTCGATGGTCCTCACTTCAGCAATGGTCGGTGGCAGCAGGTTGACCTTGGTGCGGATTAAGTCAGGGTGATGATCGGCCTCTTCACGGCTCAGATTATCTACCAGAATGTCACGGGACGCCGCTACTTCCGCGTTAACCCGTTCCTCTAAGTCATGGGCAAACTCGGCGCTCATAGTCTCTAGCTCAAAGTCCATTCGGGCTGTTCCTGGTTGCATGTCGCCACCGGTGACCTTGGCACCATAGTCGCGCCAAACCACGCCGCACAGTATGTGCAGAGCAGTATGAGTGCGCATCAGCAAATACCGACGTTCCCAATCGATGTGCCCGGTGACATTAGCGCCCGTGGGAGGTAAATTTCCTTCAATTCGATGAATAATGTTGCCATCGAAGCGTCCGACTCGGGTCACCGGGTATTCCTTGTCACCTACGATCAAGACCCCAACGTCATAGGGTTGGCCACCCCCGCCGATGTAAAAAGCGGTACGGTCGAGTACAACCCCGTCATCGATTATTTCAGTAACCTGGGCATCGAACTGATTGATGTAGCTGTCATTATGAAACAGAAGCTCGGTCATTGGGTGCCCTCAGCGGATAAATTGGGTAATTGGCGATTAGTTACGCGGCGCTAGTGACATTATATCAAACTCGAAAGGCTTTCCAGGTAGGTTCAGGACATGACGAGTAGACTAAAAGCAGATAAAGGGTCAAGCTCAAGTTGTTTTTGTCTGTTTGGAATGTAATAATAACCGTCACTCGTAGGGATGATTGGATCGAAGATGAAGTTCTCTTGTCTACAGGAAAATCTGAGCCGAGGTCTCGCCATCGTCAGTAGGGCGGTGGCCGCTCGTGCGACACTGCCAATCACACAGAACGTGTTATTGAGCACCGACCAATCGATGCTAAAGCTGACCGCCACCAATCTGGAGATAGCAATAACCACCTGGGTTGGTGGGAGTATTGATGAAGAAGGGTCAGTAACCGTACCGGCACGCCTGTTGAGCGAATTCGTGAACTCGCTGCCCAGAGACGAGATCGAACTGATAGTACCCCCAAACAGCAATGTGCTTCAAGTATCCTGCGGTCGGGCCAAAGCCAACGTTCACGGGACTGATTCCAATGAATTCCCTCCCATACCAACGGTTGACGAGGGCGTGGCCGCCAAGGTAGATCCCCAGGTATTGAAAGCTGCCATTGGCCGAGTCGCGTTTGCAGCTGCCACTGAAGAGTCCCGCCCGGTGCTTACCGGAGTGGAGGTCAAACTAATTGACGATCGGTTCACTTTAGCCGCCGCCGATGGCTTTCGTCTGGCGGTGCAGCGTGGCCAGCTCTCCCAGCCGGTTGAAACAGAAATAGAGGTTATTGTACCGGCCAAAACTCTGAACGAATTGAGCCGTTTGTTGGGAGACGAGGCAGAACCAGTAGAAGTAATGTTGACCCCAGCCAAGGGGCAGATGATGTTCCGAACGCAGGGCGTTGAGTTGGTTTCCCAGTTGCTCCAGGGAGCTTTTCCCAACTATGACCAGCTAATTCCCCAGAATTGGCAGACCCGCGCCGTTTTCGACTTGCCCACCCTGTTGCGGGCCACCCGCACCGCGGCAATCTTCGCCCGCGATGGCAGCAACATTATTCGGATACAAATGGAGCCCGACACCAATGGGGACACTCCCGGCAAAGCTATCATCTCGTCGCGCTCCGAAGAGGTGGGCGACAACACGGGCGAAGTTGACTCTGAGAGCCTAGAGGGAGGCGAGTCAAAGATTGCGTTCAACAGCCGATACCTGCAAGAAGTGCTGTCGGTGCTGGAACGAGGACAGGTTGCACTGGAGACCACCACACCCTCCAGTCCCGGCGTGTTCAAGCCCATCGGCTCTGACGATTATATACACGTTGTCATGCCGATGTTTGTACAGTGGTGAGTACAAATAGGGGATTTCCGTTTAGGATCCCTTTCGAGATTCCACGCTCTAAAAAAACATCTGCCAAACCCTAGGCCCAACTTTAGCTCTCCTTCTCGTCACCCAGAAATTCAGTGGGTATACTCCATGGAATGTTCCCAGTAATTGTTAAGTTATCGTAGTGACGTTTTCCAGAAAGTGCCACAGGATAGCGAATAAGTTTCTGGTGGTCGTCGCCTGATTTCGCCTTGGCTTTTGGGTTTCCTAGTTTTTTGTTATACTACTTAGTGCATAATGCCTTTCCTTGCTGGCTTTATTGTCGGTTGGTTGTTGTGCTGAGAAGGTGGCTCGATATACCAAGTATCGAGTCACCACTTTTTTGAATCGCTAATTTACTCGCTTTCACCTTCCACCTCGGCACCCGGGGATTCAGCTATCTGATACCCTTCGCCCGCAACGACTTTTCCCAGTATTCCACATTCTTACGCATGGCCGCGGCGGTTGGGAAAGCCCAATCCGGAAATCGGAGATTCCATTGCCTCGAGCGCTCCTCCCAAGTACCATCTCTCGGCAAGTTGATTAATTTCGTACGCCTGAAATCATGCTGTATCCGCGTTAGAAATTGTTGCTGCTCGCGTACTTCAGTGGCGCTTAATTCAGCCGAAAGGAACCGTGTCTCCTGAAATGCCGCATCGGTTTCAGCCGAGCAATGCCAGTTCACAGTGACTCTGGGGCCGCACTGTAGGTCTTTGGTATTTAGGGGTAAGTTCCAAAGCACATGACCCATCAGCCGGTCCGTAGGCATAGCCTCCATCTCAATTGGATGGTTATTAAAATTGATTTTCAAGTCAGGATGCAGGAGCCGACCCAAGCCCATAAGAGTGTCAATTCTATTATATTTCCGATCCTCGACCCTTAGATGTACCAGAGGAGCCGGGTCAACCCAAACCAGGTAGCATAAGCCTATTGTTTGTTTTATTAGAAGCTGCCAGAAGCAAAATTCGTTAGTGGTTTCCTTAGAACGCGGTACTCCCTGCGATATAAAACCAGCTAAATCCGACCATGCGTGCAGCCATTTGAGATGAAGCCTCCTCGCCTGATCCCTGACGTATGAGTTGCCTGATCCACTCGATTCCAGATCGGTCTAAAGAGGCCCCGCTGGCAGTGTCTCGTAGCCTCTCAACTACCTGACTATCCTTTGCGTACTCCAGGCAAGCCCGCTCCTGCGTATCCAGAGATGTACCATCTCGTTCCTGAGCATCGGTGGATACACGAGAATAGACTACTGCTCTATGAACCATTTCGGACTCCTCTTGGTGTACTGCCTCTTTTGCCGGGGCCTTCCCTGTTTTGGGACATAGGACTCGGCGAACTTTTCCAATTGCTCTCGCCTGATCAACCAGCGATATGCGACTCTCACGGCCGGCAGTCTTCCATCCCGTATCAACGCATGGATCGACATTTGCTTGATGCCCAGGATCTGGGCAGCGTCAGCACTTGAAACAAATTCTCGTTGAATATCCAGCATAATTACCTGATTTATTAATATTTACCTATTAATAATAACATGATATACCGAGGCTGAAAAGTACTAAATAGTTTCAACGTTTGGGCTCTGATGATTTGAACAACTTACACTGACTGTAAAAATATCTTGAAGCCGAGAGACCTCAGCAGGGGCAGTTATTCTAAGGGAAGGAGGCTGCTTCGCATTAATCTCCCAAACAACTGGCGTTGGGCGTTTTCGGGCTGGCCAAGTACCCCAAAGCCGGGGACACAACAACGGACCACTCCGTGATATGATTGCTCCGCTGAAAAATTTTTCCCTGGAGGACAGATTATGCCGTACGGAGGCGACGACTGGCTGGCCCAAACCCAGGAGCCGACTTTGGAGCCAGATATCCCAATCTGTGACCCCCACCACCATTTCTGGATTTCCCGGCCCGAGCCCCTCCACTACCAGCGGTACCTCCTCCCGGAACTGTCCGCCGACGTAGGCAGCGGTCATAACGTGTACTCGACCGTATTCATTGAGGTACGTTGCGCCTACCGCCAGGATGGGCCAGACGAGATGAAGCCAGTGGGAGAGGTCGAGTACATCCAAACCATCGCAGATGCCAGCGCGGCCGGGGAGCAGGGACCGACCAGAGCCGCCGCCGCCATCATCGGGCATGCCGACTTGAAACTAGGTGAGGGCGTGCGGCCGGTATTGGCAGCCATGCAGGCCGCCAGTCCTGATCGTTTTCGGGGCGTGCGCCACTCGGTAGGTTGGGACGAGAGCCCGGAACTGGTTAACCGCGAGATCAAAGGGGCTCTGTCCACTGAGGGCTATCGGTCCGGTGCTAAAGTCCTGGCCAGCATGGGATTGATATTAGAGAACTCCCTCTACTTCCATCAGCTGCCTGAGCTGGCAGAATTCGCCCGGGCTGTGCCCAATTTGACCATTGTCTTGAATCATATTGGCGGTCTGCTTCGGGTCGGGCCCTACGCCAATCGGGACGGCGAAGTCCTGGCCGAGTGGCGGAGAGGGGTGGAGGAAGTGGCCCAGTGCCCCAACATCGTCATGAAGTTGGGCGGAGTTGGACAACTCCGCTATGGCTACCATTGGGACGACCGTGAAATTCCGATCGGCTCCGAGGAGTTAGCCGAGACGTTAGGACCACTGATGGACCACTGCATCCAACAGTTCGGCCCGAGCAGGTGTATGTTTGAAAGCAATTTCCCGGTAGATAAGATCTCCTACTCCTACAATGTCGTATTTAATGCTTTCAAACGGTTGTCCAAGAGCTATTCAGAGTCGGAACGGGCTGCCATGTTCCACGACACCGCCACCCGCGTTTACAGCATACGAGTGTAACCGCCTCTGGTTTTATGTGTTCGGCGAAAACAGTACGAGGGTCAGCGGGTACATTCCCATATTTAACGGTGGGGTAACCACACATCCGCCACACCCCAGAGGTACCAGATTGCATAAGGAAAATGATTCAAATGGACCTATAGATCAGACATTCGAACGGTCAGAGGACGGATAAATACCATGATGATAGTGGATACCCATAGTCATGCCGGCATCAACTGGTTCGAGCCGGTCGAAATGATCCTGTATCAGATGGACCAGAATGATGTGTCAAAAACCATGCTGATACAGCACGCCGCCAATTATCACAACCGATATATTATAGAATCTACCCAGAGATTCCCCGGGCGCTTCGGCGCGGTGATTTGGGTCGACGTGGAAAAGCCCGACGCGCCTGAGACTCTTGAGCGCTTGTCCAAAGAAGAGGGTGTGGTTGGCGTTCGCCTGCATCCCACCGATCGCTCCCCCGGGCCAGACCCCTTAGCCATCTGGCGCAAGGCCACGGAGCTGGGTATTACCGTGAGCTGTTACGCCCGCAGCGCCGAACACACCGCCGACCCAGAGTTCCAGAAGATAGTTGAAGAGCTGCCAAATATGACCCTGGTTTTGGAGCATCTGGCTGGAGCTTACCGACCACAAAGCCCTGAATCGGTCACCGCACCTTATGAATGGTACCAGTCTGCATTGACCCTCGCGCGTTTCCCCAACACCTACATCAAGTTCGGGGGTCTGGGCGAGTTCTGCATCCGACCTGCCAAGTTAGAGGCTCAGTTCCAATTCGAGGAAGTCCCGCCGCTGATAGATCTAGCCTACGATGCCTTCGGACCTAAACGCATGATGTACGGCAGCGACTATCCGCCGGTAGGTCGCCGCGAAGGCTATCGGAACTCACTTCAGGGAGTTCTAGAGCTAGCCATCTGGAAGAATCAGGATGACAAGGAATGGGCCTTCGGCAAAGCCGCCGTCGAGGCCTTTAAACTTGGCTAGTACTGATTAAACCCGGCCTGACCATACTTCCGACGGGCGAGGTAAAGTTTCTACAGTTGCCGTTCCAGCACGCGCTTGAAGGCTCCTGCGAATCGGGAGATCTCTGCCTCTCCCAATGCGGTAGACAAAGATCCCACCAAGTTAGATGCGACTAATATTCCCTCGTTCATTAACCCCAAGAACATCTGGTCGCGCAACTTGGCATCCCCAGCGGCGATGTCCCGATAGTTTCTTATTGGATGGTCCGTGAAGTGAATCCCAAAGAGGGAACCCAGACCTGTAATCTGCGCCGGTACTTCAAGATCAGCGCAAACTTTCCGGATACCCTGCCGCAGACTCTCACCAAGGTAGTCCAATCTCTGGTATACCAGTGGTGTTAGCTGCTCCAATGTGGTTGCACCGGCCAGCATGGTAACCGGATTTGCATTGAAAGTGCCCGCATGGGAAACCTTAGGGCCTTCCATTGGGTCGTACAGGTCCATGATGTCTCGTTTTCCCCCGAAGGCACCCACCGCGAAGCCTCCGCCAATGATCTTGCCTAGCGATGTCAAGTCCGGAGTTATTCCGTAGTACTCCTGTGAACCGCCAGACCCCACTCGAAAGCTGATCACCTCGTCGAAAATCAGCACTATATTATGGGTAATAGTGAACTCCCGAAGCATCGTCAGAAATCCCTGTTCCGCCGGTACCATACCCACTGAACCCAACACCGGCTCTACGATGATAGCAGCCAAGTCATTGCGATGCTCTTCAAGAATGTGTCGGGCCAACTCGGTCTCATTGAAAGGTATCACCACCACCTGGTCCAATATCCCTTCGGCCAGACCTTCGCTGCCAGACACCGCGTCTGGATGTTCCAGAGCCCCAGCCTGGAGCGGATCAACCCGGACGCTCACTGTCACGGCATCGTGCGTCCCATGGTAGCCGCCTTCCACTTTAGCAAACCGGCTTTTACCGGTGTAAGCACGAGCGGCGCGAAGAGTATTCAACGTTGCTTCGGTGCCAGAATTCGTAAAGCGAACCTGGTCGAAACTGGGCACTCGTTCGCACAGGAGCTTAGCCAGGTGGATCTGATGTTCATTTGGCGCGTTGTAGGCCACGCCTAAATCAAGTTGCCAGCGAACCGCATCCATGACCGGTTTCGATCCGTGTCCAAGGATCATAGTAGTCATTGTGTTAATGAAATCCAGCCGGTCGACGTCGTCAGCGTCAACAACGTGACAGCCCGCCGCGGATTTAATGAAAATAGGATAAGGTTTCCAAAAAATAGAGTTGCGGCTGTCTCCTCCAGGCAGGTATTCCCTAGCGGTTTCCCACTGAGCGCGGGAATTCGGCGTCAACTCTACGTAGCGGGTTAGCTCATCAGTCGGTAGGGTCATCTTCATTCCTTTCCAAATAAACGGAAGTCACAGCTTTCCCAATGCCCTCGCTATCCTGTCCGCTCCCTCAACTACCCGGTCAGCAGGGGACCGCATCAACGCGATACGAAGATGATTTTCACCGGACTCACCGAACCCTGCGCCTGGTGTAACCACTACCCCTTCCTCCTCCACCAGCCACTGGGCCATTTCCTCGGAGTTCATATCTCCGGGATATCTGGGGAACATGAAGGTTGCGCCCTGGGGACGCGGGCAGTACACACCAGGCACTTGATTCAGGCAGTCCGCAACGTAAGTTCGAAGCTGATCACATTCCTGTAGCCACTCAGCAATGTGATCTTGTGGCCCCCGTAACGCCTCTACACCTGCCATTTGCACGAAGGGTGACACGAAGCTGGAGGTATGTTCGTTGATTCTGGACAACGGCTCCATTAACGAAGCCGGGCCAATGATGCAGCCCAGCCGCCAACCAGCCATGGCGTAGGCCTTAGTAAAGGTAAAGCTGGTCAGAGTGCGTTGCCACATTCCCGGCATCGATGCCAAGGTTATATGGTGGTTCGAGCCGTAGAGAAAATACTCGTAGGTCTCGTCACAAAGGGCCAATAGGTCATGTTCCTGACAAAATCGGGACACATCTTCCAGTTCTCGCCTGGCATACACGCGACCCGTTGGGTTGTTGGGATTGTTGATAATCACCAACTTGGAACGAGGGGAAACGTGCCGCTCCAGCGCATCATAAGTGAGGGTGTATTCCTCTTCTTCGCTCAAAGCGACCGCTATCGGGACCCCTTCCGAAAGTTCCACCTGCTGCCGAAAACTGACCCAGTTTGGCTCGACGATCAAGACCTCATCGCCTCGGTCAACATAGGCATTGATCGAGTCGTATAGTCCCATTTTACTGCCCGGGGTTACCAATATATCGCATTCGGGATCGACTTCCAGATCATTGTGGACCACCAGTTTTTCGGCTAAGGCTTGTCGAAATACCGGCAAGCCTTTTGATGAACTAATGTTGGTCAGACCGTCCTGTAGGGCATTTACTCCCGCTTCGATTATATGCCTGGGTGTGATGTGATGCGGGCTTGACTGGCTAAGGTCGATGATGTCCTTACCCTGAAGAGCCATTCTTCTGGCCGTTTCTCCCGCAGTCAGGGTGGCAGGTGGCTGTACTCGATTGAGACGGGTCGCCGGAATTATGCTCATGCCCCAACCCTCCCAGATAGCTATATTGCGGAAAGTCTATCATAAAGACCTCTCGCTTTTTAGCGATGCCATCCAACCGTCGCGAATATCGACAATCACCTCGGCCATATATTCTTCCAGTCCCAGACAGGATTTCCCAGCCTAGGCTGTTTCCTAGCAGATATGACGCTGAAGATATCGTGAGGAATGATACGGTGACTCTAAGCTCGCGATGACCGAAGAACGTACCAAAAGGATGACGATGCGCTTCATTCCGAGGGTTGGACAGTCAGTCTTTAGCCTAGCTGTGATATCAGATCGTCTCTCAAGCGTATACCAGTTAACACAGTAGCCATTCAAGTCTCATGTCCGCAGGCTTCGGATACATACCATATGTATGCTGAGAAGGCGACTTTACACTATCTCGACTCTTCCATCCGTTGGCAGGTGAGCCATGAGCTACTTTCTTTGGAATACTCTGATCCTCTTGCCCAGACAGGTCACCTCATTAGAGGGTCAAAGGGTTAACGCCCTTGGCAATCATCGGGTTACCTGAAGAACTCGGATGTCAACAGCCCCACGTCAATGTTCTCGACGTCGGGGCTGGACGAGCGGAGTTCTTTCATGGCCTCCACATCGTAAGACGCAGTTAATTCTTTGAGCTTGGGGTAGACTTCTTTACCAAATAGGGCCATGGAGCGCATCGTTTCATCGTAGGTCAAGAAGCCGGCTTGACCCATCATCAACAAGTGTCCGAATCCACCCGAATACTCCCAGAAATGTTTCAGTTGTCGAAATACCTGATCGGGAGTCCCGGTGAAAACATT
>Ga0310345_10005099_pt1 | contig 11767 bp, 10 predicted proteins | sample HC15DNA20500_MG_FD_204667 | JGI IMG/M metagenome (GOLD analysis project Ga0310345, IMG submission 204667) | Marine microbial communities from station ALOHA, North Pacific Subtropical Gyre - HC15-DNA-20-500_MG | ecosystem: Environmental > Aquatic > Marine > Oceanic | place: Pacific Ocean: North...
TTCTTTATTTGAATACGACTACTTCAGCGCACATATTTTTAAAGTTACTAAAGATGCAGAAATTGACATTGACAATGATGTATCAACCACCTTTGTAGAAAAAATTGAGAAGGGCTTAAAAAACCGACGTAAAGGCAAGCCCGTTCGTTTTGTTTACGATAAAGAAATGGATGCAGGTTTGTTGGAATACTTAATTCGCAGATTGAACTTAAATAGAAAAAGTAATATTATTCCGGGAGGAAGAATTCATAATTTTAGACATTTTATGGATTTTCCGGATGTATTTAGCCACAATACTGAAACACGCAAACCCTTCACCCATCCTGCTTTAGCAAATAGTTTACGCGTAACAGATGTTATAGTAAAACAAGATATTATCCTAAACTTTCCCTACCACTCATTTAATACTGTAATTGATTTTTTAAGAGAAGCTGCAATTGACCCCGATGTTCGATCAATTAAGATAACTGCATATCGTTTAGCACCAAAATCTAAAATTATCAATGCACTTATTAATGCCGCCCGCAACGGTAAAGAAGTGGTGGTAATGTTAGAATTGAAAGCCCGTTTTGATGAAGAAGCAAATTTAGAATGGAAAAAAGTTTTAGAAGAAGAAGAAGGCATTAAGGTATTATTGGGTGTACCTCGAATGAAAATTCATGCCAAACTATGCATTATAAAAAAACGAATAAAAAATAAAATTATACAATACGGCTTTGTTAGCACCGGGAACCTAAATGAAGATACAGCAAGAGTTTATGGCGATATGTGCCTATTTACTGCAAACCGCAATGTAATGGCCGATATTAATAGAATTTTTCGATATCTTGAAAATTGGAAGTTAACTACAAACCCACTTAAAGCCTGCAAAACGCTATTGGTTTGCCCTACCAATATGCGTAATGAAATAAATACGCTTATTAACAAAGAAATTAAAAATGCCAAAGCGGGTAAAAAAGCAGGTATTATTGTTAAGCTTAACTCATTAAGCGATGCATTATTGATTGAAAAACTTTATGAAGCAGCATCTGTCGGTGTAAAAATTCAATTAATTGTGCGTGGTATTTTTTGCGCAAAAATGGATTACGGTAAAATGAACAAAAATGCCAAAGCAATTAGCATTGTTGATGAATACCTGGAACATGCCAGAGTGATGATTTTTGAAAACGAAAATAATCCTAAAATTTATCTTTCTTCAGCCGACTGGATGGTACGTAATCTCGATCATCGGGTTGAGGCTGCCATACCGGTACTAAATGATGAATTAAAACAAGAAATTATTGACATTATTAATATCCAACTTTCTGACAATGTAAAGGCACGCATTCTAGATAGTGATTTATTAAACAAATATGTACCCCACACCGGGAAAAAATTAATTCGTTCACAAATAGAAACTTATTTTTACCTGCACAAAAAAACAAAGCAACAAATTGAGATTAGCAGCAATTGACATAGGCAGTAATGCAGCCCGACTTTTAATAGCCGACGTGTTGGAATACAAAGGAATAGCTCAATTTAATAAAATTAACCTCATTCGCGTTCCATTACGGCTTGGCTTCGATGTATTTGAAAATGCTGAAATTTCAAAACGCAAGCGTGGTATGATATTGCAAACCATGAAGGCGTATAACCATTTAATGAATGTTTATGAAGTACAACATGTAAAAGCATGTGCTACCAGTGCCATGCGCGATGCAAAGAATAGCGCCGACATTATTAGAAAAGTAAAATTGGAAACAGGCATTGAAATAAAAATTCTTTCCGGTGATGAAGAAGCTACCATGATTTTTGAAAATCATATTGCCGAAAATCTTGATAAACAACATGCATATTTGTACATTGATGTAGGTGGTGGAAGCACAGAATTAACTTTTTTTGCCGAGGGCAAGTTAAAGTATAAAGAGTCATTTAATATTGGCACCATTCGATTATTAAAAGGGTTAGTGGCAGATAATACCTGGTTAGAACTGAAGGAACATTTAAAAACTAATACAAAATCATCGTTGCCTATAACTGCAATTGGTAGTGGCGGTAATATAAATAAAGTATTTTCGTTAAGTAAAAAGAAAGAAGGAAAACCACTTTCATTAGAATTGTTGAAAGATTATTACAAAGAATTATCGAACGTAAGTTTAGAAGAAAGAATTAGAATGTACAAGTTACGTGAAGATAGAGCCGATGTAATAGTGCCGGCCTTACAAATTTATACCAATGTAATGCGATGGGGAAATATTAGTGAAATTTATGTACCTAAAATTGGATTGGCAGATGGGTTAATTCAAAGCTTATATGAAGAACTTACCTTAGCAGGAAAATAAAAAGATTAAAGCGTTTCACTCACTAAACAAAAAAAGCATGTCTGTTCAAAAAGAAATAAAAAAAATTACTACACATACTTTGCAAAAAATGAAAGCAGGTGGCGAAAAAATATCTATGCTAACTGCCTATGATTATTCATTTGCAGGGATTTTCGATGCTGCTGGTATGGATGTAATATTAGTGGGCGATAGTGCCAGTAATGTAATGGCAGGTCATGAAACAACTTTGCCTATCACGCTCGATCAAATGATTTATCATGCTGCTTCAGTCATTCGTGCAGTAAAACGTTCATTGGTGGTGGTTGATTTACCCTTTGGTACCTATCAATCCAACAGCGAAATTGCGCTTGCCTCTGCTATAAGAATTATGAAAGAAACAGGAGCCCATGCTATTAAATTAGAAGGTGGCGAGGAGGTGTTAGAAAGTATTGAACGGATTGTAAAAGCAGGCATTCCTGTAATGGGGCATTTAGGCTTAACGCCACAAAGTATTTATCAGTTTGGCACTTATGCAGTTCGAGCCACACAAAATGAAGAAGCTCAAAAATTACAAAACGATGTGCAATTATTACAAAAAGCCGGTTGCTTTGCCGTTGTATTAGAAAAAATTCCGGCACAGTTGGCCAAAAAAGTAACTGAATCAGTTCATATACCCACCATAGGTATTGGTGCCGGCCCTCATTGTGATGGACAAGTTTTGGTTATGCATGATATGCTGGGAATTAATACCGAATTTAAACCTCGCTTTTTAAGGCGATATTTAAACCTATACGAACAAATTACCCAAGCAGTTAAACAATACGTAGCCGATGTTAAATCGAACGAGTTCCCCAACGAAAATGAATCATACTAACATTTACCGACAGTTTAATTATTTCACCCGAAAAAATGTCGTGTATTTTACGCTATTAAGTTAGCTTTAGCCAAAGCAATTTTTTATATGGCTATAAGCTCCAAAAAAATCATTATTGTATTACTTCATATTGTTGCCTGGGCATCATTTTTTCTTTTGCCCTATATTTTCTCACCGCAACCCAAAGATATTCCCGAACAAGTTAGTAAATATATTCTAACACTTTATATTGTAATAAATTTATATTTATTAGTATTTTATTATATCAACACCCTATTACTTATTCCTAAATTACTGTTTAAAAAAAGGTGGATTATTTATGTGATTATAGTAGGAATTTCTATGTATGGTTTTACAAATGTTCCAAGACAAATATCCCTTTGGCTAAATAATACAACAGTGTCGAAAATAAGAAGCGAATTTAGACCCGATTTTAGGCGTTTTGATTCAGCAAATTACTTAAAAAAAGATTCTACAAAAAATACTGAAATGCGCCAACAAAAAACATCCCAAATACGATCCGACAATTTGAATAAACGTAGAAACAGCCGCTATTTTCCGGGACGTGAAGCTATATTTTTGCTAGTACTTGCTGTAGGGTTAAGTATTTCTTTATTGCAACAATGGCTAAAAGTTGAACAAACAAAAGAAGAAATTGAAAAAGAAATGCTAAGAACAGAATTATCATTTTTAAAAACGCAAATCAATCCACACTTTTTCTTTAATACACTTAATAACATTTATTCCCTTGCAATTATCGGTAGCGATAAAACTGCCTCAGCTATATTAAAATTATCGGCCATTATGCGTTATATTTTAACAGAAACGAAATATGACTGGGTGCCCATTCAAAGTGAAATTGATTTTTTGAATGATTATATTGAATTGCAAAAAGTTAGGCTCACAGATAATGTAGCTTTAACCGTTAATATAAATGGAAATATTGACAATCAAAAAGTAGCACCATTACTGTTTATTCCTTTTGTTGAAAATGCCTTTAAATATGGGGTAAGTACAGTAGAAAATTCATTTATTCATATAAACTTAAACATAAATGATAATGCTATAGTTTTTTCTGTTGTTAATTCAATAGCTGCCAATGCAGGTAATACACTCACCGAAACCACAGGAATAGGTATAAAAAATGTAGAAAGAAGATTAGCACTTTTGTATCCCGATATGCATAAACTTATGATTGAAAAGGAAAAAAATACTTTTAGGGTTACATTAACACTTTTGAAAATGGTATAACTGTCATGCTACCATCTAACCAATATTTAGTTAACCAATAAATGAAGTATTATGAAATGTATAGCCATAGATGATGAACCTTTAGCCTTACAAATAATAGCGCAGTATTGCGATAAAATTTCCTTCTTACAATTAGAAAAAACCTTTACCAACCCCAAAGAAGCCATTGCCTATTTGCAAGTAAATAAAATTGATTTATTGTTTTTAGATATTCAAATGCCGGATATTAATGGACTTCAGTTATACAAAAACTTAACAAATAAACCCTTGGTAATTTTCACAACGGCGTTTAAAGATTTTGCGGTTGAAGGATTTAATGTAGATGCAATTGATTATTTATTAAAGCCTTTTGATTATAACCGGTTTTTAAAAGCTGCCTATAAAGCTAATGAGTACCAAGAGTTTCTAAGTTCACAAGAATTACAGTTAAATTCTATCTATGTGAAAGTGAACTATGAAATGATGAAGATTAATTTAAGAGATATTGAATTAATTGAAGCATTAGACGACTATATTAAAATTCACATTAAGCCCTACCCTGTTTTAACTTTGATGACATTAAAAAACATGCAAGAAAAATTACCTGAAAAAGAATTTGTAAGGGTACATCGGTCTTATATTATTCCCATTAGTAAGGTTGAAAAATTTAATAAAAACAAAATTTATGTGGCAGGAAAAGAAATACCTATCGGCAGTAGCTATTCCGATGTGTACGATTTGCTTTTAAGTAAACAACCCAGTTAAAATTCATCGGTAATTTTTACGTTTTCACCTATCAAATATTTATTGTTCAACCATTGTTCTCAACTTTACATCAGTTTCAAACTGTTTTATTTTCATGCAGGGTTACATTTAATAAAAGGTATTGCTGATTGGTCGCAATCTGGGCAATACCTTTTTTGATACCTATATTTTCACTTACCTTGCATACCCAAAAATAACAGTTATGGATTTCATCAGATTGCTGCACATTGAACCCACCAATCAGGGTACTTCAACCGGAAATAAATGGCTAACAAGTTATGGTAACGAAATACAAAGTTTTACACCCGTAAATGGTTCTTTAATAGCCAGTGTTACTGCAACCGATAAAGAGGCTTATGAAGCCGTTGTTCACAAAGCTGCTTCAGCATTTAAAATTTGGCGTAATTGGCCTGCCCCAAAGCGTGGTGAAATTGTTCGTCAATTGGGTGAGGCACTCAGGGCCAATAAGGAAAACCTAGGTAAACTTGTAAGTTTTGAAATGGGAAAAAGCCTGCAGGAAGGAATGGGTGAAGTGCAGGAAATGATTGATATATGCGATTTTGCCGTTGGATTATCGCGCCAACTATATGGCCTAACCATGCATAGCGAAAGGCCTAATCATCGTATGTATGAGCAATGGCATCCATTGGGAATAGTTGGCATTATTTCCTCATTTAACTTCCCGGTTGCAGTTTGGAGCTGGAATACTGCAATTGCTTGGGTTTGTGGCAATGTATGTATTTGGAAACCCAGCGAAAAAACACCCTTATGCAGCATTGCCGTTCAAAAAATTGTAGCCAATGTTTTTGCGAAAAACCATGTACCGGAAGGGGTAAGTTGTTTGGTTCAAGGCGATAAAACCGTAGGTGAATGGCTAAGCCATGATACCCGAATTCCTTTAATTAGTGCAACCGGTTCAACAAGAATGGGGAAAGCTTTAAATACTGCCGTTGCTGCTCGTTTAGGTAAATGTATTTTAGAATTGGGTGGAAATAACGCAATTATTATTTCACAACACGCCGATTTAGACATGGCTTTATTAGGTTGTTTATTCGGTGCTGTAGGAACAGCAGGGCAAAGATGCACCACTACTCGTCGTTTAATCATTCACGAATCAGTTTATGAAACATTTAAAAACAAGTTGATTAAAGCTTACCAACAATTAAAAATTGGTAACCCATTACAACCGGAAAACCATGTAGGACCTTTAATTGACAAAACTGCCGTTCAACTATATTTACATGCCATTGAACAATGTCAACAACAAGGAGGCAAATTTATTGTTCCGGGTGGCGTTATGGAAGGCAATGGTTTTGAAAGTGGTTGTTATGTAAAACCTTGTATAGCTGAAGTGCAACCTAATATGCCAATTGTACACCACGAAACATTTGCGCCTATCTTATACATCATGCCTTACAAAACTTTGGATGAAGCTATTGAAATACAAAACCAAGTACCACAAGGTTTATCCTCAGCCATTATGACCTTAAACCTTCGTGAAGCGGAAAGTTTCTTATCGCATGCAGGTAGTGATTGTGGAATAGCCAATGTAAACATTGGAACCAGTGGTGCCGAAATTGGAGGCGCTTTTGGGGGTGAAAAAGAAACCGGAGGGGGACGTGAAAGTGGTAGTGATGCCTGGAAAGCCTATATGCGTCGACAAACTAATACCATTAATTGGGGTACACAACTTCCTTTAGCACAGGGTATAACATTTGAATTATAATTAGTAATTATGCCATTAATAGAATTAAAGCATTTACCTGAAAAAGAAATTGTGCCGGGATATAAAGCCCATTTTATTCACACCGGCACAAATACTTTTTCCTATTTGCAAGTAAAGGCCGGTAGCCATTTAGGCTTGCATCACCATCCCCACCAACAAATTGCACATGTGCTGGAGGGGTTATTTCAATTAACGGTAGATGGCATTGCCTATACCTTAGAGCCCGGACAGGTAATGGTTATCCCACCCAATATCCCTCATGAGGGATTGGCAATTACAGATTGTAGTTTGTTAGATGTTTTTTATCCTGAACGGGAAGACTATAAAGCCTTATAAACAATATTTAGCTTAACAATAAGCTAAAAGAGTTTGGGAATTTATACATTTTCCTACTTTAATTAGAACTTTGCAAAGGTTGCAATTTTATGCAACTTTTTTATCTGCTGTAAAAAACATATACATGACTAAACTTTATTTCCGACTGCTAACGATTGTTTTGCTGTTTAGCCTTAGTGCAAATGCCCAAAAAAGTGTAGTACCAAAAGGTTGGCATCTATTAGATGCATCAAAAGACAAATATTACGGCATTAGTTTAAATGAGGCCTATCAATATTTAAAAGACAACCACATTCAATCTAAACCCGTAATTGTAGCTGTTTTAGATTCAGGTGTGGATACTACCCATGAAGACCTAAAAGGTATTTTATGGCATAATCCTAAAGAAATTCCCGGCAACGGAATTGATGACGACCATAATGGTTATGTAGATGATGTATATGGATGGAATTTTTTAGGAAACAAAAATGGCGAAAATATTAAAAAGGCCGGCGATGAGCGCTCAAGGGTATATTATCAGTTTAAGAATGAATTTGATGGAAAAAAAGTAGATACTACCTTACTTTCGGCCAAACAAAAATATGAATACCGCATTTGGAAAATGGCCGCCGATGAAATGAATAAATCCGGTGATGACCAAATGGAAATTAACTTTTTAAATATTACCCTCAATTCCATCAAAAAAAATGACTCAATTCTTCAACAGGAAATGGGTAAAAGTGTATTTAATTGTACCCAGCTTGAAAGTTTTGAGCCTTCTTCTACTGAAGGAAAAAAAGCGAAATATGGTTATTTAACTTTAATGCGAATGGTTGGCATTGATCCTGAAGAGAAAAATACAACTGTAATTAATGAACTTAAGGAATATATTGATGGCAAACAAGATGCTTTGAATGAAAAAGAGACCCCTCCAATAAACTATAGAAGCAAGATTATTAAGGACAATTATAATGATATTAACGACAAATACTACGGTAACCCGGATGTAATGGGCCCCGACCCTATGCATGGTACACATGTAACCGGTATAATTGCTGCACAGCGCAATAATGGCATTGGCATTGATGGCGTTGCCGACAATGTAAAAGTAATGATGGTAAGAGTAGTACCTGATGGAGATGAATATGATAAAGATGTTGCATTGGGCATTTTTTATGCTGTGAATAATGGTGCCAAAGTAATTAACATGAGTTTTGGCAAATCATATTCCCCCCAGAAATATTGGGTTGATAGTGCCATGCACTATGCCGAGCAAAAAGATGTATTAATTATTCATGCTGCAGGTAATGAATCTGCCAATATTGACACGAAAGAAAATTATCCTAATCCTCATTTTTTGTTTCAAAATGTCACTGCTAATAATGTAATTACTGTTGGCGCCAGCAATGATCCATCCATGGGACAAGGTATAGCAGCCGACTTCAGTAATTATGGTTCAAAAGAAGTAGATGTATTTGCCCCTGGCGTAAAAATTTATTCAACCTTACCTACCAAAAACGAATATGGAAATTTACAAGGCACCAGTATGGCTGCTCCAATTGTTACAGGTGTTGCGGCCTTATTACGTTCCTACTTCCCCAATCTCACAGCATTACAAGTAAAGCAAATTATTTTGCAATCTGTAATGCACCCCGATAGTACTTTAACAGATTTTAAACCCGGAACCCAACAATCCATCGCCTTTAACGAGCTTTCAAAAACCGGGGGTATTATTAATGCCGCCAATGCTGTAAAAATGGCTAAGAATATGGAAAAAGAATGGGCTACCGAAAAAAATCGTTCAATAAAAAAAAATAATTAACCCTAATAATTTAACCATATGAGTAGACCTTTAGTTGGTGATTATCCTGCCTACTACGAAAATTATATTCAATTAACCAATGGCAGTAACAACATGAGTGAATTGGTGCAAAATTTCAGCAATTCATTACAGGAATTTTATACCAACATTCCAATTGATAAAGAAAATTTTAGTTACGCAACCGGCAAATGGACACCCAAGGATATTCTTCAACATGTTATTGATACAGAACGAATAATGGTTTATAGAATGTTAACCTTCGCCCGGTCCGATAATAAAAACTTACCTGGCTTTGATGAAGAATGGTATGCCAAAAGAGCCAATGCCAATAATAGATCTTTAAAAAGTTTACAAGAGGAATGGGTTGCTTTACGTTCGTCTACCAATCAGTTTTTAATGTCATTAACAGAAGAAATGCTATTACTTTCAGGCACCGCCAATAATTACAAGGTAACAGTAAACGCTATGGGCTTTATGCTATTCGGTCATTTATTGCACCACAAAAAAATGTTGCAGGAAAAATACTTACAGTAAAGCTTTTTTTAATACTATGAAGCCCTTATCTACCCATACAAAAACCTTATCTTCGCAATCTAAATAGTTACGTATGAATTTACACGAATTTCAGGCGAAAGAATTGTTGAAAAAATACAATGTTCCCGTACAAGATGGTATTGCTGTTGACAATGTAATGGCAGCAGAAGAAGCTTACAGACAAATTAAAACTCAAACCAATAATAATTTTGCGGTTATAAAAGCCCAAATACATGCTGGCGGCCGCGGTAAAGGTAAAATTGTAGGTACTGAACAAAGAGGTGTTGCCGTTGCAAAAAATGCTGAAGATGCAGCTAATATTGCTAAAAATATTTTGGGTGGTACTTTAGTAACTGTTCAAACCGGGCCTGCCGGAAAAAAAGTAAATAAAATTTTTGTAGCTCAGGATGTTTATTACCCAGGTCCCAATCCCGTTAAAGAATTTTATTTATCAATTTTATTAGATAGAGCAAAGGGCCGAAATGTAATTATGTACAGCACCGAAGGCGGCGTTGATATTGAAGAAGTAGCGCACAAAACACCGGAAAAAATATATAAAGAATGGGTACATCCATCCGGTGGTTTATTACCCTTCCAAGCAAGAAAAATTGCTTTTAACTTCGGCTTAACTGGCGAGGCCTTTAAAAACTGTGTAAAATTTGTAACCAATTTATACAATGCGTATTTAGGTCTTGAATGTTCAATGTTGGAAATTAACCCCTTGTTCAAAACCAGTGACGATAAAATTATTGCAGTAGATTGTAAAATGAATTTAGACGACAATGCTTTAATGCGTCATTCCGATTTAGCTGCTTTACGTGATATTACAGAAGAAGATCCTACTGAAGTTGAAGCTGGTCAATACAATCTAAACTTTGTAAAATTAGATGGTAATGTTGGATGTATGGTAAATGGTGCCGGCTTAGCTATGGCTACTATGGATATGATTAAATTAAGTGGTGGCGAACCTGCCAACTTTTTAGACGTTGGTGGTACAGCTAACGCTCAAACTGTTGAAGCCGGTTTTAAAATTATTATGAAAGACCCCAACGTTAAAGCCATTCTTATTAATATTTTTGGTGGGATTGTACGTTGTGACAGGGTTGCTGCAGGTGTTATTGAAGCTTACAATAAACTAGGGAATATTAATATTCCTATTATTGTACGTTTGCAAGGAACCAATGCTGCAGAAGCTAAAAAATTAATTGATGAAAGCGGATTAAAAGTACAATCAGCTATTGAATTAAGTGAAGCTGCTGATTTAGTGAAAAAAGCGGTAGCATAAGTTTTACGACAACTATATATTAAAAAGAGCTGGTTAGTAAAATGCTAATCAGCTTTTTTATTGCGCATGAATTTTTACCTCACAAATTGGACTAAAAGCATATTTTAAACCTGAATGAATTTCAACACATTCATATCGCTTTCTACGCTTAGGCCCTTTTTTAAACAATCGACCATTTTCAGTTTTAAAAATTACGCCCTCAGGAACCTGAGCTAACAATAAAATATCGGTACGGGTAACTGTATTGTATTTGCGTAATACCATTAATAATTCTGTTTCCCCATTAGCCGTTGCCGAAGGATTACGAATACTTTTTTGTAATGCTTGTAAAATATCGTGGGGAAATATGTTCTTTTCAGTAAAATGCAATAACAATTTACTGTAAAACATCTTCCATTCTTTACCATGTGCTTCTACCCTATTACCATATGCTTCAAAGGTTAATAAATGCGCCAATTCGTGTAACAAAGTAATTAGAAATTCAAATTTGTTCAAATTGCCATTTACCGTTATTGCATGATGGCTTTGCATTGAAGCATGCCTATAATCACCCAAAACTGATTTTCTTTTTTTGGTAATGGTTAAATGAACTTTATAATGATTTAAATAATCTACAACAGGTTCAAAACAACCATCAGGTAAAAAAGCGGCTAAAGCCTGCATGGGATGTTGAGTTGCAGCCATAATTACTTACTACTTTTTACCATTTATTTTTGTAGCAATTGAAACTTCAATAGCTGTGTAAATAATATATAACACCAACCCTACTAAAATGGCATAAATACTTCGGTTACTGCCTGAAGCTATTAAATACAAAATAGCTGCCCCTCCTAAAACCAATAATTTTATAACTGATGCCAGCATAACATTATTAACCGAACGCATGGCCGATTTTTTTTGAGTTGCTTGTATATGT
>Ga0310345_10005101_pt1 | contig 11763 bp, 12 predicted proteins | sample HC15DNA20500_MG_FD_204667 | JGI IMG/M metagenome (GOLD analysis project Ga0310345, IMG submission 204667) | Marine microbial communities from station ALOHA, North Pacific Subtropical Gyre - HC15-DNA-20-500_MG | ecosystem: Environmental > Aquatic > Marine > Oceanic | place: Pacific Ocean: North...
CTTATTATATGCGAGTGAAAGATCACAAGAATTATCAACACAAGAATTAAAAAAAGCTAACATTATTATTAACAGATTGGTGCATATTTGGTAATTATAATTATTATTTTTAAATTAATTATAAGTCCATTATTAATATTAAAGATTGTTTTTTAAAATTATAAATCTTATTCATTAATATTTATATTTTCAATTTCATTTATTATTTCTTCAACACCTTGTTATGGTTGTATATTTTGTATTCTATTTTGTATTCTATTTAATGCTTCTTGATTACATAATTTTGTAATACTTTGTCTATTATTAGAGAAATTATAATTATTATTTTCATATAAAAAACTATTTGGTAATTCGGCTATAAATTCACAAGTTTTACAAACACTTTTAGCAATTGTTAATTCTTTTGTTGTTGTTATTTGATTTATTTGTTCTGTGTTATTATTTATAATATCCCAATCAATATTAGTTCCTTGATTTACATATAAAAAATTTGGAATAAATCTTACATGATATTCTGTATTTGTTATTCTTTTTAATGTAAAATGTGTTCTATCAATTGATGGAGTTAATATATAATCACCTTCTTTTAATTCCTCAATAAATTTTTTATCTTGTTTTTTTGCGTCTTCATTATAAGTTCTATTATTAATATTTTGTATCTGATTATCTGTCATTCCCCAAGGACATAATACAAAATTTGTATCTCTATGTCTAATATAGTCACAAAAATTTCTGTAATATTTTCCTCCAGGATTTTGTCTTAATACAAAAATAGTCATTTTAATAAAGGTTTTTTAAAGTTTTAGAGTTTTATCTAAAGGCAAGTGAGTTTTAAGAGTTTTTAAAAAGTTTAAGATAAGGTTTTTAAAAAAATATGAGTTATAAGTTATATTAAAATCAATTTTAATTAAAATGACTATTTTTTGATTAAGGCAACAGATAAATTAATTAGCGAATTTCCAAAATTATTGTGTAAACCATATTGGTTTAAAATGAATTGTTTTTTTGATATTGCTACACATAAAGACGTCCTCATTTTACAATATGGAGATTGTAAAATCAATCCGATTGTTAGAATACATTCAGAATCAATAGTAGATCGTTTTCCAATATTAGATAGAGAAAATCGAAATAAATATAAAAAATCAATTCAAAAAATAATTAGTCATGGTTCTGGATTAATTATTCATTTTTATGATGATGGTCGTGGTTCCGGATTTGGTGGAAGTATAATAAATAAAAAATATGGTAGAAATATTACAGGTATTCGCCATGATAGCCGTGATTATAGAGGGATTTCACATTTAATTAAAGAATTTATTAATCCTGAAGAAATAATCTTATTATATGCGAGTGAAAGATCACAAGAATTATCAACACAAGAATTAAAAAAAGCTAACATTATTATTAACAGATTGGTGCATATTTGGTAATTATATTTTTTTTGCCTTGACTATTTCCGACATTCCACTTTTCAATCTTTTACCAGAAAATCTATATCCTTTTTTTAATTTTCCTTTACTACCCCCAGTTTGAATAATACCTCTGTGCTTTCTTACTTTTTTAGTTTTTTTAGTTTTTTTAGTTTTTTTAGTTTTTTTAGTTTTTTTTTTAAAAATACCATTACCAGTTTGAGTTTTATTTTCAGTTTGAGTACTCGTATTAGTAGCAGTTTGAGTACTCGTATTAGTAGCAGTTTGAGTACTTTTTGATTCTTTTTGAGTACTTTCTGATTCTTTTGGTTGTTGAATTTCTGTACTTGTTGCTATAAGAACAAAATCATCTTCTTCGTTTTCCACTAAAGTTGGTTCTCTTAAATCTTGGTTGATTCCTTCCAATAAACTTTTTGTTTCACCATATGTTTCATCTACAGATTTCCATTGATTACCAACATGTCGTTGGAGTAGCCATCTATCTTTGTCTGCTCTATGAAATCTATATTTTGAACATTTTTCCATTATTTTCTTTTTTGATTTATATTTTCTTTTATTTTCTAAATTATAATATTTAAAGTCCATTTCTTCTTGTTGGTCTTCGGGTAGTTCAGGATTATTTAATTTTAATTGAAATTTTTTTTTTTCTCTATTCATATTTGAAGAAAAAATATTTAATTCCTCTTCGCATTTTGCATTAAACATATAAATAAAATTTGTATCTGAAGCAATATCTTGAATGGTAAATAATTTACTAGGCAACATTATTATAATTTATACATAATATAAAATTTTTTGTATAAATTATAATTAATTATTTATTTTTAAAAATATCGGTTAATTAATTGTGAATTTCATTACCATAAGTTGCATATTTAATTAATGATTCTAATGCTCTTCTTCTTTTATGTGCTTGTTTATCTAATAACATATCATCTAATGTAGTTAATTTATCTGGATATTTGTCTTTAATAATTGATAAGTCAATCCATTTAGATTCAAAACCTTCTTCATATCTATCGTAACTTTCTTTATCTGTTGGTGTCATATAAATATTTTTTTGTATTGTCCATACACTTCGTGATTTTTGAATATGGTTTTTCATATTTACAGCAAACATACTAATATATTGTACATCATCTTTATTAATAGATCTCAATCTATATTCACTACATTTTTCTAATTTCATTATATCCTTATAGTCGCCTTTTTTATTTAATGTCGTAGTAGAGTAATTATCATTTGGATGTATTGTTTCCATTAAAGATTTAACATTCAGGTCCAATATCGTTCTAATCTTATGTGTTTTGGTAATATTAGCATCATCGTTTTCAAACATAAGATTAATTTGCTTCCTAGGATTATTTGACCAAATTAAACTTTTTTTCTCGAACGCTGCACAACCTTGATTAATCAAATAAATATATTCTAAATTTTTATGTTTGTCTTTTTCCAAATAAATTTTATCTAAACCAAAGTGTCTTTCATTTAAAGTATTACCTATATCCATTGAATTATCAGATTTAAAAGTCTCACCATCCGGCCAAATTCGACGCAGAGCTGCAATACCAGGAAGACCACCAGTCTGTAAATTATTCAAATTTTTTTCATTTTGAAGTATTTGATTATTAATTGCTTGTTTTCTTTCTTGTGCTTCTTGTTCATCATTAATTGCTTTTCTCGCTAATTCTTTTAACTTATTAGCTTCATTTTCAATTTCTTTTTTCTTATTTAATTCTTCTTGCTTTCTTCTTTCTTCTTCTATTTTTTGTTGTTTTTCTAATTCTAATTTATCAAGATTATCATTAAATTTAGATATAGATATACTTAATTGATTTTCAAAAAATGGATGAATATGTTTATAATTATCAAACATTTGTTTTATCCCAGGATATCCAATTCTAATGTCTTTTGTTTGTTTTAAAACTGCATCTTTATATTGTTCCTCAAATAATGCTAAATCTTGATCTACTTTTTCATCACGAGGATAAAAATTATTTTCTGATTCAGTAATACATTTTTGTAATTTAGATAAATTATATACTGATATATTATCACATGTTTCTTCTTCAGATTTATCTAATTTTTTATAAAAATTAGAAAAGAATTCAAATAATGTATATATTTCATTTATTGCTTGCTGACTTTTTATTTCACTATTACTATCATTAGTCGAAGAAACAATTGGTATTTTATATTCATTTATAAATTCTTTTAATAAATTAGTATCTATTTTCGGTAATGTATTACTTATTTGTGTTAATTTTTGTATTGCATCATCTGTTAAATTATTTTTAAAATTCATTTGTTTATATTTATTTGAGATATATTCGTCAAATTGGAGATTTTTAGATTGGGCTTCTTCTAAATAAATTTTATATTCTTTTAATTTAGAAATTCTTGCAAAAATTGATAAATTTTTATCATTTATAGATGTTTTATAATTTGTTGTTTTTTTTAAAAAATTTTCAACATTTGTAGTAATATTTATTTCATCTGATTTATGCTGTTTGCTTAAATCGATTAGTGTTTTGTCAATAATTGTACTTATTTTTTGTAATGATGATAATTCAGTTATCGTTAATTCCATTAATAATAAATTTTTAATAACAGATACAACTGATTCTAGTTGAATATTATCATTTTCTTTAAATCCTTTTATCATATCGTATGTTTGACTAGAATTATTTAAATCAGTTTCATCATTTAACGTTTGACATTTTCGTGAAGGGGAGAATAAAAATGTCGCATTTTTTCCTTGAAATTTTCTCTTATTTTTGTTCATTTTTTCATTAATGCTTTTAAAATATTGATGGTATGATTTTACTGCTGCACATTGACTTTCATAATCATTTTCAATGAATGATTTATTTATTTCTTCTCTATATTGATTATATTTTGAAAAATAGTTATTCCAACTAAATATATCAATTGATTGCATTTCCATAATCTTAATTGGAATAAAATATTTACTATCAAATTGATAAGTATCATTTAGAGCTTTTCTAATTATTTTGGGAAAATTACCATATGTATTTAATAAACCATCTTTTGAATTATCTCCTAATAGATTATTATATTTTGCAATATTTCCTTCAAAATATGTAATATTATAATCAACTAAATCTTTATTATGATAAAAACTTGCTTGTTCTTCATTTTTTGGATCAATTTGAGAATTTGATATCAAAGCAAGAATAACTTGATTTATAAGAGATTGAACATTTTTATCATTAAATGATGATGTTTGTGATAATAAATTACTTAATATCATTTCAAAATTTTTTGACATTTTATTTAATAATGACAAATATTTTGAAAATCCTTCATTTTTTATTTGACTTTGCTCCAATTGTTTATTAACAATAGTATTTAAATTTTCTGGAGAACCAGTATTTTGATTAGTTATAGTTAAATAATTGTTTATCATTTTATCAGTAATTTCTGGTTTATTTTCATTAAAAGAAAATGTATTATAAGTTTCTTTATTTAAATAATAATTAATGTGTTTTGAAATTTCACTACCATCTATTTTATTTGGAATTAATATGGCATATTTTTTCAATTTACCATTACTATCTTTAAGATGAATGTATTGTGTATCGAATAATAAATCTGCATATTTTAGTAATTCCTTTAATTGTTTTTCATTTTGCATAGAAATTTTCATTTCCCCATTTTCATCTTGAACTAAATTATGATCTATTACATATGTTTTTCCTAATTTAAGATTAGAATTATTTTTATATTTTTTTATTTTTTCTAATAAATCTCCAAAATCATTAGAAGCTTCTCCATCACCACCAACTTGCTCTGATACTGGTAAGTATTTTTCAACATTTTTTTTTAAAAGAATCATAGGTAATATATTCGCATTTTTTTTTGCTATTTTTTTCAAATATGTATGGTATTTTTTAGAACTAATTCTCTTTTTCCTATTATTTACAACTTGATAATAAAAATATTTGTAACTCTTATCCAAATTATAAACTCGTTTTTTTATAAATTTAACCATTAGTATATATAAAATCTGTTTAGAAAAAAAAATAAAAACTAAATCTTATTACAATCAATTAGATAAGTAATTATAATAAAAATTATGTCTAATATACGAAAAAAAAATATATAATAGTTTTATTACACATATGAATAACTATTTCTATATCGGTGAAGAAAATTCACAAAAAAATGATAATGAAAATCAAGAAATACAAAGAAATAATGATAAATTTGATAAAGAATTAAAAAAATTAAATGATCAAGCTTTTGATTGGACATTTAATGATTCTAGAAGAAATTTAGGAGTTGGTATTTATGGAAATTTAGTAGGAGATAATTTAAACCAAAGTTCAAGATATCCAACTGAACAAAATCAATCATTACAGATTACATCAAATGATCGCATAAATGATCATATTTTTAATAATCATCAAAATAAAATTACTAATGAGATTTTTGAAGTTGATTCAAAATTAAGAAATATGAAATTTAATAATTATAATAAAATGAAACAAAATTTATCACAAGTTCCCAAACAAAAAAAAATAAATTATAATTCACAAAATCCATTTCAAGTTTTTGAACAAAAAAATGAAGATGAAAATATTTCTTTAAACCCAAGACAAAATAAATTCCAACATTATCCTAATCCAAATGTTTCATTTAATAGCACAATCAATGCCGAGAATGACATGCGTTATAATAAAATTAAAAAAAAAACAGAAAATACTTCTAATCCTTTAGATGTTTATTCTAAACGAAAAAAATTACTTAGACCTAGACCAAATATTGTTTCTGAACATCCGATTTTACCAAAAAAAAATAATAAATATATTGATAGATTTATACCAATAAATAGTAAAAATCCTAATAATAGAATTTAATTTATTCGTTTTTATCTTTAGGTGGATGTGTATATAAAGAAGATTCATTAGAATTTTCTTTGGATTCTTCTGGAAAAATTTGTTGTTCATTTATTTCATATTTATCTAAATCTGTATTTAATTTTTCATAAAAATCAAAAACTTTTGTTAATTTTTCTGATTGATTAATTTGTCTTTTTTCTAAAATTTCTAATGCATTTAAAATATTATTATTTATTTTTTGTTTTTTTGTTGTTATACAAAAAAATGAATTGATAATATCATATATTTGTCTATATCCATTACTTACAGGATGAACCATCCATACGTAAAATATTAGTTTACAAATTAAAAATTCAAAACGTATATGATATTGTATATAATTTCCTAAAAATAATTCACTCATATAACAACAACCATATATAGTTAATAAACTTGAATCAGTATTTTTATTTGTTATATTATTCATATTCAAAATTACGTAATATATGAATAAATATGAGTTCAAAACAAATCCTAATCCTATAAATTTTATTAATAATAAAGTTAGGAAAATTGTAATATATATTTGATTTTGTTTTATTAGATAATAATTTCTACTTCTTGCTATATTAGAAGCATACGCAGATATATTTTTAAAATTTAAATAATCCATGATTTACTTTTATAATAAAGATTTCAAATTGTTATATATATTTGTATTTAATCATAATATTCTATTTTCGCTTGTGGATATCTTTCAACTAATGGTAATAAAATAAATAATCTTTTTTCAAGTGGTGTTGAACCCTTTGCTCGCCTTCTTAAATTTTTTGCTGTGCGTTCTAATGATAATGATTCACTTTTTGTTAAATTCTTTATTTTTAAATGATACACCCAATCTCCATCTCCCTTTTTAGCATGAGTATATTTTGCTCCCCCTTTTATTATACCATTATGTTGTCTGATTCTCCTTTCACTATTATTTGTTATTCCTAAATATGTATTTCGATTTGATGTATTTGTTAATAAATATACTATATAGTTATTCATTTTTTGTAAATAGAACTAATTTTTAATATAATTACAATATTATAGATATTTTTATATATATATAATTATATACATAATGTCAATAACTGAACAATTTAAAGGTTTACCTATGGAAGATTTGATTGGGGCACCATTAATAGCAGCCGCCAATGCCCAAGGTAAATTAGCAAATCTTACTAAAAACTTTATTGAAGAAGTAGGTACTGATCAAAATGGTAAAGTAAAAACAGTCGATTTTACTTACGGCAAAACTTTAAGAAAAGCACCTAATTCCGATGATGTAGAAGAAGTAGATAAAACATTATCGGTTCCATTATTAGCAATCGTCAATATACCATCTCTATCTGTAAAAAAAGTTAATATTGATTTCGAAATGGAAGTCAAACAACAAACTCAACAAAAAAGTAGTCTTGCTGCATCAACTACAGTCAATGTCAAATATAGTAGCTTTTGGAGTCCTGTTTCTGCGAGTATCACTGGTTCTGTCAGCACTTCCAAAGAAACTACCCGTAAAACTGATAACTCCGCAAAATATAGCGTCCACGTTGAAGCTTCTGATAACGGACCACCAGAAGGATTAGCTAAAGTATTAAATATATTAACAGGATTAATTCAAGAAAAGAATGCTGAAGAAAAATCTGCTGAAACTGTGTAATAACTTATTTATAAAAATCTATCATATTTTTCAGTCAGACGAGTCATTGATTCTAATGGAGAATCATAGGTAAATTTTATTTTTAATGTAGCGAAATTGCTATTATTTTTAACAGGAGTAGCAATACGAATTTTCCATTTCTTTTTTGTTAACATTTTTCCTTCTTCGCCACTTATAGAATGGAATTTATTTTTTTTTAACTCTGTTTTTTTTATAATTTTCCCCATATTAAATTTTAATTCTACATCCATTGTATCAATTTTTAATGAGTTGTGTTTTACTAATGTAAACAATGGTATTTCGACAACTCTCCATTTTTCAGTGCTATTCGGATCATCAGAAGGGACTCTGATTTTAACCATACGAGGTTGTAATACATTTTCACTTAATATTTTGTTCTGTTCTTCGAGTATTTCTTCTACATCATCATCTTTAGATTCTAATGTTTCTTGAAAGTTCTCAAAATACCAATCTAAATGATATAAATTTGATACTTGAACATTTCTACTAGCTTTCACTCCTGCATCATATAAAGCTTCAACTAATGTATCGAATGCTGGTTTTGCTATTCGAACATGTTCTTCTGATTTGTCTGGTTCTTCTGGTTCTTCTGGTTCTTCTTGTTTATCTGTAATAAGTTCTATATCTTCTTGTTCTACTTCTAATTCCTCTTCATCATTTTCTTCATTTTTTTCTTTTTCTGTAATTTCTATATCGTCATCTTCATGGATAACTACAATTTCTTCTCTAATTTTTTTTGGTTTTTTTTTTGTCTTCTTAATAGGTATTTTCTTTTTGTTTACATTTTTTCCATCATATTCATCTCTTAATTTACTCATATCAATCGCTCCATCATCTGTTATATATTCTTTTATTTGTTGAGGAGTTAATTTAAATTTAACTTTCTTTTTTTTTCTACTAAATGTATTACCCATTCAATTAAATTAATAATAAAATTTTATTTCTATATTAATTTAATTTTAATTTTTGATAAATATATAACTTAATATTATAATTATGAATTATAATCAAAGAGCATTTATAATTGGTATGATTGGTGATTTCTTATTACAAGTAATCGTCCATTTTCATCCAAAAGGTGATTTTGCTGGATTAAAATCCTATTTTAAAATACATGGTCGATTTGAAAGTCTTTTAATTGCTGGAGGTATGATGTATTTTTTTGGTATTTTATTTGATTTATTAAAACAACCAAAAATTTTTCTAAATTTAAGTATTTATGCAGCTATTCTTGATGTTTTATTTAGACAATTTAGATTGTTTCCCTCGTTGGATGGTTACTATAATGCTTTAACTTCTTTAGAAAGTATAATCTGGGCAATCATTCCAATAAATTTACCTTTATTTTTTAAATTTTAATTTAATACTTCAAAATTGATTTTATCCATTTATCTTAATTTAATTTATAAATTATGATTCTTTTTCGCTCATCTTGCTGTTCTTTATCAGCAGTAGCAATGATCTATTATACTAATAGAAATAACTAAAATTCTATCTTAATTTCACAAGGATTAATTATTTGAGGAATATAATTTTTATCAATGTGATTTGTTTTAACTAATATTTTTTTTTTAATATTTTTTATTTTTATAAAATTAAATATAAAACTTTGTGCTATGTATATTGCTAATTCTTTACCAGGACATTGTTGAGGACCTTGACTAAATGAAATAGCATAGTATGATTTTTCCATATCTGGTGTCCATCTTGATGGTATAAATTTATTTGGTTTATTAAAAAATTCTTTTTCTCTTAATACAGGATTATTTAAAATTAAAAATTGTGTTCCCTTTTTAAAACTATATTTTTTATTAAAACTATAATCAGATAATAATGTTCTGAATGTTGTTATAACTGGATTATTTAATCGGACTGTTTCTAATATACACTTTCTTAGATAAGATAATTCATATATTTTATTTGAATTTAATACATCATTATCATCTATTGAATTTATTTCATTTACAACTTTTTCTAAAATATTTCTATGATTGAATAATAAAACTAATAATCTAGGAATAGTTGTTACAAATAGTCCAACCATTGGAAAAATAAAATGTGGAATTTGATGTATTAATTCTTCTTCATTATTTGTTTCTTTTACTAAAAGTTTTACTAATGAGTTATCTACTGGATTTTTAATATAATATTTTAAAATTTTAATATAATTAGAATAAACAGTTTTATCTATTTGTACTTTATTACCAAAAGCATTTAATGAATTTGCTTCATTAAAAATATTAAATACATCATTATGTATTTTATTTGTATTAAATACTATTTGTGAAGTAAATAGTTTTCCAAATTTGATAAAATCATTATAGATAAATACATTTTTATTATTCCACTTTAATAAAGATTTTCTTATATCTTGATTATATTTTGATGCATAAATATGTAATTTATTTGTATTTAATGCACGTTCATTTATTTGTCTTCTCATTTTCCATGGACAACCATTCTTTTTTTTCATGAATGGACAATTACTTACTCCAACATTTTTTTTCATAAATGATTTAAAAAATTTATATTTAAGATCTCCAACACCAAATATATTTGGTGAATTATTTAATATTGTTTTAATATGTTTATTGTTTGTCACCAAATATATTTTTTTATTAAACATATTAGTTAAAGCAAAATCTCCATGATTTTTTTTATATTTATTATACAGATTAACACCTGTACCATCGTCTAATACTAAATCAGATATCTTATACCAAAAACAATTTGGTGCTAAGATACCTCTTAATACTAAAATTCTGTTTAAAATCCATATTTTAATATTATCATAATTTGAATATATTATTAAAATGATTATTATGATAAAAACAATTAATTGTGTTTCCATTATACTATAATATTCAACTATATTTTTCTAAACAAAAAATCACAATATTCCATGTAAATAGATATTTCATAAATATATAACAAAAATATTGTATCCATTCTGTATTCGTAAAAGTATATGATTTGGTATTATAAGAAATACACATAATACTTAAAGATGATATGATTGAAATTACTAAAAATCGTAATCTGTCAGATAAACCAAAATATTCTGCTATGATTAAAGATATTATATTCCAAATACCAAACCATATAGGAGCTATAAGGGTATAGTCATAATAATTGTAAGTTTTTTTGGGTTGTTTATTTTTTACACTATAATAAAAAGGTAAAAAGACTAAACACGATGATCCAATCACAAATTGTTTTAAATATTTCATTATATAATTACAGAATATAAAAATTTTAATTTTTCTTGATGATTACAAAACAGGTATATTTAATACCTCAAAATTACTTTCATCAAAGCCATTATAAAACATATATATAACTCTTAAAAATTCTTCATTATTTTTTGGTTTCATTTCAAAAGTATATTTTAACCATTCTAATAATAATGTCTGTCTTGTTGATTTAAGTATTTTTGATTTTTCATTATTACTATTTTTAAATCTATCTGGATTATATCTTAAAAAGATTACTGGTAATCCAAATGATTGGGTTATATTAATCATTCTTGTTTGTTCACATAAACAAGGACGACTACTATGTTGATCTTCATCACATTCGAGAACTACTATATGTGTTCCACAATCGTATGTCCAATCGGGTCTTTCTAAACCGCATTCTCTATTATTAATTGTTTCATCGTATGTATCATATTTTTTACCTAAATATTCTTCATTAGCAGTTAATAATGAATGAATTTCTCGCTGTTTTGCTAATCTTACTCTTTTGAATAATTCAGGAT
>Ga0310345_10005103_pt1 | contig 11761 bp, 7 predicted proteins | sample HC15DNA20500_MG_FD_204667 | JGI IMG/M metagenome (GOLD analysis project Ga0310345, IMG submission 204667) | Marine microbial communities from station ALOHA, North Pacific Subtropical Gyre - HC15-DNA-20-500_MG | ecosystem: Environmental > Aquatic > Marine > Oceanic | place: Pacific Ocean: North...
GAGGGGGACTGGTGGCCGCCTGGTTCGGAGGCACTGACGAGGGCAATAAAGATGTCGGAATCTGGGTGTCGCGTAAGGAAAAAGGGAAATGGTCGGCACCCACAGAAGTCGCCGATGGCGTGCAGGCTCCCGGCAAGCGCCACCCCTGCTGGAATCCCGTCCTCTTCCAGCCGAAGAAACCCGCCGGCAGCCCGCTGCTTCTATTCTTCAAGGTCGGGCCGAGCCCGAGAGCCTGGTGGGGAGAGATGGTCAGCTCGAAGGACGCCGGACGCACCTGGACGAAGCAGCGCCGGCTCGGCAAGGGTGTCATAGGTCCGGTCAAGAACAAGCCCATCGAGCTCGACAAGGGAGTCCTGCTCTGTCCATCTTCCACCGAGCACGCCGGCTGGAAAGTACACTTCGAATTTTCCCCCGACCAGGGCAGGACCTGGAGCAGCACAGGGATCGTCAACAGGGGCAAGCTATTTTCCGCCATCCAGCCGACCATCTTCCGTCACGCCGATGGCCGCCTGCAGGCCCTCTGCCGCAGCCAGCAGGGCCGGCTTACCCAGACCTGGTCCTCGGACATGGGAAAAACCTGGAGCGAGATGAGCGCCTCCCCGCTCCCCAATCCGAGCGCGGGAGCCGACGGGGTGACGCTTCGAGACGGCCGGCACCTGCTGGTCTACAACCACACGACGAGCGGCCTGTTGGCCAGGCCCCGCGGGCGGGAGATGCTCAACGTCGCCCTCAGCTCCGACGGCAAGGAGTGGCAGGCGGCGCTGATTCTCGAGAAACAGCGGGGCGAGCACTCCTATCCTGCGGTGATCCAGGCAGCCGATGGACTCGTTCACATCACCTACACCTACCACAGGCGCAGGATAAAGCACGTCGTCCTCGATCCGACGAAGCTGAAGCTCAAGCCGATCAAGCAGGGCCGGTGGCCGGGTCTCTCCACGAAATAGCGACCGGTATGGGTCTCTATACCTTGCTGCTGCCCTCGAGAACCCGGACCTTGAAGCCGAGGCTCCGGCAGACCGATACCAGCTCACCGAAGATATCCCCGTAGGCCACGGCGATATGATTGGAGAGATAATGCGCCATGATGGTCTCCTGGGAGCAGCCGAGATCGGCCGCCATGAAGGGCCACTGCCTGGTGGTCCCCTCCCACCACTCATCCCTCTTGGCCGCGGGTAGCTTTCTCACCTTGCCTCGGCCGATGTCCATCCAGAGCTCTTCGTCCCGGATGTAGGCTCGGGCCCAGGTCATCTCCCCCGCGCGGCTCTCGCCCGCGAAGGTGCCGCCCGGTATCGGGAAATAGCCGGCCGGCTGGCGATAGGAATGAACTCCCTTCAGGCTGCTCGGATCGTGGTTGAAGGCGTAGGCCCCGCAGGAGCCGGAATTGAGCAGGACCCAGAGAAAGCGGCCGTTGTGTTCACCCCCCCATCTCACGTCGTGGAACATCACCTCCGGATGCAGTCCGCGGCGCAGCAGGATCCTCTTCATCAGCTCCATGGGAACCAGGTTTCCCTGGTCGGCCTCAGTGGCGGTCATGATCGACTTGCCGCCTGATTCCGGGCTGCAGGAGGAATTGAGCAACCCCTCGCAAAAATCCGACGGGGGCAGCAGGGGGAGCAGGCCGAGCTGGTACTGCCAGCCGACGCAATCGGCCTGGAATTCATCCACGAGGTCGAGAACCGCGAGGTACATGCGCAGCTGTTCGCGGGTCGCCTCCTCGGTAAAATCCTCCGCATCCTCCTCTTCCCAGTGAAAGCGGACGCCCTTGTCGAGACAGAACCGCAGGGCCTTCTCGACTCGCTCCTCCTTCACGTGAGTCAGGCGCTCGAGGATCCAGGCCTGGTCGACCTTGTGTTCGGCAAAGCCGATCTTACTCAACAGCCGAGGTCCGAAGTAGCCGTTGATCATTCCCATGGAGGTGTCTCCGAGCATCAGGGCCAGGATCCTGCGCTTGCGGATGTCCGCGACCACCCGGTCAGCGACCTTCTTCGCCCCGGGCGTCACCTCGGCTGAGAGATGGATTTCATCCTCACGATAACGGATGGCCCCGGTAGAGCACCATTCGTCAAGCCGGTCCATGAAGGCCCCGTCCTTTGTCCAGTCATCCGTGTCGCTCCAGATCCTGGAGAACTTCCTGCCGACGCTCTCGAGGCAGGCCCCGGTATTCAGGAGAGCGACAAGCCCGGGCCAGGTACCAGAGAAGTTGCTCGCCAGGAGCAGGGGGTTGTCTTTGCCGACCACGCCATCACAGGTATGCGGGCCGTAGGTCCAGTGCACGAAGACCCCCACCATGGGATCATCGATCGGTCCCAGCTCGGAGATCGACTGATCCGGACGGGTGAGAAAGGTGTCGATAAGCCGGGGGTTGCGGCCCAGCTTCCGCAGCGCCTTCTTGAGGTTTCCCACGGTCGACCTGACCTGGGGAAGAGCCCATTCATTGGGAAGCTCCCGGTAGTCCCCGGGGAGAAAGATGGCGACGTTCCTGGACAATGTTCAGCCCCCCTGTTCGGTAGAAAAGCAGGTGGTATTATGCTTATGCTACCCTTTCTTGCAAGGGCGCGGGAGTGCCGCGTCGAGAACCTGCGCGGAGCACGAGGCTGCGAACATGGAAAAGACCTACCTGGCTGTCGACCTTGGAGCCGAGAGCGGCAGAGCCATTCTCGGAAGGCTACAGGATGGGAAGCTCAGTACCGAGGAGGTCCATCGTTTTCCCAACCAGGCCGAGACCTCCTCCGGCCGCCTGCGCTGGAATCTCCCCGCCCTCATGAAGGAGGTCCACGAGGGCATCAGGAGAGCCGGCGAACGAAACGGAGGCCGCCTCGATGGCATCGCCGTCGACAGCTGGGGAGTTGATTACGGCCTGCTCGATGAAAACGGGGAGCTGATCGAAAATCCCGTACACTACCGTGACGAGGGCCATGCCGGGGAGGTCGACAGGTTCACCCGGGAGCTCAGCCGCGAGGAGCTCTTCTCGATGACCGGTGTCCAACTGCTGGACTTCAATACCCTCTTTCAGCTCACGGCCCAGAGGCGGCTCGCCCCCGAAACGCTTGAGAGGGCCAGGCGACTGCTGCATATCGGAGACCTGGTGGCCTACCTGCTCGGCGCCAGGCCGGTCTCGGAGCTGACGATAGCCAGCACGTCTCAGCTGCTGGGAACCGGGGACAGGACCTGGAATCTCGAGCTGGCCGCCCGAGCCGGCCTGCCCACAGGTATCTTCGGCGAGCTCGTCGAGCCCGCCACCGTGACGGGCGAGCTGCGCCCCGACGCGGTTCTCGAGACGGGGCTCGCCGAAGCCTGTCCCATCATAGCCGCCGCCAGCCACGACACGGCCGCCGCCGTCGCCAGTTGTCCCGCGACGGAGCCCGGAAACTGGGCCTACCTCTCCAGCGGCACCTGGTCGCTGCTGGGTATCGAGACGACCGCGCCCGTTCTCTCGCTGGAGGCCCTGGCCAGCGGCTTCACCAACGAGGCCGGGGCCTGCGGCAGCAACCGTTTCCTGTCGATCATCACCGGTCTCTGGCTGGTGCAGGAATGCCGCCGCCAATGGTCGGAGGAGGGCCGCGAAGCCGATTACGAAGAGCTGGCCCGCATGGCGGAGGAGGCTCCGCCCGCCCGGGCCTTCATCGATCCGGACAACCCTCTCTTCGCCTCACCCGGCGATATGCCTGGGCGTGTAGAGGAAGCCTGCCTGGCATCATCCCAGCCGGTGCCCGTGACCCGGGGCGAGATCCTTCGCTGCATTATCGAGTCCCTCGCCCGGAAATACGCGTCGGTGGTGCGGGCGGCGTCTGGGTTCGCTCCCGGGTCCATCGAGCGTCTCCATGTCATCGGCGGCGGCAGCCGCAACGTCCTGCTCAACCGTCTGACGGCCCGTGAGCTGGGAATTCCCCTGGTGGCGGGACCGGTCGAGGCCACAGCCAAGGGAAACATCCTCCTGCAGGCCATGGCGACCGGGGAAATTTCCAACCTCGGGGAGCTCAGGCAGGTCTCCGCCGCCAGCACCGAGCTCGTCCACTTCAACCCCGCCGATTAAAAACCCCGGCGCTCCCGCGCTCAATGCTGGCAGCGCGGGCAATAATAGGTCGAGCGACCGGCCAGCACTTTTTTTCTCACCGTGGCGCCGCACTCGGAGCAGTCCTCGCCTTCACGCCCGTAGACTCTCAGGAGAACCTGGAAATAACCCGCCGCTCCGTCAGGCCCCTGGAAATCATTCAGCGTCGTGCCCCCCTGGCGAATCGCCTCGCCAAGCACCTCCTTCACCACCGCGGTGATCCGCCCCCAGGTTTCCAGGCTGATCCTGCCCGCGGCCCTCTGGGGATGAACGCGCGCCAGGAAGAGGGCCTCCGAGGCGTAGATGTTCCCGATCCCCACCACCCTCCGGCTATCCATGAGAAAATTCTTCACCGGCTGCCGCAGCTTCCTGGAGCAGTCGAAAAAATACTCCGGCGAGCACTCATCGGAGAGTGGCTCGACGCCAAGACTGCTGAAGCGCCTGTCATCCTCCAGGGAGGCCAGGGGGACGAGGTCGACGAGGCCGAAACGTCTCGGGTCCCTGAAATGAAGCTCCCGCCCGCCGCGAAGGGAGAAGATGACGTGGGTGTGAGGCTGCGCCGTCTCCTCCTTCTTCGAAAAATAAACGCGGCCGCTCATCCCGAGATGGATGATGAGACAGGCCTCTTCCCTGGCGCCATCGGCCTCCAGCAGGATGAGCAGGTACTTGGCCCGGCGACGCAGCTCCTTGATCCGCCGTCCCGGCAACCCCCTCCCCAGTTTTTTTTCATCGACGGGATAGCGCAGCCGCGTGTCCCGCACCTCGACGCCCTCGATGACCTCCCCCTCCAGGATTTTCTGCAGACCCCTTCGAACGGTCTCGACCTCAGGCAGCTCAGGCACGGACTCGCAACCCCATCATATCCGGTAGCGCTCCCTGCTCTCCCGGCCCAGGAGAGCGTCCGCCTGCGGATCGCCGAAGAAACGCTCGCTGTGACAGTCCCAGCGCAGCTTGCGCCCGACGCTCAGGGCGATATTGCCCAGCAGGCAGAGACTGGTTGTGCGATGACCGATCTCGACATCGGCGATCGGCAGTTCGCGCCGGCGGATCGAATCGGCCCAGTTCTGCATATGTCCCGGGCTCTCGGGGACATCGACGCTCGCGGGCTCGCGTGGAAGGGGCGCCTCCTTGCCATCGCGATAGAACCTGCACTTGCCGGTCCCGAAGCCGGTGCGCAGCTCGCCATCTTCACCATAGAAGGTTATTCCATAGAGCTCCCCGGGAAGAACATCGCCCCCCTTCCCGGGCTGATCCCAGCTCAGGGTGAAGTCGGGATCCTTGAACTCCCAGCGCGCCTTCATCGAGACCGGGAAGTCGTAGATGTTGTTCTTATCCCAGGTCCCCTGGGCCTCAACGCTCTCGGGACCCTTATGATCGATACCCATCGCGAAGGTGATCACGTTGAACATATGCACTCCCCAATCCGTCATATAACCGCCGGCATAATCGCTGCACCAGCGAAAATTGTAATGCACCCTCGATGGATGGTAGACGGCCTCGGGGGCCGGACCGAGCCAGAAATCGTAGTCGAGAGAAGCCGGGATCTTCCCGGGTGGCGGGGTCTTCTTCTCGACCTTGTTCGTCCACATCCAGCTTTTCACCGCATGCACCCGGCCAATAGAGCCTCCCCGGACAAGCCGCACGATGTGCCTGACGTACTCACTCGAGCGATGGTGAATGCCCACCTGCACCATTCGATCGTACCTGCGGGCCGCCTTCACCGCCTCGCGGCCCTCGACAATGTTGTGCGAGAGAGGCTTCTCGCAATAGACGTGCTTGCCGGCGCGGCAGGCGGCTATCGTAATCGTCGCGTGCCAGTGATCCGGAGCCGCCAACACGATTCCATCCAGGGACTTATTGTCGAGCAGCTTCCTGTAGTCCGAGGCCGTCTGCGGTTCGCCGCCCGCCGCCTTGCGGGCCCTGTCGAGATGCGCTTTGTCCACATCGCAGAGCGCCCCGACCTCGATCCGGCTGTTGCCCCGGGTCATACCCAGCAGGCTCCCCCCCCTGCCGCCGATGCCGACATGGCCAACCACCAGGCGCTCCGCGGGACTGGCGGAAACCAGGCCGGGAATGACGGAGGGCAGGGCCAGCAGGGCCGTGGACCGTGAGAGAAAGGCGCGGCGTGAAAACTCTCGAACGTTTGATCTCATAGCGAACCGCTCCTGTCGGGAAACAAGGCTCTCTCTCATCCGGGCAGCCGAACGACATCAGTGTAGCGAAGCGAGTGGCGGGCAGAAAGATCTAAACAGCTCCGGACGTCCCGTGGCAGCATCCTTGCTGACGGAAACCCTGGCAGGGGTTAATATCCAGCTTCACGAAACCAGGCGGCAAGCACCTCATATACTGATGCGCGCTTATCTTGAACTCTTCCGAATCTACCTCGTACCGACCGCGATAGCCGACAGCTTCGCGGGCTTCGCACTCGCTGCCGCTGTCTTCGACAGGAACGAGGACCCGCTGCCGGTGCTGATCGTGGTGGTGATCTCCGCCTCCCTCTACAGCTTCGGGATGACCTGCAACGACATCTTCGACCTCGAGAAGGACCGCGAGGGCGCGCCGGCGAAGCCCCTGCCATCGGGAGCGATACCTCCCGCTCGCGCCGCCTGGCTGGCGGCGGCCCTCGGCGCATTGGCCCTCGGCCTGGCCTTCCTCGCCCCTGGTGTCTTCTGGCCTGCCGCAGCGGTCGTCATCTGCTCCCTGCTGTACAACATCGGCGCAAAAAACATCCCGGTCCTCGGTGATGCCCTGATGGGCTCGTGCCGCAGCGGGAATTTTCTCATCGGCGCGACCGCCGCGAGCGGCTCCTTCTTATCTGTCATCGAAGAAGAGCGACTCCTGGCGCCGGCACTGATCCTCGGAGGCTTCATCGCCGTGGTTACGGCCATCAGCCGACTGGAGGATAAACCGCATAGGCCCCGCCTCCTCTCCTCACTGGTACATCTCCTGCTGATCATCCCCGTCATCCTGGCCGCGATGAACCCCGGCGACTTGACCAACTGGATCGCCAACCTGGTTCTACTCGGACTCCTCTTCCGGGCAATCCTGCACGCAGGAAAAAACCGGGACCAGCTGCACCCCGCGACCTCCTATACCAGGAGCGCGCTGGGCGCGCTGATCCTCTTCGACGCGGCCTTGCTCCTGGCGTTCACGCCCCATGACACGACCTCCATCCTGCCCGCGGCGGCGCTCTGCCTGCTGGCTCTTTTCTCGTGGTGGTGGAAGAGGAACTGGTTACAATCTGGCGGCGCGGATACCTAGGGTCCATGAAATCGGCGAAACCCGCGCGCGGCGCTACCGCCGGGGCAAGGAGGAAACGAATTGAGAGAACCGGGGGTGGGAAATGAATGAGAAAAAGAGAGTGCTTGTCGTCGGCTCCGGCGGCCGTGAGCATACGATCGTTTCCGCCATCGCGCGGTCGCCTTCAGGGCCGGAGATCTACTGCGCCCCCGGCAATGCCGGGATCTCCGCGGAAGCCCAATGCGTCGATATCGGCGGCGAAGACATCGCGAAGCTGTTGGAGTTCGCCCGTGAAAAATCGATCGGTCTCACCATCGTTGGACCGGAAGCGCCGCTCGTCGCCGGAATAGTCGATCTCTTCGAGAGCGAGGGATTGAAAATCTTCGGACCGGGAAGAGGAGGAGCCCAGCTCGAGGGCAGCAAGATCTTCTGCAAGGAATTTCTCTGTCGGCACGGGATCCCCACAGCCGCCTTCGAGGTATTCGATGACAGCGAGTCGGCGCTCGCCCACGTGAACGAGCGCCCCCTGCCGATGGTCGTCAAGGCCGACGGCCTCGCGGCCGGCAAGGGCGTCATCGTCGCCCACGACCGAGCCACCGCGGCCGAGGCGGTGAAGGACATCATGGTGGAGCGCAGCTTCGGCGAGGCGGGAGCGCGGGTCCTCATCGAAGACTGCCTGAGCGGCAGCGAGATCTCGATCATGGCGCTGACAGATGGAACCAACTACCTGCCGCTTGAAACCGCCCAGGACTACAAGCCCGCCTTCGATGGCAACGAGGGTCCCAATACCGGGGGCATGGGCTCCTACTCCCCCTATTACTCTCTCGGCGACCCCCTCGTCCAGGACATCCTCGACCGGGTCATCCGCAGGACAGTGGAAGGTCTCGCGCAGGAGAAGCTACCCTTCAAGGGCGTACTCTATGCCGGTATCATGCTCACGGAAGAGGGGCCCATGATGCTCGAATACAATGCCCGCTTCGGCGATCCCGAGACCCAGTCGATCCTCTCACGCCTGAAGACCGACCCCCTCGCCGTCTTCGAGGCAGCCAGCGTGCCCGGCGGTCTCGAGAACCTGGTGCTGGAGTGGGATGAGAGAGATGCCGTCTGCATCGTGGCCGCCTCGGGAGGCTACCCCGGATCCTACGAGCAGGGAATTCCCATCGAAGGACTCGAGCCGGCGAACGGCGATGCGCAGGAAGCCGGCCTCTGGGTCTATCACGCTGGAACCCGCCTCGGTGACTCCGGCGAGATCCTGACCGCCGGCGGCCGGGTCCTGGGAATCACAGCGCTCGGAGAGGGACGGGACGCGGCGCGGGCGAAGGCCTACGAAGCCCTCGGGTCCATCTCGTTTGAAGGCCTGCATTCCAGGAGCGACATTGGACTGACGATGGGCAATTGAGCCCTCGGCCAGGAGGGATCCCGGGAACGGCAGCTCTCCGGGCTAGCGCCCTTCTCCCGCCTCGGCATCGCCTCCGGTCTTCTCTCCTGTCTCGGCTGGAGCTTCCCCGGACTCCTCCTCGGGCTCGGGACAGACAAGCCGGTAGATATTGTCCATCGTCCGGTTGAGGCCCTCCTTGGAGACCTTGAAGCGGAAGCCCGCATCAAAGAAACGCAGGACCGCGTCAGCCTTGTTCTTGGTGTCCAGACGGGGATTGATCGCCTGGAGCCTGAGCTCCTTCTCAACTGCCCGCTGATGGCTCACGGAGCGCTTGGAGACCATCCGTCCGAGACGGAGAAGATTCGCATGAGCGGTGAGGGTCTTCGAGTGAACAGCCGGCCTGTTGGTCGGAAAATCAACGAGGATCGCCTTCTGGGTCGTGCCCTGCTGCCTGCGCCATTTCTTGATGTAGGCCTCGAGCCCCTTGCGGTCGACCACGCCGGAGTTGGAATACTTCTTACCTTCCCTTACCCCATCGAGGGTGCCCTTGAAATCATTCCAATTGCTGACGAGCTCATTGATGAAGCCATCGTAGACCGTACACATGATGTCCTCTTGCGCCTTGCGTTCCTCCTCGGTCCCCACCTTGATGGCGTATTTTTCCTGGCCGTAGAGCCAGACCAGGGGGTTCGCCTTGGGCGGGAAGATCGTTTTCTTTCCGGAAAACTCCTTGCTCACCTTGGTCGTCTGGTCGAGCAGATCAATCTGGACCCGCAGGTAATAATTATCAACGCCCAGGGCCTTCTTCGGCATCCATTCGTGGATGATGCCCTTTCGCTTGGCTGTCTTGAAGACGTAGGAGATGGTCTCACCGATAAGCGGCAGCCCATTGTGGACCAGGTCCATCTGGATCTTGGTACCGAGCGGAAGATCGGAAGAGAAATTCAGCCTGAGCTTCAGGGTCTGCTTTCCACCCTTGGGAGCGGGGATGTATTGAGAGCTGACGAGCTCCAGATAGGCCTTGTATTCAATATCCTCGTTGGGGTCATCCTGGGTGAATCCCCGGGAGCAGGAAAGGCCGACGAGCGCGACGCCGGCCAGGGCGGGAAGAAACAATCTCGCGAGCTTCATCAATCTACGTCCTCTTGCAGAAGGATTTTCGGATTCGGCAAATAATAGTAAAGTGTAACGTCATCGAGAACTGGGGTCTGCACGACACCGCCGGCTGTATTGCCGGAAAGAGACTTGGATCCCTTCATGAAGAATTTGTATACGAACTCGGCGCTCTGGCCCTTCAGGCCCGTTTCCTGCTTGTGGACCCTGCGGCCGGCTATGAGGCTACGAATATTCGGGGTCCTCCAGGGCTCACGAAGCCGAGGCGGCAGGGCGGTGGGTGTACGGAAGAAGACCTCGCATTCGATCGGAGTATTGACCAATTGGACCGCGTTCGAGTTCGGAAGAGAGTCCGTGTAGGTTGTCGGATAATAGGAGGTCCAATCAAAGGAGCGCAGGGCGACACTGTTCACTCCCGATGGCAAGGGAACCTCGAAGAGGTTGGCGTATTCACCGGTACGCTGGGTGAAATAACCGGCCCCGGCGTTGCCGCCGTAGTGGCGCTTCACCTGCGGGAAGGTTCCCTGGTAGACGATCATTTCATCGATCGTCGCGTTGGCCAGGATGCGCTTAACCGTCGGCATGACCGTCGTAACGCCCCCTCCTCCGCCGGACTTGGCGCTGGTAGTAAACCATTTGAACACACCGGCATCGGCAACGCCCTGCGCGCGAATAATTCCACCAACCATCAGCCCGTCAATCGGCTGGCGATGATTCAGACGAACCCATGAATTGGCCGTACCATCGATAACCTGCTGAGCCCGTCTCGGAGTGCCTCCCGTGGTCACCTCCTTGAAATCCATATAGAGGCGGATGGGGAAGACCGGGTTGGCGTCATCCCAGTCCATCGCTATGTGATGCCACTCGTGGGCTTTGAAATGCTTGATGTCAGCGACGATGTCCGCGCGTGAAATGATCTTCTGTTGATCGAGATGCTCAAGGATCGGGTTCTCGCCCTGGTTCGGCGCTCCACCGGCATCGCCACCGGGATCGGGGAAGAGCTTGACACTCCCCGCGGCGCCTCCCACTCCTCCCGCCTCGGGGAAGGCCTGGTGGTAATACATCCGCACGATACGCAACTGTCCGCGAGTGTTCTTGAAGAGGAAGAACTGGGTTCCTTCGGAACCGCTGAATTCCTGAGGTGCGGGAAGGACCTCCCTGATAACCTGCGTACAGCCAAGCAGCCCGCTGAAGACCGGATCATCTCCGTCGAATTCGAACTTCACCCAGAACCCGATTCCACCCCGATAGTAGGGAACGTTTCCAAGCTGGTTCTGTCCCCTGCTGCCGACACCGGCCGATCCTATACGTATATTGCCTCCACCGAGTCCGACATCCCCGATGCGCTGACGCGCCGGCAGGACAAGCAGCCGATTGCCCAGATGCTGCTGCCTGAAGAGGCTGGAGTTGAATCCATCGGGAAAGAGATCTGTACCGATCTCTTCCTTTCCTACGATGGGGTCTGTGTACTGCGCCGCCGCGTTACCCCGGAATACGTTCAGGTTCTGAAGATGCTTGAGGCGGTAGAACTCCCGGTATTTCCTCTGGTAGCGGCTGTAGTTGAGATCATAGACCCCCTTGAGGGCATCCCCTACCTCGTCCCCGAAGAAGCTCACGCCGCTTCCCTGGAGGGATCTGCGAAGCCGGCTCACATTCTGTGGATCCCGCTCAGAGAAGGAATGCTCCGCGAGAATGCTCGGATCCCTTCCGAACATCTGGCTCCGGGCCGAATAGGGACTCTGCTGGCGGCGCGCATCGAGAAGCCCGGCAAGCTCTACGCGCCCATCTCGGCGCGTACCCTGTGTGTACAGCTCCGTGAGCGCGTTCATCGGCTCCGGCCAGGTCTGGATGAACTTGCGGTCGCTCTTGCTGGAGCGGGCGCCGACATTGAAGGTCTTCTCAAAATGGAACTGGTTGGTATGCCTGAGCACCTCGAAGACCTTGACGACGGTTCTGATCTTGCGCCGGAAAGGATGCAG
>Ga0310345_10005104_pt1 | contig 11760 bp, 11 predicted proteins | sample HC15DNA20500_MG_FD_204667 | JGI IMG/M metagenome (GOLD analysis project Ga0310345, IMG submission 204667) | Marine microbial communities from station ALOHA, North Pacific Subtropical Gyre - HC15-DNA-20-500_MG | ecosystem: Environmental > Aquatic > Marine > Oceanic | place: Pacific Ocean: North...
TATATCCTTCTTGTTCTAAGTACCATTTTACCCAATTTTTTTGTTGGATTATGTATTCAACATATTTTTTATGTTTATCTGATGACATATTTTTCATCGAAGACCGTATTTCTGATGATTTATTATTTATACTTAAATCAGAAAAACCTTGAAAACATATTATATCTGCATCTGCTTTGATAATTTCATCTATTTGTTCAATAAAATATTCTGTTTGATTTTTAGTATCTGTAATTGGAATTTTATGAACATCATATTGACTAAGTTTTCCTTTTCCTTTACTACCATCCTCATAAATTTCTATAATCGGTTTTTTAAAATTGTCAATATCAATAGATAAAATTCTTAATTTATCTTTATTTTTATTTTCTACTAAAGAACGAATTGAATCTTCTTTTAAAGAATTTAATACTTCATTCGTACGTAATTTTTCTCGGTTACTTGTATTTATGTCTGTTACTATACATTGTCCTGAACTTGATTTTTGTGCTCCTATTTTTTTACAATTCAATCTTTTTTTAGAAAAATCATAAAAAGATTTTGCCTTAATCTTTTGCTTTGGCATAAATCGTCCTTTAAATAATTGATTTGTAGATTTTTGAAACCAATTCGGATTTTTGAAATCCTTGCAGGATAAAAATATATGAAATATCATTTCCTCTGCAAGGATATTTTGAAGCTGCGTAAAATCAAGGACATCATCTAATCCAGAAACATTCTTTGTAGTTTGTGCGTTAAACTTTGTACGTATATTATCAACGTGGCTAAAATTACTGGAATAAATAGTATACGATTTGTTACCAATTCTCACTTTTTTCAAATTTTTTTCAGAACCAGGTTTCTTCACAAAATGGTGTTTCCAGGGTTTGAATTTTTCATTCTCAAAAATATTATCTTCACTTATAAAAATAGCAGCATTTCTATCTTTAATTTTACATATCTCCCTTTTCAAAAGATCAGTTTCAATTTTATTTTCATTATCATTATCATTTCCTTTTTTATTCATTTTTATATATAATATAGATAGTTATTTTTATTATATATAAAAATTTTACAAACAACTTATTTGATTATTTTCAAAGACTTAACATAACCATTTTTTTTAGAAATAATTTCAAGACATTGTGTAGTTTTATTTCCACCAAAAGCTCTTGATAATCCTACATCTACTTTCCATAATTTTTTTGAACAAGCTGATGTAATTTTATCATGAATAGAATGCCCAATTACCATACCACTTGCTTTAAGAATTTTTAATGTACTATTTACTTTACTACAATAATTTTCATCTTTTGGAAATCCGAATTCTCTTGTCCAAAAAAAACTATCACTTCCCGAAATCATTCTTTTTAAATCAACATCTTGTTCTAAACTGACATTACCCAATAAAAAATTTTTAACTTTTTTGTTTATATCATGTAGTTTAAAATTTTGTACCCAATATGGAAGTAATCCACCATGAACAAATACCCATCTGCCTATTTGAACTACACTAATACGATTATGTGCTAAATATTTAGCCATTTCTCCACCCGGAGAAAATATTTTTTTTCTTTGAGATTTTCCAGCAAAATCACTAAATCCTTTATTACTAACAAATCTAAAATCACCTAAAACATTCATCAATTCATGATTTCCAATTAATGATATAACTCTTCCTCGGTGTTTTCTTGCTTTTTTATCCATCAAATCTAAAAATAGAAGAACTTCAATTTCTTTAGAATTATCAATCGTTTCTACTCCTCTTCCACCATAATCAATTTGATCTCCTACTTGAACAACATATGTATCTTTTCCTATCCACATATAACCATTTTTTGTTCTTTTAATTAACTTTGCTTTAATAAATATTGATTTAACTTTTTTAATATCACCATGTAAATCTCCAATAGCAATTATTCTTCTAACAGGGGGATAAATTGTTTTTAATTGTTTTTTACTACCAAATACTAAATCATTTTTTCTTATTTTTTTATATATATTCTTACAATCAAATTCTCCATTAGCATTCCAAATACATTGCTTATACATTGAAACTATATAATATATAATAATAAATAAAAATTTAGAATTCTTCATCAAGACCAAATTGCATATCTCTCTCACTTTGCCCTACTTCTGCTTTTCTATATGCTTCATTCCTTTTTTCAAAAAAATTTACTTTAGAATCTATACTTATCATTTCCATAAAAGGAAATGGATTATTAGCATTATATAATTTATTGTACCCAAGCTGTTGAAGTAATCTATCCGCAACAAATTCTATATACTCTGTCATTAAACTAGAATTCATACCTATCAGATTACAAGGTAATGATTCTGTAATAAAAGATTTTTCTATATCTACTGCTTCTTGTATAATATTAAAAATAACTTTTTGAGAAAGTTTATTTGAAAGCATGCTATATAAAAGACAAGCAAAATCTGTGTGCATACCTTCATCGCGAGCAATTAATTCATTACTAAAAGTCAATCCTGGCATTAAACCTCTTTCCTTCAACCAAAATATAGAACAAAAACTTCCACTAAAAAATATACCCTCAACTACAGCAAAAGCTATTAATCTTAATGCAAATGTTGAATCTTTATCATTTATCCATTTTATTGCCCAATTTGCTTTTTTCTTTATACAATCAATTTCTTCTATAGCATTAAATAATCTCTTTTTTTCTACCTTATCTTGAATAAATGTATCTATTAAAAGACTATATGTTTCACTGTGAATATTTTCCATCATTAATTGAAAACCATAAAAACATCTAGCTTCTGGTATTTGAACTTCTGTTAAAAAACGAGTTCCTAAATTTTCTAATACAATACCATCACTTCCAGCAAAAAAAGCTAAAACGTTTTTTATAAAATATTTTTCATCATCATTTAATTTTAAATTCCAGTCATTCATATCTTCGTTTAATTTCATTTCTTCTGCTTGCCAATAACATTTCTGTTGTTTTTTATATAAATCCCAGATTTTATCATATTTAATTGGAAATAATACGTATCTATTTGGATTTTCTTTCAACAATAATTCAGTTTTTTGAGAAGACATTTATAATATTATTTATAGATTTTATATTTTTATATATAAAATCAAATTTTTTTTAACTTTTTATTTAAACGTTTTATATTTAAATTTGTATTATCCACTTTTGTAGATAATTTTTCTAAATTTTCATTGTGTTCTGTCAATTCATTATTCATTTCATTTGACATCATTGATAATCGCTTTGCTAAAAGTAATAACTCGTCTTCTTCTGTAAATTTAACACTTTTTTGTTTTATAGTTAATTCATGTTGTTTAGTATCTAAATTATTTAAAGTATTAACATTTTGTTGATCTTTATCTATTGGAATTAATTGTTTTATTTTTTTCTTTTTTGTAAAATATCCAAATATATTTCTCATAAAACCAATATTTTTTATAATCTTATCTGACTTTTTAACATTTTCATCAATATCAAACATTTCTGAATCTATTTTTTTTATTGTTTCCCCTTGTTCATGTAAACTTACTAAAGTATTTGTAGCAATATCAGCACTTTCTATCAAATTTTTTTTTAAATTATCATATAATTTTTTTTCTTCTTCTTTATAATTTCTGGTTTTTTGACTATCCATTTTTATATATATAATATATTTATATGTATAATAAGTATATAGAATAAATGTTTAACTTTTCATTAGATAAGATAAATAATTTAATTAAATTAGATTTCCAATATATTGTTTTAATTTCTTTTGTTTTATATACTTTATTTTATTATTGTTCAGCTAATCTTAATATTACAAAACCAGATATTAAAACAATTGTATTTTTACTTGGATTTCATGTTGCACATATGTTTATTGTTAAAAAATTTTATCTACAAAAAGATACTGCTATTGCGATTTTAATTCTAATTTGTCCAATAATTATATATAAATTATATGCCATGTATCAACGAAAACAAGACATGGATTATAATATGAAAATGAGATTTATGATGGCTCAAATACAAGCAATGCAACAAGCACAACAACAAGCTCAACGACAATATGTAAGTCCACCTGTACAACAAGCACAACAAAACACTAACTCACAACAACTTCAATATAATGAATTAAATAGAAGTTTACAAGGAGGAAATAATGGACAACATCAAGCACCACCTATGATACACCCACCACGCCCTGAACAAAGACAAGGCGGTATAATTAAAAATATACAGCCTAATGCTATTCAAACAGTTAATGTTAATGGGCAACGTCAAGAACAATTTTTAGAAGATACAATAAGAATTGATGATTTTTCACCAAATTATAACTCTATTCAAAGTGGAGCTTTAATTGAATCTATGCAATCTGGTGGAGTAGGTGTTGGAGCTTTTGATGGAAATAATTATTTAAATCCTTCGTATGAGTCCTTATCATTTTAAAATTTAGTTTAATAGATTATTATTATTTAATAATAATATTATATCATAATATTATTATAGGATTATACTATGAACTTTGCAATCATATTTTCTATAATTGCTCTTGCTATTTTATTTGTTATAAATTTAGCTGAATATGATGTATCATATGTTAAATCACATTTTGATGGTAGAATACACTTAGTTCGAAATTTACCAGACAGAAAAAAAGCAGCGAATGTTATTGCCGAACTTAAAAAAAAATTTCGTATATTAATTGATAGTGTATCAATAAAATATAAAAATGATCCAATACATAGAAAAGGAGTTTGGAGATTGAAGAATAAATTTAAATCTGATAATATACAAGAATCAGCTCCACATAGTAAATATACATCATTTAGTGTTAATAAAGGTGAAGAACTACATTTATGTATTCGTCCAAAAGATCCTAAAGTTGCTGAAAAACATATATTCCATAAAATTAATACACTTATGTTTGTCGGAATACATGAACTAGCACATATTATGTCTTTAACATATGGACATAATAGAGAATTTCATAGAAATTTTGTATTTTTATTAAAAAATGCAGTAGAAATTGGAGTTTACAAAAAAACAAATTATAGACATTATAAAGAAAAATTTTGTGGTATAGAAATTAATAATACGCCTCTGAGCGATAAATATTTAGCAAAATAAAAATTCATATCTTATTAATATTATTATAGTTAATATTTTGATATTTTAAAAAAATATTATATTATAATATAAATCAAACAATGGTAATTAAAACTATTTCTAAAATTATATCTAATCAAAAAACTATTTTTAATGGATTATGTTCCCCAGCCCAAATTGAATATGCTATTTCATTTGTTGGAGTTTCATCTCTTATTATTTCCTGTCTTACAGGAAATTCTAGTAATACAATCGAAGATGCTTGTACTGATATTATTCCATATGTTATCGTCAGTGCTTTCTTCATCTGGATTCTGAATGCTTTATGTAAAGGAGGAGCCGGAATTGTATCTTGGGCAGTCGTTCTTGCTCCATTAATTCTTATGGTTACATCAGTTCTTGTAAAACAAGACCCAGTAGTAAAAGCACCAACTGAAGGATTTGATGACTCTGACGACGAATCTTGGGATGAAGAACTTCCAGAACCATTTGAAGATGAGTATTATGATGATGATGAAAAAGAGATGTGGGACGACGGATTAGAAATTCAAGAAGAAGATTTCTCTTCATTAGAACAATTAAGTACATCAATGCCAAACTCTGACCCATCTGAAATCGAACCACCAACAGATTAAATTATATAGTAATCATCTCATCATCGCTACTTTCATCATCACTATAAATTGGTTTCTGCAATTGTCTTTTTCTCTCTTGTTCTTTTTTTGAAAAAACATATATAGGTTTATTATTTTTCAAATTACTCACTACATGATTATCATTTGGTGAATTATTTGCAACAATTGATACATCTACCACTTCTTCTTCTATTTTACATTCATCTTCAACTGCTTGTTCTTCTTCTACTTCTACTTCTTCTTCTACTTCTACTTCTTCTTCTACTTCTACTTCTTCTTCTTCAACTGCTTGTTCTTCTATTATTTCATCTGATTCTTCTTCTGATGAAGCTTCAACTGTTTGTCTTATTAAATCTTCAATAGCATTTATTTTTTCGATTTCTTTTTGTTCTTTTTCATTTAAAATAACTCCTCTATTTTCTTGCATCTCACTATCAACTGCTTCTTCTTGTGTCATATGAGGAATACCACGTGCTAAATCAACTTGTTGTTGTTGGTCATATTCTTGTTTCACTTTTTCAAAATATGTACTTAAAGTTTGTAAATTGTTATATGTTGCCGCAGCTTGTTGTAAAGTAAATGCTCCCTTAGATTGTGCAATTTCAAGTGCTTTATTTATACTTGCCACTACTGTCAATATATCTTCCATGTTAATATATACATTTACAATAAAATTAATTCTGAAAAAAAACCTATCTAAATTATCAAGATTAAATGCTATATATATTTAATTAATTTTAATATAAAGATTTCAAGAATAGAAATATATATTACTAATCATGACTACTTCTCAAAATAATCCAGAAACTGAAAAAATTTATCAATTTAATGCAGATATTAATCAATTAATGAAATTAATAATCAATTCTGTATATTCTGATAAAGAAATTTTTTTAAGAGAACTAATCTCTAATTCTTCTGACGCTTTAGATAAAGTTCGTTATTTGTCTATTACAAATCAAGATATGGTTAAAGATATGCCAAATATGGAAATTAGTATAGTTACTGATAAACAAAATAATACAATTACTATTGAAGATACTGGAATTGGTATGACTAAAGAAGAATTAATTAATAATTTAGGAACTATTGCAAAATCTGGAACTAAACAATTTATTAAATCTTTAACTAATTCTACTTCAGAAAATAATGATTTAAAATTAATTGGACAATTTGGTATAGGATTTTACTCTGTATTCTTAGTTTCTAATAATGTTGAAGTTTTGACAAAATCATATGATGGCGATGAATATTTATGGACTTCTGATGAAAATGGTTTTACTCTTAAAAAAATGGAAGAAGATAAAAGAATTTTGAAAAGAGGAACAAGAATTGTTCTTCATTTACGTGATAGTGAATTAGAATTTCTTGAAGAGGAAAGAATTAAAGATATAGTAAAAAAACATTCACAATTTGTTAGTTATAAAATATCGTTACTTTGTGAAAAAGTTGAAGAAGTACCTGTTGAAGATGAAGATGTAGAAAATTTAGATGAAAAAAAAGAAAACGAAAACGAAAACGAAGTTACAATTGAAGATGTCACTGAAGAAGAAGCAAAAGAAACCAAAACTACTACTGAAACAAAAATGGAATTTGAGGTATTAAACAAACAAGATCCTATTTGGATCAGAAAAAAAACTGAAGTTTCAGATGAAGAATATAATAATTTTTATAAATCTATATCTAATGATTGGGATAATCCTGTAACTAGAACTCATTTTTCTGTAGAGGGTTCTACTTCTTTCAAATCTGTTTTATTTTTACCAAATCATTCTGGAACTGATATGTATTCTCCTGGAAAATGTGTCAATAGAATTAAATTATATGTTCGTCGTGTTTTTGTTTTAGATAAATGTGAAGAAGTTATTCCCGAATATTTTCATTTTGTTACTGGTATTGTTGACTCTGATGACTTATCATTAAATGTTTCACGCGAAATTTTACAAAAGAATAATATTATTAAGAATATTAGAAAAATTTTGGTAAAAAGAATTATTAAAATGATGGATGAACTTTCTAAAAATGATGAAGAAAAATATCAAAAATTTTATAATGAATATCATAAAAACATTAAATGGGGAATTAATGAAGATCATGCTAATAGAGATAAACTTTCTAAACTTTTAAGATATGTGTCTTCTAAATCTGATGATAAAGCTATTTCTTTAGCAAAATATGTTGAAGACATGCCCAAAGATCAAAAACATATGTATTATATTACAGGTGAAAGTCTTAAAACAGTTAAAAATTCTCCTTTCCTTGAAACTTTAAATAAAAAAAATTATGCTGTTCTTTTTATGACTGACCCCATTGATGAATATGTTGTTCAAGGTATGAAACAATATGATGAAATGAAAATGATTGATATTACTAAAGGTGATCTTAATATAGAATTAACTGAAAAAGAGAAAAAAAAAGAAGAAGAAGACAAAAAAACATATGATAAAATGTGTTCAGAAGTAAAAAATATTCTATCTGAATATGTTGAAAATGTTATTTTATCTAAAAGAGTTGTAGATTCACCTTGTTGTATTTCCAGTACTGAATATGGATGGAGTGCAAATATGGCAAGAATAATGAGAGCACAAGCACTTAGAGATTCATCTATGAATGATATAATGAGTGCAAAAAAAATATTTGAATTAAATCCTCAACATAAAACTATTAAATTACTTAAAAATAAATTTGATAATATTAATGATGGTAATAAAGGAGAATTCGCAAATATTGTTAGATTATTATATCAAACTTGTTTAATTGTTTCAGGATTTTCCGTTATTGAACCTGAACAATATTCTAAAAAAGTATATAATTTGATTAATCTTGGATTAGGTGATTATGACGATGATGATGACGATTCCGAGAAAGAAGATGAGCAACAAAATGAAACACAACCGGAAGAAATTGTTATTGGAAATGATGGGCAACAAAATGAAACACAACCGGAAGAAATTGTTATTGGAAATGATGGGCAACAAAATGAAACACAACCGGAAGAAATTGTTATTGGAAATGATGATGAATTGGAAATGGAAGGTATAGATTAAAATAATAATGTAAAATTAAATTAAATTTTTAAAATTGATTTTTAACGAATTCATACATAATAAAAATTTTAATATGACTAATACTAACAATTCGGCTTCCAATGAAGTCACTACTAAAGTAGTTGAACGCGTTCTTGATAATGCCATTGATGGCATTGATATCATTGGTGATGTCATTGAACCAAAAATTCATAATGAACTTAAATCAAAATTTGATAAAGACCAACAATGGGATGTTCTTGACAAATCTAAAATTAATAAATCTGAAGTACAAAGTAAACAAGAACTAAGTGTTTCCATTGTTAATGAAAATGAAGATGAAAAAGAAGAATTATATCAACCCAAATCGACACCTTCTACTCCAAATGAAGGAATACTTTCATCATCTACACTTATTTTTGAACCTAAGGAAATAGAATCATTATCATCTAGTCCAGTAAAACTTCCTAAAAAATCTGAATCTGAATCTGATTTTGAATTAAAAAAAATGAATACTGATGAGACTATTTGTGAAGAAATGCCATTTATAAATTTTAATGAATCGGTTTCGGAACTTATTGCTCTAAAATTATATTGTGGCGATCGTCTCGTTAAAATAACTGATAGAATGAAAGCTCTACCGGTTGTATTTCAAACAGCTAAACATATGACAGATGTTATTAGAAAAAATCCGAATGTTTATGAACTTAAAAAATTCGATGAATTTAATGTCACCTATGATGACTATCTAAAACATCGTTTTGAACTTTCTGACAAAAAATCATCTTTTACTAGTCATAATACACATCTTCAAAAAGAATCAACTAAATTCCAAATAGAAGACGCTCGTGTTATTAAATGTGTTAAAGAAATTTTACGTATTATGAAACCTCTATGTGAGAGATATAAAGATAGTGATTTTCTGTAATTATCTACTATTATAAAAAATTAATTTTATTAAAAATTAATAAAATTAATTTTATTTTAGGGACTTGAACTATAGCAATCTTAAAATTGAAAATTTAATTCTAACATTAATTTATTAGATGATGATTGCTAAAGTCGGAACTAATTTAAATCATATAGATATTAAAAAACATTTACTCGATATATATAATAAAAAATTTGAAACATCGTATAAACATTGGTTAGACATCGAAATGACGACCGGGAATATAGATCAAAATAAGCAATTTTTTATGATTAATCAATTAAGAGCACAAGGTATTGATGAACATAAAATACAAAATTTACTTAATGATCAAAATTTCTGTAAACATTTTCTTATAATGTCCCAATCAAAGGCAACTCTTAGAGGTGCAAAATTAAACAACATTGTTTATAATATATGTCGTAATTATCTTAATAATCACTATTTTATTGTAGAAACAGAGAAACACTATGATAATATTAGTGAAAAAGTTGATGTTCTAATAACCCAAAAATCAACTGGAAGAAAATTATTAATTTTCAACCAAATAGACTTATGGGGAGGTGGAGCACAATATAATAGAGGGGATAAATACATTTTACAAGATTGTAATAATAAGGTTTGTAAAACACAAAATGATAAATGTATATATACCATTATTAAACCATATGGAACCAGAGGAAATATAGGATCTAAAAAACACAAAATATGTTTTCTTGGATATATAAATGAACTTTTATTCTATCCAGAAGAATTACCATTATATATAAAAAATTTTTTTAACCTTTAAATTGTACTTTATTATTTCTATAACAATTATAAAAATCATTTAATGTATTTGACTTCAAAACTTCTAAATTACTTTGTTCAGTTTCTTCAAAAACTTCATTCACATTATTTAAAAATCTCTCTTGTATCGGATCTAAATCCTGTTCATCATCTAATTCATTTATTTTTTCATAAATTTGAAGAATTTCTTCAACATTTGCATCTTTATCATAAATTTCATTCATTACTTCATGTTTATTACGTATTTTCCATTCATTATCTTTTCTTACTTGAATATCAGGATAATTTTTATTAGTATACTTAATCGATAAGTTTTGAGGTTGTTCTGGATTACAATACTTATATTTGATATATTGCTGTAATCCACACATTCCATTTGCTAAAAATTTACTTAAAATTCTTTTGTATTTTTCTGATGTTTTCAAAAAATTCATATCTTCTTTACCATAATCATTGAAAACCAAATTTATTGTATTATTTGTTGTATTATTACAATTTGTACTACTATTATCATTTATTACTTGTTTACTTTGTTCCACATTTTGTTTTAAAAGATTTATTATTTGATCATTCTTTTCTGCTAATTGTTCTTGTAATTGTTTTATTGTATTCTCATGCTCAATCTTCTTTTTACAACCACGTTTATAATGTTCGTTTAAATGTCTTTTATGTTTATAACTTCGGTCATCACAATATTCACAAAAATATCTCTCACTAATTGCGTTTTTTGCGGCGTTTTGCGGCATTTTGCGGCACTTTTGCGGCGTTTTGCGGCAATTTTGCGGCGAATTTGCGGCAAAAATATTATTTTGATTCTGTAAGTTATTATCTTTTTTAACACATGGCCGCTTACGCGCCATATGCTGTTTTAAATGGTGTTTTAATCTAAAAGGACGATTACATTGTTCGCATTCAAACATACTTATAGTTATATATATATTAATACTTATTTATTTTTTTTACTAATATCAAAAAAAAAAGTAAATTAGTAAGTAAATTAGTAAGCAAATTAGTAAGCAAATTCGTAAGAACATTACTATACGTATTTTACTCACATATAATATTATTTCTTATATATTTTTATTACTGACCAGTCTTACTTACTAATTTACTTACTAATTTGGAATATTATTCCAAAAAAAAAATTGCGGGGGGGGAGGCCATGGTTTTTAGAAAAACTTTTTCTAGGAAAAAATTTTTTAACAAAACTTTTCGCATTTTTTTATTAAAAAAATTTTCTCTTAGGAAAAGTTTTTTCTGTGAATCCATGGCCGATTACTGTCCACTCTTTTTTTTAAAGAAAA
>Ga0310345_10005105_pt1 | contig 11759 bp, 8 predicted proteins | sample HC15DNA20500_MG_FD_204667 | JGI IMG/M metagenome (GOLD analysis project Ga0310345, IMG submission 204667) | Marine microbial communities from station ALOHA, North Pacific Subtropical Gyre - HC15-DNA-20-500_MG | ecosystem: Environmental > Aquatic > Marine > Oceanic | place: Pacific Ocean: North...
GAATGGCACAAGGAGCGATGAGGTTGACGAGTATGAGATGAGCGCATTACTTGAGCGCGTTCGAGCGGAACAGTTGTTAATTTCAGATGGAGCGACTGGCACCTATCTCCAGAGGCACGGGTTGGAGCCAGGAGGTTGTCCCGAAGAGTTTAATTTAAGCCGCCCGGAGGTTGTCCGCCAGATGGCATCGGAATACTTTGATGCTGGTTCCGATGTGGTTCTTACAAACTCGTTCGGTGGAACGTGGTACAGGTTGAAGGAATATGGCTTCGGCGACTGCGTTAAGGAGTTCAACCGCTTGGCGGCTGAGCATGCTCGGGCGGTTGTTCCCGCAGGTCGTTTTGTGCTCGGATCGATCGGTCCATCCGGTGTTTTACTTGAACCTAATGGGTCGACAACCGAAGAGGAAATGTACGGTGCTTTCTGTGAGCAGGTGCGAGGACTGGCGTCAGGAGGTGTCGACGGGTTTTGCATCGAGACCATGTTTGACATGGGCGAGATCTCGCTAGCTATTCGGGCAGTAAAGGAAATGACTTCCTTGCCGGTTATTGCGACGATGGTGTTCGATAAAGGGCCTAAAGGCTACTTCACGATGATGGGGCAGAGACCCGCACAGGTTGCCGAAGACCTGACCGAAAAAGGTGCCGATATTGTTGGCTCCAATTGTGGCTTGGGAATTGGACACATGGTCGAGATTATCACGGAGATGTGTTCGGCTACGGACCGGCCGATTCTTACCCATGTAAATGCAGGAATGCCGATGATCAAGAAAACGGACATTGTGTATCCGGATACTCCGGATTACATGGCTGAGCAGATGAAGAAGATCGTTGATGCGGGGGCTAATATCGTCGGTGGTTGCTGTGGCACGACACCGGATCATATTCGTGCCTTTGTCGGAAGGCTGAAGGGTTAAGGTTGGTTCTATATGGTTGAGCTTGACGACCTCGGCAATGAATTTCTTCGTCGGGAACTCGAAGAATACGTCGAGAGAGACGACGAGCGACAGAGAATGATCGAACTGTATGTGGCGACGAAGCCTCGGATGCAAGAGATTGCTGCGTCGATTATAGATGGGCAGCACGATGAAACTGATCGGATGACCGAGGAAGCACTCGACGACGGCGTGGAGGCGCTTGAGGTCATGGATGATGGGCTAATCGCGGGCATGGCGCTCGTAGGGATCAAATTTAGAGACAATTTTATTTTTGTTCCGGAGGTCTTGGCATGTGCGCGAGCCATGAAGGCTGGAATGGCCCACATCGAACCGATACTTTCAGCATCGGGAATAGATCCGGTCGGGAAAGTGATTATAGGTACCGTTAAGGGCGACCTCCACGATATCGGTAAGAATCTGTGCATTATGATGCTTCGCGGTTCCGGTTTCGAGGTCATTGATCTCGGTGTTGACACCTCTCCAGATGATTTTCTTGAAGCAGTGGAACAGCACGAGGCGAACCTGGTGGGGATGTCCGCACTTCTTACTACGACGATGCCGAACATGGGGCGTACGATCGAAGCGTTCATTGATGCAGACCTCCGTGACGACGTTAAAATCATGGTTGGAGGTGCTCCCGTGACACCGGAGTTTGCTGAAGACATGGGGGCGGATGCGTACGGAGCCGACGCGGTGGAGTGCGTCGAGGTGGCCAAACGTCTTACAGCGGAGGGTGCTTCGGCAGCCGTTTGATTCCCAAAAAACCACGGAGTCGGCTCGGTATCCCAATTAAGAAGGCTGATTACGAGAAGCGCTTGGTGCGCATCAGTGACATCTTCAAGGGTATTGCGACTCACGCTGATCAGCAGGCGTTAACACGCTGTCCCTACAAGAATCGCTTCGATCAGTGTACCGCCAAATTCGCCTGTGGTTACAAGCGCAAACCCAACGAAACTGGAGGTTTACCGATTTGTGGTAGTGACGATCGCTTGGACTACCGTACGGCATGGGAAACGGATCCGAAGGGTCTCGCCGGCATGAAGATGAAGCTCGAAAAATCGAGGCAAACTTCCGCTTCGATTTCGTGTGGTGAGCGAGTCTGCCGGTCAACTGTGGGAAAGACGATCTTCGGTCATGCTGACGAACTGGAAGTCAAAGTGCCTACCTCATGTGGACGTGCGGGAACGTGCCATGAATGCATAGTGGAAATCAAGAACGGCATGAAGGCGCTGTCTGGGAGGACGGAGTCTGAAATGTTCCTTAGTAGGGATTATCGTCTTGCCTGCCAGGCTACAGTTGAAGATTCCAGACTGGAGATTGAGTTCGAACTTCTGTGCCGCACTCGGAGGGTGCTAACCGATCAAATGCGGCGGTCGGTCGAACTCGACCCGATGGTGACTCACCGGGGTGACCACGTCTACTATGGTGACAAAGAGGTCGATGATTACCGTGGCCACGTCTTCGGGGTGACCCTCGACTTAGGAACCACAACCGTTGTTCTTGAACTGTTCGATCTCGAGACGGGTGAATCAGTCTACGCTGAATCTTTCGAGAATCCACAACGTTTTGGTGGGAGCGACATCATGTCCCGTATTAGCTATGACGCGGGACCGTTCAGGGGGGAACTCCACGCGGCGATCATTAGCACATTCAACACAGCAGTGAGAGAAATGTGTGCCGAGGTGGGCATTAGTCGACATGAGATTTATGAAATTCTTCTTGTCGGAAATTCTGCTATGCGTGAACTCTTTTTCGGAATAGATGTCCAATCCATTGGTCAGAGGCCCTATAAGTCGACGGTTGAGAAGGAGTGGCTGTCAGGAGAACGAGACTCCACAGTGCTACGTGAGTCAGCTCGAAAGCTGAATCTCGTGGCCAACAAGAACGCTGTCCTTGTCGGTGCTCCGATTATCGCTAGTCACGTTGGTGGCGATATTACGTCAGATTTAGTGGCGATTGATATGGCATCGAAAAAGGACGTAGTCATGCTGGTTGACATAGGGACCAATACGGAAGTCGTCATCGGCCACGGCGGTCGGTTGATGGCCGCTTCGTGTCCAGCGGGCCCGGCGTTCGAGGGTGGCCTCGTCAGATACGGGATGCCCGGTTGCGTAGGCGCGATCGAATCGGTCCGGTATGTTGGCGGTACCTTTCAGTACGATACGATCGGCGGTGGTGAGCCCGATGGAATTTGCGGTTCGGGGTACATCGATCTCCTGGCTGAGCTTCGTCGAAACGGGCTTATGACAGCCAAGGGGGTGTTTCAAGGCAAGGCAAATGAGGTCGCAGTTGTGTCAGGGCGTGGGATTACTCTTTCACGTCAGGATGCTAGCGAACTCGCTCAGGCTAAGGCTGCGAACTTTTGTGGGCAGGTGATTCTGATGAGGAAGTTTGGCGTTGTGCCAAAGGAGATTAGTACGCTTTACCTTTCTGGCGCCTTCGCTAACTACGTCTCTACGGCGGCTGCGGTTGACATAGGCTTCCTCGCTCCGGTCCCCGAGGACCGCGTTGTGAAACTTGGGAACGGGGCTGCACAGGGTGCCCGTGAAATGCTTTTCTCACGAAAGAAACGGGAGATAGTTGGCGAATTGATCAAGAAAGTCGAGCACGTCGAGCTCGAGACCACGTCTGACTTCTTTGAGGTTTTCGTGGAGGGATGTCAGTTTAAACCGATGAACCTCGACTCTTTCTCGTAAAGTCGAAGGGAAGGACTTCTCCGAAGACCGTTTTCCAGACTGCCTTCTCCGGAGGCCCAGGCGGCCTCTACCACTTCGGAGTGTTTCTCTAGGCATATGCCACCGGTGGACTTTGATGCCGAGTGTCGTATCGGACGATCTACCAGCATTGAACACCTTCAGAATCAGCGGTAGGATTCCTTCTGTCTTGTCGTGGAGGAGACGGGGGGAGTTCAGGTCGTTGTATCGTAAACAGGATTGATTTGTTATGCGGACGATCATATTGATTTTTTCCGGAACGCTACTAGCTGGGTGTGGTTTTGAAGAAGGGAGTACTGACTGGTCCGTTTACCTCGGAGATTACGGCCGTCGGCACTACTCCGGATTGGATCAGATTACTCGTGAGAATGTGAGCGAGTTAGAGGTCGCTTGGGTATATGACGCAGGTGAACTCAGAGGTACACGGTCCACGATGTACACGAGCCCACTAGTCATCGACGGCACTTTGTACGGATTGTCTCCCAAGCTGGTGGCTTTCGCCCTGGAGGCGGACACAGGTGTGGAATTATGGCGCTTTGATCCAGGGTCTGACGGAGCGGCTCAACGGGGTCTGATGTGGTGGGAGAATGACGACGAGACCCGTTTGTTTTACACCGTAGGCTCAGAGTTGATCGCACTGAATCCCTCCGATGGCACGGCGATAGAGACCTTCGGCAAGAAGGGCCGGCTGGACCTCACACCGAGTGGCGACGGGAGAGGATATATCAGCGTTACTGTTCCTGGCATCGTGTTCGAGGACATGATCATTCTTGGGTTTTCTACTAATGAGTCTGCGGAGGCGTTTCCTGGTTCTGTCCGCTCCTTTAGTGCTATTGATGGAGCGTTGATCTGGCAATTCAATACGATTCCGGATCCAGATGGTCCCGGTTCAGAGACTTGGGCGGACGGATCGTTGGAACGGGCTGGCGGGGCGAATGTGTGGACGGGTATGACCCTCGACAAGGAACGAGGTCTGCTGTTCGCCCCCACCGGATCTGCGACCCCTGACTTTTACGGTGCGGGTCGTTTGGGTGACAACCGCTATGCCAATTCTCTATTGGCGATCGAGGCGGCGTCCGGTGAGCTTAAGTGGGCTTACCAGGTGGTTCGACACGACCTGTGGGATCGCGACAACCCATCGCCACCGACTTTGGTTGAGCTTGAGCGAGACGGCCGCACGATCGATGCTGTCGCGCTCACGACGAAGTCTGGGCATCTCTACGTATTCGATCGAGAGACGGGCGAATCGTTGTATCCCATTCTTGAAGTGAGTCAGCTGACAAGCTCGATGCCAGGAGAGATAACAGCGGTTTCTCAGTCAGTGTCGGTTGTTGCCTTTAGTAGGGAGATATTCGAGGTGACTAATCGCAATGATGAGGCCACAAGTTTCGTCGAAAATCAGATCAGAGACTGGGACCTTCGACCGTGGGCTCCACCACGAGTTGGTACGGTTCTCTTGTATCCGTGGTACGACGGAGGGGCCGAGTGGGGCGGATCGGCATTTGACCCAAGTAATAACCACTTGATCCTGAATGCCAACGACGTTCCAGGAGTTCTGGAACTCACGGAAGTTCCGGTAGGCTTGAGTGACTACGGGATTTATGCCAGGCACTGTGGGAGCTGTCATGGCCTCAACTTGGAAGGCAGCGAAACAGCGCCTTCGTTGGTGGGTGTAGGCGACCGGTTAACCCTTAACGCTAATGACGTGCCAAACAGTGAAGAGATTGTCGAAATAATTCTGGAAGGCCGTGGCAGGATGCCAGGCTTCGCTCATCTTGACGATGTGGAACGCCTGGCCATTCTGCGTTACCTGGCCGCCCCAGAGCCTCAAATTGACGAGCCGACGACGGAGGTTTCTTATGTTCTCGGAGGATACGTATATCTTCGCGATCACGAAGGGCTCCCAGGAAATACACCACCGTGGGGAACCCTTAACTCAATCGACCTTGCTACAGGCACCGTTGATTGGACTGTACCTCTTGGCAACTATCCATCCCATCCGGATCTCGGGTTTGGTGCTGTCAATTACGGCGGGCCTGTTGTCACGGCCTCTGGGTTGGTCTTTATCGCAGCGACTCCGGACAAGATGTTACGTGCCTATGACGCCCGTAATGGTGAGATTTTATGGGAGTTTGGGTTGTCCGCCGCTGGTTTCTCGACACCGGCGATATACAGTATTGACGGTAAACAATTTGTGGTAATTGCAGCGGGTGGCGGGCGCATGGGACCACCATCAGGCGCAGAGTACGTTGCATTCAGCTTACCGTGACGCAGTTTAATGGGGGCCTTCTCGAATGCCGGTTACGGTGGGTTCGTCTCCTCAACCCAACCGTGACGGTAGGTGGCAGGACATCCTGGCGTCCCTGTTTGGGAGAGGGTGCTCGACTTGGCCTACACCCCGAATCCCCGGCCTTTGCGTCGGGGGAGGGGCGATCGAAATGGGTGGCAGACTGGCCGCGCCAGTTTTTGGGCGCGGTCGGCGCTATGAGTAATTTTGAATTTCTCAGATGCGAGGTTGATTTCACATGTCCGGTCTTTGTCGATTGGTGGCTTACTGACTCGAGTCGGTGTATCGAAAAACAGGACGTGCGGCAAAGATGATTGCGGAAGCTTCTGCGCAGTACCGGAGTCGTTACGCGGAGGTTGAATCTAGGCTGGCCTGCTTATGCCCTGGCACTTTCGATTTTGTCATGGTCGTACCGGTGTATGCGGAAAGTTCTTCGTTTATTGATAGTTACCGGCCCGCTGTTCATAAGGGACAGAAACTTCTTGTAATTGCTGTACTCAATGGCCGTATCGGGGCAGTAGATTCGGTCAACGCTGTAAATACGGGATGCTTTCGTGAACTCAGCGCTCGATTTTCGCTTCGTGAGGTAGGGAGGGGAGGATGGCTTGGTCGTGATGGGAGTATGAGTTTGTTAGTGGTTGATCGTTTCACGCCGGGGCGTCTTTTACCGACTGGACAGGGTGTCGGTTTGGCTCGCAAGATCGGCGCTGACATCGCGCTTGAACTGATCGCAGCGGGACGGGTACGTAACAGCTTTTTCTCGATGACGGATGCCGATGCAAGCTTGCCTGTGGACTACTTTGGACGAGTCGGGGAGCTCAAAGAAAAGTGTTCGGCTGGGATTTTTCCCCTCTGGCACGAGCCGAGTGGGAAGGCTAGGATCGATAGAGGTACCGCCTTGTACGAGGTTGGTCTCCGTTATTTCCAGCGTGGCCTCCACTGGGCGAATTCTCCATATGCGTTTCACTCCTTAGGCAGCACGATAGTGGTGAATGCTCTATGTTACGCACAGGTCAGAGGCGTGCCGTTACGGCAGGCCGGGGAGGACTTTTATTTGCTGTGTAAGTTGAGCAAGATTCGTCCGCTAGCAAGGCTCCATGGTGAGCCCGTACGTCTTCAAAGCCGTTTTTCCGATCGTGTGCCCTTCGGGACTGGTCGGGGAAGCTACAAATTGGGTCATGGCGATGACCTGATTCTTTACCATCCGAACTGTTTCGCGGCTGTTCGGGAGGTTACGACTGCGTTGAATTCCTCTGTGGAATCGTGGCCAGTTCTAAGGCGGCTGGCCTCTGAGCGGATCCGATTGACAGGAGATGGATTGGTTCGAGAAAACATCGGCAGAATGTGCTCTGGGATGAGTCCTGCGGTTCGATCTTTTCTTCAAACCCAGGGAGCCTTCCGTGCCTGGCAGAGGATCGGGGAGCAAGCGCCAGACTCGACGTCACGAGTTCGTCGCCTTCATGAATGGTTCGATGGATTTCGCACGTTGAAGTTGATACACCATGTACGGAAGCTGACGGCGGCATCGCTGCCATGGGGCGATGCGATCCGACGCGCACCTTTCATGGACGGGATCAAAGATGATGGTGGCTGTCTCAGTAAGATCAGGATGGACTTGCTCCGTCGCGAGAGGGATCTGCCTAGCTTGGTCGGTCCGACTTTGTAACAGTCCAAAGAATCCTGGGCGATATGGGAGGGGACTGTGATGATCATTTAGATCGGCATGGGATAAATTTGAAGGTAAATTCGAACGTCCCCAGGCTGTTTTTAGAGCGATCAATCTGTGGAGGGAGGAAGTTCTTGCCATTAACGGAGGTGCCCTCAAGGCGGTTTTTGGGATCCGAGCTGTTGCGCCACGATTGTTTTATTGGTGGAGAGTGGCGAGCCGCGCGGAGTCGGCGGATGTTTTCTGTGTATAACCCGTCGACGGGGGAACTGGTGGGATCAGTGCCAGACTGCACGGCCGAGGATGCTGGGGAGGCCATAGAATCAGCGGGAATGGCCTTCGTGGCTTGGCGGGGTTGGACGGCTGCAGAACGTGGCGAAGTACTGCAAGAGTGGGCGCGCCTCATTCTTGACTACCAGTCCGACCTCGCCCGGCTGATAACTCTCGAACAGGGCAAACCGTTGGCGGAGGCCACAGGAGAAGTCACTTATGCTGCCCAGTTTCTTGAATGGTTTGCTGAAGAGGGTAAACGATCCTATGGCGACGTGATTCCTGCACCGAAGCGGGGCCAACATATCGTTGTGATTCGCCAGCCTATCGGTGTTACGGCTGCAATCACTCCGTGGAACTTTCCAGCAGCGATGATCACGAGGAAAGCCGGGGCGGCACTTGCGGCCGGATGTACGATGATTGTCAAACCGTCCGAGGCGACGCCGCTTACTGCGCTCGCATTAGCGAGATTAGCTGAGGCTGCCGGACTCCCACCTGGGGTTTTTAATGTCTTGACCGGGCTGAACGCGGAATCGATCGGACGTGCTTTGACCGAGAGTGCCGTGGTTCGCGCGTTGAGCTTTACCGGATCGACAGAGGTCGGGCGGAAATTAATGGCGCAGTGCGCTACTCACCTCACAAAGGTATCCCTTGAGTTGGGGGGCAACGCCCCGTTCATTGTTTTTGACGATGCTGATATTGACGCTGCAGTGGAGGGTGCCATGGCGTCGAAGTTTAGGAATACCGGGCAAACTTGTGTATGCGTGAACCGGTTCCTGGTGCAGGACAAGGTTCATGATGTTTTCGTGGCGAAATTGAGTAAGTTGATGAGTAAATTGAGAGTTGGGGATGGATTAGAGGCTGATATTGATCAGACAGCATTAATCAACCATGCGGCCTTGGAGAAGGTGGAAGCTCATGTGTCTGATGCGATAGAAGGCGGAGCGACAGTTGAACTGGGGGGGAAACCTCATTCACTGGGTGGGACGTACTACCAACCGACGTTACTTACCGGTGTCCGATCCGGTATGCGTTGTGTCCGGGAAGAGACATTCGGTCCTGTTGCAGCAGTAATGCGTTTCAAGAACGAAGAGGATGCAGTTGAATTGGCGAACGATACGGAATACGGGTTGGCTGCCTATTTTTATTGTCACGATATGAATCGCGTCTGGCGCGTGGCCGAGCAACTTGAGGCTGGAATCGTGGGGGTGAACGAGGGGATTATTTCGACGCCTGTGGCCCCGTTTGGTGGGATCAAAGCTTCAGGCATAGGGCGGGAAGGTTCTCGGTACGGGCTCGACGAATATATGGAACTCAAGTATCTGTGTATGGGATCAACAAGAGATAGCTGAATAGATCGAATAGGGTACGGGGTGGGCGAACCTGCCTGGTTTTTTGAGTCGCAATTATTTTCTTGAATGTAGTAACGCATGGAATTCGTATTCGCTTTATCTGGTTTCCTGGTCGGCCTGTTGGCAGGTTGGTTTCTTGCCCAGAAGACGATTTTCAGGACCAGGGAAGAGTTGGCAGTGGTTAAGGCTCGAGCTGAAGAGAGGGAAAAATCAACTGGACGCGAGAAGGAATTTTTCGAGCGGTCCGTTAGCGAAATGAAGTCTAATTTTCTGGGTATGGCTCAGAATGCCCTTCGAGCCAACAATCAGCAATTTCTCCAGAACACCGAAATCAAACTTAAACCGCTAGCTGACGTACTTAAAGCGCTTAATGAGAAAACGGGAGAGATAGAGAAGAAGCGGGTAGAGGCGTATGGTCAACTAAGCGAACAGATCAAAGGCATGGTGGATGCTGCTGGAGGGATGTTAAGGAGTTCGGAGAGGATGCAGAGCCTGCTGAAGGGATCGAGTGAGGTTCGTGGAAATTGGGGGGAGTATCTCCTGCGTAATGTTGTCGAGTTTGCCGGCATGAAAAAGCACGTTCATTTTGACGAACAATTGACGCTTTCTGATGGATCGCGACCAGACATGGTTATTCGGCTTCCGAATGGGGGTGGAGTTCCCGTTGATTCCAAATGTCCCTTTAATCGTTTTCAAGAGGCGAAGGAAGAGGGCGATCCTTCACGAGTGCGCGAATTGATGAAAGCCCATGCGAATGCAGTGCGTAAACATGTTGATGGTTTGAGCAAGAAAGACTATTCAGCCGTGATTGAAGGAGAACTGGATTTCACGGTCATGTTCATCCCTGGCGACCATTTATTAGAAGCTGCCTTAGCGGTTGATCCGCAGCTTCAAGATGACGCTTTCAAAAAGAGAATCTTGATCGCCAACCCCGTCAGCCTCGTGGCTTTGTTGCGGACAGTGCGTATTTATTGGCGTCAGGAAGAAACGGAGCGTGATTCCAGGCAGATTGCCGAGGCCGCTCGTGAATTGTACGAGCGTGCCACAGTGTGGACGGAGCATGTGGGAAAGATCGGCAAAGGCTTGAGTTCAGCGGTCGACGCCTTTAATAGATCGGTAGGTAGTTGGGAGCGACGGGTTCTCCCTGCTGGAAAGAAACTCCAAGAACTTAACGTTCCTGGACCAGATGACGGGGCCTTAGGTGACGGTAAATTCGCTCCATCACGGGTTGATCAAGAGCTTCGCCGATTGCCTGGTTGCCAGGATGACGCTTGAATTCTTAGGGACTGTTTTTGGTATTAGTGACGACCGTTCACCTTTCCCCGGTGGAGTATTCGGTTGCTAGGTCTCCGTAAACCCTCACCTTAAACCCGTTCGTGGAGTAGGGACCCATGCACATTTTATTAAGGCAGAGACTTTTGATAGCCGATCTGAAACGTCATTTTCCACAAAACGGTCAAGACATTGCTGGTAACCGCCACGTGGAAGAGGAGAGAAAACGCCAAGGTGTGCCGAGCCCGCCTACCAAACACGGGAGTAGGATACGGAGAAGAGAATTAAAAGAAAATAGGTCGACCTTGGTCTAGGAAGCAATTTAAGAATCGGTCATTTGTCGTAGTGGTGATATTTCGTGTGGAAGTTTTGAGGTCCGATCGTGCCTACGAGAATTGGGACCCCGGGTGTCATGACTAGGCAGAGGAGCGGGCGGCTCCACTGGCTTGCCATCCGCTTAACACGGCGTCAACAATCTCAGTTACGCCGACATCGTTGGTAACTTGGGCGAAAATTACGGGGCCGGCACCTCGCATCTTTCTAGCATCACGAGCCATGATCCCAAGATCAGCGTCGATCAGTGAAGCGAGGTCGGTCTTGTTGATTACTAAGAGGTCAGATTGGGTAATTCCTGGTCCGCCTTTACGAGGAATCTTGTCTCCGCCTGAAACATCGATGACATAGATCGTGAAATCGGCAAGATCTCGACTGAACTGGGCGGCCAGGTTATCTCCTCCGCTTTCGACGAACAATAATTCTGGTTTAACTTTGATCATTAATTGTTCAAGTGCATCCAAATTCTGGCTTACGTCATCTCTTACTGCCGTATGGGGACAGCCGCCGGTTTCAACGGCGGCAATGCGATCGATATCGAGTGCCTCATGGCGAACTAGAAATTCACCATCCTCCTTTGTGAAGATGTCATTTGTAACGACCGCCAGGCTATACCGATCTCGCAATCTCCTACAGAGCGCAAGCAGTAACGCTGTCTTCCCGCTGCCAACTGGTCCTCCGATACCGATGGTGAAGGCTCGCGACTGGTAGTTTCTAGTCAGTGGTGTAGGTCTTTCCGAGAAATGACCAGGACCCTTTGGTTCGTCGTGTTCATGAGGATGGCGGGTGTCGTGCATTAATGGGCTCCTCGTCTGTGCAGTACCGAACTTATGACTGGAATAGACGCGAGTATAGGCGATCGTGTTTGGATTGGAGCAGATCGATGATGGGTGCTGTCTGGCACAGATCTTCTGGTTCGAGGAGTCGT
>Ga0310345_10005107_pt1 | contig 11757 bp, 12 predicted proteins | sample HC15DNA20500_MG_FD_204667 | JGI IMG/M metagenome (GOLD analysis project Ga0310345, IMG submission 204667) | Marine microbial communities from station ALOHA, North Pacific Subtropical Gyre - HC15-DNA-20-500_MG | ecosystem: Environmental > Aquatic > Marine > Oceanic | place: Pacific Ocean: North...
GATCTGGCGCACACTAATCAAACTCGACTTTAATCAGAATCTGGTTCGTCGCTACATCGGTTTGACCCATGATGCTGTCTTCTACCTCGACCCCCATGTCTGTATGCGTTGTCGATATAGAAGCACGGAGTTGTTGTGGCAATGTCCACAGTGTCACGAGTGGAATACATTTGTTGAGGAAAGAATCGCTCCCGCCGAAGATCACGAGGAAATTCCCGCGTGAGTATGCCCGAGTTGACCACACGAGTTAAACGTGCCGATCCTTAGAATTGCGCTAACTGGTGGAATAGCTACGGGAAAATCACACGTTCTTAGGCGATTTCATTTCTACAACGTCCCAACCATTGACGCGGATGCAATCGCCAGGGACGTCGTCCGCATCGGCCGCCCCGCCAATGCCAGTATTCGCAGACAGTTTGGCGGCGACGTCTTCCGAGCCGACGGTCAAATTGATCGCCAGAAACTAGCTGCCCTCGTCTTTGATAGCCCCTCAGACCGGAAAGTGCTTGAAAACATTATTCATCCTTACGTACGACAAAACATCGAAGAGTGGTTCGAAAGGATTGAACTCGAAAAGAATTCCTCTTTTGCAATCGCAGCTATACCGCTGCTCTTTGAAACGAAACGCCAAGCTGATTTTGACCGTATCCTTTTAACAACTTGCCAGCCGGGCAATCAATTCGACCGTCTCCTCAAACGCGACGGAATCGACGCAATCGACGCACAGAAACGAATCGATGCTCAGTTACCTAGTCCACAAAAAGAAGATCAATCACACTTCATTATCTGCACTGACGGTAGTTATTCTGAGACAGAAGATCAGATCAAAGGGATCTTTAGCGACTTGAAGCGGCAGGCGGCAGACTCGCAGATTTAACCACACGTTTCGACGTTCGGCCCACCCTCGATGTCGGCATTATCGACCGGTCGAGGCAAGTCGAAGCTCAGCGGCACGAATCGTGTTCGACATCAGCATCGCGATAGTCAAGGGACCCACACCGCCAGGAACAGGGGTGATAGCGCCAGCCACCTCGCTGACTTCCGGATGAACATCTCCTGTCACCACCGAACCCCGTTTGTCGAAAGCGGCCATTTTTTTAGAACCAGAACCAAATATCTTTTCAACCTGTGTCCGGTCGTCCACCCGATTCATACCAACATCGATCACTGTTGCACCCGACTTCACAAATGCACGCCTAACGAACGCTGGCCGACCAATCGCAGCCACAAGAATGTCCGCTGTCGAAGCCACCTGAGCCAAATTGACTGTTCGAGAATGACAAATTGTTACGGTAGCGTTTCTGTGTAATAACAACGCGGCCATCGGTTTTCCGACAATATCGCTACGGCCGATCACTACCGCCTGCCGACCACTAATCTCGATTTCACATCGCTGGAGTAGTTCGATGACTCCGGATGGAGTGCACGGAGTCAGAGCCTCTCTATTCTGTATCAAACGCCCAACATTACCGGGACTGAAACCATCTACATCCTTGGTCGGATCGATGGCATCAAATACTTGTTTTTCCGCATCAGAACCCATTCCTTTTGGCAAAGGTGACTGAACAAGAATCCCGTCATGTTTCGCACTATCATTAAACGTACGAACTATAGCCAACGCCTCATCTAATGAGGCCCTATCGTCAAGGCGACGGAGATCAGTCGCCATGCCAAGGTTCTCACCGCTCTTCATCTTATTCCGCACATAAATCTCGGAACCCGGATCATTTCCAGCTAGGAGTATGCCGAGCGTGGGAGGCCGGCCTACTGTTTGAGAAAAGGCATCAATACGAGATCGAAGTCCTTCCCGAATCTCTGCTGCGACCGCGGCGCCATCTAACCGCCGTGCTTCCAGAACTTCCTTCTCTATTGAATCATTACGGTGATCTATCATGATGCAACTCCTAGTACGATCATTATTTCAGGTTTTAACTCCATTTCAGTAGAATGCCGTCCGGTCAACTAATTCCCAAAACTCAAAGCTAATCCTTAAAATGGACGGTCACATTAAATGCTGAGAGCAAATAAGAGCCAAACCCAATGACAGCAAACAGAGGAACCTGGGGAACTCGAACAGGTTTTATCTTGGCAGCAGCTGGTTCCGCTGTTGGACTTGGAAACATTTGGGGCTTTCCGACGCAAGTTGGCCAGGGTGGTGGTGCGACTTTTGTCCTAGTCTATCTTCTATGTGTCGTCTTTATCTGCATGCCCATTATGATCGCCGAGTTCTCCATCGGCCGCCACAGTCAACAATCTCCAGTAGGATCATTTGCGCGGATCAGTCCCGGTACACGATGGTGGCTCGTTGGCGGCCTCGGGGTGTTAACCGGAGCCGGCATTCTGTCTTTCTACAGCGTGATCGCGGGATGGACCGTCGCCTACGTCTGGTTCACCCTCACTGACCAAGTTGGGAACAACCAAGACACCATAGGGGTTTTCTTTACTGATTTCACAGCGAATGCCTCCGCCAATATAGCACTAACTGTTTTGGTGCTGGGCATAACGGCTGTGGTCCTTTTAGGGGGAGTTAAATCCGGAATCGAACGAGTAACAAAGGTGCTCATGCCTGCGCTGATAGCCCTGTTGATTCTTCTTGCAGCACAAGCCCTTACCCTGCCAGGCGCAGCCGCTGGCATCTCTTACTACCTACAACCAGACCTTTCTCGCCTGCTCGATCCCGATATCTATAGCGCTGCACTGGGCCAAGCATTCTTTTCGTTGAGTCTTGGAATGGGTGCGATGATCACATATGGGAGCTATCTAGAGAAGCGCGAAGGCATAGCCGGAGCCGCCATTTTGGTGGTTCTTCTTGATACCCTAATTGCACTCCTCGCTGGTTTTATTATCTTTCCGGCCGGATTCTCAATTGCGGGATTTGATCCCACCAGCAGCGGACCCGGATTAATCTTCACCGTTCTGCCACGGCTCTTTTCCACCCTACCTGGAGGTCAATTCTTCGGAACGGCATTCTTTATACTTCTCACAATGGCAGCCTTAACCTCTATGATCTCCCTCTTGGAAGTCCCTGTTTCGCACTTTGTTGATGCTTACCACTGGACCCGAACTCGTTCTGTCGTTCTTGTCACTGGTGCGGTGTTATTGTTGTCAATTCCCTCTGCCTTGTCGGCAGGTTCTGTTGAAGTTTTGACGACTTTACCGACTTTGGGCATCGATTTTCTTACTCTCATGTCCACCGCGTGGAACGACTTTGCCTTGCCTATCGGAGGGTTATTGACCGCAATTTTTGTCGGTTGGGTCTGGAGAGTCGATGGTGCTCTTACAGAACTTCAATTACACGATGCCTGGTTCCCCTCACCAAAGTTGTGGGGTTTCCTAATTCGATGGCTCTGTCCTCTAGGTATTATGGCAATCATCTTACCTGCCGTGGCGGGCCTGTTATAAAGACAACGTGGACCAACTAACTCAAACTATCCAAGCAATTGACGCGGTTGTCTGGCAGCCGCTTGCAATGCCACTGATACTGGTAATTGTGGGTGGCCTAGTAACAGTCACCACTGGCTTTGTACAAATCCGACACTTTCCCCTCGCTGTAAGAACTGTGGTAGCTGGAATTTTCCAGAAATCAAGTAGCGGAGAAGGGACCATCACTCCCTTCCAAGCCTTATCCACGGCCCTAGCATCCACAGTGGGAAATGGAAACATCGGCGGGGTGGCCACGGCGATTCTAATCGGTGGACCAGGGGCCATCGCCTGGATGTGGGCCTGTGCCGCCGTCGGAATGGCTACCAAATACGCCGAAGCGGTCCTTGGTGTTCACTTTCGTGTGACTCGAGAAAATGGAGAGTTGGCGAGTGGCCCGATGTATTACATCGCGCGCGGCATCCCCATTCGGGCCCTTGGCAGACCACTTGCCTATCTCTTTGCCTTCTTCGGCGCAAGTGGCGCACTTCTCGGCACAGGAAATATGGCCCAGTCAAACACGGTGGCGCGCACCTTCATCGAAGCTGCCAGAAGCGTCGCCGGTATCGTCGTTCCAGCATGGGTTCCAGGCCTATTGATCACGGTCGCCGTTGGGCTCGTTTTGCTTGGTGGTATCCGACGGATAGCTGTTGTGGCTGAACGAATCGTGCCAAGCATGCTCGCGCTCTATTTCTTAACGACACTAACGTATTTGTTGCTGAACATAACTGAAGTGCCACGGGTCTTGACGTTAATTATTGGCAGCGCTCTCACTCCATCCGCTGCCCTTGGAGGATTCGTAGGAGCTTCCTTCTCACAGGTAATCGCGGCCGGTGTCAGCCGCGGTGTGTTGTCAAACGAGGCCGGGCTTGGCACCGCACCAATCGCTCACGGTATCGCTAAAGTCAATCACCCGAGCGAACAGGGTCTAGTCGGAATTTTCGAGGTGTTCATCGATACAATAGTAGTGTGTTCACTTACGGCGTTTGTGATTCTCGCCTCTAACCTTTGGACCGACCCCACATACCAACATTCCAGCGGCGACCTAACCGCTGCCGCATTGTCGACATCAGTTCCGTTTGCGTCTCTATTGGTAGCTTTATGTTCATTTCTCTTCGGTTTTTCAACCTTGATAGGATGGTCTTACTATGGAGAAAAATGTGTCGAGTTTATCGCCGGCTCTCGTGCAATCACCCCATACCGAATTGTCTTCACACTTTTGATTATGGTCGGGGCGGTCGTGTCCGTGGAATTAGTCTGGGCCCTAGGCACGCTTCTTAATGGTTTTATGGCCTTTCCGAACCTTATCGGAATTCTCTGTCTCATCGGTACGGTAAAGCAATTGACGCAAGAGTACTTTACGAAAATTTCTCCAAAGCTTTAACATACTCGGAAACCCGCTGCGCCGGTCTATTTCCTTCAAGCAAATCCGATATCACCGCAACGCTCGTAGCACCTGCTCTCCTAACCTCCATTGCCCGCTCAATGTTAATACCGCCAATTCCGACAACGGGCCGAGAAGGATTCATCCTGGAGGCACTCGTCACAAGGTTGGTTCCTACTGGTTGATAACCGGTTTTCTTCGTTGAGGTGTCGTAAACCGGGCCAACGGCGACGTAATCAAGCGGCTCACTTACCGATTCCTTCAATTGTTCGTCAGTGTGGACCGACATTCCAATTAGTAATCTATCGCACAGTCTTCGTCGAATCGTCGTCGGCCTTACATCGAACTGACCTAGATGGACTCCTGTAGCACCAGCTATTGCGGCAATATCAGCCCTATCGTTCACAATCACCTGCGCATCATAATCTGCAGCATCCCGGATAACTCGGTCGCACCAACCCAGATAATCACGACTGGCCACACTCGGAGCACGGAGTTGCACCAGCTTAGCTCCGCCAGCCAGATACTCTCGTGCCAGTTCACATACTTGCCAACCTTTTTCGATCGCCGTTTGATAATCGACAATCGCATAAAGCGCAGGTAACGTCATTCGTTGCTAAAACGCTCCATGAAACTAGTATTCATACGGCCCTCAATAAAATCCTGATCTTCAAAAATACGCCGATGTAGTGAAATTGTAGTGTCTACGCCTTCAACGACAGTCATCGCCAACGCTCGGCGCATTCGGGCAATCGCCTCAGCGCGGTCCTGACCATGGGAAATGAGTTTCGCGACAAGAGAATCGTAATGAGGACTGACAATACTATCGGTGTGTGCAGCGGTATCCATCCGAATACCGGGCCCTCCAGGAACACTAAAAACCTTTATAGTGCCTGGGCTAGGACGAAACGTATCAGGAGATTCTGCGTTAATCCGACATTCAATTGCATGCCCCATCAAAGCCACATCGTCTTGACGGAACGATAGGGTCTCCCCAGACGCAATTCGAATCTGCTCTTTGACTATATCTATCCCTGTGACCATCTCAGTCACTGGGTGCTCAACTTGCAAACGTGTGTTCGCTTCCAAGAAATAGAAACGTTCCTTATCGTCCATCAAGAATTCGAATGTTCCAGCATTCTGATATCCAACAGCCCGTGCTGCATTGACTATCGACTTGCCCAACTTCCGGCGTTGCCGGTCGGTCAACACTGTCGATGGAGCTTCTTCAATCAATTTTTGATGTCGCCGCTGAATTGAACACTCTCTCTCTCCAAGATGTACGACGTTCCCTGTCCGATCTGCAAGTATCTGAAACTCGATATGCCTTGGTGACTCTATGTATCTCTCAAGGTAAAGAGTGCCATCGCCGAACGCCGCGGCAGCCTCTCGTTGAGCCATACTCCACGCAGCCTCAATTTCTGACCGGTCATAAACAATCCTCATCCCCCTTCCACCACCACCGGCTGACGCCTTAATGATCAACGGAAAACCAAGTCTCCTCGACGCCTTTAACGCTTCACCGATACTCTCTGGAGGTTCTGCCGTGCCCGGGAGAATCGGAACTCCCGCCTTCTTCATCGCATGTCTGGCACGCACCTTGTCGCCCAGCAAACGAAGACTGTCTACCGAAGGCCCAATGAATGTGATTCCACAGGCTTCTGCAGCTTCAGCAAGGTAAGGACTCTCTGACAGAAAACCGTAACCGGGATGAAGACCATCAGCTCCGGTCAACTGAGCAGCTGAGATAATTGACGGCACATTCAGATAGCTTTCCGAGGCTTTGGCCGGCCCTATGCATACTTCTTCATCGGCATAGCGGACATGCAGAGCATGAGCGTCAGCTTCGGAGTAGACAGCGACGGTCCGAATGCCCAATTCTCGACACGCGATAATTACTCGCAGCGCAATTTCGCCTCGATTCGCGATTAATATCTTCGTCAACATAGCTAATTTAAGGACAGCCCTAGGACGTAGATCCCTATTGTCAGAGCTGTCGATTGCAGGAAACTCAGGATGGCTTTATGGCGAACAGTCTGTCGCCATACTGAACCGGTTGTCCGTTCTCCAGAAAAATACTGACAATTTCCCCACCTTCCTCTGCATCAATCTCGTTCATCAGTTTCATCGCCTCGATGATGCAGAGCACTTGGCCCTTCTTAATGCACGTTCCGATTTCTACAAAGGGGTCTGCATCAGGCTCCGGCGACCGATAGAAAGTACCCACAATCGGTGACTTGATAACAATCAGTTCCTCATCCTGATCCGTTTGCGCCTCCGACATCGACGCAGATAGCAAGGTTGCATCCGTAATCGCAGCTCCACCAGACTCCTTCGACAAATGCCCCTCTAGTGTTTGAGTCTTGCGAAGCCGAACACGACGTCCATCTTCTTCGAGCTCAAATTCTGAAAGCCCGTGGGTATTCATAAATTCAACCATCCGTTCAATCTTGTCAAAATCACTCATTGTGTAGTTTTACCTAGGCGGCCGTGGCGGCAATCGACAACTGTGTCACCTTTACGTAGCCGCATTTCCTGAGTTCGTGGTTTAGACTGCTGGACGCGTCAAAACTTCGCTACCTCGCTCGGTAACCAGTACGTCATCTTCAATTCGAACACCCCCCACCCCAGGAACATACAAGCCTGGTTCCACGGTAAAAACCATGCCAGGCTCTAGAATGACATCACAACCCGGTTGTCCTTTTCGACCGACACGTGGCGCTTCGTGAATCTCGAGACCAAGACCGTGACCCGTCCCATGGCCGAACGCCTCCGGAAACCCTCGCTTCGCCAAGACGGACCGTGCGACGTCATCCACCTTGCTAGCAACAACACCGGGCGCGACTTCGGCAATCGCTCTTTCTTGCGCTTCCAGCACAGCCGAATAGAATCGGCGAGACTGCTCGTTTACAGGACCGACACAGACCGTACGCGACACATCAACGCAGTATCCGCCGTAGACGCCTCCGAAGTCCAGTAAGACCAAATCTCCGTCCGAAATAAGGCGGTCAGATGGACGAGCATGAGGTAGAGCACTGTTCGGTCCAGACGCCACAATTGTTGAAAACGCTCTGTCTTCAAAACCTTTCGTTGCGAGAATCAAGTCAATTCCAGCAGCGATATCTAGTTCCTTTCGACCGGTTTGGATCAATTCGATAATTGGATCTATCGCCGACGCAATTAATCGGCCAGCCACTCTAAAACAAGCTATTTCATCGGTGTCTTTAACGACACGGCCAGCTTCAACTATTCCCTCTACCGGAAAAAACGTCTGAACGCCTGTTTTAAAACGACGTTCGAGCCAGTTCCATTGCCTCAAGCTCATCCACTCCGCTTCGACACCAATCCGTGAATAGCCCATTTCCGTTATTAGGTTTCCAACAGACTCTTCGTATGACTGATCTACCGGAACAATCGTCAGGCCGGTTGGCGCAGAATCCGTCTCCATAAGGGCGGAAGCGACGCTTAAGTACCTAGAATCGATTACAAGGTGAAGTTCTTTCCGAGCCACTAACACCATACCCGCGCTCGCGCGGAGACCCGTTAGATAAGTGATGTTGGGAAGATGTGTAACCAGCAGTGCGTCGAGCGACTGCCCGTCAAGGTTTCCACTTAATGCTAGATGTCGACTGCTTAATTGATTAGGCACAGAAACTATAGTTTTACAGCAAATTACCTATCCGCCCCAAGACCGAGAGCGTCAGAAGCAAGTGACCAGTTTATTGTGGACACCCGCTCCCCTATATCGATAACCGACGAAAAACACGCAAGCAATTGTCCCTTCAAGGGGAAACATGCACAGAAACCAACGCAGTCCCTTTCTTGACAGCTCCAGTAATTCTCCGTAAAATCGAAACTTTTGCGGCCGCGGATGGCCGATAGTGTCTAGGTGTGCCACGTTTAAGAGTATGAAAACTTACATACCATCACAAAACGAGTTAACTAGACGTTGGCACCTAATTGATGCTAATTCACGTGTTCTTGGCCGGATAGCTACCGAGGCAGCTAAACTACTCCAAGGAAAACATAACCCCCGCTACACACCCTTTCTTGATACAGGCGACCACGTAATTATCGTCAACGCTGAACGAATCAAACTGACCGGTCGAAAGACCGAGCAAAAACTATACCGCCACCACAGCGGATATCCTGGTGGCCTTACCGAAACTCGAGCGAAGTCGCTGCTCCAAGACAAGCCGACCCGGGTTGTTGAGAAGGCCGTGCGTGGAATGCTCCCAAAAACGAAGCTGGGAAACACCATGTATCGCAAGCTCAAGGTCTACGCGGGTCCTGAGCATCCACACTCGGCGCAGCAACCAAATACATACGAGGTAGTCTAGCAGTGGAAGTGGACACAAACGCAGAGCCAAACCCTATCGCTACATCAACTGAACCTCACTATGGGACAGGTCGACGAAAAACGTCGACGGCCCGAGTATTCCTGAGGTCTGGTAGTGGCACCATTACGGTTAATCGGATTTCATTAGAAAAGGGCTTCCCAATCGCGTCGATTAGAAAACAGATAATCGAGCCGCTTCAATTGACCGAAGTTGCTGAGAAACTTGACGTCTGGGCCACAACAACTGGTGGCGGTTTCGCGGGCCAAGCAGGGGCCCTCCGCTTAGGTATTGCCCGAGCATTGGTGCGGTATAACCCTGAACTTCGACCACCGCTAAAGAAAGCCGGGCTCTTGACTCGTGATTCACGAATCAAGGAGAGAAAGAAATACGGTCTGGCAGGCGCTCGGAAGAGATTTCAGTTTAGTAAACGATAATCATTGCAATTGGACGGAGGTAGTTTGAAGCCGATCACTATGGAAGAATTACTGGCGGCCGGAGCCCATTTCGGCCATCAGACAAAGCGCTGGAATCCAAAGATGAAGAAATACATCTTCGGTCAGCGAAACGGGATCTATGTCATCGACCTCGGAAAAACAGCAAAACTCTTTGAAGAAGCCGAAGCCTTTGTATCAGATCTAGCGGCAAACGGTCGGACCCTGCTTTTTGTGGGGACTAAACGTCAAGCACAAGATTTCGTCCAAGAAGAAGCTCAGCGCTGCGGAATGTATTTCGTCAATCAGCGGTGGCTAGGCGGACTGTTAACCAATTTTATGACCATCCAGCGCAGTATCGGTCGATTACGAGAACTTGAAGCGATGGCGGAGGATGGTCGATATGAGTCGCTCTCAAAAAAGGAAATTGCAAAAATAGAGAAGGAGAAACGAAAGTTACATCGGAATCTCGATGGAATCCGGAAGATGTCCCGGCTTCCCGACGCCGTCTTCGTCGTTGACACTCAGAAAGAAAAAATCGCAGTGGACGAAGCGCGAAAGTTAAAGATCCCGGTCATCGGTCTCGTGGATACAAACTGCGACCCCGATGACGTTGACTACGTCATCCCTGGCAACGATGATGCCCTGCGGTCAATCCGGTTATTCTTGAGCCGTATTGCGGATGCAGTCATCTCAGGACGCGATCATCGAGAAGCCGTCAATTCTTCTGAGAACGACCCGCCAGTCTCCGACGATGACGCGACCGCCGCGACAACACCATCACCGGCCTCCGTCTGACAGGTTCGCCATTAACTCGGTGAGGCTAATCGGTTCGGCCTCGACACATCGTTGACCCAACACTAGTCTTTTTATCGAATCTAGAGGAAGATTTACAAGATGGCAATCACTGCGACTCAAGTCAAAGCTCTGCGTGACATAACTGCAGCCGGATTCATGGAATGCAAGGCTGCCCTTACGGAAGCTGAAGGAGATCTCGACAAGGCGATTACAATTCTTCGCACTAGAGGCCAAGCTAAGGCAGCAAAAAGAGCCGGGCGAACTACCGCACAAGGTTTGGTCGGTCACTACATTCACCCTGGTGGCCAGGTGGGGGTCTTAGTCGAAGTTAACTGCGAATCCGACTTCGTTGCCCGAACAGAGGACTTTCAAGGATTGGTCAAGGAGATTGCAATGCATATCGCCGCAGCCAATCCTCTTTATGCAAAACGAGAAGAAGTTCCAACTGACGAGTTGAACACTGAACGAGAGATCTATCGAGCGCAATTCAAGGATTCAGACAAACCCACCACCGTAATTGACAAGATCGTCGAAGGAAAATTAAATAGCTACTATGAACAAATTGTTCTAACTGACCAACCTTCAATTCGTGATCCGAAGACGTCAATCGGAGAACTAATTAAGGCGGCCATAGCTAAACTCGGCGAGAATATTGCAGTCTCAAAATTTGCGCGGTTCAAAGTGGGTGAAACCGACGAATAGAGATCACATGCCCCCTGCTAAGTATCGACGAGTACTCTTGAAAGTTTCAGGCGAAGCCTTAGTGGGTTCGCAATCATTCGGAATTGATTCTGACACAGCCGAATGGATTGCTAGAGATATCGCGGAAGTTCAAAAACTAGGTGTACAGATTGCTATTGTGATCGGCGGCGGAAATATTTTCCGCGGTCTCGCTGCGAGCGCACAAGGAATGGATCGTGCTACAGCAGACTATATGGGCATGCTTGCAACCGTTATAAATGGCCTAGCCTTGTCTGACGCAATCGAACGGTATGGTGTCAAGACTCGGGTAGTTACTGCTATCGAGATGCGGGAAGTCGCCGAACCGTTTATCCGTCGCCGTGCAATCCGCCACTTAGAAAAGGGTCGTGTCGTCGTATTTGGCGCAGGTACTGGAAATCCCTATTTTTCAACGGATACGGCAGCGGCTCTTCGAGCGATGGAAATTAAAGCCGAAGTCATCTTAAAGGGAACCAAAGTTGACGGAATATTTTCCGCCGATCCAACAGTAGACCCGACCGCAACTCATATCAAGAAAGTGTCACACCTGGAAGTTCTTGAGCGACAGCTTAAGGTGATGGATTCCACCGCAATTTCTCTCTGCATGGACAACCAACTGCCGATCGTGGTTTTCAACCTTAAAACCGACGGAAATATTCGGCGA
>Ga0310345_10005109_pt1 | contig 11752 bp, 12 predicted proteins | sample HC15DNA20500_MG_FD_204667 | JGI IMG/M metagenome (GOLD analysis project Ga0310345, IMG submission 204667) | Marine microbial communities from station ALOHA, North Pacific Subtropical Gyre - HC15-DNA-20-500_MG | ecosystem: Environmental > Aquatic > Marine > Oceanic | place: Pacific Ocean: North...
CGAGCGTCTCGGGCTCAGTTCGTTGGCCGACCTGCCCGACATCGCGCCGCTGTTGCCCGATGTGGATGTGATCGATGATCTCTCCGAAACACTCAGCGAGGAACCGCGATTCATGAAGCTCAACGGAACGCCCACGGTGCCGTCCGAGGCGTCGTTCGACGTGGACAAGGAATGACGATGTCCGACGAGACCGGTGTGCGCCTGCAGAAAGTGTTGTCTCAGGCGGGAATCGCCTCCCGGCGGGTGGCCGAGAAGATGATCCGCGACGGCCGCGTCGAGGTCGACGGGGTGGTCATCACCGAATTGGGTACCCGCGTCGATCCCGCCGTCTCGGTGATCAGGGTCGACGGTGCCCGGATCTCGATCGACCACACCCTGGTGCACCTGGCGATCAACAAGCCGCGCGGGATGCACTCCACGATGTCCGACGACCGCGGCCGTCCCTGCGTCGGCGATCTGGTCGAGCACCGAGTCCGCGGTAACGCCAAGCTTTTTCATGTCGGTCGGTTGGATGCCGAGACCGAGGGTCTGCTGTTGTTGACCAACGACGGAGAGCTCGCTCACCGCCTCATGCATCCCTCCTACGAAGTGCCCAAGACCTACCTGGCCACGGTCATGGGCGCGGTGCCGAAGGGGTTGGGCCGAAAGCTGCGCGACGGCATCGAACTCGACGACGGTCCGGTGCGTGTGGACGACTTCGCCGTCGTCGACGCGGTGCCGGGCAAATCGCTGGTGCGGGTCACACTGCATGAAGGCCGTAAACGCATCGTGCGCCGACTGCTGGCCGAAGTCGGTTTCCCGGTCCAGGAACTGGTGCGCACCGACATCGGCGCCGTCACCCTCGGCGATCAGCGCCCGGGCAGCATCCGGGTACTGACCCAGAAGGAGATCGGCGACCTCTACAAGGCGGTGGGCTTGTGAGCCGCGCACTGGTGATCGCCATCGACGGCCCGGCGGGTACCGGAAAGTCCACGGTGGCTAGGGGTTTGGCCACTGCCCTGGGTGCCAGTTATCTCGACACCGGAGCGATGTACCGCATCGTCACACTGGCCGCGCTGCGCCGGGGTGTGGATCTGACCGACGCCGAAGCGATCGCCGGCGCGGTCGCCGACGTGGAGCTCGCCGTCGGTCACGACCCCGGTGAGGACCGGTCCTTTCTCGCAGGGGAGGACGTGTCGGCCGAGATCCGGGGTGACGCCGTCACCAAGGCCGTGTCCGCGGTCTCGGCGGTACCCGCGGTGCGGACGCGACTGGTCGAGCTGCAACGGGCGCTGGCGGGCGGCACCGACGACGTCGTGGTCGAAGGCCGCGACATCGGAACAGTGGTGCTGCCCGACGCCGACGTGAAGATCTTTCTGACCGCTTCGGCCGAGGAGCGGGCACGCCGGCGCAACGACCAGAACGTCGCCAGCGGTCTGCCCGACGACTACGACGCGGTGCTCGCCGACGTAAAGCGCCGCGACCACCTCGATTCCACCCGCCCGGTGTCGCCGTTGCGCGCCGCCGACGATGCCGCGGTGGTCGACACCAGTGACATGACGCAGTCCGAGGTGATCGCGTTCTTGACAGACCTCGTGGAGCGCACCGCACAAATGGGCGACGAGCGGGCTCGCGAAGAACAGAGAGCGGAGCGATGACCGAATCCGACGGCACGTGGGTCGATGAGCGTGACTGGGAACTGGGCGCCGAAGAGGTAGCCGAGGCGATCGAGGAAGCGTCGGCGCCGCCGCCCGTCGTGGCGGTGGTGGGGCGTCCCAACGTGGGTAAATCGACGCTGGTCAACCGCATCCTGGGTCGCCGCGAGGCCGTGGTGCAGGATGTGCCGGGCGTCACCCGGGACCGGGTGTCCTACGACGCGCTGTGGTCGGGTCAGCGGTTCGTCGTGCAGGACACCGGCGGCTGGGAGCCCGACGCGAAAGGCCTGCAGCAACTGGTCGCCGAGCAGGCCTCGGTGGCGATGCGCACTGCCGACGCGATCATCTTCGTCGTCGACGCCACGGTCGGGGCCACCTCCGCCGACGAGGCTGCGGCCAAGATCCTGCAACGTTCGGGCAAGCCGGTGTTCCTGGCGGCCAACAAGGTCGACAGCGAGCGCGGTGAATCCGACGCCGCTGAGCTGTGGTCGCTGGGTCTGGGGGAGCCGCACGCGGTCAGCGCCATTCACGGTCGCGGCGTCGCCGATCTGCTCGACGTCGTCGTCGACGCGTTGCCGACCGTGTCCGAGATGGTCGGCGGGGGTGGCGGGCCGCGCCGGGTGGCGCTGGTCGGCAAACCGAATGTCGGCAAGTCCTCGCTGCTCAACCGGCTGTCCGGCGACGAGCGGTCGGTGGTGCACGACGCCGCCGGCACCACCGTCGACCCGGTCGACTCGTTGATCGAGATGGACGGCAAGTTGTGGCGATTCGTCGACACCGCGGGTCTGCGCCGCAAAGTGGGTCAGGCCAGCGGCCACGAGTTCTACGCCTCGGTGCGTACCCACGGGGCGATCGACGCCGCCGAGGTGGCCATCGTGCTGATCGACGCGTCGCAGCCGCTGACCGAACAGGACCAGCGCGTGTTGTCGATGGTGATCGAAGCCGGGCGGGCGTTGGTACTGGCGTTCAACAAGTGGGATCTGGTCGACGAGGACCGCCGTTACCTGTTGGACCGTGAGATCGACCTGGATCTGGCGCAGTTGCCGTGGGCGCCGCGGGTCAACATCTCGGCCAAGACGGGGCGCGCGGTGCAGAAGCTGGTTCCGGCGCTGGAAACGGCGCTGGCCTCGTGGGACAAGCGAATCACGACCGGCCAGCTGAACTCGTTCCTCAAAGAGGTGGTCGCCGCGACGCCCCCGCCGGTGCGCGGCGGCAAGCAGCCCCGGATCCTGTTCGCCACCCAGGCCGCTGCACGGCCGCCGACGTTCGTGCTGTTCACCACCGGCTTCCTGGAGGCCGGTTACCGCCGGTTCCTGGAGCGACGGCTGCGCGAGACTTTCGGCTTCGAGGGCAGCCCGATCCGGATCAATGTCAGGGTCCGCGAGAAGCGCGGAGCGAAGCGCTAGCGGAGCGACCAGAAGGCCGCGGAGCGAAGCGCTAGCTTCCTTTTCTGGCGCCGAGTCTGCGGCCAGATCGCCCGTCGGGCCGGATCGGCGATCTCCCAGCAGACTCGGGCCGGCGGGCAGGCGATAGGGTTCTCCGAGTGCCCGTCGTCGACATGATCCTCATTGCACTGGCGGGCGTAGGAGCCGGCGCGATCAACGCGCTGGTCGGCTCCGGAACGCTGATCACCTTCCCGACGCTGGTGGCGCTGGGGTTGCCGCCGGTGACGGCGACGATGTCCAACGCGGTCGGCCTGGTCGCCGGCGGGGTGTCGGGCACCTGGGGCTACCGCCGCGAGTTGCGCGGTCAGGGCCGGCGGCTGGCGTGGCAGATCCCCGCGTCGTTCGTCGGGGCGGGTTGCGGGGCGTGGCTGCTGCTGCACCTGCCGGAAAAGGTGTTCGTCACCGTGGTTCCGGTGCTGCTGGTGATCGCCTTGGCATTGGTGGTGATCGGGCCCAAGATCCAGAGCTGGGCACGTCAGCGAGCCGAGAAGACCGGCCGCTCCGTCGACCACATCTCGGGCCGGCGGATGGCGGCGCTGGTGGTGGCCACCTTCGCCGTCGGCGTCTACGGCGGCTACTTCACCGCCGCCCAGGGCATCATGCTGATCGCCGCGATGGGTGCGCTGCTGCCTGAGGACATGCAGCGCATGAATGCCGCGAAGAATCTGCTGTCGCTGGTGGTCAACCTCGTCGCGGCGGTGGCCTACACGGTGGTGGCCTTCGACCGGATCAGCTGGGTGGCCGCCGGACTGATCGCGGCGGGTTCGCTGATCGGCGGCTTCCTGGGTGCGCACTACGGACGTCGACTGTCACCGAACGTGTTGCGGGCGGTGATCGTCGTGGTGGGATTGATTGGTTTGTATCGGTTGTTGACCGTGTAGTCTGACCGAAGCTCGGAATTGGTTGACCGGACGATGGAGATGTCGATGACGGAACGCGTGCTCGCGCCCGCGCCGTCTGACGTGTCCGCGCTGGAGCCGTTCTGGCCTTCGCGCCGCCTCATGGCTTTCGACGAGTGGTGTTGTCCGCGTCCCTGACGCGCACCCATCCGTCCATCGCGGTCGCCCTACGGTGACCCCACCCCCCGAAAGAAGCCATGCGTTCGCTTCTGATCTTCACGCTTGTCGGTGCAGGCGCCCAACTCGTCGACGGCGCTCTGGGCATGGCGTTCGGCGTCACCGCCACCACGCTGCTGGTGCTCTCCGGCGTCGGCGCCGCGCAGGCCAGCGCCGCGGTGCACCTGGCCGAGGTGGGCACGACGTTCGCCTCGGGTCTGTCGCACTGGAAGTTCAAGAACATCGACTGGGCGCTGGTGCTCAAGCTCGGTGCACCCGGTGCGGTCGGGGCGTTCGTCGGGGCGACGGTGTTGTCCTCGCTGGCCACCGAACACGCGGCACCGCTGATGGCCGCCATCCTGGTGGCGATCGGCACCTATGTGCTGCTGCGGTTTTCACTGCGCACCCCATTGACCTTCGGGGCCCGCGGTACCAGTCACAGCGCGAAGTTCCTTGCGCCGCTGGGGTTGTTCGGCGGGTTCATCGACGCCTCCGGTGGCGGCGGCTGGGGTCCGGTCACCACCAGCACGCTGCTCTCGCAGGGCAAGACCGCGCCGCGGACGGTGATCGGTTCGGTCAGCGCGTCGGAGTTCCTGGTGTCGGTGTCGGCGTCGCTGGGCTTCCTGATCGGGCTGCGTGAAGAGTTCCTGGCCAACTGGCCGGTGGTGGTCGGTTTGATGGTGGGTGGCGTGGTCGCCGCTCCGTTCGCGGCCTGGCTGGTCAGCCGGGTCAGCCCGGCGCTGCTCGGCACCGCGGTGGGCGGCGTCATCGTGTTGACCAACAGCCAGAAGTTGGTGCACTTCTTCGGTATCGACTGGCCGTGGTCGTCGGTGATCTACGGCGTCATCGTGGTGGTGTGGGCGTCGCTGGTGTTCTACGCCTGGCGGGTCTCGCGGGCACCCCGCTACGCCCCGGAGCCCGGCGCGGACGCCGCCGCGACGGCAGGGGACACCGACTCAGAATCGGTCACGCGCTGACTCCTGCTCGAGGACCGCGTCGAGGTCGTTGAGGCGTTCCATCGTCGACACCGCGCGTCGGGTGCGGTTGTTGCGGGCCAGCAGGTCCCGGTGCCGGTGGGTGAATGCCCAGTACCCCGCGGTGAACGGGCACGCTTCGTCGCCGACGCGCTGCTTCGGGTCGAAGGCGCAGTCACGGCAATGGTCGCTCATCTTGTTGATGTAGGCGCCGCCGGACGTGTAGGGCTTGGTGGCCAGCAGACCCCCGTCGGCGTGCTGGCTCATCCCGACGACGTTGGTGGGCATCACCCAGCGGTAGCCGTCGACGAAGGCGGTGGCGAACCATTCGGTGAGTTCGTCGGGCCGGTAGCCCCGCTGCAGGGCGTGGTTGCCGAGCACCATCAGGCGCTGGATGTGATGCACCCAGCCGCGGTCGCGGACTCCGGCCAACGCCTCGTGCAGGCAGCGGGCGGTGACGGCGTCGGCGTCCAGCTCGGCCCACCACGCCGGGAGCCCCTTGCGGGCATTGAGCTTGTTGTTGGTGGTGTAGTCCGGGCCGAAGTGCCAGTACAGGTGCCACATGTACTCCCGCCAGCCCAGGATCTGGCGGATGAAGCCCTCCACAGCCGCCAGCGGAGCCTTCTCGGTGCGGTAGGCGCGCTCGGCGGCTTCGACGGCGTCGAGCGGATGCAGCACGCCGAGGTTCAGCGGCACGGACAGCAGCGAGTGCGACATCGCCCAGTCCTCGGCCATGATGGCGTCCTCGTAACGCCCGAAACTGGCCAAGCGGTGGTCGATGAACCGGGTGAGGGCGCGCTTGGCTTCGACGGGGGTGACGGCGAACAGGCGCGGCCCGTCAGCGCCGACAGTGTCGAGGTCCATGCTGTCGAGGTCGGCGCGGACCTTCTCGTCGATGTCGTCCTCGCGGGGGCGGTACGGTGCCGGCACGCCCAGGGTGGACTGATTTTTCGGTGGCGACTCGCGGTTCTGTTCGTCGTAGTTCCACCGGTTGCCGACCGGGTCGTCGCCGTCCATCAGCACACCGAAGCGGCGCCGCTGGTCGCGGTAGAAGTCCTCCATTCGTAAGCGTTGCCGGTTGCCGGCCCACTCGGCGAAGCCGCTGCGGGACAGCGCGAACGTCGGGTTGGGCAACACGTCGGCGACCAGGCCCGCGTCTTTGAGCCGGTACACGAATCGCTCCGCGGCATGCGAGGTGGGTTCGTGCACCAGGACCGGCCTGTTGAACCGGCGCAGCGCGTCGGTGTAGGTGTCGGCGTGCAGCAGTGTGGCGCGCTCGCCGAGGTCACGCTCGGCGTGGCGCAACGCCGACAGGGTGAGGTGCAGTTTCTGACGGTGGTAGCGGCGCTTGCGCAGGGCCGCGCTCGACTCGACGAGCAGAACCTCCCGGTGGGCGTGCTCACCGCCGTACACGGCCGGCCCGAGCTGGTCGGCGAACAGCCAGAGGGGAGTGTCGTCACGCGCCATCAGTCCGAGGGTAGGCGCGGGGGTTACTGCGAAGTGTGACGATTCGGTGGCCGACGAGGCGGTTGGGATCTGGCCGGGTGGCTGAGGTAGGCTTTCGACCGCCTACCGGCGATCCCGGAGGCACCGCGGGCTGTGGCGCAGCTTGGTAGCGCACTTGACTGGGGGTCAAGTGGTCGCAGGTTCAAATCCTGTCAGCCCGACCAGAGAAGTAGCACGTCAGAGGCGGTTTCCGAGAAATCGGGAGCCGCCTTTTTCGTACCCGCCAGGGGTATGTACAGCAACGGGTACAGCAACCGCGTGAAAATCCGCTTACAGTCGGCAGGCATGGGGAAGAACGCCAACGGCGAGGGCTCGATCTACAAGCGGACCAAAGACGGCCGCGTGGTCCGCTACGAGGGGGCCCTTTCGTACATCGACGACGACGGTCGCACCAAGCGTCACACCGTGTACGGACGCACCCGCGCCGACGTGCGCGACAAGCTCAAGCAGGCCCGTGAGCGGCTGGACGCGGGCGGCCCGGTCAAAGACGACACCCGGACCGTGGCGCAGTGGCTCGCCCAGTGGCGGGCGACGACGCTCGAGGCATCCGACCGCGCCAGATCCACCAAGCAGTTGTACAGCGATCTGTCGCGCCGCCACCTCGAGCCCGAACCGTTCGGCGCGACCCGACTGGACAAGCTGAAGCCGTCCGACGTCGAGGGCCTGATTCTGTCCCTGCGCAACCAGACCAAGCCGGGCAAGCCCACCGACGACGGCGCCGACCCGAAGCCCGTACGGGCGCTTTCGGACAGCACCATCCGCAGCACCTACGCGGTCCTGCGGCAGGCGCTCGACACCGCGGTCCGTGACGGGCTTCTCGCGAAGAATCCCGCCGCCGCGGTCAAGCGCCCCGGGGTCGAGCGCCACGAAGCTCAACACCTCTCGGTCGCTGACGTCACCGCCATCCTGAAGGCCGCCGAGGGGCTGCGCTACCGACCCGTGCTGGTCCTGATCGCGGCCACGGGGATGCGTCGCGGGGAAGCGCTGGGCCTGACCTGGGACCACGTCGACCTCGACGCTGGGCTCCTCAGAGTGCGCGCTACGACGGGTCGCGTCGGTCGAGAACTCATCACCAGCGAGCCCAAGACCGACCGCAGTCGTCGCACAATTCCGCTGCCGCCCGCTGTCATCGAGATGTTGAAGGCACACCGAACAGCGCAACTCGAGGAGCGGATGCGCGCCGCGAACGTGTGGGAAAACCACAACCTCGTTTTCTGCACCGAGATGGGGCGACCTGTAGAGGGGCGAAACATCTTGCGCACCATCGAGATCGCCTCTGCGAAAGCGGGCGTCAGCGGTGCCGTCGTGCACACGTTGCGGCACAGCGCGGCCACCGCGTGGCTCGAAGGCGGCGTGCACATCAAAGCCGTCGCCGATCTCCTCGGCCACTCCAGCATCGCGATCACCGGCGATCTGTACGCACACAGCACCGACGACACCGCTCGCGCGGCGGTCGCGGGATTTGCTGAAAAGCTCGGCCTATAGATCGGCGACACTCCGACTGGTCTGCAATTCTTCTATTGCAACTCTGTATAGCGCTCTACAGCCGAGTAATTAGCTGACTTAATGCGCGCATTAAACCGCGTCATTGGCGCGAAAAACGTCACGTGCAATTCAGCTACCGTGTTTGCCACGAGGTCCCCAGATACATGGAGGGGCCTGTAGACATGGGAGAAGCGACATGGAAAAGCTTCTGTGCTCGATCGACGACGCGGTGGAGTCCCTCGGCGTGAGCCGTCCCACCATTTACCGGCTTATTCGACAGGGCGAGCTTGTTCACGTCAACGTCGGGCGCCGCGGATTTGTCACCGTCGGCTCCGTACACAAATTCGTGGATCGGCTCACCGCTGCGAAACAAGGTGGTGCGAAATGAGTATCGCCCAGATATGGCGCGGCCCGGATGTCGACCAAAACATCCGGGCTACGAACGCCACCCACGGCTTGACCAATTCTATCCGGTCGGGCGGAGGTGATCTCAGTGAGCAGCCGGACACCGCAGCCCGATGATGATGGCTTCACCGGGTATGAACCCGAGCCGTTGCCGTATCCCGATATCGACACCGGCGGAAAAGATCCGTGGGAGGAACGTCTCCGCGCTATCGGTAAGCTTCCCGAGAAACCGACGCCCAAGCCTGTCGATATCCCCGATCTGGACGCCCCGAAAGAGCACCTCGACTCGTACGCGCAATCAGCTCTCAGAAACGAGCTGGGGCGGCTAGCGGCCGCTACCGAGGGCACTCGCAACACAACGCTTTTCATCGCCGCGGCGGCGCTCCGTCGATTCGTGCGCGCGAAGATATTGTCGGAGGCGTTCGTCGAGGACCAACTACTGCAACAGGCTCTCGCCATCGGGCTCACCGAGCGCGAAGCCCGGAAGACCATCGCGTCAGCACGCCGGAAAGACGACGCCGGAGGCCGCAAGGTCGAGCTCAAAGATCGCGACGGCTACGGAAAGCTCTACGAGCTCGACGACCCGACAGACGACGGCCAACAGGCCAGCCCGACCGGCAGTAGTAAGCATCCCGCCGACCAGCACCAGGGTCAAGCGAAATTTGCCTACCTGCTTGCCGAGCGGTACGCCGACCAGCTTCTACACGTTCACGGGCTGGGCTGGCACGCGTGGAGCGGAACCCGTTGGGCCCCAGACGACCGCGGCGTGGCACGCCGCGCCGTGCTGGACGTCCTGCGCCACGCGTGGGAGGAGGCATTCGGCTCGAAAGAGCTCACCGCAGAGGTCAAGCAATGCCAGACAGCGACCGCCGTCAACGGAATCCTCGCGCTAGCAGCGTCACTCGAACCGTTCGCCGCCACCGTCGATGACCTCAACGCCGTCCCGTGGCTGCTCAATTGCGCCAACGGAACTCTCGACCTCCACACGCTCGAATTGCATCCCCATGAGCCCTCCGAGCGACTAACGAAAGTGTGTCGCGGTGCCTACCGCCCCGATACGGCAGCTCCGACCTGGGACGCGTTCCTGGCGCGGGTGCTGCCCGATGAGGAGGTCCGCGGATTCGTCCAGCGACTCGCTGGGATGGCGCTCATCGGGGACGTTCGCGAGCACGTGCTGCCGATCTTCACCGGCACCGGCCGCAACGGCAAGAGCGTGTTCTACAAGGCCCTCTCGTCGGCGATGGGCGACTACGCAGCGACCGCAGACCCCGAACTCTTTATGGCGCGCCGCGACGGCGCACATCCGACGGGCGAGATGGACCTGATGGGCCGCCGGCTGGTGGTGGTCAGCGAGTCCAACCGAGACCGCCGCCTCGACGAGGCCAAGATGAAGCGCTTGGTCGGCGGCGACCCGATCAAGGCCCGGCGCATGAGGCAGGATTTCGTCGAGTTCATGCCGTCGCACACCGCCGTGCTGGTCACCAACCACTTACCCAAGGTGAGCGGCGATGATCCGGCGACGTGGGCACGGCTGCGCGTCGTGCCGTTCAACGTCGTCATTCCAACGGCCGAGCAGGACACCGAGCTTAGCGCCAAGCTTGAGCTCGAAGCCGACGGCATCCTGTCGTGGGCGGTCGCCGGGCTGCGCGACTATCTCGAGCGCGGTCTCGATGATCCGCGCGGCGTGCGTGTTGCGACTGCGGCATACCACCGGGACAGCGACGCGCTAGCGAGATTCATCGACGAATGTTGCGAGACCGGCTCGGCGTATCAGGAGCGGACCTCGGAGTTGCACGCCGCGTGGGTGGGCTGGCAACTGCGCGACGGTGCTGAGCCGATGAGTATGAAAGCGTTTGGCCAAGCCCTCGATGCGCGAGGTTTTACGTCGAAGAAAGTGAAAAGCGGAATCTGCCGCGTCGGGATCAGGCTCTTGCCGTCTGGGACTGATTTCGACGCTAACAGCCCTGAACAGCACGAATCGTCTGAGGGTGCACCTTGTGCACCTTCTGCGGTATTACCTATCACGCGCGCGGGTGAAGAACTTTTACCGCAAACGGTGCACAAGGTGCACCCACCGATCTGCGCTTCTCCCGGCTGTGGCCAGCAGCTAACCCATCCGGAATCTGTCGAGGCCGGACTGTGTGCCGAACACCGGCTGGGGTCGACCGAATCGGGGTGGTCGGCGTGACGCCCGACGACGTGCCCGCGTTGACGACACTCCGTCCGTCGCGCCGAACCGAGGCCGAGATCCTCGAGACCTGGATCGCACTGCTGGCCGGTGCAGCCGACCTGCCCGGCGCTGCCTGTCGGGGTCGCGCCCAGGAGTTCGATGCCGACCGCGATGGTGAGAGCCGTGATGGTCGTGAGGATCGCCTGGACGGTGCCGTCGCGATCTGTCGCCAGTGCCCGGCGCTGACCGACTGCGCGGACTGGCTTGACCGCCTGCCACGCCGACGGTGGCCGACCGGAGTCGTCGCCGGTCGCGTGATCGAGGCGACGCCGGCCGGCACTCCGCGACTCCGACGCCCCCAGATCGCCCAGAACGCAGCAGAACCCGTCGCTGCGAGCGGTGACAGCCAGGGTCGGCGTGTCGCGCCCCAGCGGCAGCTACAGAAGCCCGCTGACGGAGAGAGGAGCGCGTCGTGACGAAGGCTGGAATCACCCCCGGTGCTGCGCAGTGGGCAGCGTTCGCGCGCGAGCTGGGGTGGACCGTGACCTACTCGCCGGGCCGCGCGTGGTTCACCATCCACGGCGGTCGTTCGGCGCTGATGCGCACCACCGCCGCGACGACCGGCACCGGCCTGGAACGTCATATCGCCGACCTCGAGGCCGACGCCACCGAGCGCGACTATCGAGGCGACTTGCTGATCGTCGGCGCCGCACCGCTGGTGAAAGCCAGACGGTGGTTGACCAATGACCCCGCCGCCGGGCTTCTCGGCGAACCCGACGGCGCGGGCTGGAAGTGGTCCGCGGCCTGTTGGTTGCGTTGCGCGCGCTGCCGATTGCTGGGCCTCTACGGCGAGCTAGGCAGCTGGGATGCCCACCCCTGTGGGCACCACGAAGGCGCGTGGCACCTCGGTGATGAGATCGCGCCGTCCGTCGCCGAAGCGTGGGCGCGAGCCGCCTACCAAACCGCCATCCAGCGGTCACATCGTCCCGACGAAAGGAACTCAAATGACCAATCTGCTTGACCCCGAGGAACGCGCCGCCGCGGTGCGCCTGTTGTCGTCCGCGCGGAACGCTCGAGC
>Ga0310345_10005111_pt1 | contig 11751 bp, 13 predicted proteins | sample HC15DNA20500_MG_FD_204667 | JGI IMG/M metagenome (GOLD analysis project Ga0310345, IMG submission 204667) | Marine microbial communities from station ALOHA, North Pacific Subtropical Gyre - HC15-DNA-20-500_MG | ecosystem: Environmental > Aquatic > Marine > Oceanic | place: Pacific Ocean: North...
TTCTTGGCGCTCGCCGGGATGGGTTACCTAGGGGCATCCGGCGGGACCAGTCGATCGTGGTCGACCGTCGGATCGCTGTTCGCGGGACTGGGCGTCGCCCTGCTGATCACGATCTTCACCCCCCGCCACTGACGCATGTCGCACCAGCGACTCGACGTGGCCCGCCCGCTCCGCGGCCCGAAGCGGCCCCCCGACCAGGGTCATCCCTGATCCGATGCGACGTCGGCATGCGCTGCCGCGTTGCCGGCACCTCGTGTTCCGGCGAAGTGCACGGTCAGCCGGCGTTGACCCGGCTTCAGCCCAGAGAAGACGAAGTGGTTCCGCATATCGGTGACCTGGGCTGTCTGATTCTGGCCACCGAGTGTTGCTGTCAGCGTTCCCGTGGGCCACCGCACACTTGGGGCGTTGATCTTCACGACGAGCACGGCCCGGCTCGGAGTAACGCCTGTGCTGAATCGACAACGACGGCTTGGTCATGACAACGCCTAGCAGTTCCACGACCGCCTGAGCGCGTCGGCAACTCCGACGCGTGTGGTCGACAAGCACCGAGAGGCGTCGACCTATGTCATCTGGTCCTGGGGAGTACCGCGTGCCCGTCGCGCCGGGAATGGGGGTCCCGTCTCGCATCCAGGTGTAGCAGCTTTCGGTGTCCAGCGGTTGGAGCGTGGCAGGTTCGGCCCGCAACGTGCGCCCCACGGTGAGCTTGCCTCGGATGGTGACGTCCTCGAGGACGCCGACGGTGCCGATGACGACGGAAGCGGTGGGTGCTGTCGTCGCGGTCGCCCGTCAATAGCCCCTCTTGCTCACGGTCGGCGTGGCGGTGGTCGCCTTGTCGGCGGCGACCTGCTTGACGTCGAAGGTCGAGTCGCTGGCACCAATTCTCCGCGCTTAGCGTGCGCTGGGACGATTGCGACTGAGGTGACGCAAGTGACTGATGTGACACGAGGCGAGATGCTAGGTGTGCATTGTCAAGCGCGCCACGCCGTCAGCGGAACGCCGAAGATGCAATTCTTGGTTCATATCGTGACCTGGCATAGACCTTCCGAGGCGATGGTCATTACAGGTGCCGCCGCGAGAGCGAAAGGGATCGCCACAGCAACGATGCTGAGCGCCACGGCCAAGGCCATGGCGCTGAACGGCATCCGCCGAGACTGACCCGCCAGTCGGGCCATCCGGAGCTCGACATCAGCACCGTTGGCCGCCAACGTGCCAGGCATCGCCGTCCCCGTGGACAGTTTCCTCAATGCCTCGAGGAGTGGCGTCGAGCCAACTGCCCGACGAGCACTGTCGTCTGCAGAGAGCTCCATCAAGAGGTTGGCGTGGTCCATCGCATGCCGGAATCGGGGGAACAGGGGTAGCAGCGTCCTGTAGAGGGCCCTCGAGAGGGCAAGTGCTGTGTGGTGGCGCTGGCGAAGGTGCGCGCGCTCGTGTGCAAGGACGGCTCGTATTTGATCGGAGTTCAGTACGTCGAACAGGCCACTGGTCAGGACGATACGGCGGTGGCGACCTCCGATGCAGAAGGCGTAGGGCAAAGGGCACGGAACAACCCAGGCTCCGGTAGTCGCGTCCGGTTCGCCAATCAAGCTGAAGGTGGCTGCACGCTTCTCGCGGTCTCGGCGATCAGACAGCGCCGCGCTGACTGTCATGCTCATGGCGCGACCGGTCACTGCGAGAAAGACGATCATTCCTGCTGTGGCCGACCAGAAGCCCCCCGGGCTGGCGTAGTGGTGCTGGAGGGTTGTGACGCAGAGGTCGAGGAACTGTGCGAGATCGGCGTTGACGTGCGGCAGGGACATCGTCAGCGCCAAACCAGCAGCGGCCAGTGACAGCACGACCGAGGACGCCAACGCCTGCCAAGCAATCATGCCCAGGCGAGGAGAAGAGGCTGGCCATGAGGCCTGCTCGAGCCAAGCTGCACCCAAAGTCCCGAGAGTGATGGCGTACGCCACCAAGAACGCCGCGTCAATCACCCAGTGCCTGCTTCAAGCGACTGACCTCGGCGCTCGACATCTGGTCCAGAAACCGCAGCAGGGTCGTGGATGAGTCGCCGCTACCCGACAACAGCTCGTGCATCAGCTCCGCGGTGTACTCGGCGCGGTCCTGGGTCGGCCAGTAGCGGAAAGCTCTGCCCGCGCGCTCGCGACGCAGGAAGTCCTTGCGGTGCAAGTTGTCCATCACCGTCATGACGGTCGTGTAGGCCAACGGCGGCTGCCGGTCCAAGCGCTCCAGCACGTCCCGCACCGTCAGTGGTTGATCCGCGGACCACACGTGGTCCATCACCACAGCTTCGAGATCGCCGAAGAGACGCATGAATAGTTCCCTCGCTGTGTGCGTCCTAGGCTCGGACGGGGCTAGTTGAGTTGGTGAGCAGGTTACCGGACCCCGCACGTTCCTCAGCCGATGTTCCCGGCGCTGACCCCTCGTCCGTTCGATACGATCCACTAGCATCGATAGTAGTTCAGCAGTGCAGGGGACCGAGGTTGATGAATAGGTGGCGCGGGCGGCTGTTGGTGTTGGTGTTGGTGTTGATCGGCGCCGGCACCTGGTGGCGCCTCAGCGACGCGACCTCCCCACTTGCGGCGGGGTCCGACGAAGCCCAGATTGGCTTGACGCTCTACCAGGGCAGTGCGGGAATCGACCTGCCTGAAGTCCAGGGGCGGACCATCGATGGAGGATCGCTTTCGCTCGCTGACCTACGAGGCAACGTTCTCGTGCTGAATGTGTGGGGAAGCTGGTGCGGACCGTGCCGGGCCGAAGCGCCCGACCTGGCAGAGATCTCCGCGGAAACGATGGACCAAGGTGTCAGATTCATCGGCATCGACGTGCGCGACAACCCCGCCGCAGCGCGAGCGTTCGAGCGAGAGTTCGGGATCACATATCCCAGCTTCGACGACCAGGACGGTCAGGTGCTGGCGTCCTTCGCCGGTGTCGTCCCGGTCAGCGCGGTGCCGTCCACCATCGTTGTGGACCAATCAGGGGTGATTCGCGCAAGCATCGTTGGCAAGACCGATACGCGAACACTGCGAGGGCTCATCGACGACCTGCTACGAGCGGCGTGACGGCTCGTGCAGCCTCCTGGCCGCGAGACCGAACCCGACGCCGCGCCTCGGCGCCCCCGACGACGAGCTCAAAAGCGCGGCCCCGCAACGGTTACCTCGCGCGAGGCGCTGGCGTGGTTGGCCGGCAAACCATCGCTCGACGACCTTGTGCAGCAGTACCCACGAGAGTGGGATCGAGCACGAACCGAGATCAGGGAGCTGATCGAGCGCAACGATCCGGATGAGCTTCAAGACTGCTTCCGCGTGGCGTCGACACCTCGACGCGCTCTTCCGGGCGCGCGACTGCCCAGCACTCGAGAGCTCGTCCTCATCGAAGCGCGACGACAGATGACCGTCCATCTCCTCAAACAGGCGGTACTCCGCTCAACGACGGGGATAGGACATGGCCGGGTCCGCTTCGGTCTGCTGCAGGGGTGGGTCGCGCAACGCCTTCTCTTCAGGCGAGGGCTCGAGCGCAAGCCTGTGTCCATGCTCCGTTTCCGGTTGACGTGGCCACTACTGCGGCAGCGTCGACTTCTCATGCCGCTAGTTCAACCTCAAGGCATCTGGTGCTTCTACTCCTCCTCGCTCATCGCCTCGTTGGCCGACCTGATTGGTGATAGACGCTGTCTCGAGATCGCTGCCGGCGACGGCACCCTCAGCCGCTTCCTGTCTCAGTGTGGCGTGGACATCGTCGCCACCGACGATCACAGCTGGAGCGACACCATCAGCTTTCCGACAGAGGTACGAAAGCTGGACGCTCGTCGGGCACTGGAGGAGATCGAGGCCGAAGTGGTCCTCTGCTCGTGGCCGCCGGCGGGCAACACGTTCGAGCGTCACGTCTTCACTACCCCGCACGTGAATACGTACGTCGTGATCGGCTCAGGCAGTGAGGTCAGCACCGGCGACTGGGTGACCTACGCCCAGCAAAGTGGCTTCTCCATGCGCCGTGACGCGAAGCTGAGCCGACGAGTGCTCCCCCCCGAGCTGGACCATGCCGTTCTCGTCTTCCAGCGCGTAGACCATCCAGCGCCTCGTCGGATCCGATAGCGCGCGTCGGGTCCCTCAGTGGCTCGCAGTCGAGCGTCACGACCAGAGGATCCCTTCAGCGACATCGAGCAGGGTGGGACATCACCCCCCGGACTGGTGTGCGTCGCTCCTCATCCACTATGTCTCGTAGTAGTGTCGTGGTCGCTCGCCGTCATGGCGGCGAGGCAGGCAACTGCTCGCTGCTCGGCCTGCAGATCGACTTGGACCGCCGAGCTTCGCGGCCGTGACGTCGCCGAGCCGCTCGCGGTCACTGCTGCGGCTGACGACATCGGGCCGTGCCGCGCCGACGGCGTCGGTGCCGTTCATGGCTCCGATCGAGCCGATCTGCGCACGGTCGCCGACAACAGAATCGGGCACATCGCCGGTGATCACGCCAACGATAGAGACCGTGATGGATGCAAGTCCCAGGAGTACCGGCAATGAGAGTATGCGACCCGGCGTGCTGTGGCGGACGGATCGGACCGGGCGGGCCGCACGACGTCGACCCCCCAACACAGGCCTGAACCCGCGGCAAGACCACAGTCTCATCGCTGGCCCAGGAGGTCGTGTGGTCGATGGGTTCGAGTGAGGCCGACACGCCGGCGATGTCGGGCGGCAAGCTGGAGGAGGAACGATCGGTCAGCGCCGAGGCGGCGCTGGGAGCCGTCTCACCCGACTGACCCGAGGCCACATGCGAGGCTTGCCTAGTCGACTCGTCAAGGACTGCGCGACGCTTGCCGATGTACATCGGCCACGGAGGCTCTTCTGGGGCGGTGCCGAGCGCCCGGCGTCTGCCGACGTATGTAGTCGTCACGGGAGCAGGCACGGCATCGCTTTGTGGTGTCAGGTGCTGTTCAGCAGTCAGACTGTGATGCGCCGACATGCACTCTCCGATCAGTTTTGGACGTGCTCGCGAAGCAGGACGCTTGGACGAAGATCTCCGCGATGGGCGCTCTTCGACTGTCGGTCGCGGCACCACACTGATCTACGCATCCGTAGGCGACCAGGTATCCGCTGGAGACGTCGTGGGCTCGGTGGGTTCCACTGGGAACGTCACCGGCCCGCACCTGCACCTAGAGGTCCGTCCCGGCGGTGGAGACCCCGTAGATCCGTACGCTGCCCTCATCGCGGAAGGCCTCGCGCCGTAAAGAGCGACCGCGACGCCTCATCGGAAGACGCCGGCTAACGCCGCTCGCTGATGACGATCCGGGAGCCGACGGCCACGCGTGCGAGTCTGGCGAAACGACAATTGCTGCCAGGCAACGTGCACGGGTCGCGAGCAGCCCATCGAGCGCCGGCAGCCTCGGGCATCGTCCTCGCACCCCGGCAGCATCGACGCAGGTCGAATAGCGAAGCCGGGACAGCCGCGGACTGCCGCTGTCGGCTGCCGCGGAATCCCGGCAGTGGCACCACCGCGTTACCAAGTCCGCGTTGTTCGGCCCGCACTCGAAAGGCCGCGGTGACAGGTCGGCTGCGGCTGCGGCTGCGTCCACGAACGAGATGGACCAAAACTATGGAACATAGTATCTTCGGCAACGTCCCCCTGCTGGTGGGCGCCCGAGTCTTCCCCGTTTCGGGCGCCCACCACTCGGTCGGACAGCCCGCGAAGCACAGGGTCTCTTCTGGAACGTGCATCGCAGTGACGTCGTAACAGGTGGCTTTGGGAGGTTGCTGTGCGCACGGTCGAGACGCGGTACGCCCTGCCTGCTCGTGTCGGCCCATGTGTTCGGAGACCAAGTGGAGTCGGTTCTGGGGGCGCTGGTTCGACCGCCGCCCTCAGTCTGTGCGCGACGCGTGTCTCTCTCCCGCCGACTCTCACGCCCGTACAGGCGTGCCGCGCTCGTGATGGCGCTGATGCTGCGCCTGATCTCCAGGGTAGGAGGCGCGTCCGTGGAGGCAGTTCCTGGATCTCGGCGGCCGCGGAGCGTGCCGTTCAAACCCGCACGTTCGCTCGACGCAGGCCGAGTCGCCGCAGAGTTGCAGTTGCGTCGAATGGGTCTGCATGACCTCCAGTCACCCCTTCACCACGCGAGGCTGACGGCGAGTGCTGCCTGACGTCGAGTACTGCCATGGGTTTGCCATGCCCCTGGCCCTGTGGGCTCCTGTTTAAGGGCCTTCGTGGCAGACCGCGAACACCACGAACATCCGTGCAATCGTACGGGTGAACTGGAACGTGGTGGGTACTGCTCGAAGGATGCCGCCGGCGTCCGCGCCGCATGCGAGCGGCGTCTCCGATCGCGACCAAGTAGGAGGATGATGTACAAGAACGTCGAGGTCAACGTCGCCATCATCGTGGCCGCGCTCGTGATGGGGGGTTCTGCGTTGTGGCTGTCCCGGTCGCAGACCTTCGTGCAGGACGAGTCCTACATGAAGGGCATGATCCCGCACCACTCGATCGCGATCCTCACCAGCGAGCGGTCCGAGATCGAAGACGTGCGTGTGCGCAAGCTGGCCGACGAGATCATCAAGGCCCAGCGCATCGAGATCGCCGAGATGAAGTGGCTGATCGAGGACATCGAGAAGAATGGTGCCGCCACCACCGAGGAAGAGGCCAAGCAGCGCCCCGTCCCGGACTTCGAGGCGAGCCCCTGAGCACGGATCCCCGTCCATAGCCAGCCAGCCAGTGGCGGCGATCTGAACGCGAGAGGAGAGTCATGTACGCAGGGGTTGTCGTGATGGCGAGCGCGGTCGGGGTACTCGTACTCGGGCTGTACTCGCTGCACAGACTCACCGCCGTAGCACCAGACTCGCTGAACGTGCTTCCGTTCGAGTCGGGCTGGGTCCCCCAGCAGCACGCACTGTCGCGGTACCACGTGCGGTGGTACCTCGCGACGCTGATCTTCCTCGCCTTCGACGTCGAGATGCTCTTCATGTACCCCTGGGCGGTCGTCGTCGCACAGGTCGGCGCGACCGCGGTCGTCGAGATGTTCCTCTTCCTGGCTGCCTTGTTCGTCGCCGTGCTCTGGGCATGGCGGGAGGGGGCACTGCGTTGGGTCTGAGTAACGCAATCGCACGGAGCGCTTTCCGGCACGCTCACGCTCTGGTCGTCGAGGTGCCCGGCTCGTGGCGCACACGAGTCGAGGCGGAGCGCAACGTGACCGCCCGGGGATGGCGCCTCGCCATCTCACCCGCGGACGCCGACGTGCTCGTCGTGTGCGGCGAACCCGGGCCGGGGCTCGCGGAGGCGATCGAGGGCATCTGGCACCAGATGCCGGGACCTCGGGTGCGCGTTCACGTGCACGCGGGCGACGAGGTGGGTGCTCGACTGGACGAAGCACACACCGGCCTGCTCGACACCGACCGCCACCGCCGTGACGCGCAGCAGCGTCCCACCGCCTCCGAACTCCTCGCCGAGCAGGCCGGATCTCGAGCCGAGAGTCATGGTGGCCATGGAGACACGGACCACGGTTCAGCCGGCGGCCACGAAGGCATGGACCACGAGGGCCACGAGGGCCACGAGGGCCACGAGGGCCACGAGGGCCACGAGGGCCACGAGGGCCACGAGGGCCACGAGGGCCACGAGGGCCACGAGGGCCACGAGGGCCACGAGGGCCACGAGGGCATGGAGCACGGCAGCCATGAGGGCATGGAGCACGGCAGCCATGAGGGCATGGAGCACGGCAGCCATGAGGGCATGGAGCACGGCAGCCATGAGGGCATGGAGCACGGCAGCCACGAGGGCATGGACCACGGCGACATGGAGATGTCACCGGGAGGCATCCCTCTCGCGGAGGGCGGCGAGGACCGAGATGGGCTCGAGATGGACGTCTTACAGGTGCGTCTCGGGCCTGTGCTGCGGGACTGGCCGGCCGGTTTGGTGTTGCACTGCTCGCTTCAGGGCGATGTCATTGTCGAGGCACAGGCCGAGCTCGTCGACGGGCGTTCCCGCCAGGATGACGACGTTGTCGGGCCGGCCCGCGGCATCGACAACATCGCCTCGCTGCTGGCGTTGGCGGGGTGGGACGACGCCGCGGCAGAGGCCCGAAGGATCCGCGACACCGCCCTGGAGTCCGGAGAGGGGGCGGCGGGGTCGGAGCTCGAGCGTCTGCGCCGGAGGGTCCGTCGTTCGTGGACGTTGCGCTGGTCGCTGCGAGGCGTCAGGCGGCTGAGCGACAAGGAGGCCCACGCCCGGAGGTTGCCGGCCGACGCGGTCGGTGACACCTACGACCGGCTGATGGGCATGTTGGACCGGGCGGTCGCCGGTGTTGCCGCGACCGCCGCCGGTGACACCGGCACTCGGACGAACGACGCCGGCCGCACACTCTCGACCGACCACCTGGCACATCTGGTCATGGGTCTTGATCTCGCCACGGCGCGACTGGTCCTCGCCAGCCTCGACATCCACGAGCTGCTCGCCGGACAGGCGGAGCACGAGGTGTCCCATGGATGACCCGACCTCGATGACCGACTCGCCGATCACCACCGTTGCACCCGGCTGGGCGATCGTCGCGTTGGGGATCCTGGGCGCGCTGGCCGTGACCGCTGCCGTGCTGGACGGTGCCCTCGCCGCGCGTGCGCGGGGCGGCCCGGGCGGGAAGATGGGCGGGCCGGTCCGGCCGTTCGGTGAGGCGGCCCGGCTGATGCGGCAGCGACGTCGTACCACCGTCGAAGCCGACCGCCTGCTGTGGCGCATCGGGGGGGCCGGGCTGCTGGTGACGGCGGCGCTGATGGTGACGGTCGTGCCGTTGGGGGAGTGGACCATCTTCGACCTCGACGTGGGCGTCATGTGGTTCAACGCCATGGACGTGATGGTCTGGGCGCTGGTGTGGTTGACCGGGTGGGGTGCGAACTCGGCACACTCGCTGGTCGGCGGCTACCGGTTCCTGGCGCACGGACTGGGCTACGAGCTTCCGTTGATGTTCGCCCTGGTCGCTCCGGCGATCGCCGCGGAGACCCTGAACGTGGGCGCGGTTGCGGCGGCCCAGGAGGGCCTCTGGTTCGCTGTCTGGATGCCGGTGGCGTTCCTGGTCTACCTGCTCGGGGTCGCGGCCTTCTCCGTGTGGGGGCCTTTCGCCCCGGCGATCGGCACGGACGTCTCCGGTGGCGCACGGGCGGAACTGTCGGGCGTGGACCGGTTGGTGTTCGAGGCGGGGCGATACGCGCTGCTGGCCGCCGGCGCCGCGTTCGCGGTTCCGATGTTCCTCGGCGGCGGCGCCGGTCCGCTGCTGCCGGGCTGGGCCTGGGTGTTGGTGAAGACCGTTGCCCTGCTCGCGGTCCTGGTCTGGCTGCGGCGGCGGCTGCCGGCCTTCCGCCCCGACAAGTTCATGGAGGTGGGCTGGATGCTGCTGCTCCCGGCCGTGCTGCTGCAGGACCTGGTCGTCGCCGTCATCGCCGTCTGGAGGTCGTGAACGTGCTCACCGACATCGCCTTCTGGGGGATCGGGCTCGTCGCGGTGCTCGGCGGCGCCGCGGTCTTCTACGTCGATTCGATGGCTCGAGCGACATACGCCCTCGCCCTGTCCTTCGTCGCGGTCGGCATGCAGGTGCTCTTCCTGCAGCAGAACTACGTCGGCGTGGTGACGATCCTGATGATGGTCATGGAGATGGCGATCATGGCCGTCTACATGGTCATGTTCATGGGGATGAACCCCGCTCTGATGCCGATGAGCATGGTGCACAGCAACAAGACCGCCATCGCCGTCGCCCTGACCACGTTCCTGGCGCTCGCGACGGGCGTCCTGATGGTCGACTGGCCCACCCGCCGGGGCAGTCCACCGCCGGACGTCACCATGGCGCTGGGGGAGTCGTTGATGGGCCCGAAGATGCTGGTGATGGCCGTGATCAGTCCGGTCATGGTGGCCACCATCGTGGCCGGGGTGGTGCTCGCGGCGCACCGCACCCGCTACGACCGGTTCGGCGATGACCTGAAGCAGCGCCCCGCAGACGACCCCCAGCCCGGAGGTGTCGGCAGATGACCTTGGAGGCGACCCTGCTCCTCGCCGCGGCGATCTTCAGCGTCGGGCTGTACGGCGCGATCTCCCAGCAGGTCGTGGTGATGGTGATGATGGGTCTGGAGCTCATGATCAACGCTGTCATCCTCGCCGCTGCCGGCGTCTGGTGGTTCCTCGCTCCCGACCCGACCGGGCAGGTCCTCCTCATGGTGATCATCGCCGCGATGACGGTTGAGATGGCGATGGGCTTCGCGGTCGCCACGCTGCTGCATCGTGAGCGTGGTGCCGACATGACCGACATGGCCACGGACCTGTCGGGGTGACCATGTCCATGTCCGAGACTGCTCTCTGGCTGCTCGTGCTGCTGCCTGCCGTGGTGGGAGGCGGCCTCGCCCTCTCCCGCCTCGAGCGGGCGGCGGCCGCCGTGTCGCTGGCCACGGCCTTCACCACAGCCGCACTGTCGGTGGTGGTTGCCCTCGAACGGCCGAGGGTGTCGGTCCCGTTCATGGCCGGCAGCGATCTCGCCCTCGGGGTCGATGCGCTGTCGGCCTTGGTCGCACCGACCGTGGCGGTCGTGAGCCTGCTCGTGCTCGTGTTCTCGGCCGGCGAGATCCGGGAGTCACAGGCCCGGTTTCACGGGCTCATGCTGCTCTTCGCCTCCGCCGCGCTCCTGACGGCGACTGCTGAGACGCTGCCCGCGCTGCTGTTCGCCTGGGAGGTGATGGGCGCGACGTCCTTCGCGCTGATCGGGTTCTGGTGGCGCGACGACCACCGGGTCTCCGCCGGCATCACGGCGTTCGTGACCACGCGCACGGCGGACGTCGGGCTGTACATCGCAGCGGGAGCAGCGCTCGCCGGTGGAGCCGGCCTGTCACTGGGCGACCTGCCCGCAAGCAGCGCGGGGTGGCGTCACGTCGTCGCGGCGGGTGTCCTGGTCGCAGCACTCGGCAAGGCGGCCCAGCTGCCGTTCTCGTTCTGGCTGTCGCGCGCGATGGAGGGTCCGAGCCCGGTCAGTGCACTGTTGCACTCCGCGGCCATGGTCGCCATGGGTGGCTACCTGCTGCTGCGCACCGAGCCGCTGCTTGCGGCGACCGGCTGGACCGCGCCAGCTGCTGCCTGGGTCGGCGCACTCACCGCGCTGCTGCTCGGCGCTGTCGCCGTGGCGCAGCAGGACCTCAAACAACTGCTTGCCGCCTCCACGTCCGCCCAGCTCGGGTTCGTGGTAATGGGCGCCGGGCTGGCCTCGGTGAGCGGGGGAGCGGCACACCTCGTGGCACACGCCTCGACCAAGGCGCTGCTCTTCCTCGCCGCCGGGGCCTGGCTCAGCGCGCTCGGCACCAAGCAGCTCGCCGGTCTGCGTGGCGTGGCTCGGCGGTGGCGGCTGGTCGGCTGGGCCGCCACCGCCGGTGCACTGTCCCTCGCGGGCGTCGCCCCGCTGGCGCTGTGGGCTACCAAGGACGCGGTCCTCGCCGCGGCCCTGGAGGAGTCACCCTGGCTCTACGCCGCCGGCCTCGCCGCGGCCGCGCTGTCGGCGGCGTACGCCGGCAAGATCTTGGTGATCCTGTGGCGACAGCTGTCCCAACACGATCACGCCGAGGTCGAGGCGCATCTCGACGAGGAGGAGCCGGGCACCCGCCACGTCGGCATGCTGGAGCGGGTACCGCTGATCGCACTCGCGCTCGGCGCAGTGGTCCTCGGAGTGCTCGCGCTGCCGCCGTTCGGCGACACGATCGCCCGCGCTCTCGGCGAGGAGCCGCTCCACCCGACATGGGCGGAGATGGCCGCGTCGGTCGT
>Ga0310345_10005112_pt1 | contig 11749 bp, 13 predicted proteins | sample HC15DNA20500_MG_FD_204667 | JGI IMG/M metagenome (GOLD analysis project Ga0310345, IMG submission 204667) | Marine microbial communities from station ALOHA, North Pacific Subtropical Gyre - HC15-DNA-20-500_MG | ecosystem: Environmental > Aquatic > Marine > Oceanic | place: Pacific Ocean: North...
CCCGGTAGATGTGGCTACCTTCTGAATCAACCTCACGTACCGATTCGATCTCCCGGGCCACCACCAGGCTGTGCCAGTTTAGCCACTCACCTTTTTTTTTGACAGCTGCCACCACTTCAAGGGTGCCGAAATCCTCAGCTCGCAGCTTCTCGGAAATCTTGAGGCATTGGAAGGCATAGCAGGAGCGAAGGCTGCGACTGAAAGAGCTGTTTTTGAAGTAATAGGTGAAGCAGGACTGGGGACCGTCCTGGAACCTCAAAGGGGTCCGGAAGATCTGTCGGCCCCGGCAATCCAGGACTGGTTCCGCCCCGGGGAGATCCCCCGCCTTTTCCGGAGTCTCCAGCAGCTGCTCCGGTGGGGAAAACTCGGGATGGACCCATCCCTGATAATGTGTGCCCTGGTGGCGCTGATATCGCATGCTTCCTGTCATCTTATCGAAACCAACCCGGATGATGCATTGCCTCGAGCCATGAAACGGCGATGCAGCAGAGATTTCGTGCATAATACCAGTCAGGAGCTCAGCTGCACCCTGTGGACGCTGGTGAGGGTGGGGTGCTAACGTAAAGGGACTACCCAAAACCATGGACCTGAGTGTGGTCATTGTCAATTGGAACAGCGGAGATCATCTGGGACGTCTGCTCGACTCGCTCTCTTCCTTGCGGGAGGAGTTGAGAGAAACCTGGGTGGTGGATAATGCTTCCCGGGACTCAAGCCTGGATGGGTTCCAGAGCTATCCCGACGTTCGAATCCTGGCTCTGACCGAAAATCTCGGGTTTGCGGGTGCCGCCAACGAAGCCATTTCCCGGTCCCGATCCAGCTTTATCCTGTTGCTGAACCCCGACATTCAGATCATTCCGGAGTCAGTGAGCCGGCTCTACCAGGAGATGGTGAGTCGGCCCCGGGCGGGGATCGTGTGCGGCTCCCTGAGAGATCCCGAGGGCAAATCTCAGAGCGGTTTTCAGATCCGCCCGCTCCCCACCTGGAAAAATGTTCTCTCGGATGTTCTTTTTATCGACGAACTCAGGCACTGGATTCTGGGAAACTCCCGGCCCTCCCCGTCCTGCGATCAACCCCAAAAACTGGTCTCCGAGCAGCCGGCTGCAGCTGCCTGGCTGCTGCGGAAGGAGGCCTGGAGAGAGCTGGGTGGATTTGATACTCGATTCTATCCGGCCTGGTTCGAGGATGTGGATTTTTGCCGGCGGATGCAGGACTCCGACTGGGAGGTGTTTCATTTTCCCCACTTACCCTTGATTCACCAGGGAGGGCTGGCCCTGGAACACTTGAGTTATTCCAGCTTCATCGCCATCTTTTACAAAAATCTCCTAAAATATTTGAAGAAACACCATCCCCGTTCCTATCCCATGCTCTGGCTTCCCGTTCAGAGCGGAATGTGGCTGCGGAGGCTTTTCGTGCGCCGATGACCAAGCAGGACCAAACGCCCGTACTGGTGAGCCTGGTGACCTACAACGATGAGCCCTTTCTGGCTCGCTGTCTGGAGTCCGTCAGGAACCAAACCGTTCCTGTTCGGGTGAAAGTCTTTGATAACGCCTCCGAAGACCGGACTCGAGAAATCGCCGACCAATTTGAAGTCGACCTGTACCACTCACCGACCAACAAGGGGTATAGCCATGGCCACAATCAAAATATTCATGCCGAATATTTCCAGGCGGCCCTTCTGCTCAATGCCGACGTCACACTGGAGCCCGATTGGCTGGAGGTGCTGGTGGCGGCCCTCGATGAAGTGGAGGGAGCGGGGATGGCGGGCGGAAAGCTGTATCGAATGGATCAAAATGGGGAGCAGGTTTTTCGAAGAGAGGCCCCGGTTCTGGATAGCAGCGGCATCTTTTTTACTCCTTCGCAGCGGCATTTTGACCGGGGAAGTGAAGAGGAAGACCATGGACAGTATGATCGCCGGCATCTGGTTTTTGGAATCACCGGGGCCGCCCTTTTGTGCAGCCGTGAAATGCTCGAGGATCTCCGTCTGGACCAGGAGTACCTGGATGAGGACTTCTTCGCCTATCGTGAGGATGCTGATCTGGCCTGGCGAGCCCAGTTAAAGGGTTGGAAGGCGGTTTACGAACCTCAGGCGCGGGCCTTTCACTGCCGACATGTTCTTCCCTCGCGCCGGCGTAAACTCTCCGCCCGGATCAATTATCATTCCCTCAAGAACCGTTATCTGATGCGGATGAAAAACCTGGATCCGACCGTCCGGTGGCACTGTTTTCCCTACATGTGGTTTCGGGATGTCGGGATTCTGGCTTATGTCCTGTGCTTTGAATGGAGTTCACTGCCCGCTTATCGAGAGGTGTGGAGGCTTCGCCACAAGTTTCGTGAAAAGAGAAGGCTGGTCCAGAGTACGCGTCGCGTCGATCCCCAGGTCCTGGCTCGCTGGTTCTCCTTCACGCCGACGGCCCTGGATCCTTGATACGGGCAAGGTGACCGAATCGGGCAGGTGCCCCTTTGCATCGGCCGGGGTTTTTCTATAAATTAGTATAGGAAGTGTGAGAAACACGGGCTAAAGGATCATCGCCGTTGCATCAACGGGAAAGGGAAGGCACTCATGGGAGAATTAACCAAGGTGGCCACCACCGGCCAGTTGGAACCCGGCGCAGCCATCTGCGTGGAGGTGGACGGCAAGCAAATTGCCTTGTTCAACGTTGATGGAAATTACTACGCGATAGATGACACCTGCAGCCACAGTGGAGGACCTCTCTCGGATGGCATATGTGAGGACACTGTCGTGACCTGCCCCTGGCACGGCCAGAAGTTTGATCTCAAGACGGGAGAGCCGCAGGGCCCCCTGCCGGTTCACGGGGTCACCGCTTATTCGGTTGTGGTAGAAGGTGATGATCTCAAGATCGAAATGCCCTCGAGTGAGGGCTGATTCACTAAAAAGGAGGAATCTGTAATGTACGATCCCCAAATGGTCCAACCCATGAGAGATGAACTGACGGCCGTCGGATTCGAGGAATTGAAGACCCGGGAAGAGGTGGATGCTCTCTTTGAAAACAAGGAGGGAACCAGCCTGGTGTTCATCAATTCCGTGTGTGGTTGCGCCGCCGGTGTGGCCAGACCGTCGTTGGTGGCCTCTCTGGACAACGCCACTCTTCCCCAGAGTTTGACAACGGCTTTTGCCGGCAACGATGCGGAAGCTACCGAGCGGGCCCGCGAGTACTTCGTCGGCTATGCCCCCTCCTCCCCCAGCGTCGCCCTGTTCAGGGACGGTCAGCTGGTGCATATGGTGGAGAGACATCAAATCGAAGGTCAGTCGGTGGAGTCCCTGACCAAAGTACTCACCACTATCTACGATCGGTACTGTGGGGAGACCGTGGATGAGTCCGTCGATCTATTTGATCCCATGGCCGAACTCGTGGTGACGGTCCAGGAAGCCCGTGAGCAGATTGCCGCCGACTCGGAGACGGCGATCCTGGATGTTCGCGAGCCCTTTGAGATCGAAAAGGGTAAGATCGAAGGCTCCCGGAAAGTGGATCAGGAGCTGGGAAATGAAATCGTCCGCGACTGGTCGCGGGAACGTCAGATCATTGTCTATTGCGAGCATGGTGAACGGAGCCTGAAGGCTACGACGTACCTGAAGCAGCAGGGATTTGAAAACATCCGCTCGCTCAAGGGTGGATATGCAGCCTGGTCGGAAGCTGTTTAGCGCTGGTCTTTAACCAGCGCTAAACTGACAGGGAAAAGGCACGGTCATGTAGCGGTCTTTCCGGAATCGGCGCACTTCAAGGTGTTCATTCCCAGGACATCCTTTACAAATTTCAATCTGAGTTCACTTTTCCGGAACCCTGAAGGGCGGCATAGAATAGCCTGGGGCGTGAGCCCCAGGTTGTTCAGGTCAGCAATTAGAAGAGCCCTGTAGGGGCGATGTAGAACCATTGATGGTTTTCCTACATCGCCCTTACAGGGCTCCTTTACCAACGATACCTTCAATCCTGGGGCTCACGCCCCAGGCTATTTCACATCACCCCTTTGGGGTTCTGGATCCCCTACCATCAAGATATTCCAAACATTCCCACTTCCTCCCAGAATAACTCTCCCTCCTTTCCTGGAGGGAGCCAGTACCCAAATGTGTAAAGGATGTCCTGGGAATACACTCACTAAGGCGCCTCCCACACTCCCGGAATGGTCTCCTGAACTGTGATGGGATTGTAGGGGCGTACTGCGTACGCCAACAAGACAATCTTGGCCAATGGCTTGTTTAGGGCGCACTTGTGCGCCCCGGCTCAATCCATCCGGATTACCTGGAATGGGAGACGCTCCTGGTCGTGCGCCCGTCTTAACGCCACAGTCCTTGCTGTGGGCGCACTCAGTGCGCCCCTGCAACAGGCTGCACGATTGTGCCGGAATAGAACGTGAGACGCTGTCTTCTAATGCCCTGGATTCTCAATTCTCGATAATGTTAAGGTTTCAGCCATGATTGAAACCATTGAATGGACCGATGACGGCGTTGTCATGATAGACCAGAGACTGCTACCGACCGAGGAAATCTACAACACTTATCAAACGGTCGAAGAAGTAGCCGAGGCGATTGTGACCATGGTGATTCGCGGAGCTCCCGCCATCGGTGTGGCGGCGGCCATGGGTATTGCCCTGGGAGTGAAGAATCTGGAATCCAGGGACCAGCTGGAGGAAAAGTTCGCCGCCATTGTCCAGACCATTCACGATACCCGTCCCACGGCCCGGAATCTTTTCTGGGCCATCGAGCGCATGAACAAGATTTTCGAAAGCCATAAGGAAGAATTGTTGCTGAAGCTCCAGGATGCCTTGAAGAACGAAGCCATCCAGATTCATGATGACGATATCGAAATCAACCGCCAAATAGGTCAAAACGGCCAGGTGCTCCTTGCACAAGGCAGCAGCACCGTGCTGACCCACTGCAATGCCGGCGCCCTGGCGACGGCCGGCTATGGAACGGCCCTGGGTGTCATTCGGGCGGCTGTTGAGAACGGCAAGGAAATCCGGGTCTTTGCCGATGAAACCCGGCCCTTCCTGCAGGGCTCCCGTCTGACCACCTGGGAGATGATGAAGGAGAAGATCCCCTGTACGCTGATCACCGACAACATGGCTGGATATTTCATGAAGGCCAATCAGATCCAGGCCGTCGTGGTGGGAGCGGACCGGATTGCCGGGAATGGCGATGTCGCCAATAAAATCGGAACCTACACCGTGGCCGTTCTGGCCAGGGAGCACCAGATTCCCTTTTATGTGGCCGCCCCTCTGTCCACCATTGACCTGGGGACCCCGACCGGCGAGGGAATCCCCATCGAGCAACGGGAAATCACCGAGGTGACCCATATCAAGGGACAAATGCTGGTTCCGCCCGGCATTTCTGTGGCCAATCCCGCCTTTGACGTGACGCCCAATAAACTTGTTTCCGCCATCATCACCGAAAAAGGGGTCGTCAAAGCCCCCTATCAGGAGTCGATCGCGGCCCTGTTCGAGCGATGATCATTCTTGGTCTTGAGTCCAGCTGTGATGAGACCGCGGCCGCACTCATCGAAGATGGGAAAACGATTCTTTCCAGTGTGGTTTCCTCCCAGGTCCCGGTCCACAAAGAATTTGGCGGCGTTGTTCCCGAACTGGCCAGCCGCGAGCATGTTGACAATATCTGCTTCGTGGTCGAGCAGTGTCTCCAGGAAGCCGAACTGGACTGGAAACAGATTGATGCGATCGCCGTGACCCGGGGACCGGGTCTGGTGGGCGCCCTGCTTGTCGGAATGGCCTATGCCAAAGGATTGGCCTACGCTCTGAAGATTCCCTTTGTCGGAGTCAACCACCTGGAGGGGCACATCGCGTCGATCCTTCTGGATCACCCCCAGGCCGAGTTTCCAGCCCTTTCGCTGGTGGTCTCGGGCGGTCATACCAGTCTTTTTTATCTGAAGGAACCCGGAAACTACCAGGAAATTTCTCGAACCTGCGATGATGCGGCCGGGGAAGCCCTCGACAAACTGGCCAAGCACCTGGGCCTGGGTTATCCGGGAGGACCGATTATCGATCAACTGGCCCCTCGAGGGAATCCCAAAACGATCGCCTTTGCCATTCCCAGGACCAGCCGAAACGCCCTTGATTTCAGCTTCAGTGGCATCAAGACGGCGGCCCTCCGTCATATGCAGCAGAATCACCTGGAGCCGCTGGAGAATGCGGAAGAAGTGCCGCAGCCCATCCTGGATCTGGTGGCCAGCTACCAGAGTTCCATCGTGGATCAACTGCTGGATCGACTCAGGAAGGCGCTCAAGAGCCATCCGGTCCGCTCGGTCCAGGTCTCCGGAGGGGTTTCCTGCAACAGCGAGCTACGCCGACGCAGCAAAGAAGCTTTTTCCCGGCAGGAACTGAAGGTTTATTTTCCGCAGCCCAGGTTGACCACCGATAACGCCGCCATGATTGCGGCGGCCGGGGCCGCTCGACTCGAGAGCCAGGCGGCGGATTCCTTCGACTTGACCGCCGACCCCAATCTGAAGCTGGGCTAGAAGAGGAGCCAGGAGTCAGGAGCCAGGTGGAAGAGTCCGGAATCGGCGCAGGACTTCGATCTCCTTTCCGTGAAACGTGGAACCTGGAACGTGGAACGCGCTGGTCGAAGACCAGCGGCCGAGGCGCCTTCCACACTCCCGGACTCATCATTCTGAATTCTGGATTCCATCTCCTGGCTCCTGACTCCTGGCCGGGCCGCTGCAAGACCGTGCCATTCCTGTCGTTGTTTCGCGGCGATGTCTGTAAAGTGAGTGTAGGGGCGCACTCAGTGCGCTCCTACACTTCTTGATTTCTGCTAAAATCCTTTAAATGACTGACTTCCGCAAGCTCCTGCCCTATATTCTCCCCCAGCTCTATCTGCTGGCGGGGGCGTTGCTGCTTCTGGTGGCCAGTGGTGCCCTGGAGACCCTCCTGATCATGCTGCTGGCGCCCATTTTTAATCAGTTGTCCTCGGTTGCCGGGGTCGAGGTGAGCGGCGAGGATAAATTCGCTTTCCTTCAGGAGTTTCTGGGGTTGACTTCGGGAAATCTGGTTCAGATTGCGTTCTTGCTGGTGGCTTTTTCCTTTTTCAAGGGATTGTTTCTTTACTTTGCCGAGTATTCCATGAGCTACAGCGGTCAGCAGGTGGTGGCCTCGCTGCGTCAGCATCTTTATGGTCATCTGCTGGATCAATCGATGTCCTTTTATGGTCAAAATCCCACCGGGAAACTGATGGCGCGGGTAGTGACTGACACCGAACGAATTCAGGAAACGGTCAGCAAGACAATGACCGATTTCATTCGGCAGGTGCTGCTGCTTTTGTTTTTTCTTGGACTGGTTTTTTACACCGAATGGAGGCTGGCCCTTCTGTCTTTTCTCATTGCTCCGGTGGTGTTTACGATCACCATGAAAATGGGTCGAAAAATGCGCCATGTGAGCCAGCGCAGTCAGGAAAATTTAGCCGAGATCTCGCATCTGCTTCAGGAGACCATTGCCGGACAGCGCATTGTCCAGGCCTTTGGAATGAAGGAGTACGAGGGAAAGCGTTTCAGCCAGTCGGTAGAGAACCTGGTTCAGACCAACCTGAAGTCAACCCGCATCAGCGCCCTCAGTTCGCCGTTGGTGGAATTTATCGGATATCTTTCTTTCGTCCCCTTTCTGCTTTATGCCAACTATCAGATCAACCGGGGCTTCACGATCGGCGCTTTCGTGGTTTTTGTGGCCGCTCTGTTTCGTCTGTATGAGCCGGTTCGAAAGCTTTCGCGGATGCACCTGATCTTCCAGCAGGCCTTCGCCTCCTCCACTCGGATCTTTGATCTTCTCGATACTCACATCGAGATTCAAGATCCTCCCGGTGCGCGGGAACTGGCTCCCATTCAAGAAGGCATTGCCTTTGAAGAGGTATCCTTCCATTACACGGGGCCGGAACCCCAGCTTGTATTGAAGGACATTGATCTCACCATCTCAAAGGGAGAAATCGTGGCTCTGGTGGGGAGCAGCGGTGCCGGGAAAAGTAGCCTGGCCAGTCTGATCCCTCGCTTTTTCGATGTCGCCGCCGGGCGGATCGCCATCGATGGGCAGGACATTCGCGAGGTCTCTCTGGAGTCGCTTCGTCGTCAGATTGCCATTGTCACCCAGGAGACCTTTCTCTTTAACGATACTCTCAAAAACAACATCGCCTACGGACGAGAAGACTGCACGCTGGAAGACATCGAAAGTGCGGCCAGGGCCGCCTTCATCCACGATTTCATTACCGGCCTGCCTCAAGGTTATTCCACCATTATGGGTGAGCGCGGACAGCTCGTCTCGGGAGGACAGCGTCAACGGATCGCCATTGCGAGGGCCATTTTAAAGGGCGCGCCGATACTCATTCTGGATGAAGCCACCTCGGCTCTGGACAGTGAATCGGAGCGTCTGGTTCAGGAGGCTCTCTACAATCTCATGCAGCATTGCACCACCCTGGTGATTGCTCACCGCCTCTCCACGGTTCGGCAGGCTGATCGTATTGTCGTTATGGAGGCCGGCCGGATCGTTGAATCCGGGAGCCACGAAACCCTGTTGGAGTTTTCAGGAGTCTATCGAAAGTTGTATGATCTTCAGTTCGCCGATGTGGGATTGGTTCCCTCGGCAGGCCGTAAGATAGGGTAATGATGCGCAGCATGACAGGATTCGGACAGGCCAGCACCGCCACCGAGGCAATCCAGATTGCCGTCGAGATTCGGACGGTGAACAGTCGCTATCTGGATCTCAATTTACGCCTGCCCAAGGAACTGTCCAGTTTGGAACCGGAACTTCGCAAAGAAGTCCAATCCAGTTTGAGCCGGGGCCGGGCCGATGTCTACCTGGATCTGAACGTCAAGTCGGGATCGCAATACCAGTTAAACGAAGCGGTGGTCGAGAACTACCTTGCGACGGCGGATAAGATGCGGGCCCTGGGGGCAGAGGGAAAACTGGACGTGTCGACCCTTTTTCAGCTTCCCGGTGTGATCATGCCTCAGCCGGTGGATCTTGCGGCCGGAAGTCTGGTCGAAACCGTTAAGAACACCTTCAGGGAAGCCCTGGAGAAAGTGGTCAGCACTCGGACCAGTGAGGGCATTGAGCTCAAAAAGGACTTTCTCCTGCATATTGAGAAACTCCAGCAGTTAACCGATTCCATCGATCAGCAGGCCGAAAAGATTCCCGATTTTCATCGCCAGAAGTTGACCAAGAGGCTGGAGAGGCTCCAGCAGGAGGGCACGGTCGATGAGAACCGGATGGCCCAGGAGATCCTCCATTTTGTCGAACGAGCGGATATTGCCGAGGAAATCACCCGTTTGCGCAGCCACCTGTCCCATTTCGAGCAGGAGTTGAAGGGAACGGAGCCCGGCGTCGTCGGCCGGCGTCTTGATTTCATCACTCAGGAACTGGGCCGCGAGATGAATACCATTCTTTCCAAGGCGCCTTTTGCCGAACTTTCCGAACTGGCGCTGGAAGGGAAGACGGAAATCGAGAAAATTCGGGAGCAGGTTCAGAATGTCGAGTAGAGGATCGCTTTTTGTCATCAGCGGGCCGTCCGGGTCGGGAAAGTCCAGCCTGGCCAATCGGGCCCTGGAGGATATTCCGAACCTGCGATTCTCGGTGAGCCATACCACCCGCAAGCCCCGGGCCGGAGAGCAGGACAGCCGGGAGTATTTTTTCGTTTCCCAGGAGAAATTCCAGGAAATGGTCGAGGAGAGCGGCTTCATTGAGCATGCCTGCGTCTATGGCTATGACTACGGGACCAGCGAAGAGAGTGTGGAGGCCCTGCGACAGGAGGGCTTCGATGTGCTGCTGGATATCGATGTACAGGGTGGCCGGCAGGTTCGGGAGTCCCATCCGGAAGCCGTCTTGGTCTTTGTTTTTCCACCATCACTTGAAGTGCTGACCCGGCGCCTCAAGGACCGAAAATCGGATGATGAAAATGTCATCACCAGGAGGCTCAACACGGCAAAAGAAGAAATAAACGCTTATCGGAAGTATCAATACGTTATTATTAATGATGACTACGAGGAGTCGGTCAGTGAGTTAAAGGCTATTATTCAGGATACCGGCTCCGCCTTTCGTCTGGAGAATCGACACGATCGGGCGGAAGAAATCATCAAAACCTTCTGGGAGAATTAGATGAATTTTAAAATACCAAAAGAATTCGACAGCAAGTTCAGGTTTATTCTGGTGGCCGCCGAACGGGCCAAGCAGCTCCAAAACGGTGCACCTGCCCGCCTGGAGCTGGATTCGCGAAAGCCGGCTTTTGTGGCCATTCGAGAGGTCGAGAAGAACCTGGTCCCCTACGCCATTTGGGAAAAGGAAGACACGGAAGAGATCGAGTGAGGGTTATCCTGGGCGTGACGGGCTGCATCGGAGCCTACAAGTCAGCGGTCATCCTTCGGCTTTTACAAAAGGAAGGATTCGAAGTCTTTCCCGTGATGACCCGGTCCGCCCAGCAGTTCATTACCCCTCTCACTCTGGAAAAGCTTTCGGGCCATCCGGTCGTCACGGATCTCTTTGACGATCAGACCGCTCAGATCGAGCATATTGACCTGGCTCGAAAAAGCGATCTTCTCCTGGTGGCTCCGGCTACGGCCAATATTCTGGGAAAGTTTGCCCAGGGCATCGCCGATGATTTCCTGAGTACGGTGTATCTTTCCACCACTACGCCGGTGATCATGGCTCCGGCAATGAACGTTGAAATGTGGCACCACCAGGCGGTCCAGGACAACGTCGGAATCCTGAAGGAACGAGGTGTGGTCCTGGTGGAACCGGGATCGGGCTATCTGGCCTGTGGGGAAGTGGGTGAAGGGCGCCTGGCTGAGCCTGAGCTGGTCCTGGAAGCGGTGCTCAACAACTTTGACCGGAAGAAGTCGCTGCTCGGAAAAAAGGTCCTGATCACGGCGGGCCCCACTGTTGAAGATATCGATCCGGTGCGTTTTTTGTCCAATCGGTCCTCAGGCAAGATGGGCTATGCCATGGCCGGCGAAGCCCGATTGAGGGGTGCCCACGTGGTACTGGTCTCGGGTCCCACCCAGCTGGAAGCTCCTGGAAGCGTCGATCGGGTTTCGGTTCGCTCGGCTGCGGAAATGGCCGAAGCGGTATTTCACCATTTTGAGGACTCCAATATCGTGGTGATGGCGGCGGCGGTGTCGGATTTTACCCCGTCGGTGCCGGCTTCCGAGAAAATCAAAAAGGAAAAGATGGATCCGACTATCAAGCTGGAAAGGGCCACCGATATCCTGGCGATCCTGGGAGAGCGAAAGACCGATCAGCTGCTGGTGGGGTTTGCCGCCGAGACCCAGGAAATTCGTGCCAATGCCCGGCGCAAGCTGAACGACAAGGGCCTGGATCTGATTGTGGCCAATGATATTTCCCGGGATGACAGGGGATTCGCCTCCGACTTCAATGAAGCTATCTTTCTGGATCCAAGCGGAGAAGAACAAGCCTTTCCCAACCTGCCCAAATCAGAACTCGCCCGGATCCTGTGGGATAGGATTGAATCTATTTCGCACGTCAAAGCCTAGAAAAAAAGTGATTAACAGCTCCTCGGTCTCCTGGTTGGTGGTCTCCTGGTCTGCTTCCTGTTGGTCGGTGGGTCTGTGGTTAGGAGTCAGGAGAAGCGCGCTGCGCGTGCGGAGAAACTCCTCGCTGACGTTCGGAGTGGAAAAATGCGTCGCGAAAGCTCCGCGTGGAGAACCGTCCGGTTTTGATTTTCGGACCGGATTCGGATTTAGGATTTCGGATTTAAGATTTTCGGTCTGTGGTCTGTTGCCCGGGGGCA
>Ga0310345_10005114_pt1 | contig 11747 bp, 11 predicted proteins | sample HC15DNA20500_MG_FD_204667 | JGI IMG/M metagenome (GOLD analysis project Ga0310345, IMG submission 204667) | Marine microbial communities from station ALOHA, North Pacific Subtropical Gyre - HC15-DNA-20-500_MG | ecosystem: Environmental > Aquatic > Marine > Oceanic | place: Pacific Ocean: North...
TCAGCCGCTGCCTTTTCCTCAGCCGCTGCCTTTTCCTCAGCCGCCTTGGCCACTTCTTTCTTTCTGCGTTCCTCCAAAGCCGCCGTCTTTAACTGACTTGCTTCCTCGGGATCTAACTCACCTATGGCGACTGTAGTATCCCCACCTTTCCTGGCCCTATTAACCAGAGTTCTGACCGTCTCTGACTGCACTGCACCCTTTGACAACCACTCATCGACCTTTTCCAGGTCTAGTATCAGGCGAGCAGGAGTTTCCATGGGCTTGTAATAGCCCAATGTTTCGATGAATCGGCCATCTCTAGGAGAAGACGATTCAGTAGCTACAATACGGTAGTGGGCCAGTTTCTTACGACCCATACGGCGAAGGCGAATTTTTACAGACATATGTGTTTTCTAGTTAGCTCCTGAACTTGAATAGTGCAACAAAGATGGGAAAGATAAAAAGATATCGGGACAGTCTCAACGGTTTGGTAAAATTTGCTATCAATAGGGTTGGAGCTAGAACCTGATAATCTGACTCCGCTTAGGTCCAACCGAAACCATTTCTATAGGGGTTTCTGCCAATTCTTCCAGCCTTTCCAGGAAAGCCCGAGCAGCTTTCGGTAGACCCTGCCGTGTGGAGATTTCATGAGTAGGCTCCATCCAACCAGGAAGAGTTTCATACACCGGTTCTACTACGCCGAGTTGTACCAAGTCAGCAGGGAAATCCTCAATGACACCATCCACAGTTCGATATCCAGTGCAAACAGAGACTTCTGGAAGGGTATCCAAAACATCAAGTTTTGTTACGGCTAAACCTGTTAAACCATTGACTCTAGCCGAAAATCTAGCCAGAACGCCGTCAAACCAACCGCACCTACGGGCCCGACCAGTCGTAGCTCCAAACTCCCCTCCCAACTTCCTAATCATATGGTCCATTTCAGGATCGAACCCAGTAGGCAAAGGCCCATTACCCACTCGGGTGGTATAAGCTTTAACGACTCCAGTAACCGAATTGATCATCGTTGGTCCTATGCCTGACCCTATTGCCGCTGCACCAGCAGTCGTATTCGAAGAGGTCACAAATGGATATGTCCCGTGATCTACATCAAGAGCGGTACCCTGGGCACCTTCTAAAAGCACGGACTGACCATTCGCCAATGCGTTCGCGATCTCCAGGCCTACATCAGTAGCAAATTCTTTTAGCCGATCACCATCTGCCAAAAACGCTTCCCTGTCTTCCATCAGTGCACCAGCTATTGATCCGCTTCTAGAAATAATACTCTGAGCTCGAGCTATCCCTTGTTCTATCAGAGTATCTCTTCTTTTTGCATGCCGCAGATCTCCAACTCTCAATCCCCGTCGACCTACTTTATCCTCATACGTAGGACCAATACCTCTACCCGTAGTCCCAATTTTTTCCGCTGCTAAATCCTCTGAAACCTGGTCGAGGATTTTGTGATAAGGCATAACCAAATGAGCCCCGTGACTTACGCCTACTCTCCCGTGGGGATTAATACCTCTTTCTTCCAGTTGGTCATACTCCTTCAGGAAATCTGCGACATCAAGCACCACTCCGTTACCGATCAAGCAACGTTTTGCAGAATGAAGAATACCTGACGGAATCTGATGTAGAATAAATTCTTCATCGGCTAGTTGAACAGTATGTCCTGCATTTGCTCCACCTTGGTATCTGACTACCAAATGCACATCTTCAGCCAAAACGTCAACGATCTTCCCTTTCCCTTCATCTCCCCATTGACAGCCGATGACGACTCGACAATGCCCGTTGCCATTATTTTGTAGCACTTCTATAACCCGCCATTATTTGGGCCACTGTAGCCCCTTGAGGATTCATGCTGAATGCTTGTCTCAAAGTCACAAGCACGCTGTTTGTATGAGATCTAGGAGAATTTAAATACCCGTGGTTGCCCAGTCAACGAACAAACGATTCTACTGGATCCAAACCTATTCCCTGAAGCAGTTGGGCTACTTTCTCCTGGTCGGATGCTCCCAAGGGTGAAAGTGGAGGACGAGGATATCCCCCTCTTAGACCAAGCACATCCAACCCTGCTTTAACTCCTGGAACCCCCATACTACCGACCACCGTATTGTGTACTGGACTTAGCACGGCTTGCTGTCTTGTAGCTTCAGCCAAGTCTCCAGTTGCAAAAGAGGCATAGATATTAGCGGCAACTCCAGGTGCCAAGTTAGCCACCGCCAAAATTCCTCCTACCGCCCCCAGTTCCAAGCAAGGAGCTAGAATAGCACCACTTCCCACTAGTATTTGAAAATCTTCCTGTGTTGTAGCGATCATGTTCTTCACAATATCGATGTCGCCTCTAGAATCTTTTATTCCAATGATATTATCGAGCTGCGACAGATCGGTGACCAACTTCTCGGAAAATTCGAGAGTGCTCAATCGCAGTGGGACCTGGTAGACTATCACTGGAATGGGGGAGATCTCTGCTACTTCTGAATAATGTTTCATGAGTACAGGTTCAGTCATAGCACTTCTGTAAAATGCTGGTGGCTGAACCAACACTGCATCGGCACCAAAATCCGCAGCCTCACAACATCGGTGTATTGTCAAACGAGTAGACTCGGCACCAGTACCCGCGATAAGTAAATGGCTTGCACCGAGCTTCCTTTGGGTCACTCTTAGCATTTCGCATCTCTCGTTTTCATCTAGAAGGACTGCTTCACCAGTACTTCCTCCGACCACTATCCCACGTATCGGGTGACTCAAATAACTATCCAAATTAGTTTCTAGTCCGATCACATCTAATTCGCCTGTCATAGAGTCAAACGGACTAGTACACGGTACGAAGACACCTCTGAGATCAACACTCATGTAAACCACACCTCCATAACTCAAAATGAGTAAATCGAATCACCATCAAGCCCTACTTTCAATACACCTCTTCAAGGTTATCCCAAATACCTTGGAAATGCCCAGAGAATTAACAATCTTATGTTAGCCCAACCCCATGATTGCCTTTGCCTCACTGATCACTGGAGCAGACTTTTGCACAGCCCTCTCTCTCCCCTCATTCAACACCTTAACGATATAGGATTTATCGGCTATTAAACGAAGGAACTCATCTCGGACTGGCCCCATATTTTCAACTACCACTTCAGCCAATTCTTTCTTAAAATTATAAAACTGGCTTCCCTGAAACCTGGCAACAACCTTCTCTATCGTTTCACCGGAAAAAGCAGAATAAATATTCAGTAGATTCTTTGCTTCGGGCCTTTCTTCCAACTCATCTACTTTTTCAGGGAGCAACATTGGATCACTAGTAGCTTTCATCACTTTCTTACTGATTGTGTCATTGTCATCAACCATTTCTATCCTTGTCATAGGAGAAGGATCTGATTTTGACATTTTCTTTTGGCCATCTCTAAGAGACATAACTCTGGATCCAGTAGGCAGGATCATTGGTTCTGGTATCGGAAAGAAATCTTTCCCTCCATTAGCAGAAAAGTCATTGTTGAATTTTTGAGCGATATCGCGTGTCAGCTCAAGATGCTGTTTCTGATCATCACCGACTGGGACTAGATGCGAGTGATATAGAAGAATATCTGCAGCCATTAAAGTTGGATAAACGTAAAGACCAGCAGAAGCATTTTCCCTATTCTTGCCCGCTTTCTCTTTGAACTGAGTGATCCTATTCAACCAACCAATTCTAGCAACGCAATTCAGGATCCAAGCCAATTCAGCATGAGCTGGCACATGTGACTGGACAAATACCGTAGCCTTATTAGGATCAATCCCCGAAGCAATGTATGCGGCCGCAACCTCAAGGATATTCTCCTTTAAATCGGTTGGATCTTGCCATACCGTGATCGCGTGCAAATCAACTATGCAGTAAACGGAATCGTAATCATCTTGTAGATCAACAAAATTCTTGATAGCTCCAAGGTAGTTCCCAATATGAAGAGACCCAGAAGGTTGCACTCCCGAAAAGACTCTCTTTCTATCTCTCGTAAAATTCATAACCTTTGCCTTAATTCCCCTCAGTCTTGACCATGAAACTTAACTGTGTGGGAACCCGTTTCACCATAAGCTTAGGACCTTCTCACGCACCTAAACTTCGATTCTTGTTTTCATAGTGTAAACTTAGGGGCCTACAGGACAGATGTGAATACGAAATTTATGTATTGAGTGTGACTATTGATCCGCATACCTTGTTACCCTCTTGCCATTCTAAATCATTTTACAAAGGCCTGAGCTGGACTTTAGCATATAATATGAATGATTTTCACAATCTTACCGAAGCCCTGAAAACGGCTCGTATAGCTGCAGATGCTGCCGCTACGATTCATTGCGAACACTCGGGTACGATAGAGCCGGAAGAAGCTTCTTGCAAAGGTCGGGCGGATTTTGTTTCAATAACCGATTTTGAAGCCCAGAAAGCTAGTATCCAGATCATCAAGAATGTCTACCCCCAACACACAATAATCTCAGAGGAATTGCCAGATAATCCTCAACGCCTAGACAACCTTGATGGTCCCGCTTGGATCATCGACCCCCTGGACGGAACGACCAACTATCTCCACGGTCATCCTATGCACTGTTCTTCCGTTGCATTCTCTATGGACGCCGTTGTGGTCATCGGTGCAGTCTCTTGTGGACCCACTGGAGAAAAATGGTGGGCCGCAAAAAACCAGGGGGCCTGGAAAAACAATAAGCCCATACACGTATCCAACGTCCAACAATTCGACCGCTCCTTAATAGGGACTGGATTTCCATTCAAAAAAGAATCCCTCATTGAAAAATACGTTCACCAATTAGAGCGAATATTAAAAACCAGTGGGGGAGTACGGAGAGGCGGATCAGCCGCTCTTGACCTCTGTTACCTCGCCGAAGGTAGGTTCGATGGGTTTTGGGAGCTTTACTTAGACCCCTGGGATTTTGCAGCAGGTTCGTTGATTGTCCAAGAAGCGGGAGGATTTGTCAGTCGCATCGAAACAGACACTCTTCCCCTGGACTCGGGAACCGTCTTGGGTGCAAATTCTCAAACTATGGCCCAAAGGTTAAAAAACGTCATACGTTAAGTGTCCCGACTCCAAAGAGGAAAGATAACTTGAAGCTAGTTCTAGTGGGTTACGGACGGATGGGACAAGCCGTAGAAGAAATCGCTACTAAACGAGGCCACGATATCGTGGCAAGGTTCGATCCTCTTTTGGCAACAAAGATTCTTGATACCCAAACTCTGATCGAAGCAGATGTCGCCATTGAATTCAGCACACCAAAAACAGCTCCTGGAAACATCGAAGATTTGGCAAAAGCTGGTATCAATATTGTCTCTGGAACAACTGGTTGGTATGACCATCTCCCACAAACCACTGCAACAGTGAACGCTGCTAGCACCGGGTTGATCTACGCTCCGAATTTCTCTTTAGGTGTCCACATAGTACAGGAGATCGCAAAACTTGCAGGTCAAATGTCGAACTTTGTTAAAGATTATGAAGTGACCATCCACGAATCTCATCATAAATACAAAGTCGATGTGCCCAGCGGAACAGCAATCGCGATCGCCAATACACTACTTGATCAGATTTCTTCCAAAAACAAATGGACTTCAGGCTTTTCCCCCTCTCAATGCGACTCAGATACTCTTTATATCACCAGTAAACGGGAAGGAGAAAACCCTGGTACTCACGTCATAAGACTTGAGAATGAACATGAAAGTATAGAAATCGCTCATCAGGCAAATAACCGTGATGGATTTGCTCTAGGAGCGGTGCTCGCCGCAGAATGGATCTTTGGGAAAGTTGGGGTTTTCACCTTATGTGACATGTTTCCCAAGGAGGGCAGTTGATGACGACAGAAACAAACACTCCCAGCGACCTTCAATTCCGCGGGCTTGGCGTAGCTTTGGTTACGCCATTTTCTGAGGACCTTTCGATCGATGTCCAATCTTTTCGAAAACACATCGAATTTCAAATAGAAAACGGTGTTCAGTTGCTGATTCCATCAGGAACTACGGGCGAAAGCGTCACCATGTCTACAGAAGAACAACTTCTTGTTATTCGGGAAACTGTGAGAGTTGCAGACGGTAGAGCTAAGATCCTAGCGGGGGTCGGAGGTAACAGTACTGCAGACGTCGTGACCAGATCTCAAGCCGTCCTTGAGTTAGGAGTCGACGGCATCCTTTCCTCAAGTCCCGCCTACAATAAGCCTACCCAGGAGGGTCTTGTACAGCACTACCGTACATTAGCGGATAATATAGACTGTCCAGTAGTCCTTTATAACGTACCGGGACGAACTTCCTCAAATGTGCTTCCAGAAACAGTCCTAAAGCTTGCTAAAACAGAAAATATTGTGGGAATCAAAGAATCCTCAGCTGATTTCGACCAGGTCATGAGCCTCTTAAAGGATCGACCCGATGGATTTTGTATATTATCAGGAGAGGACAACCTGACTTTCCCTTTGATAGCCGCTGGAGCAGATGGAGTTATCTCCGTCGTGGCCAATGAAGCACCTCGTTTAATGTCTGAAATGGTGAAAGCTTCTCTCGATGGCGAATACGAAAAAGGAAGGGACATACACTACCAACTTTTACCGCTCATGAGAGCCAATTTCTTGGAAACAAATCCCATACCGGTCAAAGCCGCCCTAGAAATGATGGGTAGGATGAAAGCTCGGTATCGTTTGCCCTTGGTACCACTATCACCAGAGATAGCACCCAAACTACAAGAAGCCCTGTGCCAGGCAGGGTTGATATAGTGAAGGATTCTACATGACAACAGAAGAAATCAAAGCAGGAATTCTAGGCTTTGCTGGACAAACAAGATTGAAGGATCAAACGGAAGCAAAATCTCTGGTAGAAGAGTTTCTGGATGCACTCGACACAGGAGTGATTAGGTCTGCCGAGAAGCAGGAAGGTGAATGGAAAGCTGTCGGCTGGGTCAAATCAGGGATTCTGCTGACCTTTCAAATAGGTCAAAACTCGGTGTTTCCCAACGAACCTAGTCCTTTTTTTGACAAAGACACCCTGCCTCTGCGTGACACGAGAGGCCTAGATCATAACATTCGCATTGTCCCCGGAGGTACCTCCGTCCGTAGAGGATCTTTTCTAGGGACAAACGTAATCATCATGCCTCCTGCATTCGTCAATATCGGTGCATATGTAGATGATGACACGATGATTGACTCTCATGCATTAGTGGGTTCTTGTGCCCAAATTGGACGAAAGGTACATCTCAGTGCTGGGTGTCAAATTGGAGGTGTGCTCGAGCCCATAGGGATGCGACCTGTAATCATTGAGAACGAAGCCTTGATCGGCGGGAACACGGGAGTATTCGAAGGAACATTGGTAGGAGAGGGTGCCGTACTAGCCCCAGGGGTCCAACTTACGTCGGCAACTACAGTTTATGACCTTGTTCGTGACACTACTTATCGTTCCCAACCAGGAAAACCTCTGACGATTCCTGCGGGTGCAGTCGTTGTTCCAGGGTCTAGGCCAGCCAAAGGAACTTTCGCAACTGAAAAAAACATACAGCTATATGCCCCTGTCATCGTGAAGTACCGTGATGGTTCCACCGATGCTGCGACTGCTTTAGAAGAGGCACTTCGATAGCGAGACCGAAACCAATCACAGCCCATAAAATAGGGAGCTCAAGCTATATTGTTCGCCAGCTAAACAAACCTATAGGAGATACATGACATTTGGACGCTCTGTTTCAACCTGTCTAAAAAAATACGCCGATTTCAATGGCAGGGCATCAAGAAGTGAGTATTGGTGGTTTGCACTATTCACAGGATTGGTTTCGACGGCGGCAGGCCTTGCTGGCGGAATGGTTGACGGAATTGATCAAGCTAACCTGTGGCGTGCACTCACAAATGTTGCGTTTGGTCTCCCAAGCATCGCCGCTAGCACAAGAAGATTGCACGATATAGGAAAGAGTGGATGGAACATATTATGGGCTTTTACTATAATTGGCCTGATTCCTTTAACCATTTGGTATTGTACTACAGGATCGAAAGAATCAAATAAATATGGATACCCGATTGATTTGGACGATTAAATATATCGCTGGCCCGTCACTGAAGGTTTCTAACATGAACAACTACCGGGAGGACTGATTTCATGCTTATCCGCAACGCCCTACATATTCTAGTTCTACTACTCATAGTTTCTTGCACGACTGAAACAACGGATACCATGGAAGATGCGTTGAGCGTTGCAACTGAAATCGGTTTGCGAAATGTGAATTCACTAGAGCCAGGCTTGATACTTGGCGGACAACCCACAGTCGAGCAGCTCGAAGCCTTGGAGGATGCGGGAGTACATGGTTTTATTTCACTTCGACCAGAAGCAGAAGATGGAGCTGGTTGGGAGGAAAGCTATACGGATGGAAAAAATATCACATTTGCTCGGTTACCCATTTCAGGTGCGGGTTCATTAACCAAAGAAAACGTCGAAACCTTTGCACGACTACTGAGTGAACGAGATGGCGAAACGACCGTTCTTTATTGTGCCAGCGGAAATCGAGTCGGAGCTATGTTGGCCCTCAAGTCCTTTTGGATTGATGGCATCGATGCAGAGACATCATTCAACCTAGGGGTCAAGAGTGGGATGACCTCCCTTGCGGTTGCGGTTGGTGAGATGCTCGGCATAGAACCTCCGTTTTGAAAATCAGAGCTTTGGATTAAGAAATTCGTGGGTGAACAGTCTCCTTAAGAATCCGACTCTCGACACTAAATAAAACATGAGAAGCAGCAGGGTTTTTTCAAAACTATTTCCATGAAAAACGACTTTCCTGGCTCGCTCGGTTAATCGAATCACATCTTTGCCAACCTTATATCTGACCCTGTGGTAGTCGTCCAGGTCATTGTCGACCAATCTTTTGGCAAGCTCTACCGCATCGGCTATACCCAAATTCATTCCCCTACCTCCGACTGGCGACTGGGAATGAGCCGCATCTCCGGCAAGCAGTACATTGCCTTTTTTATATTCTACAGCTTGTCGAATCGGAATTGTAAACGCTCCGCTTCTCCTCACATGGTCCACTTCCAGATCTATGGGGATTTCTTGCAGTGCATCAGGAGTGTTCGAGATCAATCGTATCCTCTTTGGTTCGAGAGGAATCATCGCGACTCCCGTCTTACCCTTTTTTATAAACAGATGGAAATCCATTATGGGCTGAGATTCCTTCAAGTAAAGATCACAAATAGACCAATCTTCGTCTAAGTCATAGCCAGCAAATTCTATGTCACAAATATCCCGAACTTTACTTCGAGTACCATCCGCCCCGATGACATAGTCAAAACTCTTTTCAAATCCATTCACAACAACTTTTACTTTTCCATTTTCCTGAGAGAGATCGGATAATTCAGTGTTGTATTGAACCTCACCTCCAAATCCGGAGAAAACACTGCTCAAGACTGCTTCCGTTTTATCTTGTGGCAAAGCAACAATCTTCAGGTCTGACTCATCCAAGTATTTTTCAAAATCGACTGAAGTAAATAATGTATCATTTCTGTAGAACCTAACTTTCGAGACGGAAAATCCTTCTTTCGATATTTCCTCTGCAGCACCACTGGGTTCTAGTAGCCGCATAGAATGCGGCAAGATACCAACCGCCCTACTTAGTGATGACGGTTTTTCTTTCTTATCAATGACTTGAGGGATGATCCCTTGTCTTGCTAATTCAATGCCAGCGGTCAGTCCTGTCGGACCAGCCCCCACGATTAAAACTTCTTTCAAGCTCTACCTTCCTTTAGGGAAACACCCCCAAGTTCGAACTGTTGTGCTCGGAACCCTGAATACAAGCAGCCATCCTACAGGCCCCTCTCGCACCATCGATCTCTTCCTTAAATATGTCACAATTCAGCTTTTCCAAAGCTAAAATGAGGTCATCATGGAGTGGGCCTGCGGGGCCGATCAATCCTCCGTGTAGGGCGATTTCGGGAGCCGAAGGCCAAGGTCCTAGATTCTCCAAAAGTGTCTGTACATGAATGACTAAATCATCGATTGCTTTTTTCACGATAGAGGAAGACACCTCTTCACCAGCATCAGCCATATGACAAACTAAATTGGCCAAAGCCGCAACTTCTGATTTTTCAGCACTGGACACCCATGTCACTAAATCTCGAGGAGCATTTAACTCCAATGCACCAAGAACTTCATAAACCAAAGAAGTGCTCGCCATCCTTTCATCCTGAGCCTGAATGACAGACCGAAGTGATTCCAGCCCAATCCGATAACCACTCCCTTCATCTCCGATGACACTACCCCAACCACCAACTCGTTTTGACCCATTCAATCCTCTTCCCAAAGCGGTAGATCCAGTTCCAGCGATGAGGAGAATGCCCGATTCAGTAAGTCCAAAAGCATCCATAAAGGTGACCTCTGCATCGGTCCTAACCGATACATCCTTAGAAATCCCTAGCTCTTGAATTGCACTTTCTAAGGATTTCTTGATAACTGTATCCCCTGCACCCGCTAAACCCGCACACAAGCTGATGCTCGAACATTCAATGCCGTCCAATACCTTGCCACACAACGTCTTAATCTCTTCCACAGAGGCACTCACGCTACTTTTGTCGAGACCACTGGCAGAGCCTACCATGCGTCCGAGCTCCACCTCATGTCCATCCATCAGTACCACTCTGGTGTGTGTACCACCTCCGTCAATTCCTAGAAAAATGTCCATGATACCTAGCTCTTCGACACTCCACTAGGGATGGCTCGCACCCTCCCTAGTATTCCCCCTACTAGGACTGTGACGGTACTTCCTATAGGGACAAACCAAGGCCATGCAACCGTGTCTCTGGCAAAAAGCCAAATGCACGTGACCGTTCCGATTGCCAAGACCATCCCAATGATCACACTCACTTGATCATTGGAAATAGAAAAGACCGCAATCAGAAACGCCCCCAACAGACCTCCATAAGCAATGGAAGAAAAACTGAGAGCCACTTCAACAGCAGCTGATCCTTCACTGAACGGTATGAAGAGGATCGCTCCACCGATCAAAAGTGCTGACCACACCAACGTGGACATTTTTCCGACCTTAAGGAGTGCAACATCATCTTTTTGAGACATCACAGCGAAAAAATCATAGGTCGTCGCAGATGCCAATGCATTGATCGAAGAAGAAAGAGATGACATCGCCGCAGCAAAAACTCCTGCCACAAGTAATCCGCTTATACCGGGAGGCAGGGCTTCGACTATAAATTCTGCAAAAATCTGATCCGAACTAGCAAAGGCTGCCGCATCATAGTACCTCCACAACCCCAAGCCTACTATGAGGAAGAGGAAGATTTGGCCAAGAACAACCACCCCACTGCCTATCATTGCCTTTTTTGCAGCAACGATGTCTCCACAACTCAAAATTCTTTGAACGATGAGTTGATCGGTCCCATGTGACGCCATGGTGAGAAAGCCTCCTCCGATCAATCCAGCCCAAATCGTGTACGGTACACTTAAATCAAATGAACTTTGGATTATCGTCATTTTACCTGCCTCTCGAGCACTGGCAATGATTTCAGACCATCCACCTGGAACTAATGTCTGAAGAGCAATTATAGAAACTATGGCTCCCCCTACATACAGACACATCTGGACTACATCTACCCACACTACCGCCTTGATCCCTCCGAAATACGTGTAGGCCACCGTTGCCAAACCTATGACTCCGATAGACACCGGATAACTCCATCCCGTGATGAATGCCATGGGAATCGCGGTGACGAATAAACGTACTGCATCAGACAAAAGTCGAGTGATCATAAAAACTGCTGAGGATACCTTT
>Ga0310345_10005115_pt1 | contig 11747 bp, 13 predicted proteins | sample HC15DNA20500_MG_FD_204667 | JGI IMG/M metagenome (GOLD analysis project Ga0310345, IMG submission 204667) | Marine microbial communities from station ALOHA, North Pacific Subtropical Gyre - HC15-DNA-20-500_MG | ecosystem: Environmental > Aquatic > Marine > Oceanic | place: Pacific Ocean: North...
GCAAAACTAACAGAACAAAGGCAATACCGTGAAAAAGATTAGCGTTGTGGTAAACGGTAATGAATACGAAGAAGCTGTGAGTGAGCGTCTGCTGTTAGTCGATTTTCTGCGCGAGCAACTCGCCCTCACCGGTACGCATGTTGGATGTACCTATGAGGGCGTGTGTGGCGCGTGTACGATTCATTTGGATGGCGAAGCCGTAAAGAGCTGTCTCCTTTTAGCCGTTCAGGCTGACGGGCATTCCATAACGACGGTCGAAGGCCTCGGACACGGTCGTGACTTATCGCCGCTACAAAGGGCTTTCAACGAGCAACACGGTTTGCAATGTGGATTTTGTACCCCGGGTATTTTGATGAACATGACCGAATTCCTAAAGGAGAACCCTGCTCCCAGTGACGAACAGATCCGGCAAAGCCTCGTCGGAAATTTATGCCGGTGCACTGGTTACGTCCACATTGTTCGGGCTGTAAAGGAAGCAGCACGTGTCATTCGCGAAGAATCCTGATACGAAGGAGTAATTTATGGCCACTACGTCGGTAGTAAACAGCGCAGACTGGTTAGGTGCGCCCCTCCCGCGTAAAGAGGATATGCGCCTCGTAACGGGTACCGGCAAATACCTGGGAGATATCGTCCTGCCCGGCATGCTACACGCCGTTTTTGTTCGTAGCGAATATGCCCATGCCCGCATCAAAGGTATTGATAAAAGTGAGGCGGAGATCATACCCGGGGTCGTAAAAGTCTACACAGGCGCAGAACTCCAAAGCACGATGAAATCGATGCCGCAAGATGTTTTGCTCCCCAATCTCCCAGCGAAATTCCCAACTTTTTGGCCACTCGCCACCGATAAGGTGAAGTTCCACGGGGAGCCGGTCGCGCTCGTCATCGCGCGCGATAAATATATCGCTGTCGATGCGTCGGAGTGCGTCTACGTCGACTATGAAGAATTAATGCCCGTTCTCGATCCGGAACGCGCGTTGGAAAGCGATGCACCACAGGTGCACGAAGAACATACGGATAATGAAATCTTTGCAATGACATTTACGGGCGGAGAAACGGTAGACGCACAAAATAAGAATGATCTTGAAGTGGAACGGATTTTTAAGACCGCAGACGTCGTTGTGAAAGAACGCTTTCGTGTACATCGCACCGGAGTTACCCCGATGGAACCTCGTGGGGTGTTGTGTGAATGGTCCGAGTCGGACGGACTCACGGCGTATATCACAACACAGCGCCCACACATTGATCGCCTTGCTCTGACAGACATTCTCGATATACCGGCTGAGAAAGTTCGCGTCATCGCACCGCGTGATCAAGGCGGAGGCTTCGGTATCAAGGCCCCATTCTATCGCGAGAACGTAATCATCGCACAGGCCGCCCGCGATCTCGGTCGCCCGGTAAAGTGGGTTGAATCGCGTTACGAAAATCTGATGAACGTCGGTCAGGAACGCGACCAAATCAATGAGCTTGAGATCGCCGCCAACAAAAACGGTGAGTTACTCGCGATGCGCAATCGCGGAATCGCGGACAACGGCGTCGGAAGCACCGGGGTGTACTGGGGATTTGTTATGCCATTCCTCGGTGCCGTCGAAATGCCAAACGCATACAAATGGCCGATCGCGGATGTGAAACTCCGTGTGGCGACCACCAACAAAGCCAGCCTAACTCCCTCGCGCGCCTTTGGTCACTTTCCAACGCGTTTTGCGCTGGAACGCGGCATCGATATGGTGGCGCATCTGATTAAGATGGAACCTTCGGATCTGCGACGAAAAAACATGATCAGTGAGTTGCCATATACTTCGGTTACTAACGAGTATTACGACAGCGGCGATTTCATCAAGGTCTGGGATAACTTAATGGACCAAGTTGATCTCGACACTTTCCGAAAAGAGCAAACGCAAGCCTTATCTGACGGACGCTACCTCGGAATCGGATTTGCATGCGGTGTCGAACTGTCGGGAGTCGCCTCTGAACTGATGGTGCCTATGGAAAATCAACCAGGTTACGGCGCAGCGACAGTCCGATTAGACCCCCGCGGCAAAGTGATGGTTTACAGTGGCGACCCCCCACAAGGCCAAGGCCACGAGACCACAACGGCTCAGGCCGTCGCTATGATTTTTGGTATCGATCCGGCCGATGTTGTCGTCACCGCCGGAGACACCGGCACGACGCCATTCGGATCAGGGACTATCGGTGCTCGTTATGGCTCTTATTTCGTCAGCGCGGTTGCCAAAGCTTGCGAACAAATTAAAGAAAAAATCACCAAGATACTTGCGCATGACTTAAAAATTGAAGCAGACGTACAGCACTTCGAATTTAAAAATGGCGAAATTGTTTACCTTGGTGATGACACGAAACGTAAATCATTCAGGGAGGCGGTCGAACGTATCATAATGTGGCCGATAGACCTACCCAGAGACGAGGTAGGGGGACTGGAAACGACTGCATTTTTCGAAGCTGAAAAACCAATGATTAGCTTTAATGCGGATTGTTGCATCGTTGAAGTTGACCTCAATTCGGGAGATTTCGAGATTAAGCGCTGGGTAACATCCGAAGATGTCGGAAACGTTATCAACCCAATGATCGTAGATGGCCAGATGCATGGTGCAATCGTGCAAGGACTCTCGAATACCCGTTTCGAGGAGTTTGTATACGACGATCAAGGACAACAACTGACCGCTGATTTTGAACATTACAAACTCGCCACCGCCGCCGACGTGCCGGACATTGAGGTTAGCTATGCCACGACTCCATGTCCGCACACACCGCTCGGGACACGGGGAATCGGCGAAGGTCGACCGAGCTCCGTTCCTGGGGCTTTAACTAATGCAGTCTGCGATGCGTTAATGCCCCTTGGCATCGAGATTACGGAATTGCCACTGCGGCCGGACCACGTCTGGCGGAAAATCCAGGAAGCTGGGACTTAGGAAGAAGCTAAGCTTGTTATAGCCCGGTCCCGAAGCAAGCCAGACATCGATATGGAAATCAGTGAAACAATTCGAATTAATTCGCCCCGAGAACAAGTTTTCAGCGCGCTCAACAACGTCGAAATCCTCAAACAGGCGATACCAGGTTGCGAAGACATCCAGGCCCTTTCGGATACCGAATTTGAAGCAACGCTCGTGTCCAAGGTCGGCCCACTCAAGGTACGATTTACGGGCACTATCATGCTAAGTGACATAGTTGTGCCCGAATCTTACACACTACGGGGGCACGGCAGAGGCGGCCCCGCCGGACACGCCAAAATTACCTCGCACATCCGGTTAGTCGAAGACGGTAACACCACCATCATGTCCTACGACGTCAAGGCCGATATCGGGGGGAAATTGGCACAAATAGGTGGCCACCTTGTCGAAAAAACGGCGAAGAAAGTAGCCAACGAATTCTTTCAGAAATTTGAAGTTCTGATCGGCCCGGCGGAAGAAACAGAAGCCATCGCCCTGTCGATGTCTCCGAACAAAAAGGGTACCAACATGTGGTTGTGGGGATGCCTAGGGGGCGGGGCAGTAATCCTGATAGTCTGGTTAACCGCCTATCTCGGCTAAAATTTCTACACGGATCCTTTCGACGCGTTTTCGATTCACCCCAAGATCGGAGTAACCTACGCGCGAAGCCGATCGTACCTGAATCGAATTTCCATCAGCACGTAGTTCAAAATCATCGGCAAAACGAAAAATTGGACTAACAAAAATCGCGTGAAGGTAAGAACCGGTATCGATATAGACCCGACCCCCGTGCTCGCGCACTATCTGTCTAACTAAAGGCCATACTTCAGCCGCAGCTTTCCCATTCAAAGTGAACTGAGATATGTCGTTCTGTCCTTCGTTACGGTCGATATCACTACACACACAGTTCGGTGAACCTGGACACCGTGTTAGTTTTCCTGAGACAAGCCCCCCGGCCACGAACCGTGGAAAGTGGGACCACCATCCTAGCCCTATATAACTGACGACGATGGCAACAGCTAGGATACTGGCTATCTTAAGCATGCGGAAATGTATTACTTCAGGTCGACGATGTGTTTACCAATTTTCCGTTAGTATCAGTAGACCGGGGACCCAACACGTAAAAACGCCGACCGCGATAACGAAATAAGGCAACGCTCTTCCGAAATCGATCTTCGGCACGTTCGAAAGATAAAACGAAAACCACAGCACACCCCAGATCAGCCATAGAATCCCAAAGCGTAGATCACCGCCGGCAAAAGCAGACATGGCATAAGGAACCGTAGTCAATGCGACAAATAAACAGAACCAACCAAATCCTCGCCAATCCAGATCAAACCAATTACAAACGGCGACATAAAGATAGGTGAAAGAAAATAGGAAATAGGCCGCAACGAGTTTAAAGTCTGCAATTTCCTCTGCACGGAGGAATTGGGCAAGGCTTGCCACCAAAGCAAGTCCACCGACCATAAAATTAAGTACGGCACTCGAGCGCGGATCGACTTTTCCGAGTCCACCCATCCCATTAACCAAAAGCACTGAACCGACAAACACAAGCATAAGCCCTATCAAGCCCATTCCTAACATGGTCTCCTCCTTCGTTACCAGTTACCGGGTTCCAAGTAGCCCTTAAGGCTAAGGATCTGGAGAGAACCCACACCCGACCACGCTATCACGGATTACGGGCCAGAATAAGGTACCGGGAGCTTTCTCAGTCGAAACGCGACTCAGACAACACCCATTTTCCAAGACTAACCGTCAAACCCAGCCAATTTGCGCCGCCATAAGTTCTAGAAAACCCGCAAGCACCTGGGTTGGCCACCCACGGCCCCTCATCGCGGTCGATGACTAGACGGTGGCTGTGGCCGTAAACCACACAACGTGCATACGGAAATTGCTGGCGTGCCTTAGCATGACGGGTGGCGTGTTCAGAGCGTACCCATTTTGATCGCTGGTCATTGTTGCCCGCGACCGCGACAACCGGTGCAATCTTAGCGAGCTCATTCAGAACCAACGAACTGCCTACGTCGCCGGCATGGACAATAAGATCCGCGTCGCGGATCGCTTTCAGTACGCCTTCCTGTACGCTGCCGTGGCTATCGGACAAAAGTGCGACCCGTCGTATCTGCGAATGGGAAAGGGCTAACACGTACCGTCTGAACCCGTGTCCAACTCTTCTATGAGACCCCGCTTCATTCTGAGTAACGCAAGGACAGGCAAGGCAATAATGAACGTCAGGAAAAAGAAAACGAGCCATCCGAATGAATCAATTAAATAACCCGAAGGCGGGCCGGAAATAGTCCGGCCAATGCTCGCGAACGCGGTCAACACAGCAAATTGCGTAGCGGTAAAACTACGGTGACACATGGACATAATAAATGCCACAAATGCAATGGTCCCCATACCCCCGGCGAGGTTTTCTAACCCCACAACCATAAGCATTGCGATGTAGGATTTTCCGATCATCGCAAGCCCGCAGAATCCGAGGTTAGTCAGGGCCTGCAGCCACGCAAATAGAACGAGAGAGCGATAGAGACCAATCCGGTACATCAGAACGCCCCCGTAGAGGCCGCCGCCGATCGTCGCAAACAGACCTAAAGCTTTGTAAATGATCCCGACCTCAGTCAAAGAAAATTCCAGATCATTAAGCACGAAATACAACGTTAACCGACCGGCAAACGCGTCGCCTAGCTTGTAACAAAAGACAATTACTAGTAACCAAACTGCGCCTTTGCGCATGAAAAAATCACGCAAAGGCAGTATTACGGCCTCGCCTACGCTCCGCGGCAATTCGACATTGCTCGACACGGCAGGCGCAGCAATGTTTGCCGCGATACCGATCACCAGTAGGCCCGCCATCACGATATAGGTATTAGCGAATCCGATTTGATCGGCTAAGGCAAGCGCCCCGGCGCCAGCTATGAGCATTGCAACACGATAGCCGGTAACAAAAATCGCAGCTCCGAAGCCGCGCTCGCTATCACTGAGAATTTCTGTACGGTAGGCATCAACCGCGATGTCCTGTGTCGCAGACATAAAGGCAATACAGACTGCAACAATCCCGAGCCACAACAAGGGGCCCGCCGCGAGATCGGCAATTCCTACGTATGCGAGTAGACACACCAATACGCATTGGGCCAACAGTGTCCAGTCCCGCCGCCGACTTAGCCATCCTAATCGAAAGCGATCCAACAACGGGGCCCATAAAAATTTAAGGACGTAAGGCAACCCCACCAAGGAAAAGAGTCCGACGTGCACGATACTCACACCCTGGACCGCCATCCACGCCTGTAGCGTGCTATCGCTCAAGACAAGCGGTAGACCTGACGCAAAGCCGAGCAGTGCGATCATGGACATACGGCGATTTAGAAATCTATTGCTCACCTGCCTACTGTTGCAGAACGCTCCTGAGCGACACGTTGTGGCTTCTTCCAATACATTGTATAGGTAGCTGCTATTCAAAGGACAAAACTGGGGATCTAAATGGGTGTAGAAATAGAACGTAAATTCCTCGTTAATGGTGACGACTGGCGCGCGCTGGCAACAAAAAGTGTGAAAATGCGCCAGGCGTATATCGCGAACACACCGGCTTGTTCGGTGCGTGTTCGGATCACCAGTGATGAGGCACGACTGAATATGAAAAGTGGCACGTTGGGAATAGAGCGCCAAGAATTCGATTACGGAATACCGCTCTCCGATGCGCAGGAAATCGTCGAGACCTTATGTAACGGAGAAACACTCGCTAAAACACGACACTTCGTTCCACATGGCGTTCATCTTTGGGAAGTCGATGAATTCTTTGAGGCTAACGCCGGGCTAATTGTCGCCGAACTCGAACTTGAAGCGGTCGATACAGCCTACGATAAACCTCATTGGATCGGAGAGGAAGTGTCACACGATGAACGCTATTACAACGTCAACTTAATCAAACGCCCGCTTCCCAGGTGGTAACGCCTCCCCAGCCCGATGCATTTGGTGAAAACCGGCGTAAGGTGCATGATATGATTGGTGATTGCACAGCCTCCGAAATGAACTATGACGCGCACAGATGAGCAATAAACCCCAATTTCCGACTCGACTAATAGATCGCTTCGGTCGCGTGGTCGATTACGTTCGAATATCAGTGACCGATCGCTGCGACTTTCGCTGTGTTTATTGCATGGACGAGGATATGGAATTCCTCCCGCGTGCGCGAATATTGACTCTCGAAGAACTGGCCCTGATTGGGCGTGCTTTCGTAGAGCTCGGTGTTAGAAAACTCCGCATTACTGGTGGTGAACCATTGGTGCGAAACAATGTAATAAGGCTGTTCGAGGATTTAGGCGATTTACCAAAACTTGACGAGCTTGTATTGACCACAAACGGATCACAACTTCCTCGGCTAGCTCTCAATCTGAGAGCTGCCGGAGTCCGTCGTGTCAATATCAGTCTCGACTCCTTAGACTCCGAACGTTTTAGGCGCCTCACTCGGACCGGAGACCTTAATCAAGTGTTGGCCGGGATAGATGCCGCGCGGGCAGCCGGTTTCGAAAAGCTTAAAATCAACTCTGTCATTTTGAAAAACCGGAACGAACAAGAGATCGTCCCTCTGACAAAGTTTGCAAGCGATCGAGGAATGGATATCTCCTTCATTGAGGAAATGCCACTCGGCACAATCGGCGACCACGACCGGGCAGAAGCTTATTACTCCAGCGATCGAATCAGAGAGGATTTATCACAACATTACACGTTGGTCCCCACCACAGAATCGACTGGCGGACCATCTAAATACTTCCGCATAGCGGAGACGGGTACGCGAGTGGGATTCATCTCGCCACACAGCCATAATTTCTGTGGTGATTGCAACCGCGTGCGTTTAACTGCCGAAGGGCGATTACTGTTGTGCCTCGGGCAAGAGCACTCGGTTGATCTAAAACGCGTTATACGTGCTAACCCCTCGGACATCGTCGCGCTCAAAAAGGCGATCGTTAATAGCATGGCTATTAAACCCAAAGGGCACGATTTTGACCTGCGACAACAACCATTGATTTTTCGCCACATGAGTCATACGGGTGGTTAAGCCGAGCAGACATTTTTGGGTCAATTCAGCGGCGACCTAGTTTTGTACGTGGCTCAGAACCGCCGAGCCAACATCCCCAGCCGAGAACACTGGCAACTTTTGCTAGCGGCGATTTGATATGGCGACAATTTAATGGGAAAAGCACGAGATGCCATTACCGGCTGCATCCTCGCCGGCGGTCAAGGGAAACGTTTCGCCGGGGTGGACAAAGGCCTTGTCAAGCTTGCGGGTCGCCCGTTGTTAATCCATGTATTCGAACGGTTTCGTCCGCAGGTCGACAACGTTATTTTGAGCGCAAACCGCAACCACCAATTTTATCAAGCTTATTGTGAAAATATTGTCGCCGACGAACTCGACGGTTACGCCGGCCCCCTTGCCGGATTCGCCGCCGCCATGAATGCAGCCGCCACCCCATTGCTAGCAGTAACCCCATGCGATAGCCCATTCATTCCGACGGACATGGTGGCCAAGCTACAGAAAGCCTTATCCACAAACGATGCAGACATCGGTGTGGTCCGGACAGGCAAACGGTTGCAGCCCGTATTTGCATTGATGCGCTGCCATCTGAAATCCTCCCTAACAACCTACCTGAATTCAGGTCAACGTAAAATCGATGCTTGGTATGCCCGGCACCGCGTCGCAGAAGTCGACTTCGGAGAGACGATCGATACATTCAATAATATAAACACGCCGGAGGACCTCGCGACGGCGGAAAACCGTCTAAAAAAGCATGATTAATCAATATAACGGTGTCTCTCTTCTTGGATTTGTCGCCCCCAGCGGTACTGGAAAAACTACTCTGCTCACCGCCGTCATTCCGATATTATGCGCCGCTGGTTTGCGAATCGGCTGTATCAAACACACTCACCACCGCTTCGATATCGATCAACCAGGTAAAGACAGCCACCGACTTCGCCAAGCCGGTGCGAGACAAATGTTGCTTGGCGGTCGCGATCGATGGGCTCTTATCGTAGAGGCAAACACGAACGGTGAACCGCCGCTCGAGGGCATGATGGAATACATGCAGACAGACGAACTAGATCTAGTGCTAGTGGAAGGCTTTAAGTTGGCATCGTTACGTAAGATCGAAATTCATCGTGCTGAACTAGGCGCCGCTATGCGTTGCACAAAGGAGGACTCAATCATCGCGCTCGCAACGAACCAAGAACCCTCTCCGCAGGTCAACGTACCCGTGCTAAATCTCAATTCCCCCAGTCAAGTCGCGGACTTTATCCTCAGTTGTGTCAAGTTGGACAAGACCTTGCAGAACGGCGTCTGATACGCGTAAATACCCACCATGGACACACGAAATCCGAGTTGTATCGACGACTTTGATAAAGAATCACTGAGTTGCGACGAGGCGTTGGAACGGATATTACAGCAAGTTTATCCGCTCTCAGGAACCGTATCTCTAGCAATCCGTAGTGCGCTCGGGCGGATCCTAAGCGACGACATAGTCTCCCCCGTCAACGTGCCGCCCCACACAAATTCGGCGATGGACGGCTTTGCTTTGCGCTGGGACGATTTACCAAAAACTGGGACGATGCGTTTTAAGGTCATAGGCACGGCCTTCGCCGGTAAACCATTTACGGGGACAGTTGGTGATAAAGAATCAGTGCGCATCATGACGGGCGCGGCGATCCCCGATCAAATGGATACCGTGATTATGCAGGAACACGCTATAGCGGCTAACGACAATATAGAAGTCGACGCAGATCACACGCGCGGGCAAAACGTCCGAACTGCGGGCGAGGATGTCGAATGCGGGCAGGTGGTCCTGGAATCTGGCCGCCGCGTAGACCCCGCCAATCTAGGTTTACTGGCGTCACTTGGACTAGGGGAAGTATCTGTATATAGGAAAATTCGCGTGGCCTACTTTTCTACCGGTGATGAACTAAGATCGATAGGCGAACCACTGGGCCTCGGTGAAATCTATGATAGCAACCGATACACACTATTCGGGATGCTGACGAGACTTGGTGCTGAGATAATAGATATGGGCGTCGTACGGGACACCCGTCAAGCGGTCGAAACTGCACTGAGACAGGCTGCTGAAATGGCCGACGTCGTTATAACTTCGGGCGGCGTCTCGGTCGGAGAAGCGGACTACATCAAGGAAGCACTTGAAAAAATAGGCGAAGTGGGTTTTTGGAAAGTCGCGATGAAGCCAGGTCGGCCTCTGGCCTTCGGATCAATAGGACAAGCATGTTTCTTCGGACTACCGGGCAACCCGGTATCCGTGATGGTTACATTTTACCAGTTCGTGCAGCCTGCCCTCCTTAAACTGGCGGGCGAGCGCGCTGAAAACCATTACCTACGCCTCATCGCTCGAACCACTACAGCCCTCAAGAAGCGCCCCGGGCGCACCGAGTACCAGCGCGGCGTCCTCTCTTACAGCAACCAAGGTGAACTGTTGGTCTCACCCACCGGTGATCAAGGCTCGGGGATCTTACGATCGATGTCCGCTGCCAACTGCTTTATCATCCTCCCCTCCGAAACGGAGAGTGTCGACGCCGACAGCGCCGTCTCGGTACAACCTTTCCGTGGACTGGTGTGAAAATCGCGTCGAGTCCGTTGAAAAATCAAAGTTCTATGGCCATTCCGTCGTAGGCTACTTCCCAACCAGCACCGTCGACTATCTTTCTTTCCGCCGTGTCAGCGATCAGTATCGGGTTGGTGGTATTGATATGGATAAACACCTTCCGCGCGATCCTCAAGTCCGAAAAAGATGCGAGTGTCCCACCCTCCCCTGATACGCTCATGTGCCCCATACGTTGCCCAGTCTTAACACCAACCCCATGTCGGATCATCTCATCGTCTTCCCATAAGGTACCGTCGAAAAACACGAGATCGGATCTATCCAAGCGCTCCACCAACCCTTCCGTTAAACGGGCACACGCAGGAATATAAAAAAATCGAGTGGTGCCATATTCACGTACTTCAAGGGCGATAGTATCTTCATCCACAGTGCCAAAATTATCTTTTTCTGTCTCGTCTTCAAGCCATAAAGCAACTTTTCCCGGAACAGAAAACGGCACCACACTGATACCTAAGGCCACACCGTCGGGGCCGATCATGTCGATCTCTTGTTCTAGAATTACCGGGTCCCGTCTAACGAAATTCGGGTTGAGAACATTAAAGATCGGATTCGCTTCGAGTACCGATAATACTCGGCGCGTACCGTAAAGCCGGAACGCTTGAGATTCGCGAAGATTCAACAATCCTGCCACGTGGTCCACGTCAGCATTCGTTAAAATTACAGCCTGAATGGGGCTCTCACGTAAAGCATGCTTGGGTTGAAGAACGTCGTTGTCGTTTATTTGCTGACGCAAATCCGGAGACGCGTTAAACAGTATCCATTGACAACCGTCGGCACTAACTGCAATTGACGATTGGGTGCGTGCTGGAGCCAGTGGATCGGACAGGCGCGCGCGGCGGCTATTCGGATGGTTACAGTTCCACTGTGGGTAACCTCCTCCGGCGGCGGAACCGAGAACACGAATGTGCATTAGTCGCTCGAACTACGGCGCGCGTAGTGGCGCCTCGATTTTAATTGTGTACCTCCTCAGTAAAGCCTGGCGTATTCTTGGAAACCCAGCGTTCTCCGGCCCCACCACGTTCTTTCTTCCAGAACGGCGCCGAAGATTTAAGACCTTCCATAATAAACCGGCATGCCTCAAAAGCATGTGCACGATGGTTTGCCCATACGGCGACCAATACTATTGGATCTGCAGGTACGAGATCAC
>Ga0310345_10005116_pt1 | contig 11741 bp, 11 predicted proteins | sample HC15DNA20500_MG_FD_204667 | JGI IMG/M metagenome (GOLD analysis project Ga0310345, IMG submission 204667) | Marine microbial communities from station ALOHA, North Pacific Subtropical Gyre - HC15-DNA-20-500_MG | ecosystem: Environmental > Aquatic > Marine > Oceanic | place: Pacific Ocean: North...
AAAGCGTTTCTTTCTTCCGACAATAAAATAAAAACCATCTTCATCCTTTTTTGCTATATCTCCAGTATGTAAAATGCCATTGTTAAGGTCCTCTTTATTTAAATCATAACAACTCTCAGAGTAACCTAAAGAAACATTTTCTCCTTTGAGAACTAACTCTCCTGGGGTGTTGATCTCCTCTATTTGATTCCCTTCATCGTCCTGAATCCAAAGGGAACAGTTTGGAATAGGAAGTCCAATACTTCCAATTTTCTTCGAGACTTTTTTATAAGGCAGATAAGATATGCGAGCAGTTGCTTCAGTTTGTCCATACATAATGAAGAATTTTATCCCTTTTTCTAAGCAGATATCAGCAAAGTAAGCTTGCAATTCTTCACTTAGTTTTCCTCCAGCTTGAGTTAAATACCTTAAATTTGGAAGATGCATTAGACCAAATTTTAATTTTTTTAACATTTCGTAAGTATAGGGAACACCTGATAATGAAGTGGCTTTATGTTCCTTAATTAAATTCCAGAATTCTTTCTCTACCAAAGATTTATCTGTAATTATTATGCTCGCACCACTATTTAAGTGTGAGTTGATTACAGACAGGCCATAAGAATAACTCATCGGTAAAGAAGTAATAGCTCTATCAGAAGGTTTTATATCTAAATATTCACATATGCTTTCAGAATTACTCTGTAGGTTATCATAAGATAGTCGCACTAATTTTGGACTTCCTGTACTGCCAGAAGTTGTCATGAGTAAAGCCAAATTTTCTTCAATCTCGTAATCAATTTGATTATTTAATTCGCACAATAAATGATTGCCTATCTCTGTTAATTTTTTATAATTCTCTAGCTCTGACAAATATTCTTTAGAAACGAAAACATAAGATGGCTTGTATTCGTTAAAAATCCTAAAAAAATTTTTTGAACTAATATTACTTCCTAACAATATTGGAACAGCCTTAGCCTTTAAGCACGCTATGTAGAAAATTAGAGAAGCTAAATCATTCTTTGATATCATTAAGACTAGGGTTCTTGCCTTAAGTTTTTTTGCAACTTTCTTGCTTTCTTTGTTTAACTCTTCGTAGGAAAGAGAGTTAGAATCCTCTGAAATGAGAGCTTTATTAGAAGAGTACTTTTCCAGTTTTTCAAAAAAATGGAGATCCAAAACGATCTACCCTCCTTCAAGTCCAATTAAATTTATTAGGTCATAACCAAAGGATTTAATTCTTTTTGATCCACCTAATTCAGGTAAATCTACAATAAAAGCTAAAGCTTCAACAACTCCGCCTAATTCTTCAACAAGACTACAAGCTGCTAAAGCAGTGCCGCCTGTAGCCAAAAGGTCATCTACAATAAGAATTCTTTGGTTTTCTGAAACCGCATCCAAATGAATTTCAAGAGAATCAGATCCATACTCTAGATCAAACTTTTTCGATATTACTTTTGAAGGAAGCTTTCCTGGCTTTCGTATCATAATAAACGCTTTGCCAAGATGGAAAGCAAGGGCTGCTCCCACAACAAAACCTCTTGCCTCTATACCAGCAATGGCATCAAATTCCTTAGTTTTTAGTTTATCCGACAAAAGAAAAATAATTTCTTTCATACTTCTTTCATCATTAAAAAGAGTTGAAACATCACGGAATGTAATACCTTTTTTGGGGAAATCTGGAATAGAACGTATTTTAGTTTTGATAGACATACCTTAGAAAATAGATATTTTTTTGTGTCTCTAAAATTTCTATATACAAAGTAATAAGTTTAAATGTAGAAAATTTTGTCTACTTAATATCAATCTCATACCTTTTTAATATCTCTTTACCGTTTTCATAGGATGATATTTCAATTATATCGTCCATTTCCATAACAATATTCCATTCATCTTCAAATGTAGCAATTAGTTCCATATGACCTATTGAATCCCAAGCTTCAATTTGGTTGTATTCCAATCCTTTTAGTGCTTCTTGTTCTATTTCAAAAGTATCTTCGAAGATCTTGTCATATTTATCTTTATTACTCATAAATCCTTTTAACCTTTATTCTAAGATTTTTAAAAACTTAATTGATTCTATCAGAAGTACTTTTACGAATCTTTGGGAGGCGTTATATCAACTAATTCTAATCCTTCATTTTCTATTAAATCTTGAACAGGGGTAGGATTAAAAATAGATTGACCATCAGTAGTCATGTATTTTGAAATGAATTCTTTATCTTCCCCAGCAAGACAAAGATCACTGTGTTCTCTAAAGTACTTAAATTTAAAGCCTTGCTCAACTATTTCTTTTAGAGGCTGATCATGTACATTTCCTAACTTTATATGAACATAAGGACATGCTAGAACATCCCCAAGTGGCGTGATATAAAGTCTGTTTACTGTAGTGCAGCCAAGAATTTTTTCATTATTTTTATCAAATGGATTCCATAAATTTCTTACAAGATTTCCATATTCTTTTCTTAATTTTTTAATATGCTCTCTATCATTATCATCAACTATGATATCTTCCATTTGAGACCACATTCCTGCAGGAACAGCTACATTTAATAAAGTCTTATAATTTTGGTCTTTTGAATAATCTAACAAAGCTTTAAAGTCTTCTTCATGAGCATTATAGTGCCCAACAGTTATGTTCAAGTAAGGGTCTATCCCAGCATTCTGAACATGCTTTAATCCTTCTATGGCCCTTCTCCAAGAGGTTTTTTTACCTCTTATTTTGTCATGAGTTTCTTCATCCATGCTATCTATACTGACTGATACCCTGGCAACTCCAGCTTTAGCTAAGCGTTCAGCTATTTCTTTAGTAAGAAAATATCCATTAGTAGTAACGTATAAATAGAATCTTTCAGGTCTAATTGCCTCTAGGCATTCAAATAACTTCTCTGGTCTAAGGAGCAATTCTCCTCCTTGTAGATCAAATTCAAAGTATCCAAGTTCATCAGCCTGATCTGCAATACTAGCAATTACATCCATTTCTAGCATGTCTCTAAAATGTTCACCTTTGGGTGAATTCGTAAAACAATATTCACACCTTAAATTACAAGCGTTATTAAAATTTAGATCTATACCTCTGGTCTTGGTTCCAACCTTTCCATCATTTTTTCTTACTTGTCTATAGAAATCAGTAAGCTTTTCTAAAAGCCTAGGCTTGTCTAAAAGTAAAGAGTTTTTCGGCATTTTTCTTTCTGAAGTTAAAAAAACTTGCTCAGGATCTTATTTTCAATCATTTTAAGATTCATAAACCTAATTTGTTGCAACTCTATATTCTTTTAGAGTGTCTGGCAATACTATTGTAAATTCAGCCTTACAAGCAGTTTCTCCTTTTACCTTACCTATTGCAGAACATTTAGCTATTCCTCTTTTAAAGGAAATTAGTTTAGCTTCCATATCTAGTTTTTCTCCCATATGGATTTTTCGAGACAGTTTTATATTTTTTGAGGAAGTGAGGTACATGACTTTACCTTTATTTCCGGGAAGAGTAAGAACTGTCAAAGCTGCAAGTTGTATCAATGCTTCTATTTGAAGCATGCCTGGCATATTGGGGTCTCCTGGAAAATGAACTTCAAAGAAAAAGTCTTTATCTGTCAAATTTCTATACCCGACAGCGCTTTTTCCAGGGATTACCTTAGCAGAGTCTATAAATAGGTAAGGAAACCTGTTTCTTTGGTATTCCTGGATTAGATTAATATCCAAGTTTAGAGTTTTCATATTTTTAAATTTTACTTTAAGAAATTAGCCTATAATCAAACATTGATGCTGTGATATTATACTTTTCTTCTTTTCAAAAGCGTCTTTTTTTAGGGTGCATCAAAAATGTATAGTTCTGTAAGTCTTTAAATTAATTTTGAACCTTATTATCATTTATTTAAATTTTAAGAAGCTAATATAATGTTATTAGAAGGTAAGAACGCTGTTTTAACAGGCAGTTCAAGAGGAATAGGGTATTCAATTCTGGAAGCTTTAGCGCTAAACGGGGCAAATATCTGGGCATGTCTTAGAACTAAAACAAAAGAATTTGAACAATCTATAGACAACCTCTCAAAAAAAAATAAGGTTTCGATTAAGCCTCTTTATTTTGATCTAGAAAATCAAGATGCTGTAAAGGATTCAGCCAAAGTGATAATTGGCTCAAAAGAGAAGATAGATATTTTAATTAATAATGCTGGAATTATACACACCTCAGCTTTTCAGATGACTCGGATAGAAGATGTAAAAAAAGTTTTTCAGGTAAACTTTTTTTCTCAAATCCTATTTACGCAGATGCTTGTTAGGACAATGACCAAACAAAAGAAAGGGAGTATTATAAATATTTCTTCAAGCGCTGGCATAGATGGTGGCGAAGGAAGGATAGCTTATTCTTCTTCTAAGGCTGCTTTAATAGTTGCTACTAAAGTAATGTCAAGTGAACTAAGTAAATTAGGTATTAGAGTTAATGCTATCGCTCCAGGTTTAACCGATACTGACATGATGAATGAAAGTACATCAAAGGATATTCTAAATAAGACCATAGAGAGTTTAGCTATAAAAAGAATAGCTCAACCTAGTGAAATAGCTAGTGTTGCAGTCTTTTTAGCTTCAGACCTTGCTTCTTATATAACAGGTCAAGTAATAAGAGTAGATGGGGGTATGTAAGATGAAAAAAAAAGCTCCAATCAAAAAAATACAAAAATTTGCTTTCAATATGAAGAAACATTTATTAGACACTGCTTTTGCAGCTGGGGAGAGTAGCGCTCATGTAGGAGGGGCTTTATCGAGTGTGGAAATTAATGCAACTCTTTTTTCTGCCATCATGAGATATAAGAGCCAAAATCCAGAGTGGGAAGAAAGAGATAGGTTTATTTTAAGTAAAGGTCATGCTTGTTTAGGACTTTACACGGCATTAGTTGAAGCAGGATTTTTTCCTGCAGAAGATTTAAAATCATTTGAAAAAACTGGCTCATATTTATTAGGACACACAGTTAAAAATAGACAGAAGGGTATAGAATTTTCAGGTGGAAGTTTAGGAATGGGACTAGCACTTGGTATTGGTGTTTGCTTATCTGGTAAGAAAAGGAAATTTGATTTTAAAGTTTATGTTTTATTAGGTGATGGAGAATGCAATGAAGGTTCCGTATGGGAGGCTGCAATGGCCGCCAGTCATTTTAAACTTAATAATTTGATAGCAATTGTGGATAGAAATAAATTCCAACAAACTGGAAAAAATAAAGACATCATGGATTTAGGAGATTTAGGGTCTAAATGGAAAAGTTTTGGCTGGGAAACAATAGAAGTAGATGGACATAATATTAAAAATTTATATGAAGCATTAACTAGAAAAAGATCTTTGACTAAGCCATATGTGTTAATAGCTAATACTACAAAGGGAAAAGGATTTTCTTTTACTGAGAATAATAATGACTGGCACCATTCAGTATTAAGTAGGAAGCATTATGAATTAGCAATTTCAGAGTTAATGGCTACAAAAAATTAATAAGAAAAATGGAAATTAACGATTCAACAATGGTTAGGTGGTCTAGGATTGGATCCAGAGCAACTTTTGGTTTAGTTGCTCTTGAATTAGCTAAGGAAATAGATGATCTAATGATACTCACAGGAGATGTTCATACTTCTGCTGGATTGGGAAGATATAAAAAATCTTTTCCAGAAAAGTATCTAGATATTGGTATCGCAGAGCAAAATTTAATGGGAATAGCAGCTGGATTATCTAGTGAGGGCACGAAAGTTATAACTACAACTTTTGCTCCCTTCCAGACAATGCGTTGCCTGGAACAAATAAAAGTTAATTTAGGTTATATGAATCATGATGTCTGCATGGTTGGTTTAGCAAGTGGCTTAGTTTTGGGTACTCTCGGTTATACTCACTGCTCAATTGAAGATTTGTCAATTACTAGATCAATTCCAGGTATGACGGTCTTGTCTCCTGCTGATTGTGGTGAAACTGCAAAAGCAATTTTAGCAGCAGTTGAACGTAAAGGCCCTGTATATATAAGACTTACTGGAGGCACTAACAACCCTATAGTCTATAAGAAAGACTACAACTTTAAAATTGGGAAGGCTATACAGTTAAAAAAAGGAGAAGATATCTCAATCATATCAACAGGCACAATGGTTTACCCTTCTTTGGAAGCAGCTGAAATTCTTCTTAAGCATGGGATTTCTGCTTCTGTTATCGATATGCATACCATTAAACCAATCGATAATCTGGCAATTAAGAAGGCTTCAAGAAGCTCAAAAATTATTTTCACTGTAGAGGAGCATAATGTAGTAGGAGGTCTAGGAAGTGCTGTCTCTGAGTCTTTATCTACTATACCTAGATCTCCTTCTTTAATTATGATTGGGTTGCCTGATAAGTATGGAAAAGGAGGTGAGTATAAGGATCTTCTGAATTCTTATGGCTTAACATCTATAAAAATAGCAAATAAAATTAAAAGAGAATACAAGCAAGCGGGCTAATTAATATATTTCATTTGAAATCTACATCTTCCCATTTTAGAGGGCTACCTTTTTTTATATCTTTGTTAACTTTTTTCTTTAATACTCTCTGAAAGAATTTAGGGGCTAAACCTTTACCCGGCCTTATCCTTCTTATATTTTTTACTGTTAATACTTCGCCAGATTTAAGATTTTCGGTGACATAAATTGACCTTCTGGAACTGAAGCTACTCTTTTCAGAAGGTTTAATTTCATAATTAACTGTACCTATAGATTCCCACGCAGTTTTAGTTTGGGTAACAAGGTCTTTCAATTCTTTTGGTTCGATTGAAAACTCACTATCAGGACCCTTGTCTTTTTTATTTATAGTAAAGTGTTTTTCAATTATGCTTGCCCCCAAAGCTGCACCTGCTATTGAAACCGTAATCCCTAAACTGTGATCAGATAAACCGCTTATAACTGAAAATTTTTCTGCCAAGTCCTTTATTACTGCCAGATTTGATTGATTTGGAGGAGTTGGATAACTACTTATGCAATGCAATAGAGCTATTTGATAACAACCTCCCTCCCTTGCTGTTTTTACTGCTTCTTGTATTTCATGCTCTGAAGCAATTCCAGTAGAAATTATCATAGGTTTACCAAGACGGGCTATATATGAAATCAAAGGAAGGTCTACTATCTCAAAAGAAGCTATTTTATAGGCTGGGCACTCAAGTTCTTCTAATAAATCTACAGCAGTTTCATCAAAAGGAGAACTAAACAAAGTTATTCCTTCTTTCTTTGCATATTTAAAAAGATCTTCGTGCCATTCGTATGGTGTTGATGCTTCTTCATAGAGCTCATATAGGCTGTATCCATTCCAAAGGCCTCCATCAGTTATCATAAAATCTTCACCTCGTGAATCAATTGTCATTGTGTCGGCTGTGTATGTTTGGATTTTGACAGCCTGAGCCCCCATTAATTTTGCTTGTTTAATTGATTCCAGGGCTCTTTCTAACTTACCGTTATGATTTGCAGACAATTCAGCTATTATGTAGGGAGGATGATTATTCCCTATTTTTCTACCATTGATGTCCATTTGTTTATAAAAACCCCAATATTCCTGCCAATATATTTTTTAATGTGCAAGTTTTAAGCTGTTTTATCCTACAAGCCATATATTAATCTTGCTAGTGTAGGAGAATCCTATAATGAGAATCAATCAATTTTTATTAAAAGAAAAGAGATTTGAAATGTTTTAGCAGAACGGTATTAGAATAATTTTTTAAAATATATTCTTGGGACTTTGAAATAAAATCTTCAATTTCTTTTAGCCCAAGAATCTTCATCGAGTTGAACAGCATCTAAAATATCTTCTGAATTCCATCCACTCTTCATAAAAAATGGTCTGTAAAAAAGTTACAAGACTTCATAATTATAAGATAAAGTAATGAGAATAGGGAATTCTATTATTAGCTATTAAAAGAGAGAGTCAGTTCTTCTTTAATTAAAATTGAAGAAGATTTGTTAATTTAATAATTTAAGATGAGTAACGAAAAAAGAATTCAACATATATGAAGATTTTAAACAAAAAAATATTAAATGATTTAAAGGAAGGCAAATTGCTTTCTTTAAATCTTGGTTCTGGATTTGAAAACCATGAAGATTTTTATAATGTAGATATAAATGAAGAGTTGGGAGTTGATATAGTGGCGGATCTCAACTTTCCTTTGGATTTAATACCCGATAATTCAGTTTGTAACATATACAGTAATCAAACTTTTGAACATATAGAAAATTTATTTGGTCTTCTTGCTGAGATTTATAGAATAAGCTCTAACGGAGGGAAATGTGAAATTATTGTTCCTCACTTTTCGAATCCTTATTATTACTCTGATCCAACTCATGTTCGTCAATTCGGACTTTTTTCTATGCATTACTTTACAAGCGAAAACTATCAATGGAGGAGAAAAGTTCCCTCTTACTATTCGGATACAAAATTCATACTAAGAGATGCTAAAATAATCTTTTATAAAGACACATTAATAGACCATTTATTTGCCAACATTTTGAGTCCTTTAGTCAATTTGACCAGAGCTTTTCAACATATATTTGAAAAGAGGTTTAGTTGGTTTTATCCTCCAGCAAATATTAAATTTATTTTAGAAATTTCAAAATAGATTTACCTATTTAATGAAAATTTTAGTTACGGGATCTACTGGTCAACTTGCGGGAAAGGTTAGAGAATTATCTGGAACTACAAATAAATTGAAATTTATTTTCGCATCAAAAGATAAATTAGACATAACAAACACGACTGAATTACAAAGGTTTTTTTCAAGTGAGAAAATTGACATCCTAATAAATTGTGCTGCATATAATAATGTAGATGGTGCAGAGTCCACTTCTCAACTAGCCAATAAGGTTAATAATTTAGCTGTAAAAGAGATTTCGGGTTTATCTGAAACCTATGATTTTATCTTTGTTCATATAAGTACAGATTACGTTTTTGATGGTTTTAAAGGGAAGCCATATAGAGAGAAAGACAAAACTAACCCCTTGGGCGCCTATGGAAAATCTAAGGCAGATGGGGAAGTTTCAATTATGGAAAATAACTGTAGGTCAATAATTATAAGGACAAGCTGGCTTTACTCTAACTTAGGATCTAATTTTGTTAAGAACATTATTAATTTAGCACAAGAAAATAAATCTTTAAAAGTAGTCGATGATCAGTTAGGAAGTCCAACTTCAGCTAAAGATCTTTCTAACGCAATTATGCACATGATTAGATCTAATATGTTTATAGAAGCTTCTTCGAAAAAAGAAATATTTCATTTTTGCAACTCTGGAGTTTGCAGCTGGTATGAATTAGCTAAAGAAGCTGTCAAAATAAAGAAGCTTGATTGTAAAATAATTCCATGTAAAAGTAGTGAGTTCAAAACTGTTGCTAAAAGACCCTTTTATTCAGCTCTTAACAATGAAAAATTTTCTAATTCTTTTTCATTTGAAATAAAACCTTGGCAGGAAGCATTGAAACTTTCTTTGCAAGAAACAGATTTAAATTAAGTGGGCAGGATAACAATTACCTCTTTAACGGATCATGAAACGACTCCTTCTTCTAGGTTTAGAGTTAGACAGCTTGTACCATTTTTGCAGGTTAAAGGAATTGAAGTATTTGATCTACCAAGAAAATTTTCTTCTCAAAAAGCAGCCCAAATACTTCCAAATAAAAGAATAAAAAGATCCTTTATTAAGTTTACTTATGCTTTGTTACAAGAAGTTGGCAATGTGCTTCAAACAGGAAATAGAGTAAGAAAAGCTTCTAGTTCTGACTACACTCTAATTTCAAGAGAAATAATTGATAATTTTCCTTCCTTCGAAAGATACATTAAGAATCAAATAATTTTTGATATAGATGATGCTATCTTCTTAGGCAGACCTCAGTGTCACAGAAAAACGGTAACTCTTTTAAATAGGTCTCCTATTGTGTTTGCAGGAAACTCATACTTATCTAGTTGGTGTAAACAATTTACAGAAAACGTACATGAAGTACCCACAGCAGTTGATGTAAGTAAATTTAAAGAAAAAGCAAAAGAACCCAAGCATAAGTTCACAGTTGGTTGGCAAGGAACTTCTTCTTCTTTTGAATATTTAAAAAATATTGAAGGTGAGTTGAAGAAATTCTTTTTAACTCATAGCAACTGTGAGCTGCATGTATCATCAGACAGATATCCTAAGGAATTAACTGAGCTACATGAATATATAGATTTCAAGAAATGGAATAAGGAAGATGAAGTAAGTCATATCCAGGAATTTGATGTCGGAATCATGCCCATAGAAGAAGACGAGTACTCTCTTGGTAAATGTGCTTATAAGATGCTTTTATATTTAAGCTGTGGGGTTCCTGCTTGTGTAACTTCTTGGGGAATGAATAAGGAGATACTCAAAAAAGGTAAGGTAGGAATAGGAGTAGAAGGAGAAAATAAATGGAATGAAACTCTGGATTATTTCTATAAAAATAGATTTAACTTAGATGAGATATTTCCTGACTGCAGAAAGGTTGTAAAAGATTTCTACTCTGTAGAAAGTATAGTCAGAAAAATTGACAACGTTTTACGAACCTAATCTTATATTCTTTATGTGCGGTATTGTTGGAATATTTGGAGAAAAAGAATTATCTAGTTTAGGTAATTGTATAGAGAGAATGACTGAAACTCTTTTACATAGGGGTCCTGACAGTAGTGGAACTTGGATCGATCAAGAAAATAAAATAGCTCTTGGCCATAGAAGGTTGTCTATCTTGGAGCTTTCGGAAGCAGGTCATCAGCCTATGAAGTCAAGCTGTGGAAGGTTTGTACTAAGCTTTAATGGAGAAATATATAACCATCTTGATTTAAGGAAAGATATTGAAAAGCTTGCAGAGGTTGATAAAAATCTAAACTTTAAATGGAGAGGAGGTTCAGACACAGAAACTCTTCTGGAAGGATTTTCACTTTTAGGAGTAAAAAAGACTTTAAAAATGACTGTGGGTATGTTCGCTTTAGCCCTGTGGGATAAAGAAGAAAAAAGACTTTATTTAACCAGAGACAGAATAGGAGAAAAGCCTCTTTATTATGGTTGGAGCAATAATAATTTTATCTTTGCTTCAGAACTTAAAGCTTTAAAAGAGTATGACTTATTTAATAACAAGATAGATAGGGATTCTTTAAACATTTACATGCGACACAACTATATCCCTTGCCCAAGAAGTATTTATAAAGACATTTATAAATTGGAACCAGGAGCTCTTTTGAGTCTAGATTTATCAGCTACTAATAGCGGAGGAACTTCTTTAAATAAGGAGATTTGGTGGTCTTTAAATGAATCAACTAGCTTTGGCAAAGAAAACCTTTTAATGGATGAAGAGCAAAACCTAAAAAGTTTGGAGAAAAGTTTACTAGATTCTATTCGTCTTCAGTCTATAGCGGATGTTCCGTTAGGAGCTTTTTTATCTGGAGGTATAGATTCTTCCTTAATAGTGGCCCTGATGCAGTCCATTTCAAATGTTAAAATTAATACTTTTAGCATAGGGTTCAAAGAAGATGCTTACAACGAGGCCAGAAATGCTAAAGCGGTTGCAAAGCACTTAAATACTAATCATAAAGAATTATATTTATCTCATGAGGATGCACTAGCTTTAGTTTCTGTATTGCCAAAGATGTACGATGAACCTTTTGCAGATTCATCTCAGATTCCTACTCACTTGATTTCTTTAATGGCCAAAGAACACGTAACAGTTGTTTTATCTGGTGATGCTGGCGATGAACTTTTTGGAGGTTACAATCGGCATGTACAGGCTCCTAGATTAT
>Ga0310345_10005117_pt1 | contig 11741 bp, 10 predicted proteins | sample HC15DNA20500_MG_FD_204667 | JGI IMG/M metagenome (GOLD analysis project Ga0310345, IMG submission 204667) | Marine microbial communities from station ALOHA, North Pacific Subtropical Gyre - HC15-DNA-20-500_MG | ecosystem: Environmental > Aquatic > Marine > Oceanic | place: Pacific Ocean: North...
GAAGCCGGAAGAAGCCTCCCCCTCACCCCAACCCTCTCCCCCGAGGGGAGAGGGAGAGGCGCCGCCCGAGCCCGAGGCCGGAGCACCGGCGAAGCCCGAAGCCAAAGGACCGGCGGAACCTGAGGCCAAACCACCGGCCAAGCCGAAGATCTCACCCGATCCGGAGATCCCCGAAGGCACCGAGTTCGTCGACCAGACCGTCCGCGAAGCGCTGCGCGACGCGATGGCCGAAGAGATGCGCGCCGATCCGGACGTCTTCGTCATGGGCGAGGAGGTCGCCGAGTATCAGGGCGCCTACAAGGTTACCCAGGGCCTCCTGAAGGAGTTCGGTCCGAAGCGCGTGGTCGACACACCGATCACCGAATATGCCTTCGCCGGCATCGGGGCGGGCGCCGCCTTCGCCGGGCTGAAACCCATCGTGGAGTTCATGACCTGGAACTTCGCCATGCAGGCGATCGACCACATCGTGAACTCCGCCGCCAAGACCCACTACATGTCCGGCGGCCAGATGCGCTGCCCCATCGTGTTCCGGGGACCGAACGGCGCGGCTGCCCGCGTCGCCGCCCAGCACAGCCAGGACTTCTCCGCCTGGTACGCCCACGTGCCGGGGCTGAAGGTGATCGCACCCTATAGCGCGGCCGACGCCAAGGGGCTCCTGAAGGCTGCCATCCGCGATCCCAATCCGGTCGTCTTCCTGGAGAACGAGATTCTCTACGGCCACCAGTTCAAGGTGCCGAAGCTCGACGACTACGTGCTGCCCATCGGCAAGGCGCGGATCTTGCGCGAAGGCAAGGACGTGACGCTCGTCTCCTATTCCCGCGGCCTGACCTACGCCATCGAGGCTGCCGACAAGCTCGCCGAGGAGGGGATCGAGGCGGAGATCATCGACTTGCGCACCCTCCGCCCCCTCGACCTGGAGACGATCCTCGCCTCCCTCGCCAAGACCCACCGCCTCGTCGCCATCGAGGAGAGCTGGCCGGTCTGCTCCATCGCATCGGAGATCTGCGCGCGCGTCACGCAAGAGGGCTTCGACGACCTCGACGCTCCGCCGCTCACCGTCTCCGGCGCCGACGTGCCCATGCCCTATGCCGCCAATCTGGAGAAACTAGCCCTGCCGCAGACCGAGCAGGTGATCGCGGCGGCCAAGAAGGTGCTCTACAAGAATTGATCGAAGGATAAAGCGATGCGCCCCAACATGACTGACGAGCAATTCGAAAGAGCGATCACAGCCAATCTCGCGGCCGTTGAGCGGCTCGTCGAATTCCATCGCGACGAAGCCGCCTGGGAGGAAATCTGGGAAGGGCTCTTCGCGATCGTCACCGGCTACAAGACAGCCGTGCATCGCGTGTTCGGCCTCGATCCGCGCCGCTCCGTGCTCTACGCGGAATTTCCGGATCTCCTCTGGTCCGCCTGCGATCCGCAACAGCCGATCACCTACGACCCGGTCTTCCGGGAATTCGGTATCCCGGTGTTCGACGGCGGCCCCTCTCAGTTGACCCTCTCCTTCGACCCCTGGACGGGGAAGCCATTGCCCGGCTCGGTGCGCGATGCCTATTTCGATGAGGCAGAGAGCCGCTTCGGCTCCGATGTTGGCATCCTGAGCGATATCCTCGACACCTTGCCCCAGGAGTTCCGCTCGGAGGCCTGGTGGATCGCGCGGGATCTTTGAGGGCTGCCATGGACCGCCTGATCGCCTCGCCCTACGCCAAACGCCTTGCAAGAGAACAGGGGATCGACCTGGCGCGGCTGACCGGCACCGGCCCCAATGGGCGCATCGTCGCCCGGGATATCGAAAGCGCGCCGAAACAAGCGCCGTCCGCCAGAGCCGCGACGGCGCCGCAAGCCCTCTCCGACGAGACCATCCTCGCCCTCTACGAGCCGGACAGCTACGAGCGGGTCGAGCATTCGACCATGAGCCGGATGATCGCCGAGAAGCTCTCCCAGGCGAAGGCAACCATCCCGCACTTCTATCTGACGGTGGAGTGCGAGCTCGATGCGCTGCTCGCCACCCGCAGGAAGGTCAATGCCGCATCGCCTGCCGAGGGCCCGGACAAGTACCGCATCTCGGTCAACGACTTCCTCATCAAGGCCATGGCGCTCGCCCTGCAGAAGGTGCCCAAAGCCAACGCCACCTGGACGACGGGCGGCATGCTCTTCCACAAGGCATCCGATATCGGGGTTGCGGTGGCGCTGGACGAGGGTGGGCTCCATACGCCGATCGTCCGCGACGCGGATACGAAATCCATCCGCCAGATCTCCGACGAGATGAAGGACCTCGCCAAGCGCGCCCGGTCGAAACGCCTCGCGCCCCACGAATATCAAGGCGGCGTCACCGCCATCTCCAATCTCGGCATGTATGGCATCAAGGGCTTCGCCGCGATCATCAACCCGCCCCAGTCCAGCATCCTGGCGGTGGGCAAGGCGGAGAAGCAGCTGGTGCCGAAATGCGATGGCGTCGCGACCGTCACCACCATGGAAGTGACGCTCTCCTGCGATCACCGCGTCATCGACGGCGTCTTGGGCGCAAAGCTGCTGGCGGCCGTCAAGTCTTTCGTCGAAGATCCCGTCATGATGCTGATCTAGGGTTCTCCCACATGACATCCGACATCCAATACCGCCCGGCGCGGATCGGCGACTCCTCCGCTCTTGCCGTGCTCATCGACATCGCCGGCGAGGGTCTCCCGGCCTTCCTCTGGCGGGGACTGAAATCCCCCGGCCAGTCGGTGCTCGAATTCGGCCGCTTCCGCGCGCGCCGGGAGGAGGGCGGCTTCTCCTACCGTAACGCCGTCATCGCCGAGGCGGATGGCGAGATCGCCGGCACGCTGATCGGCTATCCTCTCGACGATCCGTACGACCTGGGCGATCTCGGCGAGGTCCCGGAGATGCTGCAACCTCTGGTGCGGCTGGAGTCCAAGGCGCCGGGCTCCTGGTACGTGAACGTGCTCGCGACGTTTCCCGAGTTCCGGCGCCGCGGCGTGGGCGAAGGATTGCTCGCGCTCGCCGATCGGAAGGCGGAGGAGCTCGCCACACCGTCCCTCAGCGTCATCGTCGGCAGCTGGAATGAGAGCGCCGCCCGCCTCTATGAGCGCGCCGGCTACGCCGAAGCCGCGCGGGAAGAAGCCCACCCGCCGACCGAATGGACCCATCGCGGCGACTGGGTGCTGATGGTGAAGCCGCGCTAGGCCCCGCAGGCCTCGTGCCTGACCGGTAATCGCCGACACTATTACTTCGCAGGCGAGCGCTTATATCTTCACGCGCGGGCAACGGGCCCGCTTCTACGCGGAGGAGAAGATGGGACCGGAGATCGGTTTCTTTGGCATGCTGGTGATCGGCCTGGTGGCGGGCTACATCGCCGAGAAGGTGACGGCCAGCGATCACGGCCTGCTCAAGAATCTTCTGGTCGGCATTGCCGGCTCGTTCGTCGGCGGCACGCTCGCCCAGCAGGTTTTTGGCTTCGACGATTACGGCTTCTGGGGCGCGATGCTTGTTGCCACCCTGGGGGCTATTCTGTTGCTATTCGTCTGGCGCAGAATCCGCAGCTGACGGGAAGCCCTGAACGTATGGTCACGCTCATCGACACCCCAAGAGGACGCCGGCCCGGCCCGCAAGGCGAGGGCCGCCCGCGTCATCCGGAGAAGCTGCGTCTTCCCGATACGCCGGTGGTGCCGAAGCCGTCCTGGATTCGCGTGCGCGCGCCCGGTGGTGAGGCTTTCCGGGAGACCCGCCGGATCGTCCAGTCCCATGACCTCTCCACGGTCTGCGAGGAGGCGGCGTGCCCGAATATCGGCGAGTGCTGGGAGAAGCGCCACGCCACCTTTATGATCTTGGGCGAGATCTGCACTCGGGCCTGCGCCTTCTGCAATGTCGCCACGGGCAAGCCCGGCGCCCTCGATCAGAACGAGCCGGTCCGCGTCGGCAGGGCCGCCGGTGATCTCGGCCTGGAGCATATCGTCGTCACCTCCGTGGACCGGGACGACCTCAATGACGGCGGCGCACGCCATTTCGCCGAGACCATTGCGGCAATCCGCGACTTCGCCCCCGGCACAACCGTGGAGGTGCTGACCCCGGATTTCCGCAAGAAGGCGGGTGCGCTTGAGACGGTGCTCGCCGCGAAGCCGGACGTCTTCAACCACAATCTGGAGACGGTGCCGTCGCTCTACCGCCGCATCCGCCCCGGCGGCGACTACCGCCACTCCTTGGATCTCCTGAAGCAGGCCAAGCGCTACGACCCGGCCTGCTTCACCAAATCCGGGATCATGGTGGGGCTGGGCGAGAACGACGACGAAATCTACGCCGTGATGGACGATATGCGCGAAGCGGAGATCGACTTCCTGACCATCGGGCAGTACCTGCAGCCGACACGGAAACATGCGGCCATCGACCGTTACGTGACGCCGGAGGCTTTCGAGCGTTATAAGGAGGCGGCCTACGCCAAGGGCTTCCTTCTGGTCGCGTCGAGCCCCTTTACCCGCTCGTCCTTCCACGCGGGCGACGACTTCGCCAAGCTCAAGGCCGCACGCGAAGCCGGACTTCGCGGCTGAGACCGGCCTCCCGCCGGAACCGAACAACCACGCACAGACTTAGCGCTTCCGAAATGCATAGCTACGAGGTCACCCACCGAGTCGGCCATTCCGCCCGGAACATGTTCAATCTGGTGGCCGATATCGAGCAATACCCGGACTACCTGCCGCTCTGCGAATCCTTGAGGATTACCCGCAGCGAGGAGCGGGACCATAAGCGGGTGCTCATCGCCAGGATGGAGGTCGGCTACAAGCTGATCCGCGAGAGCCTGACCACCGAGGTGGTTCTCGATCCCGCGGAGCGCCTGATCCTGGTCGAGTATCTCGATGGACCGTTCTCCTTCCTGGAGAACCGCTGGCGGTTCACGCCACTCACCGATACGTCCTGCGATATCCACTTCTTCATCCGCTACAGCTTCCGCTCGCGCATGCTGGAGCGGCTGATGGGCGGGCTGTTCGCCAAGGCGGTGCGGAAATATACAGAAGCCTTCGAGGAGCGCGCGGACAAGGTCTACGGGCCGCCATCCATGAAGCCGCGCTCCATCGGCGGGTAGGGCTGTCGAAATCGATCAGAGAAGCGAAGCGAGCAGCTTCAACGCCCGGTCGACGCTCAAGGAGCGCACCTCCGCCCGGCCGGCATCGCCGAACAGCATGCGTTCGGAGACCGGACTCTCTCCGCGCTTGGCGGCTGCAAGATAGACGAGCCCCACGGGCTTCTCACTCTCCTGGCCGCCTGGACCCGCGATGCCGGTGATCGACAAGGCGAGATCGGCGCGGGACTGCTCCAGCACGCCTTCCAGCATGGCGAAGGCGACGGCGCGGCTGACCGCGCCCTCCGCATCGATCAGTTCGGCGCGCACGCCCAGCATCTCGGTCTTCGCCAGATTGGAATAGGTGACGTAGCAGCGGTCGACGACGGCGGACGATCCGGGCACGGCCGTGAGCGTGCCCGCCAGGAGCCCGCCGGTGCAGGATTCCGCCAAAGAGAGGGTCAGCCCTTGCTCCCGCGCCCGCTCCAGAACGGCGGCGGCCTGCGCCTCCAGCGCATCGCCGATGCAGATCGTGTCCGTATCGTCCAGGTCGCTATGCATGACCGCCCCACAGTATCACTGGGCAAGGTTGACCGTCACCGTCGCCATCGCCGCAATGCCTTCGCCGCGCCCGATGGCGCCGAGGCCTTCCTGGGTCGTCGCCTTCACACCGATACGACCCACATCCACCCCGAGCAGTTCCGCAATGCGGCCGCGCATCGCATCCCGATGGGGTCCAATCTTCGGCGCCTCGCACAGGATGGTCACGTCCGCATTCAGGATGCGGCCACCGCGCTCCTTCACGCGCCGTACGGCCTCTTCCACGAAGACCGAAGAGTCCGCCCCCGCCCATTGCTGATCGGAGGGCGGAAAATGCACGCCGATATCGCCGTCGCCGATGGCGCCGAGCAGGGCGTCGGTGAGCGCATGGAGCACGACGTCCGCGTCGCTATGGCCCGAAAGAGCCTTATCGTGAGGGATCGACACGCCGCCCAGCACGACGGCATTCCCTTCCCCGAAGACATGGACGTCGTAGCCGGACCCGACCCGCAGGCCGTCCAGCTGGGTTGAGCCGGTCAAGCGCGTCTCCGCCAAAACGAAATCCTCATTGGTCGTCACCTTGTGATTGGCCTCCGATCCTTCGACCTGCGCCACCGGCAGCCCGTACCATTCGGCAATCGAGGAATCGTCGGTGAAGTTCATGCTGAGCCCGGCCGCGGCGCGATGGGCGTCGAGAATATCCTGAAAGCGGAAGCCCTGGGGCGTCTGGGCCCGCCAAAGTCCGGCCCTGTCCACGGTATCCGTCACGATCCCGTTCTTGCTCCGCTTCAGCGTATCGGTCACGGGAAGGCAGGGCAGGGCGCCGAGCGTCGTTTGCAGCGTGTCGATCACCCGCTGGATCAGCGCGGCCTCGACAAAGGGCCGGGCGGCATCGTGGATCAGCACGTGGTCCGGCGGGTTCGCCGCCAGAGCCTCGAGGCCGGAGCGCACCGAATCCTGCCGCTGAGAGCCGCCGACCACCGCCGGCCGCAGCTTGTCCGACAAGCCTTCCGCGATCTCGTCGTAGCGGGCCTGGTCGCCCTCGTGGATCACCACCAGCACCTCGTGCACCCCCGGATGATCGGCGAAAGCGCGGATCGCATGCACCAGCATCGGAGCGCCGCCGATCGGCCGGTATTGCTTCGGCAGCTCCTCTTGCGGCGAGTCGGCTCCGCCTCCGCCGTTCCCGGCAAGCACCGCCCTCCGGCCGCGCCCGGCCGCCACGATCAACGCTGAAACAGTCACGAAATACCCCTCTTATTCTTTGAATTCAGGCGGTTAAGCACATTGTCGCATCCCCGCAATTGGCGTGTTGCTCCGCGACATAAACCTGCGTATGTTGCACAATTAAATGTCACCGTGTCTTCTTGCGCAAATTTTGTGCATCGTAAAATAGGTCGAGGGGGAATCGTCCTTTTGAAGGCCTTGAGTCAATCGCCGACCTCCGAACCGTCGCGCTCGGCCAGCTATTCGCTCGAAGCGCTCCTCGGCGCTCTTCCGCATCCTCTCCTTGTGGTGGGTGACAATCTTCAGATCGAATACGCCAATAGCGCAGCGGAAGATTTTTTCCAAATGAGCATCGCGGTGCTGAGCCGGCATGTCCTCGGAGATGTCGTCGCCTTCGGCAGCCCGGTGATTTCCCTCGCCGAACAGGTCCAGCGTACCGGCAGCACCGTCAACGAATATGGCGTCGAGCTGTCTTCTTTCCGGCTCGATGCGCCGAAGCTGGTCGATCTCTATGCCGGTCCGGTCCCCGACGCGCCGGGCAGAGTGCTGATCATGCTGCAACAGCGCTCCATCGCCCAGATGATCGAGCGCCAGCTGAACCATCGCGGCGCGGCGCGCTCCGTCTCCGCGCTGGCCGCCATCCTGGCCCATGAGATCAAAAACCCGCTTTCCGGTATCCGGGGCGCAGCTCAGCTCCTGGAGACCAACACCGACGAATCCGACCGCGCGCTGACCCAGCTGATCTGCAACGAGTCAGACCGCATCCTGAAGCTGGTCGACCGGGTGGAGATCTTCGGCGACGAGCGCCCGCTGGAGCGCGAGCCGGTCAACATTCACGACGTGCTCGACCACGTGAAGCAGGTGGCGGTGAACGGCTTCGGCCGCCGGGTCAAGATCGTGGAGAATTACGACCCCTCCCTGCCGCCGGTCCCCGGCAACCGCGACAAGCTCGTCCAGGTCTATCTGAACCTCATCAAGAACGCCGTGGAGGCGATCGGCGAGGACCAGACCGACGGCCAGATCACCATATCGACCGCCTTCCGCCCGGGCGTGCGCCTGTCCCTCCAGGGCGGACGGTCCCGGGTCAGCCTGCCATTGGAGATCTCCGTGGAGGATAACGGCAGCGGCATCCCGCCGGATCTAATGCCGAACCTCTTCGATCCCTTCGTCACCACCAAGCAGACGGGCTCCGGCCTCGGCCTGGCGCTGGTGGCGAAGATCGTGAACGACCATGGCGGGATTATCGAATGCGATTCCCGCCCCAAGATGACCGTCTTCCGCACTCTGATGCCGGCGGCGGAAGGCGATCTCGCGCCCACTGAAAACCAACAAGACAGCCAAGGCTAACCATGGCAAAGGGCAATATCCTTATCGCGGACGACGATGCCGCAATCCGCACCGTTCTGAACCAGGCGCTCGCCCGCGCCGGCTATTCGCCGCGCGCCACGGGCAACGCCTCGACCCTTTGGCGATGGATCAGCCAGGGGGAGGGTGATCTCGTCATCACTGACGTGCTGATGCCCGACGAGAATGCGTTCGAGCTCATCCCGCGGGTGAAGAAGCTGCGGCCCGAGCTGCCGATCATCGTCATGAGCGCCCAGAACACCTTCATGACGGCGATCACGGCGACCGAACGCGGCGCCTATGAATACCTGCCTAAGCCGTTCGATCTGAACGAGCTCGTGGCCGTGGTCGGTCGCGCCCTCGCCGAGCCGCGCAAGAAGACCCAGCGGGTGGCGTCGGAAGACAGCGAGAACATGCCGCTGATCGGCCGCAGCCCGGCCATGCAGGACATCTATCGCGTCCTGGCGCGCCTGACCCAGACCGACCTGACCGTGATGATCACCGGCGAGTCCGGCACCGGCAAGGAGCTGGTGGCCCGGGCGCTGCACGAGTTCGGCAAGCGGAAGACGGGGCCCTTCGTTGCCATCAACATGGCCGCCATCCCGCGCGAGCTCATCGAATCGGAGCTGTTCGGCCACGAGAAGGGCGCCTTCACCGGCGCGCAGAACCGCCATATCGGCCGCTTCGAGCAAGCGGAAGGGGGCACGCTCTTTCTGGACGAGATCGGCGACATGCCCATGGAGGCCCAGACCCGCCTCCTGCGCGTCCTCCAGGAAGGCGAATACACCACCGTCGGCGGGCGCACGCCGATCCGCACCAATGTGCGCATCATCGCCGCCACCAATCGCGACCTGAAGCAGCAGATCGATCAGGGCTTCTTCCGCGAAGATCTCTATTACCGCCTTAACGTCGTGCCCTTGCGCCTGCCGCCCTTGCGCGAACGGCTGGAGGACATCTCGGATCTGGTGCGCCACTTCCTGGCCATCGCCGAGAAGGAAGGCCTGCCGCCCAAGAGCGTCGAGCCCGGCGCCATCGAGCGGCTCAAGCGCTATCACTGGCCGGGCAATATTCGCGAGCTTGAGAACCTGGTGCGCCGCCTCTCGGCCATCTACGCCCAGGACGTCATCACCACGGATATGGTGGAGGCGGAGCTCGCCAGCACCACGCGGCCGTCCTTCGAAAATCAGGCCGAGCAGCCCGGCGATCTATCGGAATCCGTCGAGCGCTTCCTCAACGACTACTTCATGGGCTTCGGCCAGGAGCTCCCGCCGCCAGGGCTCTATAACCGCATCTTGAAGAAGGTGGAGTTCCCGCTCATCACGGCCGCCATCACGGCGACCCGGGGCAACCAGATCCGCGCCGCCGACCTTCTCGGGCTCAACCGCAACACCTTGCGGAAGAAGATCCGCGACCTCGGCATCAAGGTGATCCGCTCGCCCGGAGGTTGAGCGGAGAAACCTGTGGATGAGCGAAAGAACGGCCCGTTTTCTCTCGCTAGTCGCCAAGCCGCCACAATGTGATCTTATTGCATCAGGACTGTGTCGTTCGGCCAGATGCTGTGCGAATCGCTGGCCTGCGGGCCGGGATTCCGACTGTGGCTTGCCGACCGTAGGGTGCCGGACCGCCCAATTTCTGGCCGTGTGCTGACCGTTGACTTGCATGAAGGCTCCCGGGGGAGTGGTGAGTAGCGTCTTTCAAAAATTGCGCGAAGCCGTCACCAAGCGAGATGCCGGCACTGAGCCGGATACTGACCGGGACTCTTCCTCGTCGACAGGCTCGGAACGCACCTCCCAAACCAAAACCCGCGGCAGGTCCAAAACCAAACTGACATCGCGCCAGGCCGCTCCGGCCAAGCGCCGCTCGCGCCGCCGGATCGCCTTCACCATCGGTCTGGTGACTATGGTGCTCTCGCTGATCTCGGGCCTCGCGACGTATCTCATCCTGACAGGCCTTACGCCCATCGTGCCGAGCCACGAGGTCGTGATCGGCGTGCTGATGATCAACGGCGCGCTGGTCCTGGCCATGATCGGCGTGCTGGCTTGGCAGGTCACGGGGCTCTTCCTGGCCAGGCGGCGCCAGACGGCAGGCGCCCAGCTCCATGTCCGCATCGCCAGCCTGTTCAGCGTCATCGCCGTGGTGCCGGCGATCCTACTCGCCATCTTCGCCACCATCTCCCTCGACCGCGGCCTCGACCACTGGTTCTCCGACCGAACCAAGTCGATCATCCAAAACTCGATCGACGTGTCGACCGCCTATCTGCAGGAGCATGGCCAGGTGATCCGCGCCGATACGCTCGGCATGGCGAAGGATATCGACGAGGCGGTGGGGCTGGTCCGGTCGCGGCCTCAAGGCTTCGGCAACTTCCTCACCGCGCAGGCCGCCATCCGCGCCCTGCCGATCGCCTATCTGATCGATGAGAACGGCGAGATCCTCGCCACCGCCGCGACGCTGCCGGACTTCCCGTACCGGGCGCCCCCGGCAAAGGCCATGGAGCTCGCCAAGGAGGGCCAGGCCATCGTGATCGCGCCGGGCAAGACCAACATGGTCGGCGCCATCAAGGCGCTGGAGAACTTCAACGACACGTATCTCTACGTGATCCGGCCGGTGAACGCGAAGGTGCTGACCCAGCTGCGCCAGACCCGCGCCTCCGTCGCCGAATATCAGCTGCTGGAGCAGCGCCGCGCCGGCGTCCAGGTCGCGTTCGGCCTGATGTATATCGCCATCGCCCTGACGCTGCTGCTCTCCGCCATCTGGATCGGCATGTGGTTCGCCAATCGTCTCGTCGCCCCGATCGGCAAGCTTATGAGCGCGGCGAAGCAAATCTCAGAAGGCAATCTCAACGTCGAGGTGCCGGTGAACCGCGCCGACGGCGACCTCGCCATGCTGGGCACCACCTTCAACACAATGGCCGGCGACCTCAGAAGCCAGCATGACGAGCTCATCGGCGCCAATGCGAAAGCCGAGGAACGCCGCCGCTTCATGGAGGCCGTGCTCTCCGGCGTCACGGCCGGCGTCATCGGTGTCGATACCGGTGGAGTCATCACCCTGGTCAATCGCTCGGCCGAGACCCTACTGGACCTCAAGAACAAGGCGATGACCGGCAAGCCGCTGGAGAAGATCGTTCCCCAGTTCGGACCGATCCTGACGCGCGCCCAGAAACAGCCCGGCAAGCGGCTGACAACCGACCAGATCACGCTACGCGTCGGCGATCAGGAGCGCTATTTCGCCGTCCGTGTCACCGCCAAGGGCACGGGACGGAATCTCGAAGGCTACGTCGTCACCTTCGACGACATCACCGAGCTGGTGAGCGCCCAGCGTTCGACGGCCTGGGCCGACATCGCCCGGCGCATCGCCCACGAGATCAAGAACCCGCTCACACCGATCCAGCTTTCCGCCGAGCGCATCCGGCGCAAATGGGGCGACAGCATCACCAAGGATCGCGAGATCTTCGATCAGTGCACCGACACGATTATCCGCCAGGTCGGCGACATCGGCCGCATGGTGGACGAGTTCTCCGACTTCGCCCGCATGCCGAAGCCGGTCATGGAGCCCCATGACGTGCGTGAGATCCTGCGCGAGG
>Ga0310345_10005118_pt1 | contig 11740 bp, 9 predicted proteins | sample HC15DNA20500_MG_FD_204667 | JGI IMG/M metagenome (GOLD analysis project Ga0310345, IMG submission 204667) | Marine microbial communities from station ALOHA, North Pacific Subtropical Gyre - HC15-DNA-20-500_MG | ecosystem: Environmental > Aquatic > Marine > Oceanic | place: Pacific Ocean: North...
AGTTGGCAAGCGCAATCCCCCAATAGGAGATTCCGCAGGACGAATCAACTTCGAGCACTTCTTCAAAAGCGTCGATTGCAGCCTGAAACCAAAATGAATGCAGTAATGCGATCGCCTGATTGAACTGGGGTTGCGCGTCTGCACTGCAGGAGGTGGGGAAGTGCACGGTGCCAAGCGCTGACTCGTCGTTTCCCGCATGCTGCCCCTGAGCGAAAGCTCCGTGCGCGGCGAGAAGAAGACTCGCGCATGTAACCAGTGAGAAGACCTGAAGACTACGTCGAAGATTTGCCACAGTGTGCTCCATCAGTGAGAGGGCTATCGAGAACAAACACTAATGATACCACCTACAGTTAGACCGGAATGAACTCGGCGACGTGGGTTGGGTCCATGGGTCGTGTCGCCAGGGACACTGCGACCAGGATGCTGGTATTGGCTGCAAGACCCCAGATCCCGGGATGAATTTGTTGCCACTGGAGGACCGGTATGAGGTTCCAGGCGACCGTTGTGAGGCAGCCTGCGACAAGCCCTGCGATCACTCCAGTTGGCGTCGACCGTCGCCAGTAAAGACTGGCAATGAGGGCGGGAAAGATTTGGGCAATGAAGCCATAGGAGAGAAGAAGGAGCAACACCAATGAGATGTTGGAATAAATAGCGACGTAGTACGAGACGGCGCCAATGATGACCACGGCCCAACGGATTAATCGGGTGTCATCGCCGTCGTGCATCACTTGCGGTACGAGAACCCGATACCCGTCCTTAATTGCTATGGCGCCGGCAGCGTGGACGATCGCGTCCCCACTCGACATTGAGGCCGCGAGAGCGCCTGCGCAGAACAAGCCTACGATCACTGGGGGTAAGTCGAGTGAGGTCACGATCGTTGGAAGGATCGTATCGACCGGTGTGACGTCAGGAAAGATAAGGATGCCCGAGAAGCCGATGAGAAGAATCGGCAGGAGAAAAAATGCAAACGTTGGATAAAAGACGACGGTCTTGCGTAGTGTTGCCATGCTGTTAGCCGTATAGATCTTCATGAAATAGTGTGGCCAGACGCTGAACCCGAACACGGAAATGGCAATCGCACTGGAATAGCCGCCCCACGTCCAGGGCGCTCCCGCGGCATCAAGGCCCGGTGCTGTCAGCATCGCAGGCGAGGTCTCGATGAGTCGGGCAAACATTGGCCCGATACCACCGTGGAGCGTATACGGCAGGTACAGCCCGAGTCCCCAGGCCAGGCTCATCATGAGAATGCCCTGAAAGGTGTTGGTCCACGCTACGCCCATGACGCCGCTTCGGAAGACATAGAGCAATACCACGCCGTAGGTGATAGCGGCTCCCGCCCAGACCGGCATTCGCCCTTCGGTGACGACGGAGAAGACATATCCGGCGCCTTGCATCTGCAGTGTCAGGTATGGCACGAAGGCGGTGAGGCTAATTGCGGCCAATATCATCGAAATGTAACGGGAGTGATACCGGTGCGCGAATAGCTGTGCCTGAGTGACGTAACCAAAGCGACGCCCTAGTTGGGCGACTCGCGGTCCAAAGAAATACATCGGCACGAGGCCGAGGCTGGTATAGGAAATGATGTAGAACGCAGCAGCGCCTCGTGAATAAGCCCAGCCCGGCCCGCCAAGAAATGAAAATGCACTAAAGATGGAGGCGCCAAGTACAAAGTAGAGCACAAAAAACCCGAGTTGCCGGTCGCCGGCGACGTATCCCTCTGTTCCAGTCGACGTTTTACGCCCCGAGAACAGACCAACCGCAAGCGACAAGGCCAGATAGGCGACCGTAACGATGAGCACCGTCACCCAGGCTGCCATGCTACGGACCGTCGTCTCGGGGTGCGCGGTGGTCGAAGACGAGGAGCACCACAAACGAAATGATCGTGAGGCCGAGGAGATAGACCAACGAAAAGGGTAGTCCGAAGACGAGCGGACGAATCCGGCTTACGAGCGGGTATACAGGCCACATTGTGGCGATAAACATCGCAGCGAAGAAGAGAGCGAGTAGTCGGAGGCCAGGATTCCGCACGTGTTGGATCTAGAGTGAGCGGTCAACGATATGACCGGGGGAAATTTGGTCAAGTGATGTGGTGCCCGCTTGACGCATCACCATCTCGAGTTCTCGTCGAAGGAGTTCAAGCACGGCTTCGACGCCCGCCTGACCGAAGCTCGCGAGTCCCCAGAGATACGGTCGTCCGATTCCAACTGCCGTAGCACCGAGCGCAAGCGCCTTAAAAATATCGGTGCCCCGTCGAAAGCCACTGTCGATAATGATCGGCAGTCGCCCGCCGACGGCTTCGACGACCTCAGGGAGGCACTCGATTGTTGACCGACCACTTGCTCCGGCTCGGGCTCCGTGGTTGGAAACGACGAGGCCGTCGGCTCCGTAGGTTTCGCAGAGTGAGGCATCCTCACCGGTCACGATGCCCTTGACCAACACCGGCATGGCCGTTGTGTTCTTGAGACGAGTCACGTACTCCCAGGTCATACCGCGCGGTCGTGGTGGTCCGGTTCGGGGAGGGTTCCCAGTGATCCGAAACAAGCTGGCATCCAAATGTGTATGCATGGCCCGGGGACGATTCGGGTCGTGGCACAGGGTGCAGTCGCGGTCATCACGCCGGATACCCCGTGCAACCGTCTCGCGATTACTGTCCCCTTGCAGGTCGACTGTCAGCACGACAGCCGAACACCCGGCGTCCTCAGCGCGTTTGACCATCGCTTGCGTGGCTGTCCAGTTTTCAGCGGCGTAGAGCTGAAACCAGACCGGTCCGCCACGCGCTGCGATCACCTCTTCCACTGGTGTTGAAGCGACCGTAGACAGCATCTGGAGATGGCCTTTCGCCCTGGCTGCACGTGCGACGGCGAGTTCAGCGTCAGGATGAAAGGCGCCGTTGCTTCCCGTTGGCTGAATGACGATAGGCGTATCCCATCGGTGTCCAAATAGACGGACGGACGTATCAAGTTTGCGGATATCCACGAGGCGACGCATTCGAAGCTGAAAGCGCAAGAATCCTTCTCGGTTGACCTCAAGCATTCGGTCATCGTCCACGCTAGTTGCTAGGTAGGCGTAGTGTGCGGGTGGGAGGACTTGCTCCGCGACCGATCTAAAGTCGAAGACATTCAGGGCCTCACTTTCGGAGGTGATAAGAGTGCTAGAGTTTTTGAGCTGCTGCGCCTCATCCTCCACAGTTGAATCAACGCTGAGGTAAGCGGCCGTCAGGTCCCGGACAAGCCCGGTTCCGAGCATGCCCGCCGCCAGCGCGGGGCTTCCGGCGAGAAATTGCAGAAACAGGCGCCGGCTCGCGGTGACATCAGAATGCGGCATCAGCGTTCTTCTAATGGCAAGTCTGTGTCGAAGAAAGTTCACGCGACAGGCTATTGACTAACCTGAATTCGATTGCACGCGGGCGCCAACAAAGTTATAGAGCCAGGCGAATACGGCTCCAGCGATCAATCCATCCAAGCTTCCATAAAGGGCCCCGGCGACTACCTGCCCGAGGCTCGCCGTGGCGTGATATCCAGGATAAATTGACGAGACGACGTCCAGGAAGGCTTGACCGTAGCCAGGCCAGATGAGATTTGCGAGGCCCGTCATCAATATGGCCCCCATCCCCCAAATTAATCCAAATGTGATGGCAGTGGTTTTTATGTCTAGTCTCATGACCGCGACCTCCTATCACCTGTCTCCGTCTTGGATTTCCTCGATACTACCCTAGATGGGGTTACCGCGCTCTGGCACGTCCGGTCATTGGCACAAACTGGACGGAAATCGTTTCTTTGGTGGTAATTCCACCCTCGGTTTTCGTCAGGACGGTCATTACTTGAAAACCCCGACCGACAGGAAGAACAAGTTTTCCTCCCACGGCTAACTGTTCGATGAGCGGCTGAGGTACGTGGTCAGGGGCTGCGGTGACTATGATGCCGTCAAATGGTGCCTGTTTAGGCCAGCCTAGGTAACCGTCTCCAATTTTTACCCGCACCCCTTTGATTCCCAATTCCTCGAAGGTGCTAACCGCCCGTTCCGCAAGCTCTGGTACAATTTCAATGGTATAGACTTCATTGGCGACTTCAGCCAAAACCGCTGCCTGATACCCAGACCCAGTACCTATTTCAAGAACTTTAGCCTCTTCTGGGAGGTCGAGTAGTTGGGTCATGTAAGCCACGATATACGGCTGTGAGATCGTTTGCTGGTATCCGATGGGCAGCGGGTGGTCGTTGTAGGACAGTGCGCGTTCTGTTAATGGAACGAAGAGGTGCCGAGGCACACGCGCCATGGCTGCTAGAACGGTGGTAGCAAAAATGTCACGAGCGCGAAGTTGGCTTTCGACCATCTCCCGACGTTGGACTGCCCAGTTCGATGTCTGCTCTGCCTGGTGGGGAGAGGCGGTGGTTCGGTCAGTTCGCCCTACGCTACACCCACCAAAAAGGATAAGCGTGATGAGGAGAGTGGTGGTGCCACAGAACATGCTGGCCATGATTACAGTTCCTGGACTTGGACAGGTATTCTAACCGGGAAGGGAAGGGGAGTTGGTATCTAGGCCTACGCACCGCATGTTTCAATCGTCGATTAGATGGTCCGGTGGGGGCTTCGTTTTTCTCCCTAAATAAAGCGCAAAATGTGGGAACGCGTCTCTCCGTGGTTCCGCTCGCTGTTCTTGGCGGTCGGTTTAATGCTCTTAATTAGGTCGGGAGTGCATGCTCAAACTGTAATGCTCACTGGGTCCATTACCGATGAGCAAGGCGGCGCAGTTGGCGGTGTGACAATTACGGTTACCTCGACCATGTCTGTGACTCCGGTTGTAGTGGTCAGCGAGGTGGATGGGAGCTACCTGATTCCTACCTTGGTCCCGGATACCTACAGCGTGACGTTTGAGTTAGACGGTTTTGACACGCAGCAGTTCAACGCCGTGAAGCTGACGGGAGAAAGGCGACATGTTCTTGATGTCGTACTTGCACTCTCATCTTTTAATGACCGAATCGACGTGGTCGGGGTGACGCCGATGCTCGGAGGAGGCATTCCGCGGGACCGAGTGGCGTCGACTGTGTCAGTCGTCAACCCTGACGCACTTGCCGCGACCGCGGTATCGTCAACGGCCAACACCCTTAATCAACGGCTGGGTTCGGTCAGCCTAGAGGGGGCAACGACGAATCCCTTCCAGCCGACATTGCGGTTTCGAGGTTTCACCGCGTCTCCACTGTTGGGACTTCCACAGGGCATTGTGGTTTATCAGAATGGCGTAAGAATCAATGAATCGTTTGGTGACACGGTGCAGTTTGACCTAATTCCGCAGTTTGCGATTGATCAGATTCAACTCAGCGCTGGTGCATCCCCAACATATGGGCTGAACGCGCTCGGTGGTGCGCTCGCGCTGCGCCTCAAGAATGGTTTTGACCAAAATGGTTTCCGGGGGAAATTATCACTTGGTTCCCACGATCAACTTAACGGGACGGCTGAGTTTGGAACGAGACTGAACTCTTTTGCGTTCTATGCCGGGACGTCGCGATTCAAGGAATCCGGGTGGCGAAGGGCTTCACAGTCGGATGTCACCCAAGCGGTAGTTGACGTTGGGTATCGTGAGGGTATTTTGGATGCAGGTCTCAGTTATACCCATGCGAAGACTAAGTTAAACGGCAATGGGGCCGCACCTGTCGAGTTGCTCAACGTCGACCGGTCAGCGGTTTATACCTTTCCTGATACCACGAGGAACGAACTGGCGTTTACGCAAGGTCGCTTGTCTGTGACGCTCTCGCCGACTTGGTCTTTGGACGCAACTGGTTATTATCGTGACATGGTCCGGCACACTCTGAATGCGGATGAATTTGAGCTGGATCTGTGCGACAGTTCATCACTACCTGTCGGACATCCGACGAACGCGCTCTGTGCCAGCAGCCACCTCGACGGCGAAAGTCTTGTTGTCGATGTGTTAACTGGAGCGTTAATAACGCAGAGTGAAGCGTTGGGTGATGGCGCGTTGAACCGGACAAGCACCTCTGCTGATAGCTATGGTGCGACGGTGCAAACAACCTCTAGGGCCGCTCTCGGGTCCCACGACAACTTTCTTGTTTTTGGAGCATCCATTGACCTAGCAGACGTAAGGTTTGGCTCTAACAGTGAGGTCGGCACTATGACCTCCGAAAGGAGCGTAGACGGCTCAGGCATGCTCGCTGGAATTGCCGGGCGTGCCCCAGATGATCGGTTCAATACAAAACTCGCGTCTGCAAATCAAACTCTCGGACTCTATTTTTCTGACACATTTTCGGCCAATGATCGCGCTCACCTGACTGTCTCTGGACGATACAACTGGACCCAGGTGGACATCACTGACCTACTCGGCACCTCACTCAATGGGAACCACGATTTTCAACGTTTTAATCCCGGAATCGGTGGTGTTTATCAGGTGAATGATGGCGTGGCGGTGTTTGGGCAATATACGGAGTCCAACCGCGCTCCCGTGGCAGCGGAGTTGAGCTGTGCCGACCCGGCTGAACCATGTCGGGTTCCCAATGCCTTCGTGTCTGACCCCCCACTCAGGCAGGCTATTGGACGGTCATTCGAAGGTGGGCTTCGGGGACGTTCAGTTGAAAGGAATCGAGCCTTTGAATGGTCGGTTGCGACCTATCGAACACGTATTGCCGACGACATTCTCTTTGTCGCATCGCCCAAGCTAATCGGCACTGGTTTTTTTCAAAATGCTGGCGATACACAGCGGTTAGGAGTCGAAGTCGACCTCAGCGGAGAAGTGGGTGACCTCGGATGGTATGGGAGTTATGGTTTTGTGGATGCCTCATTCGAGTCGGTTCTAGCGCTACCTGGTAACCAGGAGGTTAACGACGCCGCAACCGAGACCGGTGAGATCCAAGTGACACCGGGTGACCGACTCCCTGGGATTCCGCGGCACAGCTTTAAGGCAGGGGTGCAGCAGGAATGGTCGGAATCCTGGCATGTATCTCTTGAGGCGATTGTTGAGTCGAACCGTATCTTCGTTGGGGACGAAGGTAATGACCAACGGGCGTTGAACGGATACGGTATTTTGAATTTCTATGCTTCATATCGTTTTGGCCGACCGCTGGAACTGTTTGTTCGTATGGACAATCTTCTAAATAGGCAATATGAGACGTTCGGAATACTTGCTGAAGCTGAAATTGCTCTGAAGGAAGTTCAAGGGGACAGTGGCCCACGGTTTGTGGGGCCTGGGCCCCCACGAACGCTTGTTGCGGGAATGCAGTTTAACTTCTAGGCCAACCGATGCTTCCCTCGGGACGATGGTGGGCCGCGATGGGATCGAACCATCGACACCGTGGTTAAAAGCCACGTGCTCTACCACTGAGCTAGCGGCCCGAAGAACCTCAACAAGCCGATTGTACCACGCGACTTTAGACGTTCCGACCTGGCTGACCCTGGAGTGTATTGTCTGCTCCTGGTATCGATGGGTGAACAATTAGGACAACATCAGCGTGTTGACTATCCTAATAAATGCATGATACAGTGTGACTTACGTCGTTGGATCGATGTTTGCATGACATTGGGTATGACTTCAAAATTCGGAGGAGACCGTGGCTAAGGGATTTTCTGTTGGTGCGAGGCTCTCCGAGCCTACCTACGGTCTGGGTTCAGTCATAGCCGTTGAAGACGCGTATGTTCGAATCGATTTTGACGAGCACGGTGTGAAGAAGTTCCTCACGAGTCTTGCCACTTTCGAGTCCTCAAAGGAACCGGCACCGAGTCGTGCAGGAAGAAGAAAGCGGAAGACTGCAGCGAAGTCATCCAAGGCCAAGGCCAAGGCCAAGACTGCCAAGACTGCCAAGACTGCCAAGACTGCCAAGACTGCAAAGGCTCCGAGGAGTTCGGTTAAGTCGAAGTCTGTGAAGGCTGCCAAGAAGACTAAGGCTAGCGCTTCAAAGTCCGCTTAACGGGTTACTCGAGCTTTCCCGCCTGTCGTTCTATTTAAGCCAATTGTTCGCTTGTCTGGTTTTCAGCCCTTTTGTTTCTGTCTCATTGAACCATTCTAGCTGCCGCCCTTGCAGTTGCTCGGCCGTCCGCTATGCAATCGGGAATGCCGATACCTCTGAAGCTGGTTCCGGTGATAAAGAGACTCGGTGTGTGCCGAAGTTCGTGATCAATGGAAGCGAGTCGCTCCAGGTGACCCACCTCGTATTGTGGGCTCCGGTTTCTCCAACGGTACACACGAGAGAACTGAGGGTCACACTCGATCTTGAGGATTCGAGCGAGGTTTCTATGAGCCAATTGTGCGAGGTCTTTGTCATTAGGAATACGGTTGAGAATGTCGGGATTCCGGGCGCCGCCAATGAAGGCCCTGATAAGCACTTGCCCAGCCGGAGCCCGGTCTGGCCACTTCGAAGATACCCAAGTAGCGGCGATGATTGATAATCCTGTCTCGACACGGGGTACAACGAATCCACTGCCGAGTAAAGTGTGCTTGATGGCTGACCGTGGATAGGTCAGTGCTACGGTTGCGGTCGAGTTGTGCGGAATATCTAGGCAACGTTTGGCGAGTGTGGGGTGTTGGGCTTCGAGCAGAACGGTGACGCCCGACGCTGGTATTGCAAGGATTACCGCTGACGCTATTGTGTTATCACCTGTTGTTCTGACGACAAACGGACCATTGTCATCGATAGATATAACTCGGGTGCTAGGTGAAAGGCGCTCAGGTGGAAGCGCGGATACTAAAGCCTCGGTCATTTCTCCAAGTCCCCCGGGTAGTGACCGGAACATCCCGTCCGCCATAGGGGCGGTCCCCCGTCTATTAAGGCCACGGATAAGGCTTCCATGGGATTGTTCAGCTTCTAGTAGGCGAGGGAAGAGGGCGCGCATCGATAGTCGATTTACATCACCGGCGTGAATGGTTGCTAGGAGTGGCTCTGCCACATAATCGACTGATTCTTTACCGAATCGCCGGGTGAAGAAATCGGCGATCGACTCATCCTCTAAGGAAGCCATGTGTTTCCGAGGCAGTATCAGGTCTAGGGCGAACCGTAACCTGCCGAGCGGGGAGAGTAGTCCGCTCGTGAACAATGGGGTGAGCCGTGTTGGAATCCCCAGAACTGATGTTTCAGGGAGTGCGTGCAATACCCCCTTTTTGAGGATATACGCTGTCCTTGGTATGAGTGTCGTCTGCAGGCGTTCACCGAGGCCGAGTTCCTGACAAAGTTCTATCGCTGAGGGTTTTTGAACTAGCAGGGAGTCTGGTCCAGCATCGATCGTGAAACCGTTATGTTTCTCGGTGAGGATGAGGCCTCCGAGACGACTCGAGGTCTCGAAGAGGCGGAAGTGAACCCCTTGTTGGTGAAGTTCGTAAGCGGCTGTAAGCCCGGTAATACCGCCACCGACAATCGCTACTTTGACGCGTTCCACGCTGTCAGTTCCTAAATGGCCGAACGGCAGCTGTGCTCGTGGACGTGCTGTGCCAACGCTTGGACGTGCTCTACCGGGGTATTCGGGAGGATTCCATGGCCGAGATTAAAGATGTGTCCCTCGTGGCCAGCAGCGCGTTGCATTACGTCGTTGGCTCCTGCAATTAGTCGATCGAGTGGGCCGAGTAGTAGCGTGGGATCCAGGTTGCCCTGAACGGCATAGTCGTTCCCAATTTTGTCCCATGCTTCGTCGAGTGGAATTCGCCAGTCCACGCCGATTACGTCACCGCCTGCATCGCGCATGTCGGCCAGCAGATGGGAGGTTCCAGTGCCAAAATGAATGACCGGCACATCGAGCGTCTTAACCTTTTGTAGTATTCGCTGCGAATGGGGAAGTAGGAACTCTCGATAGTCCTTGCTGGTCAATGCGCCAACCCAGGAATCGAAGAGCTGGACAGCCTGAACGCCAGCGTCTACTTGAGCTACTAGGTAGTCGGCTATTACAGATCCGAGGAGTTCACACAACTGATGCCATAGGCGTGGTTCGTTATACATTAGTGCCTTGGTGCGTGCGTACTGTTTCGAGGGCCCGCCCTCGATGGCATATGACGCTAAAGTGAACGGCGCACCGGCAAAGCCGATGAGCGGGACTCGCCCGGCCAGTTCAGGCTGAAGCAACTGAATCGTTTCGAGGACGTGTCCAAGTGCATCACGGGGATCGAAGCTTCGTAGACGACGGATGTCCTCAGCGTTACGGATAGGATGCTCAATCCGTGGGCCCTCTCCCTCAACAAAGTCGAACGGCAGGCCCATGGGCTCGAGAGGCAAAAGAAGGTCCGAGAATAGAATCGCGGCATCAATTTCGAGTCTATTGACCGGCTGAAGGGTAACCTGCGTGGCAAGTTCAGGGTTTCTACAAATATCCAGCAAGGAGTGCTTCTGCCGAAGGGTGCGGTACTCCCCCATATAGCGCCCTGCTTGGCGCATAAACCAGACCGGTGTTGCATCTACCGGTTTGAGCCGGCACGCACGGAGAAAGCGATCATTCACAGTATTATCGTACTACGTTCTGGTTCGATGTCCCGATCCATGCTAGCCTGAGAGGGTTAGTGAGTCCGATACTAGTTCGTCCCGTTCGTGAGCAGTTTGAGCACGATCGCGTCATCCGTCTGCTCCAAACACGCTGGCGGCGTCGTTACGAGGTGGGTGTCAATCTCAGCGGAGAGCCTCCGTCCCCGCTGCGCTTCGGTCGTCGGTTATTGGTCCCCGACTTAGTCCTGTACTCCCACGATGAAGAGCGTGAGTTGCTTGGTGTGGTCGAGGTAGAAACAAACGCTTCGATAAATCACCTCGAAGCGATGTCACAGTGGATGGTGTTTGCAAGGGTGAGGGCACCTTTTCACCTCTACATTCCTTTGGGGGCTCTCGATGCAGTTCGACGCCTGTGTGACGCAAAAGAAATTTTTGTTGAGGAAATCTGGACCTACCATACTATCGGCGCGCAGGTTCGCTGGACGCTCGCGTATCGTGACCGAAGCCGGGCCACAAAGAAGGCACCGAAAAGAGCTAGTTCCAAATTGAAGAGAAGTAAAAAGACTTCGAAAAAGAAAAATGTGAAGGTTGGTCGCAAAGCGGTAGCTGGTCTTAAAACTGGAAGGTCGAAGAAGAGGAAGACAGCCACGGCCAAGAAGACAAAGACAGCCACGGCCAAGAAGACAAAGACAGCCACGGCCAAGAAGACAACGAAATCACCCAAGCGGCGTACGGCGGTAGCCAAGAAGACGGCAAGAAAGACCACGAAGCTGGCTCGGTCAAGGAGCCGCAAGACCTCGGTCAAAAGTTAGTCCTGCCGCCGGAGTGGTTGTAGCGCAGAGCCCGCGGAGTTCCAGCCAAGTTATATGCCGTTTCTTCGGTATGAGCGTGATCGTCGTGGGAACCTAAGTACGTATTTAGTGCACACTTTCCGAAAGGAAGGGAAGCCGCACTCCCTGGTACTTTACTGGTTCCGGTCTCCCCCTAATGTCCGAGTTGGTCGTCTTGCGATCGACGATGACACGATAGGGGCGATTGAGGAGTTGTATCCTGATTTGGCGTTTGACTGGCCGAAGCTCCTTAGCCAACGCCCGCCTCCTCTAGAGATGAAAAAGGGGACAAGTAGGCGGCGTCAGGACAAGACTCCGAAGAAAGGCTCCGCAGGTGGTGGGCGACGGTCGGGTGGGGTGAGCCGGGTGGAGGACGTTTTAGGATCTGAGGGAGATTCAGTCGAGTCCCGGGTCGGCGTGATGGATTCTTTCCAAGAGGGAATGCAGTCTGACCACTCTCCGGATGAGAGGGCCGAGTCCAGGGAGATGTCTTCACCAGACGTGGCC